>ERZ1027001.867-NODE-867-length-17413-cov-6.618677_pt1 | contig 17413 bp, 15 predicted proteins | sample MGYA00519452_ERZ1027001 | MGnify/ENA primary metagenome ERZ1027001 (study PRJEB26926, sample SAMN06164867) | human gut metagenome | biome: ENVO:00009003; feature: ENVO:2100002; material: ENVO:00002003 | host: Homo sapiens | place: USA | collected 2012 ...
GGCAAATTCTGCGCGAACTGCGGCAAGCCCGCCCCCACTCCGGCGAATGAATGGACCTGCGAATGCGGCGCGAAGAACACGGGTAAGTTCTGCTCGAACTGCGGCAAGCCCGCGCCCGCGGGCGAGTGGACCTGCGACTGCGGCACCGTGAACAAGGGCAAGTTCTGCTCCAACTGCGGCAAGCCCAGAGCCTGAGCGATCCACAAACGATAACACGGTATGATCGGGCCTGCCGCGCTGCGCGGCAGGCTCCTGCCGACCTTATGACAAGTCTGAAAAAGGAGAAAAAAGCATGGCAAATCAGGTGACCAATTACAAGTGTCCCGCCTGCACCGGCCCGCTGCGCTTCGACAGCGCGACCGGCAAGCTCCAATGCGACTTCTGCGGCTCGAGCTACGAGGTCGCGGAGGTCGAAAAGCTCTACGCCGAGAAGGACGCGCAGGCTGCCGGCGCGTTCCGTCAGGCGGAGGAGCAGGCCGCGGCGGACGGCGAATGGGCCTCCGCCTCCGGCAGCGACTGGGGTGCGGACGCGGAAAAGCTGCGCGTCTATTCCTGCCCGAGCTGCGGCGCGGAGCTTATCTGCGACGAGACGACCAGCGCGACCTCCTGCCCCTACTGCGGCAACAACACCATCGTGCCCGGGCAGTTCAGCGGTGCGCTCAAGCCCGACTATGTGCTGCCCTTCAAGTTGGATAAGGCCGCCGCGGTTGCGGCGCTCAAAAAGCACTACGGCGGCAAAAAGCTGCTGCCGAAGGCGTTCTCCAATGAGAACCACATCGAGGAGGTCAAGGGCGTCTACGTCCCCTTCTGGCTCTACGACGGCAGCGCGGAGGTCGATGTCCGCTGCCACGGCACCAAGGTGAGCGGCTACTCCACCGCCCGTGAAAACGTGACCGTCACGAACCATTACGACGTGCGCCGCGCGGGCACGGTGCGGTTCGAGCGCGTGCCGGTGGACGCCTCGAGCAAGATGCCTGACGACCACATGGACGCCATCGAGCCCTTCGACTACAAGGAGCTCAAGCCCTTTTCCACGGCGTATCTGCCCGGCTTCCTCGCCGACAAGTACGACGTTTCCGTGCAGGACTGCGCCGATCGCGCGGACAGCCGCTGCGAAACGAGCGCCGTGGAGCTGATGGAGCAGGACGCCCGCGGCGACTACACCTCCTGCACGGTCGAAAGCCGAAACGTCACGCTCCACCGCGGCAAGGTCCACTATGCGCTCATGCCCGTGTGGCTGCTGAGCACGAAGTGGAACGGCAAGAGCTTTCTCTTCGCCATGAACGGCCAGACCGGCAAGCTCGTCGGCGACCTGCCGCTCGACAAGGGACTGTACTGGAAGCATTTCGCCGCCATCACCGGTCTTTGTATGCTGGGCGTGATGGCTGCCGGACTGCTCCTGAGCCTGTAAGGAGGTGGCATGATGATGAAGAAATATGCTTCCCTGCTCTTCGCCCTCGTCCTCGCGCTGTCGCTGAGCGTGTCCGCCGCGGCGGATGCGGACGTCTATGTTTACGACGACGCCGACATTCTCTCCACGGACGAATGCGCCGCGCTCAACGAGGCGGCGGCCGCCGTCGCCGACCAGTACGGCTGCGGCGTGTACGTCGTGACCGTCGACGACATGGCGGACTACATTGACCCCGACACGGTCACGGAGACCGGTGAGACCGGCATGGCCGCCTTCACCGAATACGCATGGGATGCGCTCGGGCTTGCCGCCTCCTACGACAGCAACGGCATCATGCTCGCGCTGAGCATGGCCGAGCGCGATTTCCAGATGCTCGCCCACGGCGACACCGCCAACGCCGCCTTCACCGACTACGGCAAGTACATCATGCAGGACGAGTTCCTCGACAATTTCCGTGAGGACGACTGGTACGGCGGCTTCGCGGACTACATCGCCGCGTGCGGCCGCTACCTCGAGGCCAACGCCAACGGCGCCCCCATCGACGTGGAGCCGTCCGACGAAACCGAGGAGGAATATGAACCGCTGAGCTTTGGGGATAAGCTTTTCTTTGCCGCCCTCATGGCCTTCCGGTTCGGTCTGCCCCTCGGCCTGATCGTGGCGTTCATCGTCTGCGCGATCTATAAGCGTCAGCTCAAGAGCGTGCGCCGCGCGACCGAGGCCGCGCGCTACACCGTCTCCGGCGGCGCCGAGATCACCGCGCGCGAGGACCGCTTCACCCACACCACCGAGGTGCGCACGCCCATCAAGACGGAGTCCGACGACCACGACAGCGGCCCGAGCTTCTCCGGCGGCACGACCGTCAACTCCGGCGGCTTCTCGCACTCCGGCGGAAAATTCTGAATCCCCGAAAGGAAAACATCTCCCATGAAACGAATCCTTTGCGCGCTGCTCAGCGCGCTGCTGCTGCTCACCCTCACCGCCTGCGGCGGGAAAAAGTCGGCGGAGGACCCTTCCGTGCAGCCGCCGGTTGAGCAGCCCGACACCCCCGATACTCCCGATCCCCCCGCGCCGAGCGAGGCGGAGCAGTCGCTCGCCGACCTGCGCGAGACCATCCGCGCCGCGGGCGCGGTGCTCGGCTGTGCCTACCTCGGCTCGACCAACGGCGAGGAGAGCGCCGATCTGACCGCCCTGCTCGAGGGCGCGGACTGTCTCACCGCCTATCCCTTCCTGCGGGAGATCCCCGCGGAGCAGGTCGTCGCCCCCGGCGGCTGGGACATCTACTGCATCGTCCCCGCCGATGAAAATGCGGACGTCGCCGTGAACGAATACGGCTGGCTCAACGAGGGCGCGGAGCTGCCCGAGGCCGGCGAGCTCCTCTATCACGGCAGCGGTGCTGCGCCGGTGTATCTCATCGCCAACGAGAGCGACATCATGCCGAACACGCAGGTCACCGTCACCGCCGCGGACGGCACAGCCATCATCTACCAGCCCTTTCTCAGCTTACGGGACGGCTCTCTCGCCGTTCCCGAGGACGGCACGGTGTACGACTTCACCGTTTACCCCGAAGGCTTTGTGCGTGAAACAACCGCCTGAGCCGCCAAATCCACAACAGATCGCGAGGTTTTAGCTTGTCTTCCCCCTCCCTGCGCGGCCTCTGGAACGAGTGCCGCGCCACCGTGCGCGGCCTGGAGCGCTGGCGCTGCTGCATGGCGTTTTTCTCCAGCGCGTTTCTGGCGTTCGGTCTCTACCACGTCCACTCCGTCTCCGGCATCACCGAGGGCGGCGTGCTCGGCGCGACGCTGCTGCTCGACCATTGGTTTTCCCTCTCCCCCGCTGTCTCCGGCTTTGTGCTGAACCTGCTGTGCTACGGCTGGGGCTGGCGGCTGCTGGGCCGCAGCTTCATTGCCTACTCGCTCATCGCGACCGTGGGCTTCTCGCTGCCCTACAAGCTCTACGAGCTGTTCCCGCCGCTCTGGCCGCAGCTGGCCGAAATGCCGCTACTCGCCGCCGTGGTCGGCGCGCTGTTCGTCGGCGTCGGCGCGGGACTTTCCGTGCGCGCGGGCGGCGCCTCCGGCGGCGACGACGCACTCGCCATGTGCATCGCGCACGTCACGGGCATGGGCATCCAATGGGCCTATCTCTCCACCGATCTGGTGGTGCTCGGCCTGTCGCTGACCTACATCCCGCTGCGGCGCATCGGCTACTCGCTGCTGACCGTGCTCATTTCGGGCCAGCTCATTGGGCTTGTGCAGAGGCTCCCTCTCCCGTGGGATAAGCCGCGGCCGGAGGCTGCGGAATAACGCAAAAAGGAAGCAGATGCTTTGCATCTGCTTCCTTTTATTCCGCTTGCTTTTTGCCTCAGCCGACGAGGGATGCGGTATCCATGGCGATCATCAGCTCTTCGTTGGTGGGGATGAGCAGGACCTTGACCTTGGAATCCGTGGCGGAGATCACGCGCTCCTCGCCGCGGACGTTGTTGGCGTCCTCGTCCATCTTCACGCCCATGTACTCCAGGCCGGACGCGATCTGCATACGCTCGAGCGCGTCGTTCTCGCCGACACCGGCGGTGAAGATGATGGCGTCCACGCCGCCCATGACGGCGGCATACGCGCCGATGAGCTTCTTGACCTCGTAGGCGAACTTCTCACGGGCAAGCGCGCAGCGGGCATTGCCTTTCTCGGCGCCCTCTTCCAGATCGCGGAAGTCGGAGGAAACGCCGGAGATGCCCTCCATACCGGACTTTTTGTTGAGGATGTTCAGCATCTCGCCGATGGAGTAGCCGTACTTGTTCATCAGGTACTCCAGAATACCGGCGTCGATGTCGCCCGCGCGGGTGCCCATGGGCAGGCCGGCGAGGGGCGTGAAGCCCATGGAGGTCTCCACGCTCTTGCCGCCGTCCACAGCGGTGACGGAGGAGCCGTTGCCGAGGTGGCAGGAGATGAGCTTCAGGCTCTCGATGGGCTTGCCGAGCATATCGGCGGCACGGGAGGCCACATACTTGTGGCTGGTGCCGTGGAAGCCGTAGCGGCGGACCTTGTCGTTCTCGTAATACTCATAGGGAATGGCATAGGTGTAGGCCACGGGAGGCATCGTCTGATGGAAGGCGGTGTCGAACACGGCGACCATGGGCACGCCGGGCATGAGCTGCTGGCAGGCCTTGATGCCGATGATGTTGGCGGGGTTGTGCAGGGGCGCGAGGGGATTGCACTCCTCGATGGCGGCCATGACCTCGTCGGTGATGATGACGGACTTGGCGAACTTCTCGCCGCCGTGGACCACGCGGTGACCGACCGCGTCGATCTCCTTCATGGAGCCGATGACACCGTTCTTCTCGTCCACGAGGGCGTTGAGGACGGCGGCGATGGCTTCGTTGTGGGTGGGCATGGCGACGTCGGCGGCCTTGATGGCCTCCTTGCCCTCGAGCTGGGGCTTGTAGGTGAACTTGCCGTCGATGCCGATGCGCTCGCAAAGACCCTTGGCGAGCAGCGCGCCGGTGGCGGGATTGAGAAGCTGATACTTCAGGGAAGAGCTTCCTGCGTTGATGACCAGAACATTCATGTTGTTTCCTCCGTTTTCCAGGGGGCGGCGTCTTGCAATGTGCCCCAATTTCAGGTAAGATAGAGATGGGAATTGCGGGAATTTGTCCGACGGACCAATACATACGCCTTTTATTATAGCAAAAATTTCCGTGATGACAACCATAAATTTTTTTGCGGGAGCCAAAATTGTAACCATTTTGAGATGATTTTTATGCGGACTGCTGGTATCATAAGTGAGTATAATCCATTCCATCGCGGCCACGCCTGGCAGCTCGGCGAGCTGCGCGCGCAGCTGGGCGCGGACACAGCCGTCGTCTGCGCCATGAGCGGCAGCTTCGTCCAGCGGGGCGATTTTGCCGTCATGCGGACGCACGCACGCGCGGAGGCCGCCGTGCGCGGCGGCGCCGACCTCGTGCTCGAGCTGCCGCTGCCGTGGGCGATCGCGTCCGCCGAGGGCTTCGCCGCGGGCGGCGTGGGCGTGCTGGCGGCGACCGGCGCGGTGGACACGCTGGTCTTCGGCAGCGAGTGCGGCGACACGGAAACGCTGAAGGCCGTGGCGGCGGCGCTCGAATCGGAGTCCTTTGCCGCGTATCTGCGTCAGGGCTTACAGGAGGGCGTCTCCTTCGCCGCGGCGCGCGAAGCCGCCGCACGCAAGCTGCTCGGTGAGAAGGCCGCCGTCCTCGCGCAGCCGAACGACATTCTGGGCGTGGAATACTGCAAAGCCATCGCGCGTCAAAATGCTGTGATGGAGCCGCTGGCGCTGCCGCGAAGGGGCGTCGGGCACGACGGCGGCGCGGCAGAGGGCTTCGCCTCCGCGAGCCGCATCCGTGAGCTGCTCATAAACGGCGCGTGCGCCGACGAATTTCTCACGCCGGAGAGCGCGGCGATCTGCGCGCGCGAATGCGCGGCAGGCCGCGCGCCGGTGACGATGGCAAACGCCGAGCGTGCGATCCTCGCCCGTCTGCGCGCGATGCGTGAGGAGGACCTCGCCCCCTTCGACGGCGGCGGTGAGGGGCTTTACCACCGCTTCTACGACGCCGTGCAGCGCGAGACGACGATCGACGGCATCCTCGCCGCGGCGAAGTCCAAGCGCTACGCCTACGCGCGGCTGCGGCGGCTGTTGCTCGCCGCTTACCTCGGCGTCACGCCGGAGGATATCCCGCAGCGCGTGCCCTATCTGCGCGTGCTGGCGTGCAATGCGCGCGGGCGCGAGCTGCTCCGATACATGAAAACGACCGCCGCCGCGCCTGTCCTCACGAGGAGCGCGGACGTGCGGCGGCTGGATACGGACGCGCAGCGGCTCTTTGCCCTGACCGCCCGCGCGGAGGAGCAATATACTTTGGCCTATCCGTCCCTTGCCGCGGCGAAGCCCGGCAGCGCATGGACGACCGACCCGGTCATTCTGTGACCGGCATTCAGAAAGGAGACTCACCATGAAAAAACTGTTCGCCTCCCTGCTGACGCTTTCGCTCTTGCTGTCGCTGACCGCCTGCGGCGGCAACGGCGATCCGACTGGTCCCGATGCTCCAAAGCCCTCCCAGCCGGAGACGCCGGAGCTGACCTTCGCCGTCGGCACGCCGCTCACCCATGAATCGACCTACACTGCCGACGACGGCACGGTGCTGCTGCACACAAATTATGAGCTGCCGCAGCTTGAGCTTCGCACCGCCGACGGCGCGCTCTATGAACCCGGCGCCGCAGCCACACAGAGCGCGGCGGTTGCCGTGCGCGACGCCTTCAACGCCGAGATGGAGCGCTGCTACGCCGCGGTGCTCTCCAACGAGTCGGAGCTGGCTCAGGAGGCGCGCGACCATTACGGCAGTGACTCCATGTCCTTTGAGTACATCTACTACGAGGATGAACTGCTCGGCGAGGTCGTCTACCAGACCGACGGGCTCATCAGCGTGCTTGCCAATGCCTACGCCTTCTACGGCGGCGCGCATCCGAACACCTCCACCCTCACCTGGAGCTTCGATCTCACCACCGGCGAATTTCTGACGCTCGACGCGCTCAACGCGCAGTCCTCCACCGACAGTGCACTCGGCAAAACGCTGGTCGATACGCTCGCCTCGGAGATCGTGAACAGGATCTACGAAGAGGGACTGGACGATTACCTCTACGATGATTTCTACTCCTACGTCTATGACCTCTCCTCCAACGCGCACTTTTATTTCAGCGGCAGCGGCATGACCGTCAACTTCGACGCCTATGTCCTCGGGCCCTACGCCTCGGGGCCGCAGACCTTCGAGATCCCCTACAGCCACTTCTACAACGCGCTCGACAGCCACACACAGTCTCTGCTCAATGTGCCGCAGGACGAGATCATCATTGCGGACTATTACACCACCAAAACACTCTGGTCGTGGTTCAACATGACCACCCCGCCCGTGGACAGCGGCGCGCCCGACATCACAGTGGACGGTCTTCCCCTCGCCCGCGTCATGCTGGGCGACGTGAACACGCTCGACGAGCTGCGCGCGCTGCTGTGCGAGCACGTCAGCGCGGAGCTTGCCGACGAATGGCTCGCCACAGGCCGCTTTGTGGAGTCCGACGGCGCGCTCTACGCGGCGTGTGCCGACCGCGGCAGCGACATCACCATCGACACCGAGAGCTATCTGGTCGCGTGGAACGGCGATGCCGGCGAGATCATGCAGACCATCACCCGTCGGGAATGGAATGACGAAACCGGCGATTTTGTGCCTGTTCCCGGAAGCGAGACTTATTACGCCTACCCCTTTACCACGATGAACCGCCATGCGGTATTCTCCGCGTTCCCCTGCCCCTACTGAAACAGCGCATAAAAAAAGCGGAGACTGTTCGACAGTCTCCGCTTTTTTCTATGCGTTTCAATCGACGTGCTCGCTCGCGCGCATGGCGAGGATGGTGCGCTCGATGAGGGTATCGAGATCCCAGCCGAGCATCTCCGCGCCGCGCTCGATGACCTCGCGCGAGCAGCCGGCGGCGAACTTTTTGTCCTTGTACTTCTTCTTGACGGACTTGACCTCAAGGTCGTCCACGCTCTTGCTCGGGCGCATGAGGGCGACCGCGCCGATGAGGCCGGTCAGCTCGTCGGCGGCAAAGAGGACCTTCTCCATCTCGTGCTGCGGCTCGGGCAGGCCGTCGAAATGCAGGCCGTAGCCGTGGCTGGCGGTCGCGCGGATCAGGCGCTCATCCAGTCCCTTTTCCCGCATGATCTCCTGCGATTTGATGCAGTGTTCGTCGGGATACATCTCAAAGTCAAGGTCGTGCAGGAGACCCACGGTCTCCCAGAAGTCGGCCTCGTCGCCGTAGCCCAGTTCATTTGCGTACCAGCGCATCACGTCGCCGACGATCTGGCCGTGCTTGAGGTGAAATTCACCCTTGTTGTACTCGTTGAGCAGCTCCCATGCCTGTTCTCTGGTCAATGCCATAACAATGCCTCCTTAGGGATTCTCGTCCGTGAAGTGGACGTGGTTGAAAATGTGGTCGGAGCAGAAGCAGTGATAGCCCGCGCACTTCGAGCAGTAGCGGAACTGCAGCTCCGGATTCGTGACGTCGGTGCGGCCGCAGACTGCGCACTTGTGGCGGTAGCCCTGACTCTGCTGCTCACGCTGCGTCTGACGGACAGCGTTGTGGAAGTGCGCCGCCTGCTTGGTCCGCGTCTGCTCCCGCTTGGCAAAGCGCCCCAGCTCCGGTGCGAAGAACACGAAGAAGTTCAGCAGCGCCACGAGCGGCAGCACCACGCCGATCCAATAGCGGGAGACGGCGCAGAAGAAGATGATGTACGCGAAGTAGCACGCATCCAGAATGGCCATCCACTTGATCTTGACCGGAATGAAGAAGAACAGCAGCACCTGCGCGTCGGGATAGAGCGTGGCGAAGGCGAAGAACATGGCAAAATTCACATAGGTCGCGCCCGCCACCTGCCAGTCGTATCCGGTGATCAGGCTCGTGATGACCGCGCCGAGCGCCGTGAGCAGCACGCCGCTGAGGTAGTAGATGGTGAACTTCGCCGTACCCCACTCGCGCTCGAGCGTCGAGCCGATCCAGTAATAGAAATAGCAGCTCACCAGCAGCCAGAAGGGTCGCGTGTCCGTCGGCAGAAAGCTGAAGGACAGCAGCCGCCAGAGCTGCCCCTGCTTGAGGCCCGCCCAGCTGAAGCTGAGAATGGAATAGAACGAGGTATTGTTGAGCGAGGAAAACAGGGAGAGCAGATAGAAGGCGATGTTGCCGATGACGATGTAGAGCATCAGGTTCGGAATGCCGAAGTTCGGATGCAGCACGCAGAAGCGGTCGATGCGGCGGCGCAGAGAATTCAAGGTCGATCCCTCCGATCGTGAAAATAGCTTATCCTGCATTGTACCCTATGCGGCGGAAAAAGTCATTACCAAATTATAAATTCCGCGAAAATTCCCGCCGCGCGGCGGGAATTTTTCGGCTCAGTAGTGATATTTTCTCCGCTTCGCGGCAAGGAGCGAAACGGTGACGAGCAGCGTGAGCGATTCCGCAGCGGTGACGGCGAGCCAGATGCCGTTGATGTCCAGCCACCTCGGCAGCAGCAAGATCGCCGCGACCTGAAACACCAGCGTCCGCAGGAACGAAATGAGCGCGCTGTCCGTGCCGTCGTTCAACCCGGTGAAGAACGCCGAGCCGAAAATGTTGAAGCCGAAGACGAGGAACGAGACCGAGTAGATGCGCAGGGCGTTGACCGTCATATCGTGCAGCGCTGCATCGTAGCCCACGAAGAGATCCGCGATGGGACCGGCGAGGACAATGGCCCCGCCCGTCATCAAAAGGCTCACGAGCACGGTGATGATCAGGCTCTTGCGCAGGAGGCTTTTGAGCTCCGCATGGTTTTGTGCGCCGTAGTGGTAGCCGACGACCGGCGTGACGGCGATGGAATAGCCGAAGAAAAATGCCTTGAAGATGAAGTCGACGTACATCAGAACGCCGTAGGCGCTCACGCCGTTCTCACGCGCGATCGCCATGAGCTGAATGTTGTAGAGAATGCCGACAAGCGAGCCGGAGAGATTGCTCACCATCTCGCTCGAGCCATTACAGCAGGCCCGCCAAAGCGCACGCAGGTCAAAGCACGGCCGTCCGAGCCGCAGCGGCGTGTCGTTCTCGCGCAGGAAGTAGGCGAGCGGAATGGCCGCACCGACCGCCTGCGAAAGGGCGGTGGCGAGCGCCGCGCCCGCAAGTCCGAACGGAAGGACATAGACGAGCAGGAAGTCGAGCACCACGTTCGTCAGTCCCGCGAACACCGTCACCTTCAGCCCGAAGCCCGGCTTTTCCGCCGTGGCAAGGAAGCTCTGGAAGCTGTTTTGCAGCATGAAGAGCGGCAGCGAGACGAGCAGGATGCGCCCATAGAGCACGCAGTCGTCGATGGTCAGCTCCGTCGCGCCGACGGCATAGGAGATCGGTCGGATGAACACGAAGAAGACCGCGGCGAGCACCGCGCCGCCGACCGCCAGGATCGCGACGAGCATCGAGAAGATGCCGTTCGCCTCCTTCGTCTTCCCCTCGCCGAGGGTCTTGGCGATGAGGGCGCTGCCGCCGGTGCCGACCATGAAGCCGAAGGCGGAGAGCGCCATGAGCACGGGGAAGATGAGGTTGAGCGCGGCGAAGGCGTTCTTGCCCACGCAGTTGGAGACAAAGAAGCCGTCCACGATGCTGTAGACCGAGGTGATGATCATCATGACGATGCTGGGCATCGTGAAGCGCAGGAGCTTTTGGTAGGTAAAATGATCGGAAAGCGTGATCCGCAAGGCGTTCTGCCTCCTTTCTGTCCGGCTTTTGCGGCAGTTAACTGAAGAAATCTCCGTTGAACTCCCGCAGGAGAAGACTCTGATAGTCGCGGACACACAGCACCACGTCGGGCTGATAGGCCGCGATGTAGTCGCTCAGGCTCTGCACCGTGTAGTGGCGCAGGTCGACCGAGCGCAGCTCGTTGAAGCTGTAGTAGGCAAGGCACTCCACCGGATTGGTGAAGCTGTCGCCGAAGATCAGGGCGTTGGGAAGCTCGGGGCGGTCGGTTCGGATGACCGTCTCAGCAATGTCGCCGCCCATGTAGAGGCCGTAGGTCAGCGGCTCGGCGTCGCTGCCCGGAAGCGCGTAGACCGTGGCCTCCGCCGCCGCGCCGTTATCGAAGCGGGTGAAGGGGAGGTCCTCGGCGAACGAGGCCGTGAGGAGCTTTTCATCGTTGCCGCGCAGGCCGAGCAGCTTGCGCGTGCGCGAGCCCATGTAGGGATTGGGCAGCGCGGAGAAGGTCACGTCCGTCCCCTCCTCGGGAACGCAGAGCGCGCAGCCGTCCGCCGCGAGCCGCTCCGCCGCCGCGCGGTAGGTCACATACGCGCCGCGCAGGCCGTAGTGGTTGTCCACCTTTGAGCTGAACTCCGGCAGATGGCCCTCGGCATCAAAGATCTCGCCCATGTCCACATAGGCGATACCCCGCGCCTCCATGGCCTCGCGGAGCGCCGCGCGCTCGGCGGCGGTGTAGGCGGCGCGGTTTTCGAGGTAGGCGGGATATGCGTCCTCGTAGTAGGCGTACTGGCAGGGCACGGCGAGATAGCAGTAGTATCCCCCGTAGGCCTCGATCTGATCGCGCAGCGCGGCGTTGTCCGCCGCCACGGCGTCGGCCTCGCGCAGAATGTCCTCGGCGGTGTCGGGCATGGTGTAAAGCTCCTCGAGCAGCGCGTCGGGCGTGACGACGACCTCGTTCACCACAGGACGGTGAAAAAGATTCAGGTCGCACCAGGTCACCGCGCGAAGCGCGGCGGTGCGCCAGGCAGCGTAGTCGCAGAACATGGTCTCCAGCTCGCCGAAGACCTTACCGTTTGCGATGCTCTCGACGCTGATCTCAGGGAAGGCGGAGAGGTTGCGGTTTTCGTAGTAGGAGTAGCGCTCCTTCGGCAGCAGGATGGTCGCGGCCATCAGGACCAGGAGCGTGCCGGAAAAGAGCAGGGCCATCACCCACTCGCTGAATTTTTTCATAGCGGCGCCTCCTCTCAGAACCGGAAGTAGATGAAGGGATTGAACGATCCCGTGACGAGCTTGCAGTATGAGCACGCCAGCAGCGCCATCGCCGCGAGCTTCGGGCCCCACGTCAGCACGGCGCGGGCAGGCGCGGCGTCCCGCTTTTGAAGCGCCGTCTCCAGCCATTGCTTCACCGGCAGCGCGGCGATGCAGCAGCACAGCAGCTCCGGCCAGAACTCCAGCGAGTAATAGACGACGCGGCTGCCGCACCACACGCCGCTGCTGCCGAACATGGCGGCGAAGTAAGCCGCCGCGGCGGTGAGCGTCTCGGCGCGGAAGAGCACCCAGCTGAATACGACCAGCACCATCGCGTAGGCGTGGCGCACGAGCGACGGCAGACGCTCCAGAGCCTTGCCCCATAGGAGCTTTTCCCCCACGAGCAGCACAAAGAACCAAAGTCCCCAGGCGATGAAATTCCAGCTCGCGCCGTGCCACATTCCGGTCAGGAACCAGACGACGAAGAGGTTCCACACATTGCGCGCCCTCGAGCAGCGGTTGCCGCCGAGCGGGATATACACATAGTCGCGGAACCAGGTAGAGAGCGAAATATGCCAGCGCCGCCAGAACTCCGTGACGCTCCGCGCGACATAGGGGTAATTGAAATTCTCCAAAAAGTGGAAGCCGAACATTCGCCCGAGGCCGATGGCCATATCGGAATAGGCGGAGAAATCGAAGTAGATCTGGAAGGTGTACGCCACCGCGCCCAGCCACGCGAAGAGCACCGAGGGCATAACGGCGGCAAAGGCCGCGTCCGCGATCCGCGCCACGGCGTTCGCCAGCAGCATCTTTTTGCCGAGGCCGAAGAGAAAGCGCACCGCGCCGGCGGAGAATTCGGAGACGGACTCATGCCGCTCGTCGATCTCCTCCGCGACGGTGGTGTAGCGCACGATGGGACCGGCGACGAGCTGCGGAAAGAAGGCGATATAGAGCGCGAGCTTGAGCGGGTCGCGCTGCACCGCGGCGTCGCCGCGGTACACGTCAATGACGTAGCTCAGGCCCTGAAAGGTGAAGAAGGAGATGCCGATGGGCAGCGTTACCTGCGGCACCGGAATGACCGGCAGCAGAGCGTGGAGCATCTCACCGAAGAAGCCCGCGTACTTGAACCAGCCCAGCAGCGCAAGCCCCAGCACCACGGCAAGCGTCATGCCGAGCCGCCGCGTCCTTGGGCGGTGCGCCGGTCCCGCCAGCAGCCCACCGGCGTAGTTGATGGCGATGGAGAGCAGCATGAGCAGCAGAAATTTCGGCCCGCCGCAGGCATAGAACGCCAGCGAAAAGGCCAGCAGGACAAGGTTCCTCAGATAGCGGCAGCGCCGCGGCACAAGGAAATACAGGACAAGCAGGCACGGCAGGAAAAAGATCAGAAAGCTGGCGCTGCTGAATACCATGACACTCTCTCCCCTCTTGAAAATGAGCAAAAAAAATCCGGTCCCTTTTTTGACCGGACGCATCCGACATCTTCTCGACCGCTGCGGCTGCGGCCGCAGGTTCTCCGATGACTCTCGCATTTCTTGCTGTGGCTATTGTAGCATAAGAAAGGGCAAAGTCAAGCATTTGCACAAATTCTTGAAATATCTGTTGACATCACATGGGAATCCGGGTAGAATAATTTCAGCAAATACCAGACAAGTTCATACTTCATCAAGAGTGGTGGAGGGAACGGCCCGATGATACCACGGCAACCTGCAGCGCAAGGTGCCAAATCCGTCGAACGAATCGAAAGATGAGGGAAAGCAAAAAGTTTTCGCACTCGACCGATTCGGCCGAGCGCTTTTTTTGTGCTCCCGCGAGAAAAGAAAGGAAAGAAGAATCATGGCAAAGCGTTTATTCACCTCCGAGTCCGTCACCGAAGGGCATCCCGACAAGATCTGCGACCAGATCTCCGACGCGGTGCTCGACGCCATTCTGGAAAAGGACCCCAACGGCCGCGTCGCCTGCGAGACGACTGTCTCCACCGGCCTTGTCCACATCATGGGCGAGATCACGACGAGCTGCTACGTTGACATCCCCAAGATCGCGCGTGAGGTCATCCGCTCGATCGGCTACGACCGCGCGAAATACGGCTTCGACTGCGACACCTGCGGCATCATCACCAACATCGACGAGCAGAGCGGCGACATCGCCATGGGCGTCGATAACTCCTATGAGAACAAGGAAAGCGGCGCGAGCGACCTCGACAACGGCGCGGGTGACCAGGGCATGATGTTCGGCTACGCCTGCGACGAAACGCCGGAGCTGATGCCGCTGGCCATCTCACTCTCGCACAAGATGGCCAAGCGCCTGACCGAGGTTCGCAAGCAGGGTCTTGTGGACTATCTGCGTCCCGACGGCAAGACGCAGGTCACAGTCGAGTACGACGAGGCCGGCAAGCCCAAGCGCATCGACACCGTGGTCGTCTCCACGCAGCACGCGCCCGAGGCGGAGCTGGAGACCATCCGCCGCGATATGATCGAGCTGGTCATCAAGCCCACCATCCCCGCGGGCCTGCTCGACGGCGAAACGAAAATTTATGTCAACCCGACCGGCCGTTTTGTCATCGGCGGCCCGCAGGGCGACAGCGGTCTGACGGGCCGCAAGATCATCGTCGATACCTACGGCGGCAGCGCCCCGCACGGCGGCGGTTGCTTCTCCGGCAAGGACCCGACGAAGGTGGACCGCTCCGCCGCCTACGCCGCGCGCTGGATCGCCAAGAACATCGTGGCTGCCGGTCTTGCGTCGAAGTGCCAGGTGCAGCTCGCCTACGCCATCGGCGTGGCGCATCCCGTGAGCGTGCTCGTCGAGACCTTCGGCACCGGCACGGTCGCCGACACGAAGCTCGAGGAGGCCGTCGAGAAGGTCTTTGACCTGCGCCCGACCGCTATCATCCGCGACCTCGACCTGCGCCGCCCGATCTACCGTCAGCTCGCCGCCTACGGTCACATGGGCCGCGAGGAGCTGGGCGTCGCGTGGGAGAAGTGCGACCGCGTGGAGGCGCTCCGCGCCGCGCTGTAAGCCTCGCGCACAAGAAAATACCGTTTCCCGAAGGGTCCCGCCGCGTACGCGGCGGGACCCTCAGACTGTCAATAAAGTGGTAAATTCTCCGCGACGGAAAGGAAGAGTGTGCGCGGGAAACCCAAGAAGGGTGTCCTGCGCCATTGAAATCCTAAGTTTTCAGAACTTTTATAAAGTTCTGAAAACTTGCTCAGCGGGGAGAAAAGACTTTTTCGACACGCTGAGGGTCCCGCCGCGTACACGGCGGGACCCTTTTGCGTCCTCGCGCATAGACTGAAACGCAGGCGTATCGTCTGCGCTTCGGCGGCACACCGCCGAAAAATCAAGGAGGGTGATCGCTATCAATCGTTATCAGGGTAATTGCGGCAACAACTGCGGCTGCGACCAGCAGTGCTGCCCGCGTCCGTTCCCGCCTCCCCCGCCGCCTCCGTATCCGCCCTACGGCGTGATCGGGCCGACCGGTCCGCAGGGCGTGCAGGGCATTCAGGGCGTTCCCGGTCCCATCGGTCCCACGGGGCCGCAGGGCGTGCAGGGTCTGCAAGGCCCGCAGGGTCCTGCCGGTCCTGCGGGCGCGCAGGGAGCACAGGGTCCCACGGGTCCTGCCGGCCCGCAGGGTCCGCAGGGCGCACAGGGGGCGCAGGGTCCCGCCGGCGCGACCGGCGCGGTAGAGCCGTGTATTTATGCACAACATTAGATTTTCCTTTGTGTTGAGTAGGCAAGCCGTTAGATTGCCTTGTTCTCAATCACTCGGATAACGTTGTGGTTATTCTCAATGTAATCAATAATTCGCTGGTACTCGTCGGCAAAATTGAAGTCAACCGTTATTTCCCCGTTCTCATGCACCCAAACCGCTTTTACGAGTTCAACCATAATCCCGCGGTTAAGGCTCTGAATGTTTTTGTATTTCAGAAAGGCGGTTAGATACGGGTCGTCGGTTCCGATACCATCAGCCATTACCTGCATTTCCTCTTTCAGATAGGAGATGTTCGCTTCAAGCTGTTGTATCTGTTCTGCAATCTTGCCTTTCAAGCGGCGATATTCCTCTTTGGTAATCTCACCGCTTTTCCAATCAAGGTACAAGCTGTCGGAAGCGTCATTGTACTGTTTTAGCTGCTTTTCTGCCTGTTTCAAGGAATGGGATAATCTCTTGCTTTCCCGGTTGATAACAGGCGCGTTGTTAATCCGTTCAATTTCTTCTGCAAGCCGATCTACAAGGGCAATTTGCATTTGCAACGCTGCCAATACCGCGTTTTCCAACTTGTCTTGCCGGATAGAATGTTTGCTGCAAATCTTCTTATCGGTGTAGCTACGGCAAGAGTAGTAGGCAATATCACGGGCGGTTTTGCGCCGCATGGCCTTTTTGCAATCCGCGCAACGGACAAAGCCGGACATGAGATAGACTTCCTGTTTGCCGGGGGCTGTCCTTGTGTCGCGCTTATGTAGGGCTTGCGCTTTCTCGAATGTTTCCCTGTCAATAATCGCTTCGTGTGTGTTGGGGACGACAAACCATTCTTCTTCGGGGACGTTGATCTGCTTGTGTACTTTGTAGCTTATTACGCGGTTACGGCCTTGCACCATTACGCCCGTATAAACTTCATTTTGCAATATCCTTGCAATCGTGCTGGCAGACCACAAACCATCGTTTTTGTCGGAATTAGGGTTGTTATACTTAAAGCCTTTTTTCTTCTTATAGGCTTCGGGGTTCGGCTCTCCCATTTGGTTAAGCCGCTTTGCAATCCCCATTTTACTGTACCCCTCATTGACAAACCAATGGTAAATGCTTTTGACAACTTCCGCTGCTTCTTCATCTACAATCAAGCTGTTTTTGTCGTTTGGGTCTTTCTTGTAGCCATAAGGGGCAAACGCGCCTATGAACTCGCCGCGCTCCCGTTTCATCTTGAATGTTTTGCGGATTTCTTCGGAAGTGGTCGCGGCAAACTGCTCATTGAACATTCCCCTAATAGGTACTTCAAGACCGCTTGCAGAATGGGGGTTAGCGTAAGTGTCAATAAATGGCGTGCCTGTGCAAATAAACCTTGCGCCGTGAATGGGTATGAACTCCTCCAAAAACTTTTGTTGATCGGCAAGGTTGCGGAAACCGCGTGCAAGGGATTTGATAATCATGCAGTTTACTTCTTTGCGGACAATGCAGCCCTCAAGCCGTTTGAAGTTTGGTCGCGCTGTGTCGGTGCCTGTCAATCCGTCGTCGGCAAACACGTCTACAATCACATAGGTTCCCGGCTCAAAATAGCTGTCTACAAAGTCGCGGAGTATCTTTTCTTGGTTGATAACACTCTCGCTTTCGTCCTCGTTGTCGTCCTCTCTGGATAGTCGAATGTATAGCCCAATTTTCCAAAACGGCTCTGCATAACTGCGTGCCATTTTGTCTTTGCGTATGCGGGGCATTATACCTCCCTGTCTCTTATACACATCTCCGAGCCCACGAGACGCGTAGTAATCT
>ERZ1027001.884-NODE-884-length-17058-cov-4.811327_pt1 | contig 17058 bp, 16 predicted proteins | sample MGYA00519452_ERZ1027001 | MGnify/ENA primary metagenome ERZ1027001 (study PRJEB26926, sample SAMN06164867) | human gut metagenome | biome: ENVO:00009003; feature: ENVO:2100002; material: ENVO:00002003 | host: Homo sapiens | place: USA | collected 2012 ...
ATTACTACGCGTCTCGTGGGCTCGGAGATGTGTATAAGAGACAGGTCCCGTATGGCGGCAGACCTGCACAAGAAGGTTTCGATCATGCCGGGCGACGTGGTTATTTTAAGTTCCACCCCGATTCCGGGCAATGAGAAAGCCGTTGCAAGAGTTATCAACGAGCTGTCGATGAAGGGCGCAGAGGTTATCAACCAGGATACCCATGTATCCGGACATGCCTGCCAGGAGGAGATCAAGCTGATGTACTCCTTAGTTCGTCCGAAATTCTCGATTCCGGTACACGGTGAGTACCGCCACCTGATGGCGCAGCGCAACCTGGCAATCTCAATGGGCATTCCGAAGGAAAATGTCATCCTGATGCGTTCAGGCGATGTGATCGAGATCGGGGACGAGGGCTACCGTGTTGCCGACCATGTACAGGCGGGCGGCATCCTGGTCGATGGCCTGGGCATCGGTGATGTCGGAAATATCGTTCTGCGCGACCGCCAGAACCTGGCACAGAACGGTATCATTATCGTGGTACTGACGCTGGAGAAATACAGCAACCAGCTCTTAGCCGGACCGGATATTGTGTCCCGAGGTTTCGTCTATGTGCGTGAGTCCGAGGATCTGATGGAAGAGGCACAGAGAATCGTGGATGAAGCCGTACAAAGCTGTCTTGAGAAGCACGTGAGCGACTGGGGCAAGATCAAGAACATTATCCGCGACAGCCTGAGTGATTTTCTATGGAAGAAGATGAAGAGAAATCCGATGATTCTTCCGATCATCATGGAAGTGTAGAAGACTGCAAAAGCAGCACGGAGGTGGCATATGAGCCGGACATCTGGGGAACCCCATATCGCAGTATCAATTCTGGACAGTGTGTTCAGGATCGTTTTTCTGGTACTGACACTGTTTCTGCTCTATGAGGGCGTAACGAAGGGCTACTGGCTGGGGCATGAGATATTTAACCCGACCGCAGTTGAGGCAGAGCCGGGAAGAATGAGAACGGTTACCATCGAGGAAAGCGAAAGCACCTCCGAGGCAGGCGAAGCGCTGGAACGCGTCGGTTTGATTCAAAGCCGCGTGGTCTTTGTGCTGCAGGCAAAGATTTATGAATACAAGATATATCCGGGAACCTATCAGTTCAGCACCGCCCAGACTTCTCTGGAGATGCTGAAGGAGATGGATGAGGCGGCAGCTTCTGCCGCCAGCCCGGAGGAGGATAAAAGTGATAGTAAATGACAGAATTACCGCCTATATCCAGTCGTTGGACGCGGGCAACGGACCGCTGCTCGACTCGATAGAGGAAGAAGCGCTGGCTGACTGCGTGCCGATCATCCGCAGGGAGACCTCCGCATTTCTGAAAACACTGATTGCTCTCAAGCGCCCGCAGTCGATTCTGGAGGTAGGAACGGCTGTGGGCTATTCGGCTTTACTGATGAGCCGTGTGATGCCGGAAAACTGCCGGATCACGACGATTGAGAAGTACGAAAAAAGAATACCGATTGCCAAGCGCAATTTTGAAAGGGCAGGAAAAGAGCCGTGCATTACTTTACTGGAAGGCGATGCGGAAGAGATACTGGGGACGCTTTCCGGCCCTTATGATTTTATATTTATGGATGCGGCTAAGGGGCAGTATATGCACTGGCTGCCTCAGATTTTGCGTCTGCTGCCGTCCGGCGGCGTTCTTCTGTCGGACAATGTCTTACAGGACGGCGATATCGTGGAATCCCGCTATGCGGTCGAGCGCCGCAACCGGACGATCCATACTCGGATGCGCGATTATTTATATGAACTGACACACATGAAAGAATTTGAGACGTCTGTCATTCCGATCGGGGATGGCGTGGCGTTAAGTGTAAAGCGATAAAAGAAAGGAAAAACATGAGAAAACTGGAACTTTTAATCCCGGCGGGCAGCCTGGACGTCCTCAAGACGGCGGTCCTTTACGGAGCCGATGCGGTCTATCTGGGCGGCGAGGCGTTTGGTCTGCGGGCAAAGGCGAAGAATTTTACGAACGAAGAGATCAAAGAGGGCATTGCGTTCGCCCATGAGCGCGGCGTCAAAGTATATATTACAGCAAATATTTTTGCACATAATGATGATTTAGCCGGTGTGGAAGAATATTTCACAGAACTGAAAGAAATCAAGCCGGATGCGCTGATTATTTCCGATCCGGGTGTCTTTGAGATTGCCAGACGCATTCTCCCGGAGATGGAGATCCATATCAGCACACAGGCAAATAATACAAACTACGGGACGTTCCTTTTCTGGTATAAACAGGGCGCGAAGCGCGTGGTAACGGCGCGGGAGCTGTCCTTGAAGGAGATTCGCGAGATCCGTGAACATATTCCGGAGGATATGGAGATCGAGAGCTTCATCCACGGAGCAATGTGCATTTCCTATTCAGGACGATGTCTTCTCAGCAATTTTCTGACGGGGCGCGACGCGAACCAGGGCGCCTGTACTCATCCGTGCCGCTGGAAATATGCGGTGGCGGAGGAGACAAGACCGGGCGAGTGGATGCCGGTCTATGAAAATGAGCGCGGCAGCTATATTTTCAACTCCCGCGACCTGTGCATGATTGATCACATTCCGGAGATGGTCGAAGCAGGAATCGACAGCTTCAAGATCGAGGGACGCATGAAGACAGCACTCTATGTGGCAACCGTGGCGAGAACCTACCGAATCGCAATCGACGATTATCTGGAAAGCCCGGAAAAATACCAGTCCAAGATGGAGTGGTATAAGAGTGAGATCCGCAAATGTACCCACCGGGAATACATCACAGGATTTTATTTCCATAAACCGGGTACCGAGTCGCAGGTATACGGAAGCAATACTTATGTAAAACCGTACACCTATCTGGGAACGGTCGGCGCTGTGCGCGGGGATGGCCTGGTTCATCTGGAGCAGAAGAATAAATTCAGCGTGGGAGAGACGATCGAGATCATGAAGCCGGACGGACGTAACCTGCGTGTGGAAGTGAAAGGCATCTTTACCGAGGATGGAACCGCGCAGGAGAGCGCACCGCACCCGAAGCAGCAGCTCTGGGTAGACTTAGGCGGTATGGCGGAGCCGCAGGATATCCTGCGGCGTGAGGACGAAGCGCTGGATTTGTAAAGGTGCGGCTGGATGGACATCAGGAGGATGACAGATGGTTTGGTTTTTAGGAGGAACGGCGGTCCTGTGCCTGTTATATTATATCATAATTGTTATTTATTCAGGTGTTTCGACTTCGTTTGCCTTGATCTGGCCCTGCTTGGCGATCTTTTTGGGACTTCTGGCTGCTGGATGGTGGTTTGGCAGCCAGCATGAGGGCAGAATCCCCGTGTGGATCGGCGTTTCCGTCGGGACAGTATGTGCGGCGGGATTTCTGATTCTGGTGATCACGGAGGTTTTGATCGGCTGGAGCGCCATTACGGCGACGGGACAGCCGGCGGACTATGTGATCGTGCTGGGAGCGCGTGTGCGCGGCGCCAAGATCAGCAATTCCCTAAAGCAGCGTCTGGATCGGGCGATCGAGTATTCGGAGGAATATCCGAACACGGTTCTGGTGCTTTCCGGCGGAAAAGGTCCGGGCGAGGAGATCAGCGAGGCGCGGGCGATGTACGAATATTTACAGTACAACGGGATTCCGGAGGATAAGCTGCTGATTGAAGACCAGTCCTCCGACACGGTGCAGAACATCGAGTTCAGCCGGACGGTGATCGACCGACAGGAATACAACAAGGCGCAGGCGGCGCGGGCACACCTGATGGAGTTTTACCGTGAGCGCCCGGACGGCGATACCATCCGGATCGGGATTCTGACAAGCAATTACCATGTGTTCCGGGCGGAGGCGATCGCGCGCAGACAGGAGATCGAGCCGGTCGGCGTGGCAGCTGCGTGCGACCCGGTGCTGGCGGTGCACCTGTGGCTGCGGGAGGCATTTGCCGTACTAAAAGACAAATTTATGGGAAGACTGTAAAAAAAGAAGAAAAAAAGATGCGATTCAACAGATGTCTGTATGCGCTGTGGAATCGTTTCAGAGAAAGGAAAGACAGCATGACAGTAAAAGATTTGAAGAGCTATCAGATCCTGAATGAAAAACACGTAAAAGAGCTGAATTCCGAGGGGATTCTTCTGGAACATAAGAAGACGGGAGCGAGAGTGTTCCTGCTCTCGAATGATGATGAGAACAAGGTATTCTGCATCGGATTCCGTACCCCGCCATCTGACAGCACGGGTGTGCCGCATATCATGGAGCACAGCGTTTTGTGCGGTTCGGCGAAATTTCCGGTCAAGGATCCGTTTGTAGAGCTGGTGAAGGGCTCCTTAAATACCTTCTTAAACGCGATGACCTACCCGGATAAGACGGTATACCCGGTTGCAAGCTGCAACGACAAAGATTTCCAGAACCTGATGGACGTCTATATGGACGCAGTTCTGCATCCGAATATCTATAAAGAAGAGAAGATTTTCCGCCAGGAGGGCTGGCATTACGAGATGGAGTCGGCGGACAGCCCGATCACGGTAAACGGTGTCGTTTACAATGAGATGAAGGGTGCATTTTCCTCTCCGGAGGGCGTGCTTGACCGCTACACGCAGAACACGCTTTACCCGGATACCTGCTATACGCATGAGTCCGGCGGCGCTCCGGAGGTTATCCCGGAGCTGACCTATGAGAATTTCCTGAATTTCCACCGCAAATTCTACCATCCGTCCAACAGCTTTATCTATCTGTACGGAAATATGGATATGGCAGAGAAGCTGGACTGGCTGGATCGTGAGTATTTAAGCCACTATGACCGTCAGCCGGTGGATTCTGAAATTCACTACCAGAAGCCGTTTGACGCGCCGAAGGACCGTGAGATCTTCTATCCGATCACTGAGGATGAGCCGGAGGATCACGCAACCTACCTGTCGGTTAATACGGTGGTGGGCGACGATCTCGACCCGATTCTCTACATGGCATTTCAGATCCTGGAGTATGTGCTTTTGGATGCGCCGGGCGCCGTTTTAAAGAAAGAACTCATCAGCGCCGGGATTGGTCAGGATATCCTGGGAAGCTATGAAAATGGTATTTTACAGCCATATTTTTCTGTCATTGCGAAAAATGCGGATAGCAGCCAGAAAGAGGCATTTTTAAAGACTGTCAAGGGAACGCTTAAGAAGCTGGCAGATGATGGCATCAACCAGAAGAGCCTGCTGGCGGGCATCAACTACTATGAATTCCGCAGCCGCGAGGCAGATTTCGGCAACGCGCCGAAAGGATTGATGTACGGCTTGCAGTGCTTAGATAGCTGGCTGTACGGCGGCGATCCGCTGATGCACCTGGAATATGAGGAGACATTTGCATTCCTCAAAAAAGCAGCAAAGGAAGGATATTTTGAAGAACTGATCCGCAAATATCTCTTAGATAACCCGTTTGAGGCGGTGATCACGGTCAGCCCGAAGCGGGGACTGACGGCGATCGAGGATGAGAAGCTGCGTGAAAAGCTGGAAGCATATAAGAAGAGCCTGGGCGCGGAGGAGATTCAGGCGATCGTGGATGGCACGAAAGAGCTGAAAGAGTATCAGGACACCCCGTCCCCGAAGGAAGATTTAGAGAAGATTCCGCTGTTGAAACGCTCAGATATCCGCAAAGAGGCGGAGAAATTTATCCTGGCCGAGCGCGAGATTGGCGGAACCAAGGTGCTGGCACATGAGCTCTTTACCTCAGGCATCGGTTATCTGCGCGTGATGTTCCGTACCGACCGTGTACCATCCAGGGATCTGCCGTATGTGGGACTTTTGAAAGCAGTGCTTGGATTTGTCGATACGACGAAACACACATACAGCGATTTGTCGGATGAGATCAACTTAAATACCGGCGGTATCACGCTCAGCGTCAGCTCCTATGCGGACAGCCGGAAACAGGGCGCGTTTACCGGTATTTTTACCGCGAGTGCCCGGGTGCTGTGCGAGAAGCTGGACTTCGGATTTTCAGCGATTGCGGAGATTCTGCTTGATTCAATCCTTGATGATGAGAAACGTCTCGGCGAGATTGTGGCGGAGACGAAGTCGAAGAGCCAGATGCGTTTAAATCAGGCGGCACATTCAGCGGCAGTGATGAGAGCCAGCTCCTATTTTTCAGCAGAATCGGCATTTGACGACTGCACGGGCGGAATCGGCTTCTACCAGTTCCTTGAAGAGACGGCAAAGCACTTTGAGGAGAAAAAGGGCGAGGTGATCGCGAAGTTAAAGGAGACGGCGGCACGCCTGTTTACGAAAGAAAATATGCTGATAAGCTACACGGCAGCAGCCGACGATCAGGCAGGGCTTGAAGCAGCGCTTCCGCTTTTAAAAGAACGTCTTCCACAGGGCGACGGAACCGTTTATCCGTTTGAGTGGAAAAAAGAGAACTTAAACGAGGGCTTCATGACCTCCTCCCAGGTCAATTATCTGGCGCGCTGCGGCAATTTCGTGGAGAAAGGGCTGGCATACAAGGGCACGCTGCGGACGCTGAAAGTCATTCTCGGATATGATTATCTGTGGATCAATGTCCGTGTCAAGGGCGGCGCTTACGGCGTCATGAATGGAGCCGGACGGTTTGGCGACAGCTATTTCGTTTCCTACCGCGATCCGAACCTGCGCGAGACGAATGAGGTTTACGAGGGCATCGTGCCGTATCTGGAGCAGTTTGAGGCAGACGAGCGTGATATGACGAAATTCGTGATTGGAACCATCAGCGACCTTGATGCGCCGCTTCTGCCGCCGTACAAAGGCATTCGCGCCGACGCGGCCTGGTTTACCGGCGTGACGGATGCGATGATCCAGAAAGAGAGAGACGAGATCCTGGCAGTTACCCCGGAGGATATCCGGGCGCTGGCGCCGATTATCAGGGCAGTGCTCAGTGAGCAGAGCATCTGTGCGATTGGAAATGCAGAAAAAGTCAAGGCAAATCAGGATCTGTTTAAGACGGTGAAGAATCTGTTTAACTAAATTAAATGCAAGTGAAAGGAAACAAGATGGCAAATACAGATACAAAAGAGTTTAAATCTGGCTTTGTGACCCTGATCGGGCGTCCGAATGTCGGCAAATCCACGCTGATGAACCACCTGATCGGACAGAAGATCGCGATCACATCTGAGAAGCCGCAGACGACCCGGAACCGTATCCAGACGGTTTACACAGACGAGCGCGGACAGATCATTTTTCTGGACACACCGGGTATCCACAAGGCGAAAAACAAGCTGGGCGAGTACATGGTCAATGTCGCAGAGAATACGTTAAAAGAGGTTGACGTGATTCTCTGGCTGGTAGAGCCGACCACCTTCATCGGGGCAGGCGAGCGTCACATTGCAGAGCAGCTTTCGAAGATCAAGACGCCGGTCATTCTGGTTATTAATAAAATTGATACGGTCAAATCGAAGGAAGAGATTCTGACCTTTATCGCGGCATATAAGGATATTTTGAATTTTGCGGAGATTATCCCGGTTTCGGCTCTCAAAGAGATGAATATTGAGGATGTCAAGAGCAGTATTTTTAAATATCTCCCGGCAGGTCCGCAGTTTTACGATGAGGATACCGTCACCGACCAGCCGATGCGCCAGATCGCAGCGGAGCTGATCCGCGAGAAAGCGCTTCGGATGCTGGACGACGAGATCCCGCACGGCATTGCAGTTGTCATCGACCAGATGAAAGAGCGCCCAAACGGCATCATTGACGTGGATGCAACGATCGTGTGCGAGCGCGATTCCCACAAGGGCATCATCATCGGAAAAGGCGGATCAATGTTAAAACGTATCGGAACCGCTGCCCGGATGGAAATTGAAAATCTGATGGACACGAAGGTCAACCTGAAACTCTGGGTTAAAGTGCGCCGGGAGTGGAGAGACAGCGATATGTATATGAAGAATTACGGATATAACCCGAAAGAAATTTAAGTGAGGGAAGGAAGGGCTGCATGCGAGATTTGATACAGACAACCGGAATGGTGCTTTATGCAGCCCCGGTCGGTGAATTTGATAAACGTCTGATTCTCCTGACGGGAGACCGCGGAAAAATCACGGCATTTGCCCGCGGGGCGAAGCGCACTGGAAGTTTGCTGCGTGCAGCAAGCCGGCCTTTCGCATTTGGAACCTTCACACTTTCTGAGACGCGGGATGCCTACAATCTCTATGGCGCGGAGATCGAAAACTATTTCGAAGGACTTGAACAGGACGTTGAGTGCGCCTGCTACGCCTCCTATTTTGCTGAATTCGCCGAATACTTCGGAAGAGAAGGTCTGGAGGCAAGAGAAATGCTGCGATTACTCTACCAGTCCTTCCGCGCCCTCCTAAAACCCGCACTCCCCAACAAACTTGTACAGCGTATCTTCGAGTTAAAAATCATGGTCATCAACGGCGAATACACCGAAGATCCACCCTTGCGCGCCGGAGACTCCGCACGCTACGCCTGGCAGTACGTCATCTACGCGCCGATCGAGAAGTTGTATACATTTCTTCTGAAAGAAGATGCATTTGCACAATTTGCGGCGAATGTGGAGCGGAATAAGAGGGCGTATGTAGATAAAAGTTTTCACTCATTGGAGATATTGCAGACGATTACATAACATACAACTATCCAGGGAGGAACCATTTATATGCCAGAACCCAAATTCCACCAGAAAATCGCCTGGTTCAATTTCATCTGCTGCCTCATGGTCATCTGGACGCATTCCGGCAACGCGGATCTGTTTTTCCCGGAACTGGGGCAGGACGCACCGTGGTGGCATTTCCAGTACCCGGTCATGCAGGAAATTCTGCGGGTGGACATCCCATGCTTTATCATGCTGTCTGCCTACCTGTTCTACCGGAACTTCACGATGAAGCGGCTGGGAGAAAAATTAAATAAACGTCTGCATTCGCTTCTGGTTCCGTACCTGCTCTGGAATACTATTTACTACGTGGCGTATGTGGCGGCGAGCCGGATTCCGGGACTGCGGACGATCGCCAACCGGACGGATCTGGTGATCACGCCGTCCGGGGCATGGCAGGCGATCACCAAGTATACCTTCAATCCGGTGTTCTGGTTCATGTATCAGATCATTTTGCTGGTGCTGCTGGCACCGGTGCTGTATCTGTTTCTGAAAAATATCTGGACCGGAGCGGCATTTCTGCTGGTGCTGCTTGTGGCACTTTTCAAGGGGGTGGCGCTGCCGGAGCTGAATCTGGACGCCCTGATTTATTATTCCTTTGCCGCCTATGCGGCGCTGCACGGGAGAAAATGGGCGGAGGCGGTATGGTCGTGGAAGCGGGCGGCACTGGGGGTGTGCCTGCTGGCAGTGGGAATCGTGCTCAGCAGGAGCTATTATACCCACTATTTTGTGCCGGGAATCGTTCTCTACCAGCTTCTGGCAGTCATCGGTATCTGGATGATGGTAAACGAGCGCTGGCTGGGAGAAGTCAGACCGTTTATGACCTGCACCTTTTTTATCTATGCGACGCACTTTGTGGTGGTCCGTTTCCTCAATAAGGCGGCGGCGCTGCTATTTCCGGGCAGCCAGCTGGTTTCGATGTTTATGTATGTGTGCATGCCGCTGCTTGCAGTGACACTCTGTTATCAGGCGGCGCGCGTGTTGCGGAGGTACCGTCCGGACATCTGGAAGACCCTGAATGGGGGACGCTGACAAAAAGCAGGATTTACGGTTGAAAGGCAGGTATCTCTGGAAACGGAAGTGCGAGTATGCGTTTTTTCAGGTCCAAGTCTTGAAAATACATAGAAAAGCAGGTATACTATAAAAACTTGGTTGTAGGAGCATTTTTGCGCTTGGGAGGAAGAGCAATGAAAAAAAGAGGATTTCTTCTGGCAGCGTGTACCGTGGGTGTGATGCTGTCCGGCTGTGGCTCACGGGAAACCGCCTTTTCCCCTTCGGAGAGCTGCGTATATGTGGCAAAAGACGGAGCGCTGTCGAGTGCTCTGGTGGAGCAGACCGGCGGTATTTCGGTCGATGAGAATGAATTAAAGCAGTATTTAGAGACGGCAGTGATTCATTTTAATGAAGAAAAAGGCGCCGGGGCGCTGGCACAGAACCAGAAAAATGCCGAGAGATTGCCGGCAGCATTGAAAAGTGTGAAGGCGGGAAAAGACACGGTGACTGCGATCTTTGATTATGCTTCCTTTGAAGATCTGAAAGCATTCGGAGAGACGAATGACAACGAGGACACCAGCAACTCCCTGACGGCGCTGGAGGCAAAGCCGCTTTCGGAGGCGATTGCCGATGGATGGTTTTCCGAGGGTGAGCTGGTAAAGGCAGATGGAAGCGAAGCCGGAACGGATACGGTTCAGAATGAAAAGAGCGGCATGGCAGTCCGGAGCGAGGGCGGTGCGACGCTGATGGTCGGCGGAAAAGTGCTTTACCGCAGTTCGAATACCGAGTTAAAAGACGATTCAACCGTCAGTCTGCCGGAAACAGGCACGGCTTATGTGATTTTTAAAAGATAAAAAACAGAATGATTGTTAAATTCGTCCATCTGCCAGATATCGAAAGAAAAGGCGGGGACGGGTACAATGATAAATGAATCAGGAGGACAAGACAAATGGAAAAGACGATGGACAAAATCGTGGCGCTCGCAAAATCAAGAGGATTTGTATATCCGGGTTCTGAGATTTACGGCGGCCTTGCCAATACATGGGACTACGGCAATCTGGGCGTAGAACTGAAAAACAATGTAAAACGCGCATGGTGGCAGAAATTTATTCAGGAAAGCCCGTACAACGTAGGTGTAGACTGTGCGATTCTCATGAACTCCCAGACATGGGTGGCATCTGGACATCTGGGCGGCTTCTCTGACCCGCTGATGGACTGCAAGAGCTGTAAAGAGCGTTTCCGTGCAGATAAGCTCATCGAGGACTATATGGCAGAGCACAACATCGAGATCGAGGGTTCCGTAGACGGCTGGTCCCAGGAGCAGATGAAACAGTACATTGATGACAATAACATCTGCTGTCCGAGCTGCGGCAAGCATGATTTCACCGACATTCGTCAGTTTAACCTGATGTTCAAGACTTTCCAGGGAGTTACCGAGGATGCAAAAAACACCGTATATCTGCGTCCGGAGACTGCACAGGGTATCTTTGTAAACTTCAAGAACGTACAGAGAACCTCCCGCAAGAAGATCCCGTTTGGTATCGGTCAGATCGGTAAATCTTTCCGTAACGAGATCACACCGGGTAACTTTACTTTCCGTACCAGAGAGTTCGAGCAGATGGAGCTGGAGTTCTTCTGTGAACCGGGAACCGACCTTGAGTGGTTTGCATACTGGAAACAGCACTGCATCGACTGGCTGCAGACACTTGGCATCAAGCCGGATGAGATGCGCGCACGCGATCATTCTCCGGAAGAGCTGTGCTTCTACAGCAAGGCGACGACCGATCTGGAATTTCTGTTCCCGTTCGGATGGGGCGAGCTGTGGGGTATCGCAGACCGTACCGATTACGATCTGACCCAGCATCAGAACACCTCCGGTCAGGATATGACCTACTTTGACGATGAGAAGAAGGAGAAATACATCCCGTATGTGATTGAACCGTCTCTGGGTGCTGATCGTGTGACGCTGGCATTCCTGTGTTCAGCTTACGATGAGGAAGAGATCGGCGAGGGAGATGTGAGAACCGTTCTTCACTTCCATCCGGCGATTGCACCGGTTAAGATCGGTGTGCTTCCGCTGTCCAAGAAGCTTAACGAGGGAGCAGAGAAGATCTACGCAGAGCTTTCCAAGTACTACAACTGCGAGTTCGACGACAGAGGAAACATTGGTAAGCGTTACCGCCGTCAGGATGAGATCGGTACTCCGTTCTGCATCACCTATGACTTCGAATCCGAGACCGATCAGGCTGTAACTGTACGTGACCGTGATACTATGGAGCAGGTACGTGTGCCGATCGCAGAGCTTAAGAACTACTTCGAGGATAAGTTCCGTTTCTAATCTTTAAATAAACAAAAAAGCAGAAACCATATTCCAGAAAACAGGAGATGGTTTCTGCTTTTTGTGTTAGAGAGGGCTTGTGAGATTTTTGGCATTTTGCAAAGAACGAAATTTATTTTGGAGCAGATTAGGCACTGTTCTGGATAGTCATCTCATTTAATATTCGCGAAAATTACAAAAAAATATATATTGATCGAAAAAAAGTTGGAAAGAATTCAAAAAAACTCTTTACTAGACCGCAGTTTATGTTATAATATTCACGATGGCTTTTATCTTTCACATAAATACAAATATGTGAATGTAAAACATAAACGAGTATAGGAGGAAAATACTAATGGCAAAATGGGTTTATATGTTTAGCGAGGGCGACATGACCATGCGTAACCTGCTGGGAGGAAAGGGAGCGAACCTGGCGGAGATGACAAGCATCGGTCTGCCGGTTCCACAGGGATTTACAATCACAACTGAGGCTTGTACCCAGTATTACGAAGATGGTCGCAAGATTAACGACGAGATCATGGCACAGACCATGGAAGGCGTTAAGAAGATGGAAGAGCTCAATGGAAAGAAATTTGGCGATCTGAAGAACCCACTGTTAGTATCGGTTCGTTCCGGTGCGAGAGCATCCATGCCAGGTATGATGGATACCATCTTAAACCTTGGTTTAAATGACGAGGTAGTTGCAGCGATGATCGCAGGCAACCCGGACCCGAAATTTGAGCGATTTGTATATGACTCCTACAGACGTTTCATCCAGATGTTCTCGGATGTCGTTATGGAAGTTGGTAAGAAATACTTCGAGCAGCTCATCGACAAGATGAAAGAAGAAAAGGGTGTTCAGTACGATATCGAACTGACTGCTGCTGACTTAAAGACTCTGGCTGAGCAGTTCAAGGCTGAGTACAAAAAACAGTTAGGTGAGGACTTCCCGTCTGACCCGGTTGTTCAGTTAAAATTAGCAATCGAAGCTGTATTCCGTTCCTGGGACAACCCACGTGCGAACGTATACAGAAGAGATAATGATATTCCGTATTCCTGGGGTACTGCAGTAAACGTAATGCCGATGGTATTCGGTAACTTAAACGATGAGTCCGGTACAGGTGTTGCATTTACCCGTGATCCGGCAACCGGCGAGAAGAAGCTGATGGGCGAGTTCTTAAAGAACGCACAGGGCGAGGACGTAGTTGCAGGTGTTCGTACTCCGATGCCGATCGCTCAGATGGAGCAGGAGTTCCCGGAAGCATATGCAGATTTCATCAAGGTTTGCGATGTGCTTGAGAACCACTACCATGATATGCAGGATATGGAGTTTACTGTAGAGAACCGTAAACTTTATATGTTACAGTGCCGTAACGGTAAGAGAACTGCTCAGGCAGCTCTGCAGATCGCTTGCGACCTGGTAGATGAAGGACATAAGACAGAGGAAGAAGCAGTCGCTATGATCGACCCGCGTAACCTCGATACACTGCTGCATCCGCAGTTTGACGCTGCTGCATTAAAGGCAGCTACTCCGCTTGGAAAAGGCTTAGGTGCTTCTCCGGGTGCTGCTTGCGGTAAAGTTGTATTCACTGCAGAGGATGCTGAGAAATGGGCTGAAAAGGGCGAGAAGGTTGTCTTAGTTCGTCTTGAGACCTCTCCGGAAGATATTACCGGTATGAAGGTTGCTCAGGGTATCTTAACCGTTCGTGGTGGTATGACCTCTCACGCAGCCGTAGTTGCCCGTGGTATGGGTACCTGCTGTGTATCCGGATGCGGCGACATCGCTATGGATGAAGAGAATAAGAAATTCACATTAGCTGGTAAAGAGTTCAATGAGGGAGACTTCATCTCCATTGATGGTACAACCGGTAATATTTACGAGGGCGAGATCAAGACCGTAGACGCTACCATCGCTGGTACATTCGGTCGCGTTATGGCATGGGCTGACAAGTTCAGAAGACTGAAAGTTCGTACCAACGCTGATACACCGGCAGATGCGAAGAAAGCTAGAGAGCTTGGCGCAGAAGGTATCGGTCTTTGCCGTACTGAGCATATGTTCTTCGAGGAAGACAGAATCGCTGCTTTCCGTGAGATGATCTGTGCTGACACTGTAGAAGAGAGAGAAGCAGCTCTGGATAAGATCCTTCCGTATCAGCAGGGCGACTTCGAAGGTCTGTTCGAGGCTCTGGAGGGCAACCCGGTTACGATCCGTTTCCTGGATCCGCCGCTGCATGAGTTTGTTCCGACTGAGGAAGATGACATCAAGAAACTGGCTGACGCTCAGGGCAAACCGGTTGAGACTATCAAGAACATCATCGCTTCCCTGCATGAGTTCAACCCGATGATGGGTCACCGTGGACTTCGTCTGGCAGTTACCTATCCGGAGATCGCAGTTATGCAGACCAAGGCAGTTATCCGTGCAGCTATCAACGTACAGAAAGCACACGCTGACTGGTCCGTAAAACCGGAGATCATGATTCCGCTCGCTTGCGATGCGAAAGAGTTAAAATATGTAAAAGATATCGTTGTGAAGACCGCTGACGAGGAGATCGCAGCAGCAGGCGTTGATCTGAAGTACGAAGTAGGTACCATGATCGAGATCCCGCGTGCAGCTCTGACCGCTGACGACATCGCAAAAGAGGCTGAATTCTTCTGCTTCGGTACAAACGACTTAACTCAGATGACCTACGGCTTCTCCCGTGATGATGCAGGCAAGTTCCTGAATGCTTACTATGACAAGAAGATCTTCGAGAGCGATCCATTTGCAAAACTGGATCAGACTGGCGTAGGTAAGCTCATGGAGATGGCGATCAAGTTAGGTAAAGCAGAGCGCCCGACCCTTCATGTAGGTATCTGCGGCGAGCACGGCGGCGACCCGTCTTCCGTAGAGTTCTGCCACAAGATTGGTCTTGACTATGTATCCTGCTCACCGTTCCGTGTGCCGATCGCTCGTCTGGCTGCTGCTCAGGCAGCGATTGCCAATGCAGGAAAGTAGAAGAGCGTAAATATTTTTACTTCACAACGCTGATTGTTACAAGGGATGATGTGAATGAGTACATGAAATATCATGCTGAGTACACGAAAGCGAACCGATTTAAAGATATTGTTTGCAAAATCTATATATAACTCGAAAGGGAAGCGCAATGCTTCCCTTTCTTATATCTCTCGATTAGGACTAAATCCTTAAAGCTATGGCTTAAAAAGGACTTAGTCCTTTTTTATATGCAAAATAAAAATTTTTTAAAGGAGGTTCACTATGAACAACACAGCGTTAGGAGCAGAAAACAATAAGAAACAGACAATCAATTTTATCAGCGAAGCACATGAAAAATTCTACTATGAAAAATTAAAAGAGGTACGCTATCAGGATGTGTACCACAAGGCACTTTGCTATTGTCTTGGTATCAGTGATGATACGAGAAGAAATATCAATAGCATCTATGATTTTAAAACAGGATGTGTAAAAACAGAGTGTCTGCATGAAGGCTGGCAGACCAGTGGCAGTATGAAGGTGGTGCGAATGGCATTTAATCTGTATTGCAACGGCACACCGAGTGTAGATGATTACACAAAAACAGAGGAACAGGTAAACGAGTGCAGGCAGTATACAGTGGAGGACTTGTTCTGCTGTGCCTATGCACCTTTCTTTTGGCAGGCGATACAGATCCGCTATCCGGAGTATGCGACTTATAACCGGGAACTGTATGCCTTATTTGGAGGAGCAGACTAATGTTAAAAGTCAGACTGATGGGAACAAAGAATGACATTGTATGGTTTCAGAAAATTTTACAGCGTCATCCCAAAATTGAGGTATTGGAAATATCAGAGCTTTATAGCAACAAAGGAACAAACAAATATTACAGAGCTTATGCGGAAGTACAGAAAAGCAATGTGAAAAATCAATAGTAGAGAATAAGGAGAATTTTATCATGTGTAAAGTTATAGCAATCGCAAATCAGAAGGGTGGAGTTGGAAAGACCACCACAACAAGCAATTTAGGAATCGGACTGGCAAAACAGGGAAAGAGAGTTTTGCTGATAGATGCAGATGCACAGGGTAGCCTTACGGCAAGTCTTGGTATTCAGGAGCCGGATAGACTGGAAATTACACTTGCAACCATTATGGCATCCATTATCAATGATGAGGAAATAAAACCGGAGTACGGCATTTTAAGACATGAGGAAGGTGTGGATTTCATGCCGGGAAATATTGAGCTTTCCGGTTTGGAAACCTCGCTTGTGAATGTTATGAGCAGGGAGACGGTGCTTCGTACCTACATAGAACAGCAGAAAGACCGCTATGATTACATTCTAATTGACTGTATGCCATCACTCGGTATGATTACGATAAATGCTTTTACCAGTGCGGATAGTATCTTAATTCCGGTACAGGCGGCATATCTGCCGGTAAAAGGTCTGGAACAGCTTATTAAGACGATTGGAAAGGTAAAGCGTCAGATCAACCCGAAACTGGAGATAGAGGGTATTCTGCTGACAATGGTTGATAATCGTACCAATTATGCCAGAGACATCAGCAATCTGCTGATTGAAAATTATGGAAGCAGAGTGCGGATATTTGAAAACAGTATTCCAATGTCGGTAAGAGCTGCGGAGATTTCTGCGGAAGGTGTGAGCATTTATAAGCACGATCCGAATGGCAAGGTAGCAAGTGCCTACCAATCACTGACGGAGGAGGTGCTTGGCAATGAGTAAGACAGGAAGTGCCGCAAAGGTAAAGTTGAACAGTTTTGATGATTTATTTGGAACGGAGCAGCCACAGACAGGAACAGAGCAGGTACAGGAAATCGCATTGTCAGAACTGCATGAGTTCAAAGGACACCCGTTTAAGGTACTGGATGATGAAAAAGATGCAGGAAACGGTAGAAAGCGTCAGGGAGCATGGAGTGTTGATGCCAGGCATTGCCAGACCAATGAAAGATGGCGGTTATGAGATTATTGCCGGACATCGCAGGAGACACGCCTGTGAGCTTGTCGGACTTACTACAATGCCGATGTTCATCCGTGATTATACGGATGACGAAGCTACGATTATCATGGTAGATTCCAATATTCAGCGGGAGGATATTCTTCCGAGTGAGAAAGCAAAGGCATACAGAATGAAATACCTGTCTCTTATACACATCTGACGCTGCCGACGATACTCC
>ERZ1027001.899-NODE-899-length-16855-cov-4.826786_pt1 | contig 16855 bp, 25 predicted proteins | sample MGYA00519452_ERZ1027001 | MGnify/ENA primary metagenome ERZ1027001 (study PRJEB26926, sample SAMN06164867) | human gut metagenome | biome: ENVO:00009003; feature: ENVO:2100002; material: ENVO:00002003 | host: Homo sapiens | place: USA | collected 2012 ...
GAGTTTGTGAGCATGCTGGTTGCTGGCAAACGTACAGGATCAATTGAGAAGTGCATTTTGATCGAAGAGCTGACAAACGGAGAGGTCACCGTTGAGGACATTAGACCCCAGAATTCTTGGAACAAAATGCGCAATAACCTCTTGCGCCGAATGATCGATCAGTAGGTGGATCATGTCCTGGCAAGATTCAGACGCAGTTCGGAAACTTTTTGTCGGTAATTCGGCGGCAAAAAGCGTACTGCGCTGCCTGGCTGATTTCAAAAATGAAAAAACGGGGAAGTGTAACCCAAGCACCGACACGATAGCCAAAGAGACCGAGCTAAACAGAAAAACTGTTTACAAGGCCATCACCTACTTGGAAGAAAAAGGGTTTATCCGCAGAGAAAGAGTTGTCCTCAACTCTTCAAATAATTACGTTCTGAATCTGACTGTCAGTCCTGATAGTCCCAAAAACGGTAGTACCAAAAACGGTAGTACCAAATGTGGGACTAGTCCCAAAAACGGACTTCCCGTAGTCCCAAATATGGGACGTGTGGTAGTCCCAAATATGGGACACGAACCAGTAAATGAACAAGTAAATGAAACTATTACTCTCTCTAAAGAGAGAGAGGAGCAAAACTTTTCTTTAACGCCTACAGAAAAGAAAGTCTCCAAAAAACAGACAGCGGCTAAAAAAGAAAAGAAGGGCCCTTATCCATATTCGGAAAACGATCCGATCCCAGACGAGTTTTTAAAAATCGCTCAGGCAAACAACATCCAGAATCCGCAGGAGCTTTTCAAAAAAATGGTTCTCTGGTGCCAAGCAAATGGAAGGCCCTACAAAAATTGGAAAGCGGGTTTTACAACCTGGTGCATGAGAGAAGTCGGTTACCAGAAAGAAAAAGAACAGAAGAAACAAACCCAAGCCTCAAAACAAAACCAATTTTCTTATGAGCCGCCTGGAGGTTTTACAGACGACTACTACAGAGACCAATGCGAATTCGATGAAAACGGGAATTTAAAACTATGAACAACACTGAAAGCCCAACACTTAATGCCGTTAATACCATTATCGGGAAGTTAGAAATAAGGCAGGTGAAGGCAAGCTGCCCGCTCCACGGAGAATATCTTGCAAATGAAGTCTGGTTAGGCGGCCAGCTCAAGGAAGTAAGCGAATGTCCTGAGTGTTTCAAACTCAACAAAGCTCAAAGGGCTATTGAGGAAGAGAAGGCCAGGAAGCAGGAAGAGGCTAAAAACCGCCTGGCAAGAATTAAAGAAACCCGTATGCCGCTCGAATACCAGGGCAAGGATTTCTCAACTTTCATTACCGAAACTGAAAGCCAGCGCAACGCATTAGCTATGGCGAAGAGGTTTGTTAATGGCTGGGAAAAGGCCAAGGCTGGCGGGTACGGTCTGTTATTCCTCGGCGGTTGCGGCACAGGTAAAACACATCTTGCCTGCGCAATCATGCTGGAGCTCCTGGACAAGTACGCATGCTTTTATCCCAGGTACTATAAGGTGAGCGAGATTTTCTCAGCCGTCCGCAACACCTGGCAGCCAGGAGCGACAACCAATGAAGAGGAAACCATTAAATTTTTCTCTTCTATTCAACTCCTAGTGATCGATGAAGTAGGCGTCCAGAAGGGCTCCGAATCGGAAAAGAGAATCCTCTTTTCGATCCTGGACAACCGAGTTACTTCAAAGAAACCAACAATCTTAATGACCAATCTCGGTTCAAAGGATTTTGTATGCGTGCTCGGAGATCGGCTTTATGACCGCATTCGGTCTAAATGCGTACCGGTCCTCTTCAAGGGCAACTCAATGAGAACGCCCGCAACGCCTGACGTGTTTGATTGAGGCGACCATGTCGGATTCAGCCTGGACACTTCTGATGATCGTGCTGGCACCGATTGTGTTCATCAATCTGGTGCTGTTTGGGTTACTCGTGAGGGCTGCTTTTCAACTCAGCCAGGAGAAACATCATGAGCTTTGACTTCGCTTACTTTGCCAAGGCTCTTTGCATGATTGGCGGGATCCTCTACTTTCAAGACATTTTTTGGTTTGCCTGGCAAGGCTCAAACATTGACTACAGCTTGCCATTCCTAATCGGCGTAGAGATCGGAGCGGCCATCTGCTCAATCAGGAGAAAGTCATGAGCGGATGCTGCTTGTATTGCAAACACGCTGGTGCAGGTTGGATCAGTACTAAAGACGGCTCTATACACGTAGATAGACATGACGACTTTTACAAGGCCATGAATATCTATTGCAACAACCCTGCAACAGGAATGGATGGTCAGTGCTTCCAAATCTCGTTCACCAGGTGCTCTCTTTTTGAACGGGCTACAGACGAAAGCATCCAGAAACGAATTGATTTTTATTCAAAGTTTCCGAGATTCAGGACACACGCAGAACTAATCGCACAAAGACGATAACCAAGGAGAAAACCAATGGAAGATTTTGAAATCCTAATTCTTATTTTCAACATCATCACCTTTGCAATAGCAGTGGGAGCTTGCATTTTGTACTCAAATCTGGAACTTCTGCACAGATGTACCAGGTCGGCTCTTGAGCTTGCTGAGGAAGACATTGAAAAGCTCCAGGCAGAAATCGACTTTCTGAAAAAGAACAACGACTAAGGAGCAGATATGGGAAAAGCACAGAGAACTAAAGGCGCTGCTGGAGAGCGAGAAATCTGCGATCTCATATTCCAACACCTGGGCATACAGGTACACCGCAACCTCTCCCAAACCCGTGACGGAGGAGCCGACATCAAGCTCAACCCCTACTCACTCGAAGTAAAACGGAGAGCGGCAATCGGAAATTTGTATGAATGGATGGAGCAGGCCAGCAACGGATGTGATCCGGGAGAACGCCCCATTGTCGTGTGCAGGGCTGACCGGAAGGAGTGGCTGGCCATTGTGCCTGTTGATGAGTTGTTCAGACTCATCAGGGAGGAAATAGTAGCCGGTAAGGCTGAGACAGTTGTTTCTGCAAGCGAGGGTTGATGATCGATACTAACTTCTATGAACGCCTGGCCAACTGGCGACGAGTGTATGGCGACAAGTCTGTCAGATGGCGCTCGCCTACAGACACCTTCTGCCGCTATGCCAAGTGTTATTTCGAGCGCGCTCCGGAAACCGAAGAAGAAAAGTTCTGGAGGGAAGTGACCGAGCTCAAAGGCCGTGATCCGCTGCTTCCGGCGCCGGACTATTCAGACGCAGAGCTTCTTCAGCGCGCCTGGATGAGTTTGCCGGACAAGATCGATGCCATACCTGTGAAGCGGGCGGTTAAGGTTTTCGTGTTTAGCACGAATCGCGAGTATGAACACTATTGCAGAAAGCAAAAGGTCAGACCAAGCGGGGAGCCGGAATGGAGGAAAAAGTTTCTTACGGAGTTTGAAAAATATTGTGTCTTAAAAGAGTAAAGCCCCTCCGGGGAGGGGCCTGAGCGGTTAGGCCGCTCTAACTAAGAAAGCCCAGGCTTCATATCCGTAATCGTGCGCATCAAGGACACGTGTTGAGTTACGAACTCGACGGAATCTACAAAAGACCCATCGGAAGCCAGAAGGAGCGATTTTTGGGGATGACATAATAGCCATTCCTTTCCGCCAGGCAAATAACCTTGACATCAGCCTCCATCAGTTTAAACTGACGACTGATTTACCAATCGCAAGGGAGAAATCCTGACGGGATTTTTCTATTCGGGGATGAAGAAGCGGGAACTTCTTCATCCCTTTTAACTTTATGAAAGTTCTCCTAAACGTTGCAGTTTCTTATATCTCACCCAGGCAGCATCAAAAGAAACGATTCCAAACTCACGGTGAATTTCTACAACGTTTTTTAAATTTTTAGTCTTAATAATTTCTAACGGCATTAGACACTCCCCGGCAAACGCATTTGCCTGGCACTCTGAATCTTCATAAGCTTTATGCTTGGTTAGTTCATCTCGCGTATATCGGCGTGTATGTCCGAGAAAGTAATGACCCAGTTCATGGAACAGAGTAAAAATATCGCGAGGGTTTCCATGATTCATCCCTGCATAACAAGCGTCTTTCACTTTCAAGACAGAACCGACCATGGCGGCAGGCGCTTTTTCTCCAATATCAGCAGTCGAATTGTCTGGGATAACATCCAGTTCGATCCCCAAGAGAGGCAGAACTCTTTCTAGGAAGTCTTCAAAATTAATTTGTTTAACCTCTTTAACTTTTGCAAGTTCCAGAATTATCGGCATAACTGAGACTGAAATCGATCGGATCGCCAGGGTGGACATGGGTTTGACCTTGAATCCCTTAGGTTCATATTCTGAGTAATCCATTTACAACCCTCTCTTTTTAGCGTTAGTAAGGATTTCGTTTAGCCTTCTGATGTCTTCTTCACTAAGTTCAGCTCTCGCGAATCCTGCAACTAAGCCTTTAAGTTCAGGTTCAACGCCATCGAGTGAAACTGCATTGTTGGAGAGATCCGCTGCCTCTCGGAGCGATACGTTTAAACCCAGATTTCTAAAAAATTCTTCTGCCTTTTGCACGAAAGTGGAAGAGATAGTGCGCTTTCCAGTCTCCATTTGGCTAAGAAAAGATGGTGCCACACCGATTGCTTCAGCCATTTTTAACATAGAAACGCCAGCGTCTATTCTGGCTTTCCTTACAGCTTTTCCATATTCGTTTAGCATGCTGACCTCCTTAAGATCTGTTGTTTCACAGATCAGTTAAATTTTATCACGAAAAATAAAAATACATTTACTTAACGAGTGAACATAGCATTAGGGTAAGCCATTATATTTAAGAAAGTTTTGCTGTTTTATACTTTTTGAAAATTGAAACTGTCCTTCCAGGATGCGCAGAATCGCTCTCTAGCGGTCTTTCGCGTGCCCGGAAGAAACGTAGTACGCTGGAGCTCGAAACCGGTTGAGGGTCTCGAGCTTTTTGCTTTTGAATTACTTCTTTCTTGGTGCAGAATCACAAACGCGTATTGCGTGATCTGCCTTAAACGTTGACGTTGTGCGTCCTGTATGTGGCGCTAATCCCGACCCTTGAGTCTTAGAGTAAGGTGATACTTTCGGCCTTGGAGTCGGGTTACTTTTTGCGTTATTGGTCATCGAATATATGTACCTCCGTAAAAAATCAAGGTGAGTAAAAAGCTAATCACGGCGCCCTTGAAAAGCCATGAAAGCTGAGCAAGTTTTTCTCCCCGACGCTCCATTTGCTTTATGCCGTTTTGTAAAGCGATACATAGGCCGTCAAGTAGATCTCGTTTCAAAGAGTAGATGTCAGATTTATTAAATTCGGCTAGCTCGACGTCAGTGAGGCGGTCTTGTAGTTTTTCATAGGCATCCACGAACTTGGTCCCTGTTGATATGGATACGCCGATCCAGAAACCAAGTAAGGCGCAGATTAAAGTGCATCCGAAGGTAAGTAGCGCAAGCAAAAAGAAAGCAGAGACCGGATATCCGTAGATGAAGTCAAGAAGCATTGGCCCTAGTTCTGATTCCTTGAAAAAAGCTAGGGAGGCAGAAAGGACGATGAAGAATAGCCACATGTAATTGCGGCAGTTCGCAAGTTGAACGTTATAAATATCAACCGCAAATTTTTTGTATTCACTGTCGACTAAAGGCAGAAGTGTTCCGGCTAAGCCCTGTCCGTCCTCGCTCGGTACGGGAAGAGCTTTTGTCTGGAATTCTTTGTCCTGGATCGCAGTTGATTCGGAGAGTTCTGATGTCATATTGGTTACTTCTATTTTTTATTTTGGCTTCGTGGCCGGTCTTTAACGATTGAGATAAGTTTAATCTCAACGACGGATTCTCCTTTGGATTGTTACTTAGCAAGAATGATTCTAAGGAAATGCGGGCTGATCGTCCCGTCCAACAACCGATCTTTCTCTTTGAGTATTTACGTGGGGTTTGAGCCGCTCGGTCATTCGTGATCGGGCGGTTTCTTTTTATGGGTTTGCTTTATGAATATCAAAATCCTCGGCCGCGTTCCGGTTCGTTTTAAGGACGGAGTTAAGTGGATCACAGTGAAACCGAACGGCCCCGAAAACAAAGGTACGCCGGTCAAACTGGACGATCGAACCGGAGAGGTTCTTGCAGGCATGGGCGGAAAGTTTAACGGACGCCATATCTCTGCGGCACCCAGAGGCGGCAGACAGGAGCAGCCGGGAGCTCAGGCCGTGATTGAATGGTCTAAAGCGCCCAAGGCTCCCCAGAAGCCTCAGTATACTGGCTCCGACAAATATACGAAAACGGCTAATCTGGTTAAGTCAACGCAGAAGGAATTTACTCCGGACAGCGTAGGTAAGGCGATCAAAGACCTTAATTATCCCTACACGATTGACCTAGATAACAAGGACCAAATTCTCAAAGAGCTCGATAAAGAATATGACCACCTGAGATCCATGGGCTATCCGTATGGTCCGGACGAAGCGGAGAAGGTATATGAGCGCGCGATGAGTTTTCAGGCCGCTCGAAAACGTGTCGATGATATTTTTGAAAGGGACTACGGAGACCTTACGAAAGGTGAGGACGGCCTGGAGCCGGACGAAGTAGAGGACCTTAAAAATCTTTATGCCGAGAGACTTCGCCTTTCTGCTCTGAGGCAGGTTGCCGAGGCCTCTGTCTGGTATACGGACCGGGCAGACTTTAGAAATTCGGATTTTTATAAAGCCCTGGATAAAGCCTCCTCGAAGCTCGGAGACAAGGTTGAAGCCCTGGCTGCTCTGCCGTCCAGAAGGCCCGCGAATCGGCAAAAACGTCAACTGCAGCAGAAAAAGAAATTTGAGGCAGAAAGATTAAAGCGTGAGCAAAAGCGGGCTATGAACGCTTTTCAGGCGCAATTTTCAAAAGAACTCGCGAAAAACGTTAAGCCGCAAATCCAAAAGCTAAATTCTGACCTGGCATCTGCATCTACATCCGCGGACGTTGTGGCGGCATTGGATTCCAGCGGCCTAATGAATGCGCCGACCCAGGGACTTAACCTTATGGGGCCTGATACCGCGCGCTCTATAGGGCAGGCTTATTCTGACATCTGCTCAAAGTTTCCTTTTCTTGTGGGTAATATCGGAGGGGCTAATTGCTCTAGGCTCGGAAGCTCCACGTATGGTCAGTGCTCGATGAGTAGGGGCGCGATCGATTTCAATACTAAGTATTACGGGAGAGGAAATGAGGCGTCCTTCGCCGCTTCGTTTAGTAACTGTATCTCTACGCAATTCCATCCTCAGGGCGTTATGTCCAAAGGCGCAGCTTATGCAGTAGCTTCGCATGAGCTGGGGCATGCGATTGAAGGGCGCCTAGAAAAGTTAATGAAAGCCGCAGGCGTTGATACGACGGAAAAGAGAAAGAAAAGATATTTTATTTCGGGGCGCGTTAAGGATAAGGTGCTCTCTAATCTTTCCCTCGTGGATGATCGCTCAGTTATCAAGGCCGAGCTGTCCGAATATGCGGCTATGGATTCTGCGGAATTTTTTGCCGAAGCTGTTTCTGAGTATCTTTGCAGCCGCTCGCCTAGACCAGTGGCCGCAGAGGTTGGTAAAATACTAGAACGGTTCCTGAAAAATGATTTTTCAGACCTTGGTATTTGAGAGGAATAAATGGCCGAGAAACTTACACCTGAGACCGAAGAGTGCTATGAAAGGGTCCCTGCCTCCTTCCCCGAAGATTGGTTCGATAATGACGGACCCTGCGATGAGGGCCTTAAGCTCAAGAAGGAAGCCCCGGCTCGTGCGCACAAAGAATTGAAAGAATATCTGGATTACTGCGACGAGATGCGGAAGAAAGGCATCATCGTCAACTAATTGTCGATAACAAACCATAACCGCCCGCGTGGCGGTTTTTTATTACCAAAAACAAACCCCGTCTAGTTAGGAGCTAGGCGGGGTTTTTAGTGTCAACCTAAAGTAGTAGGTCGATATGGGAATTATATCAAAGCACTGTAGGAAGCTGGTTATGGAGATATTCCAAAAGTATCCCATTTGGGCCTTTTGTTTCCGCTGGGGAATCCTTATTTTGATGCTGGCATTTTCTTACAGCCTTATCAAATAAGGAGGCAGCCATGGACGAAAGCGAAGTCCCGAAGCGTAAGCAGGGGCGCCAAACTAAGTACACGCCTGCCAAGGCCAAAGAGATCTTAAGACGGCTCGCAAGTGGCGAGACCCTGACTTCTATTTGCCGGGATATGCAAATCCCGCCTTCTACCGTTTATCAGTGGACCGTCGACCGGAATGACTTTGCCGTAGACTTCGCGCGCGCGAGAGATTTCGGAGATCAGGTCCTGGAGGACGAGGCAGTCGACATTTCCGACACGATGGAAGAAGCATCTGAGACGATTGATTCGTTCAGCGAGAAACATGGAGCGTCGAGCACAGTCAAGAAAGGCGACGCCGTGGCACATCGCAGGCTCCGGGCAGAAGTCCGGCTGAAAGTTGTCGCAAGACGAAAGGGCGCAAAGATTCAACTGGATACGAACAACGCCGGAGGCGAGGGTCTGGCCAGCGTCTACGAGAAAATTAGAGAAGTGGCTAAAGGTAAAAAATGAACGATCCTTTTTCCGAGCTGTGGAGCCCGCACAGATTTAAAGTTTTCTATGGCGGCCGCGGTTCGGGAAAATCGTGGGCAATCGCGGAGGCCCTGATCGTCATGTCGAATCTTTCCCGGCTGCGCGTACTTTGCTCCCGAGAGTTTCAAAATTCGATTGCCGATTCGTCATATCAGCTGCTTAAAGATACGGCAGAGCGCCTAGGACTGAGCCATCGCTTCGAGTTCCTAGAGACCGAGATCCGGCACATAAACGGCTCTCGGTTTTTCTTTAAGGGCCTGCAGCAGAGGCAAGCGCAGTCTGTGAAATCCATCGAAGGCGTCGATATATGCTGGATCGAGGAGGCACAGTCCGTTTCTCAGATTTCCTGGGAGACACTGATACCGACCATTCGAAAAGCGGGCTCCGAAATATGGGTATCGTTTAATCCGCTGTTAGCTGATGACCCGACGACCAAACTATTCCTGACTGATGCTCCGCCTCCCGGCGCCTATGTCCGGAAAGTCAATTTTGATGAGAATCCGCATTTTCCGGAAGCGCTCCGGCGTCAGATGGAATGGGACCGCAAAAACGACTACGAGAACTATCTGCACGTGTGGGAAGGCTTTCCCCGGACAATCAGCGACGCGCAGATTTTCCGCGGGCGATTCACGGTCGAGAGTTTTCCGGACGATCTTTGGCAGAAGGCCGACAGGCTATTTTTCGGCGCTGACTTTGGCTTTGCGAACGACCCGAGCACGCTGGTGCGATCGTTCATGTACGACAATCGGCTGTATGTCGAATATGAGGCTTTCGGTCACGGCGTGGAGTTAGACGAGCTCCCGGCGCTGTACGATTCGGTCCCGCTCTCCAGGAGCTGGCCGATTAAAGCCGACTGCTCACGACCTGAGACCATCAGCTATTTGGCTAAGCGCAAAGGATTCAATATCTCGGCCGCAGAGAAGTGGCAGGGCTCGATTGAGGACGGCATCGCCTATCTGAAATCGTTTGACAAGATCGTCATCCATCCGCGCTGTCGGCATACAGCAGAGGAATTCAAGCTCTATAGCTACAAGGTCGACCCGAAAACGAACGAGGTCCTCCCGATCATCGTCGACAAATACAATCACGGCATCGACGCCATTCGGTACAGTCTCGACGGCTATATCACACAGGCGGGGCTCGATGAGTTCATTCGCCTGGGCAGAGGTTAAGCATGAAGGTAAACAAGAAACTTTCCCGGACAAAGCGCGGCAGTAAGCAGTTTGTCGACGGGTTTCAGAACCCGCTCCTGCGCATGGGCCTGGGGACGAGCACAACGATCAACGCGAATCGCTACATTCCTGAGTTCAAGTCTTTCCAGCGCAATGAGTTGGAATGGGCTTATCAGGGTTCATGGATGTGCGGGCTCGCGGTTGACGTGGTGGCCGATGACATGACGCGCGAGGGCGTTGAGCTCCAGTGTGACGATCCGGAGGTCGCTTCTGCGATCGATATTGCACTCGACGAATTCCGAGTTTGGGATAGCCTGTGCGACGCTTTGAAATGGGCGCGGCTCTATGGCGGTTCGCTGGCCGTCCTGCTCATTGACGGCGACGACATGGGCACACCTCTCGGGCCGATCAAACAGGGCGCCTTCAAGGGCCTGCTCGTTCTCGACTGCTGGCAAGTCAACCCGTCGACAGAAGTCGTCCAGGAGCTCGGGCCTAACTTCGGCAAGCCGCTTTATTACCAGGTTTTCGCAGAGCAGAGCGATATCGATATTCCCGGAGGAAAAATTCATTATTCGCGCTGTATACGGTTTGAAGGGCGCCGTCTGCCGTATTACCTGCGACAGGCGTACCGAGGATGGGGCGCGAGCGTGCTTGAGCCGCTTTTCAACCGGATCGAAATGTTTGATATGGCAACGGAAGGCGCGGCTCAGCTCGTCAATAAGTGCTACCTGCGCTATTACAAGGTCAAAGGCCTGCGCTCCATTCTGACAAACGACGTTGCCAGAAAGGGCTTCATGACGCAGATGGAGCATACCCGGCTATTCCAGAGCATCGAGGGCATGACGCTCGGCGACATTGAGGACGATTTCCAGACGATGACCTATACCTTCACGGGCCTCCCGGAAGTTCTCCTGCAATTTGCGCAGCAGATTTCCGGCGCCACGGGCATCCCGCTTGTTCGTCTTTTCGGTCAGTCTCCGGTTGGCTTCAATTCGACAGGTGAGAGCGACATTCGGCTCTACTACGACAATACGAAACAGCAGCAGGAAAAGATGCTGCGCCCGGGCCTAAAGAAAATTTTGAACGTCATTTACATGAGCGTGACCGGACAGGCTCCGGACAAAGATTTCAATTTCGATTTCCGCCCGTTGTGGCAGATGACCAACGAGCAGAAAGGTGCCTTTGCTACGGCCATGGTCGGCGCGATTGTGCAGGCGTTACAGAGCGAATCAATCTCACTGCCGAACGCAATGAAGGAGCTCAAAAAGCTCAGCCCGACCATTGGCCTTTTCTCCTCTATTACCGAGGAGGACATCGACGAGGCAGAGAAACAGGAAAACGAGCTTATGCCGCCAGGAGGATTAAATGCAGCAGCAGAACAAGTGCCGGGAGCAGGCCAAAACGGCGGCTTTGGACCGCTGGTATCGCAAGCGGCTCAAGGCAGTGGCCAAACAGATCGCACAGATAGCGCTGGAATGGGAGGGAAGCGACCCGAGCCAGCTCCAGCTAAGCCTATTTGATTATTCGGTGCGGCTCGACGAATGGGCCCGCTCCGTGGCCGATATCATGCTGCGCCGCGCGGCATCAGCTGACTACGACACGTGGCTCAGGATTGGCCAAAAGATCAGCCGGGAAACTCGCCGCAAATTGAAGGACGCAGCCGCCGGGCCGATTTTCAATCGCCTGCGCGAGGAGCAGGTCGCACTGATCCGCTCTTTGCCCATGGAGGCCGCCAAGAAGGCTCAGGAATGGGTCGCTAGCGGGCTATCGGACGGCCAGCGCTATGCCGATATCGCCCAGCGCATCAAAAACGAGCTAGGCGGCGTTACGGAATCCCGAGCGATTTGCATTGCCCGGACGGAGACTGCCCGAGCGAGATCCAACTTCACGCAGGCCAGGGCCCAGGCCGTCGGTTCTACACATTATGTGTGGCACACGGTCGGCGATAACGCAGTGCGTCCGAGACATCGCGAGCTGGATAAGACCGTTCATGCCTGGAGCGATCCTCCGATCTGCGATGTGGGTGCAGGCGGCACGCCTATTCGCAGCCATCCCGGATGCGTTTTTAACTGCCGCTGCTGGCCCGAACCGCTTTTCTACGAGAAGGACAAATGAGAAGGAAATTTCGAGACGGTCGCTTCTTGACCACGGAAAAAATCAGCCCTCTGAAGGAAAAAACTCCAGAGGGCTATTTGTTATGCAGGGACGTTCCGATTAGCCGCGTCGGATCGTTTGAATATTCAGCGGCTGAGGTCGGCCTGCCAAGCCTAACAGGCAGTCCGGTGCATGTATTGCGGCCGGAAGAACAAATTTTTAATCCCGAAACGATTGCCTCGTTTGAGGCCAAGCCGGTAGTCATCGGTCACGCGAGATTCGCAGATCCGGACAACTGGCGGGAGATTGCAGTCGGTACGACCCAGAACGTTCGGCGGGGAGAAGGTGACAAATCGGACTTTCTTCTCGCCGATTTGCTTTTGACGGATCGAAAGGCGATCGAGGCAGTCGAGAGCGGGGATTTGAAGGAAGTCTCATGCGGGTATGACGCGGATACGCAGGAAACGCCCCAGGGGATTGAGCAAATTGGCATCGTGGGCAACCACGTTGCTCTAGTGGTATCAGCCCGATGCTCGGGCTGCAAAATTGGAGACGGAAGCATGACAACTAGCTTAAAGACCCGCCTGCGGAAATTGTTCCGCGACGGAAACGAGGACGCATTTAACGAGGAAGTGGACAAGCTCCAGGTTCAGGACGACGACGCACCTGACGCGGCGCCCGCTCCTGCTCCGACACCGACACTTGAGGAGCGCCTGGCCAAACTCGAGGCTACCGTGGCAGCACTTGCTAAGGGCCTGGCTCAGAAGCCCGTGGGCGACGCAGATACGCCGCCTGTGCCGGATGATGACGATGAGTTGATCGATGATCCGGACGCTCAGGCCATCATCGGCGACGCTGAGGCCCTTTGCCCGGGAATGAAAAAGCCTGTGGGCGACGCCAAGGGCGGCAAATTCACACGTAATCAGATCGAGCGCGTTATGCGCACGGCGCTGAAAGGCGCCGGCGTCAAGCAGTTCGGTGATTCCTCCGAGCTCGACGGCAAGGCGCTGGATATCGCCTTCAAGGCGGCAGTCGCTATGTCCAAGTCCGGAAAGAATCCGAGGGCCAGCGGTACACGCTACGGCGACAGCGCTGAGGATTCAGTCAACTCGATCGCATACGTCCAGAAAAAACTTAATGATTTTTGGGGAGCTAAATAATGTCTCAGTTCATTGGCACATCTATGCCTCGCGGTTCTGCCGGCGATATCACTCGCGGCATGTTTGACTACACAACAGAAGTCAAACAGAACGACACAACAACTCCGGTCGCCGATGACGGTGTTCTGGTTTCTCTGACCGCAACCGGTAAGGCCACTCCGGCCACTGATGCCTCCAAGGTCTACGGCATCGCAGTTCGCGACTATCGCCAGGTGGGCCCTGATGGAAAGGCCTGGCCGAAAGACGCCTTTGTCTGCATCTTGCGTCGCGGCTACGTTGCCGTGCGTGCGGCAGGTACTCCGGCGCCGGGAGGAGCTGTCTACGTGGACGCCGCAAACAAAGGCGTTACAGCCACTAAGGCGGGAGACGCCACGGCTATTCCTAACTGCGTGTTTATGGGCGCAAAGGATGACGCGGGCCTGGCCGAAATCGCATTCAACATCTAATAGGAGCAAAAAATGGTAAGACGTTTTGCTGACGCTGAAACAATCTCCGCTACCGGCGCGTTCCTGGTCGGTGAGCTCGAGCGTCTCGATTCCAGAATCTATGAACCGATCGCAGATTTTACGTATGGCCGCGATATCGACCTGCGCAACGATGTGACGATCGCCGATGAGGTTTCTTCTTTCATTCAGTCCGAATACATGGGCGGATTCGGCGGCACAGGCGCGGGTAAAAAGTCCTTCATTAAGGGCCCGGATTCCACGCCCGCTCGCGTTTCTGTTTCTCTGAAGAAGGTAGCCACGCCGCTGACACTCTGGGGCATGGAAGTCGCTTACACGATTTTCGAGCTGCAGAAGGCCATGCAGGCAGGTCGCCCGATCGATGCGCAGAAACACTCTGCTATGCGCATGAAGCATCAGCTCGACATTGATACTCAGGTCTACGTCGGTGACGACGAGGTAGGCGTTAAGGGCCTGCTCAACTCTGACCAGGTAACGCATGAAAATGTCGGCACCTGGACCGATTCCACGGATGTAAAGACCGTTATCGGCTACTTCAATAACATCCTGGAAAAAGCCTGGAAGGCAACGCAGTACAACCGCATTCCGAAGAACCTTTTGGTTCCTCCGGCTATTTTCGGCAAACTGGTGAGCACACAGCTGACTAATACCGAAATGAACCTGCTGCGCTACGTTGAGGCTAACAACCTCTCTGTAGCCAATGGCGGTACGCTGACCATTCGCCCTGTGCGTTGGCTGGCTGATACGACATTGTTCTCTACGCCGCGAATTGTGGCGTACACAAAAGCAGAGGACGTGGTCCGCTTCCCGCTGGTTCCGATCGCTTCTCTCCCGGTCCAGTATCGTAACTTCGAGCAGGCAGTTCCGTACTTTTCAGCTCTCGGTGGTGTCGAGTTCGTGCGTCCGGAAATGGTTTACTACGCCGACCTGGCAGCAGGTTAAGGAGGCTTTATGAAACGAATTTCAGTTCGTTGTCCGCTGGTGCTGAATATGGGCTCTCAGCAGTTCGAATTTAAGCCGTCACAATCCTATGAGGTCGAGGACGCAGTCGCGGCTCAGCCGTACCTGCAAGCACACCTTGCCACGTTTATCGACATCACGCCGCCGGCAAAAGAAAAGCCGGCTGCGGAAAAGGTCGAGGAACCTGCCGAGGAAAAGGCTGAGCCGGTAGTGGAGGAAAAACCGGCGCCAAAGAAAAATGCGAAAAAGACCACAACTGTGAAGGAGGCTGAAAATGTTAAACCAGCCTCTGACGCTTGAGGAATTTCGCAAACTTTTCCCGGAAACCGATTCGGACAGTTATCCGGACATAGCGGTTAAAGCTCGATTAGCTTTAGCCGCTAAATTTTTCTCAGAGGAAAGCTGGCCAGATCCCGAGATCCGGGCGCACGTCATGGGGCTGTATACAGCCCACTATCTGAAGCTCCAAGGGTCTGCCGCTGACGGCGGCAACGGCGGAGACACCTCCGCACTGGCTCAAGTCGCCTCGATGTCTGTAGACGGGGCGTCTGTGAGTTACGACACCTCATCCTCGTCCGAGGAGGGCGCCGGCTCATGGAATCTCACCGCCTACGGCCGCGAGCTGTGGCAGCTGATTCAGTTGTTCGGAGCAGGGGCCAGGCAGATATGAAAAAGACGATCTCTGTTTCCATTGTGCGGCATGACGGCGAGTTGAACCAGGCACTGAAGCGTCTGGCGAAAACTGCCGTTTATGTCGGCATCGCGGCAGGCTCTAAGGACGATACGCGAAACGATGGCGGCCCGAGCAACCATCTCCTCGGCTTTGTGCATGAGAACGGTTCACCTGTGAACAATATTCCGCCGCGGCCGTTTCTAGTCCCGGGCCTGGAGGCGAATCGGGAGATGATCGTCGACGGTCTTAAGGGCGCCATGGACTGCGCGCTCAAGGGCGACGAGAAAAAGTGTGGCCAGACACTCGAGCGCCTGGCGATTCGCTCGGCCTCGGCGGTCAAAAGCTACATGCAAACGGCCGACTTCGAGCCGCTCAAGCCCAGAACAATCGCAAACCGTAACCGCTCGCGCCTTACCCAGGGCACCCGCGAGAACGAGATGGAAGGCGTGGGCATCCGGCCATTGATTAACACGGGACAGTTACGCGACGCCATTGACGGCGTTGTGGTGGAGGAATGATGGCGACTTTAGACGTTGAACGTGTAATCCGATCTCCTTTGTTTACTTCGCCCTGCAAGCTGATTCATTTTGTCGAGGGCCTGGACGAGTTCGGTAATCCTACGTGGACCGAAGGTGAAAGTACGGAAGTTATGGCTGTCATCACGGCCGACACAAAGACCATCTCGAGATTGCCGGAGGCGCTCCGGCGCGAGGGCACGATCCTAGTGCGTTTCATGATTGCCGATATGCCCGCGGGCTTCGGCGGCTCCGGAAACGATGAGGTCGAATGGCGCGGCAAGCGCTTTGTCGTCAAAGACTGCGCGGATTACTCGCAGTTTGGAAAGGGCTTTTTGCGGCTGACTTGTTGGCCTGCGGAGGTGAGTGATGGCAGTTACTGATAGCCGGACGGCCGGAGCATTACGCCCGACGAGTTCGGACAATGAGACAGGGCTGATGGACCCGCTGCGCCAGTGGATCTCTGAACTTATTGGCTTGCGGCTCGATCTAGTCCGTGCCTCCTGGCGTCCTAAGCCTGGTACTCAGCCGGCGCTAAAAGCCGACTGGTGCGCGCTGGCCCTCAAAAGCCTGGACACCACGCCTGTCTATCTCGACGGGCGCAAGGGCGATCCATCGCTTCCGCTTTCCGGGGATCAGACTTCCGTGGTGCATGAGGATTATGAGTTTGTGCTGAGCTTTTACGGTCCCCGAGCTCTATTCCTCGCGCAGAGATTCAGAGACGCGGCGCAGATCGGTCAGAACCGCTCACTGCTGCGACAGTCAGGGCTCACGTTAAAAGCGATTGATTCGCAGGCCATGCGCCTTCCCGATCTTGTTTGCGAGACGTGGGTCGACCGATATGACATGACCTTCCTCGTTGCCCGGAAGGTTTCCAGAACTTACGGCGTTCGCACCATTGTCGGTGCCGATGTCGACTTTTATACAGAACGAGGTAAATTATGAGCGTTGCTCCTACATTACCGGTCTCCGAGGTTGTAAACGTCACGATCGAGATGTCTCCGGTCGCGGCTGCACTGCGCAATTTTGGAGCCATGTTAGTGCTCGGCACCAGCGATGTCATCGACACCGACGAGCGCCTGCGCACGTATTCGGGCGTCGAGGGAATTGCCGCCGATTTCGGAACCGATGCGCCTGAATATCAGGCCGCGGTCACGTTTTTCGGCCAGTCTCCCCAGCCGTCTCAGCTGGTTGTCGGCCGATGGGCTAAAACAGCTACAGCCGGACTTTTGCGCGGTCGTATGCCTGTCTCTTATACACATCTCCGAGCCCACGAGACGCGTAGTAATCT
>ERZ1027001.903-NODE-903-length-16804-cov-7.831333_pt1 | contig 16804 bp, 11 predicted proteins | sample MGYA00519452_ERZ1027001 | MGnify/ENA primary metagenome ERZ1027001 (study PRJEB26926, sample SAMN06164867) | human gut metagenome | biome: ENVO:00009003; feature: ENVO:2100002; material: ENVO:00002003 | host: Homo sapiens | place: USA | collected 2012 ...
ATCTACACAAGTAGTATCGTCGGCAGCGTCAGATGTGTATAAGAGACAGCCTTTATATTGATTATGTATTATAGGCTTATGCCTATATTTTTAGATAAAAAAAACGCGCGAGTTTTTTATCTCGCGCGAAATTGTCAACCCTCCATACGGCCGTCAAAGAAATCATCAAAAGCATCTTCTTCAGCAACTTTTTTATTCGTATCTTTTCTAGCAGAAGAGCGGGGAGTTCCAGCATCCGATCCGTCGACTACGCCTCCACCCGAAGCTCCGATTGTTCCTCCAACGGCAGCCCCCACAGTGTTTCCCCAACCGCCGCCTGAATCTGCCTCCGGAGAGAAAGTTTCTCCCGTGTTGTTTTTGAGCCCGTTTTGGAACTTCCGATATATTTGTTCTCTTTTTAATCTTTCTTCTCGTTCTTTTTTGTCTCGTTTTTCCTGCTGAATATAATTGTATTCTTCAACGATAGCATCAAGCCTATCATTTATTTCCTTCGGAATCCAGCTTACGATACCATCACCCGCAGGTTGCACCGACTTATTCGCAATCAAACGATAAGTAATCTCTGAGAAAAATTTATATGTCAAATCCGATCCAGAGTATATATTCTTCTCGGTTTCGGAATATTGGACGGTTTCGGTAGGGTAGTTCATATCCTTGAAGCCATAAGCAAGAGAGAATTTTTGCTTAGATTCTCCATGTCTCACCTCAGTTTTGATTTCTGTACCGAACGCTTTAGAGTAGTATTCCGCATCTTCAACCGATATTCCCGGAAAAACAACGATGCTTCGGGCGTTTGTGTCTACTGTCTGAAGGAACTTAATTCCTTCGCTTCCTATGCCCGTTGCAATCCCTCCGCGGCTCTGCGTGGCAAGAATACATCCAACTCGGTAAGAACGTCCCTGTGTAAGAATATCGCTCATTCCCGGATTCGCATACTTCTGGAACTCATCTATGTAAAGAAACGATGGGTGTCTCGTCCACTCGTTTCCAGGGCGGCGAAAGATGGCTGACTGAAGATTGAAAATAATAAAGTAGCCCAAATACGAACCCAGTTCTCTCAAGCTTCCCTGCGCCGTGGTCATTGCAATGGATTTTCCCCTTGCCAATATATCATCGAAATCAATATCACTTATACCATCCTCCGGGTTTAATATGCTTCTGAGATATCTATTTTGAGTGAGTTTTGCCACCTGCTGTCTTACATCAGAAGAATTTTCGTAATATTTGCTTCCGTCTGCGTAATATTCCTGATTAAACCACGCCGCAGTGTCTCGATTCTGCTTTTCTTCATCCTTCGTAAGAGTAGGGATCTTGAGCAGGTCATTCATAAGTCTCCTTCCGATACCATTCGTGTTGTGAAGGACATCGAATAGCCCAAACAAAGTAGCAGGCCGAGAACTTATCCCAGTATCCGGATTTCGGTACGCCTCTTCGATACGCTTAAGCACCATAACAGACTTTCGGATGAGGTTATCTGTTACATTCTTGAAATACGTTTTGGAATCCGGCGCCAGCATGGTAAACGTGGTAGTCAAGTTTTCAATCACTTCATCCTCGCGACCATGCAGCGGATTAAACTTCGGGCAATCAGGAGCGGTCGGGTCAAAATACAGCACGTCCTTGTTATACAGTTTCCCCATCGCATAGACTTTCTCCGCAAGATCGCCCTTTGGTTCAATCACAAGAGCGCTGTGTCCCTTTCTTATATCCTGTTCAATCATTGGGTTAATAACCGCAGATGTTTTACCACATCCGGTAGGTCCGATAATAAGCATATGGGTATATCGGGCATCCGCATCCATTACAACATCTTCCCCGGTTTGCTTGTTTTTACAGATAACGATGTCGTAATCGTCTTCCGGATCATCCATTGTTTTTTGCAGGACGAAAGATTTCATCGAAGCGATTTTCTCTTCTTTTTTCTTGTTGTCCGAAAATAGCAGATAAGCCCCTACGCCCGCAAATACAATTCCGAACATAATCCCTATTCCCTTTGGAATCTTTTTCCTTATGGCTTGCGCTATACACTTGATTATGTAATCCGGGATTGTATAAATATATAAAACCAAAGTCAGCCGATAGGTCAAAAACATTTTTTTTAGATTTTCCGCAACCTGCCGGAAGAGAAAAAACAATCCCGTGATAATAAACGGCGCCATAAGGTATATCGTGCCGGGGACTTTAAGAGGAATAAAATACAGGGCAACTATGCTTACAATAAAGGCATATTGCATCATCCCGTAGGCGTTCCGGCATCGAAATAATGTTTCTTGCATTGCAATAACCCCTCTCTGTTTCTTATTTGTTTTCCGCCGTTCGTATTTTAATGATATTTCTTTTTCGTTTGTTTTTCAATCCTTTTTTGTAAAATTTTGTGATATACTTAAATAAAAAAATGGCTCTAAACGGAGATTTGATATAGATTTTTACCGGGATAATACGTCTTACTATTTCTGTAACCAAAATATGATACCCGGGAATGAGCGGGAAAATAACAGAATAAGGAGGGTGGTTATCGTGGAGATAATCATAAAAAACAAATTAAATAAAGGAGATATTGTTCCCGTTCTTGTGTTAGAGGACGGGAGAATTATTCTTAAGAGGGATTTAGAGTTCGATATAACCGAGCTGATCCCAGAGGAAGAGCGTGCGCATATCCGCAGGGTAGGAAGAGGTTTTGCTGTCGTAAAAAACAGCGAGACTATGAATATCGGCTATTATGTGAACTATCACACACATAGCCAATATTCCATCCTTGACGGTATGAGCCGTCTGAAGGATATTGCTGGGAAAAGCTCCGGCATTACAGCCGTGACGGATCACGGCAACATGTTCTCTCTTATGAAGTGGCAAAACGCCATGACAGAAGAGGGAAAGAAGCCGATATTCGGCTTTGAGGCATACGCAGAAGACATCTTGACAGGAGAGAAGAATGGGTCACACTTAATTCTCCTCGCCAAGAACGAACAGGGACTTAAAAACCTGTTTGTTCTTACATCAACGGCGTATGATAATTTCTATCGAAGACCACATGTTTCGATAGATAACCTTCGGAAGTATTCCGAGGGGGTTATTTGTACCTCGGCTTGTATCGGAGGAGAGCTTGCGAAGACAAGCAGAAAACCGGAACAGGCAAGAAATATTATCCGGAAGTACAAGAAAATCTTCGGAGAAGATTATTATGTCGAAATACAAAGACATAATTTCTCCGGAGAAAGCGAGGTCAATAAAGTTTTAATTGACCTTGCGAAAGAAGAGGGGGTTAAGCTGGTGGCAGCAAACGACTCCCACTTCATAAACCCGGAGGACGAAGAGGTGCATAAGTCTCTTCTGGCAGTATCCTACGGGAAACTTACCTCTGAGGTCGAAGGGTTTCCGGGAACAGGGTATCATTTTATGAGCGACAAGGAAATGGTAAACCTGTTTTGGGATATTCCGGAAGCGATTTCAAACACGCTAGAGATCGCTGAAAAATGTACCTTAAAGGTACAGACCGGAATATACCACATGCCAGAGTTTAAGATTCCGAAGGGCTTTTCTTCTGACAAGGAATACTTGTATTACCTGTTGGATAAGGGCTTTAAGGAAAGATTTTCAGGAACTACGGCTGAAACCTCGGCAGAGTACCTCGACAGGCTTGCTTACGAAAAGGGCGTTATTTCCCAGATGGGCTTCGAGAGTTATTTCTTGATCGTATGGGAATATGTCTCATGGGCGAAAGAACATGGGGTACTTGTTGGACCGGGACGAGGAAGCGGAGCAGGAAGTCTTTGCTTATACTGTCTTGGGATAACCGAGGTCGATCCGATTAAACACGGGTTAAAGTTCGAACGATTCTTAAATCCAGATCGAATTTCCATGCCGGATATTGATATGGATTTTGAGGATTCTAAAAGAGCCGATGTGATAGAACATGTTAAGCAGCTTTACGGCGCCGATCATGTGTGCAACATTATCACTTTCGGTACGATGCAGGCGAAAAATGCAATCAAAGACCTGTGTAGGGTAAAGGGGCTTCCGGTTTCTTATGCTTCAACGATAACCGGAAAATTGTCGGATAAAGCAAAGAACCTTCAGGGTTCTTTATCCGGAGACGATAAGAGCCTCGAACTTCTTGAGCTTCTCGAATCAGATCCCGTGGCAAAGGAAATTATTTCGGACGCACTGAAAATCGAAGGGAACCCCCGTCAAACAGGCAAGCACGCCTGCGGAATCGTGGTCGCCGACGCCCCAGTGCTTAACTACTTGCCAACAGCAATGGTTAAGGACACGAAAAACAAGGATGCGAAGGTTCTTGCTACTCAGGTCACGATGGGAGAGGTCGAAAAGCTCGGTCTTTTGAAAATGGACTTCTTGGGGCTCAAAACCCTTTCCGCGATTGGGAACGGACTTGCAATGGCTCGAAAGAGAGGCTCGGAATATAGCTCTTATATAGATATTCCATGCAATGATCCTTATGTCTATCGAGATATTGCAAAAGGAGAGACTTTCGGAGTGTTTCAGATTGAGTCCGGAGGAATGAGGAGCTTTATGAAGGAGCTTTTTTCAGATGTTAGAGGAAGACTGAAGAATCTCGAAGAACAATATGAAGCAATGGGATGGAAGTCGGGCAATACTGATTTTCAAAAAGCTCTCGAATTGTTTGGGGAAGAGCTTTTTGCAAGAATAACGGACGGTGTTTCACTCTATCGCCCGGGGCCAATGGATTATATTCCAGATTATCTTGCGGGATTGAACGATCCACAAAACATTAAATATGATGTCCCAGAGCTGAAGGAAATCCTTAAACCTACCTATGGCGTTATAGTCTATCAAGAGCAGGTTATGGAGGTAGTCCGGAAACTGGCAGGCTTTACAGCCGGACAGTCAGATACTATCCGTAAGGCAATGGGTAAGAAGATACAGGAAATTCTGGATGAATACAAGCCGTATTTCATTTATGGTTCCGTAAATGCTGTTGATTCTCATACTGGCAAGCCTCTCGGCATCGCCGGGTGCGTACCTCGCGGGATACCGGAAGAAACGGCTGTGGCAATCTGGGAGAAGATGGAGCGATTTGCGAAGTATGCCTTCAACAAATCCCACGGTTGCGCGTATTCCATGATTACAATGAAATGCGCATGGCTGAAGTATTATTATCCGTGTGAGTATATGACCGCTCTGGTTAACGCTTACATTGATGATGATAAGGCTAAGAGTTATATTTCAGACATTAAAAAACTGAATGTCGAACTCTTGCAGCCGGATGTAAATAAGTCGGATATGTTATTTACAACCGATGGAAAAGCGATCCGGTACGGACTTCGGGCAATCAAGGGTATCCAGAAGGCATCTGAAACGGTCGTAGCGGAAAGAAAAACACACGGAGAATATGTTTCCGTTTGTGATTTCATTTCCCGGACGTTTCCACTTGGAGTAGGGCAAAAGAACTTCGTGTCTTTAGTGTCTGCAGGGGCATTTGATTCTTTCGGGTTCTCCCGGAGGGCGCTCGATTACTCAGCTTCTACGCTATATGATCTTGCGAAAGGCAATAAAAAGCAGGCAGAGAAGAATCTTGCGGATCAGCTTTCGTTTTTCAATGAGATAGGCGTTGACGAGACTTCTATTTCTTATGATATCGAAAATTGCGAAGACTATCCGGAAAAAGAGCTTCTGTCGATGGAGCGGGACGTTATAGGTACTTATGTGTCAGCTCACCCCCTCGATTCGTATGATATATCCGCCGATTCCATAACAGATGTTATGGATGATAACGGCGAGATTACCGAAGGAAAATATTCCTTTGCGGGAATTATCACAAACCTTCGAGAGTTTTATACGAAAAAGGGAGACAAGATGGCGACATTTACCCTCGTCGATAGAGCCGGGGAAATCAAGGCGACCGTATTTCCAAAGGACTACGAAACGTTCCAAGGGTTGTTATCGGCCGATGCGTTGGTTCTTATTAAGGGACAGGTTCGGGATGATAACGATTTCGGCCCACAGATTGTAGTTTCTTCTGTGGCAGACCTTGATAAGATTGGGGAAGAACAGGAAAAAGTAAATTCCGTATGGATTTACATTCCGACCTTTGGAGGAGCAGAGGCGCAGGAGCTTCTTAATCTCTTGAATCAGAAACCGGGTGATACTCCGGTGTTCGTTCGGACAGACACAAGAGATTATCAATCCCCGGTGTCGGTAACAGCCGACAGCTCAGCCTACATGCTGTTTTCGGGCAAATACAAGGTTGAGTACCACTAAGAACAAGAACAATGTCTCAGGGAATAGGCAACATGCCTGTTCCCTTTTTATTTAAGGAGGATTTTTTATGATAGTTAATTTTATGATGGTTATGATAGCCACATTTATAATGATTTCGATTCCGAGACATATAATTGTCTCCGGGACAAAGAAAAACTCGCGTAACAGCGAGAGGGTGGTATCGAAGAACTATGTTCCCCGGTATTTCCCGGACGAAAGGGAAGAACCACTTTTAGCTGAGCCAGTCTCCGAACTGGTTGATGAGCCCTTTCCTTTTTCAGAAAAGGAAAAGGCTGAGATTCTTTCGGCACTCCCCGCGGACGACGCGGATGTGGAATACGTTTCGGATGAAGAGTATTCCGAATTATTAAATATTGTATCCTCGCAGGAGGATCGAGAACAACACCTTCTCGATTCCTACGAGACAAAAAATAAGGCTGGGTAAACCCGGTCTTATTTTTTTTCCGTTTTTGCGTCTTACTAACTATGTAACCAAATAATAGGGGCGAGTAGTCCCGTTTGCCTCGGCGTACTCGGGGAGAAAAGGAGGAAAAAATATGACACTAGCAGAAAAAAGAGGGTTGCAAGCCCTCAAAAAAATTATCTCTGCCGAAGAGGCAGAAAAAGCAAAAAAGATTAGAAAAATGACTCTGGCAGAGGCTTCGCGTCTCTGTTGGGAATTAGGAAGAGAGAGTGATTCTCTCTTCCAAGAGTTCGACCGGGTCAACCCCCCAGAGGACTCGTTCGAGTCCGAGCGGTTCTTAGATCGCTTAGACTCTTTAAACCGCCTGATGCGGCGGTGTAGAGAGAGGGTGGAATCCCTCTCGTAAAAAAATAAGCCTTGCGACGGATACCCCCGTTGTGGGGCTTATTTTTTTTGCCGGGTTTTACCCGATTTCGAGCCGTATAGTCCCCCCTGTGTCGTTAGCCATGCTATACCCTAGCAATGTGTGAACTTTTGGGGAGAATAAACCTCAAGGAAACCCTCGTAAAATAAGGCTTTATAGGGTGTTTTAGTTCTGTGTAAATTAGGTGTGTAATGTGTGAGAATATGTGTGAACATCGTTGTGAAGTTATAAAATTGGGGAAAATCGGATGAATAGAGGATTAAGGAGAATAAAATCGAAGGGCTTGATGCCTTGACGGATGGTTGTGATATTTTGGGTTTGTGTGGTATAGAAAACCAAGGAAATACAATGTTTTCGCGAGATATTTATTTACTAGGGAGTTGTGAAGTTTTTGTTAGAAACAGGAGTTTTGTGTTTTTTCGGAAAATTTAATACCCAAAGGGTAAAAACCGCATAAAATCAAGGAGTTACAGGGGTTTTTGTGCGGAGGGAAATAAGAGGGAGAATAAGCGGCAGCTTAAAGCCTTAGCGATCTTTAACTTTGGGGCTGCCGCGCGAGGGGTTGTTGACTTAAAGTAGACTAAATGTTGACTAAAGTTTAGTACGCATCTTTTGGGTTTTTATTTTTCCCTGCTTATCCCCCGGTTATAGCCGTCTGAATCCGTACTGAAATTAAGTCAATATTGAAAATAACCCGCTTTTGAAACCCCTGGAGAGTTGCTTATCCTAATTAGATATTGCTAAACGCTTGACTAATTTCTTGACTAAAGTGGACTATTTCTTGACTAAATCAGTTTTTTTCTTGACTAAAGAATATTCGCCCCATTGATTCTCCTCTCTTTCCCATACTTGATTTTTCCCTTAGTTGACTTAATATGTACTGATATTAAGTCAACATTAAGATTATTTGCATATCAAGGTATTTCGTAATTGACTTATATTGTACTGAAAGTGTACTAAACCTTAGTACACACCCTGTTTCCCCACAATTTTATTCCTTTCGAGTATGTACTGAATATTGACTGAAATTATACTGAATATCAGTCGATTTTCTTCGGAAGAAGCGAGGTTTGTTTATCCTTCGGTGATTTATTGTGACTTACTTTCAGTACAATCTTAGTATGATTTTAGTACGCATTTGTTGATATCCTCCGTGGTAGTTTATTCCTATAAGGCATAATTTGTACTGAAAGCGTACTTAAACAATACCGAAAGTGTACTTAAATAATACTGAATTTATACTTGTTTTTAGTATGTTTATTTCTCTTGGGTATATCCCTCCGGTGTTTTCATACGGCTTGTTTCTCACAGACCACGTACACAAAATCGCTCAGGTCGCTAATTTTGTTCCCGTGGTTCGCAAGAAACAAGCCGTATGAAAACGTTCTTCGTCAGAAACTTTGTTCTCACAGATTATTTCGCTGGCGAGAAGGTTTTCTCCCGGCTCGGCCGTGTCAAAGCCCTTCTCTGGCTCTATAATCTGCAAGAACAAAGTTTCTGCTTCTAGAAATATTTAACAACCTTCCAGATATCTTGATCCGGAGGTCAATAATCTGGATTTTTTTGAAATCCGGCGAAATAGAGTATAAGCCGGGAAATACCCTTCGGAAGCCCGGCACAGCAATTTTGTCCTCACGGCATTATGCTTTTGTCCGCTTTGCCCCAGCCTTCCGCTCGGCTTCATGCCAGGGCGCCGCTCTCCTCGCATAATCCGCAAGGACGAATCTGCTGTGCCTCAATCCCAATAGGGCGTTTTCCTTCCGGGCGTAACAGGGATGTTCTCAGCCTTCGGTGATTTTTTATATTTTGTCCGAATTGCCGACAGGGGTTATATCCCCTTGATCGGCTTATGTCTTCACGGACTACGTTCTCAAAATCCGCTCCCCGCTCCGCGTTGCATGGTCGCAAATTTTGCTCCCGTGTTCCGCAAAGACAAAGCCGTTTGTTAACGTTCTTTCGGGATTATTTTTTTCTCGTGTTAGGGGGAGTCTGTTTCTGCGGGAATGCTTTTCATCGAAAGGATATATCTGCATTCCGCCGGCAGCTTGTGTCTTCACAGATTAGGAGTCTTGTCCGCCTCGTCTCTAACGCCCGGCGCTTGCCAGTTCTGGCTTCGCTTGTGCCTTAGTCCTCGGCTCCCGGCGACTTCAAATCTGCAAAGACAAAGCCGACGGCTCCTTTTGTTGTCTTGACGGGGTTCTACCGGGTATTATTTTCTCCCTTATTTTCCCCTCCGTCAAACCATAATAGAGCTTGCAAGCCCTTGATTTTACTTGATTTTACATACCTCTATTCATTGACATACACCGTTATGCGTGGTATAATAAATATATAGTTAAACGACGGGATAATATTAAAGAGGAGGATATCTATATGGATAAGAACTACAATGAGAATCGAGATAAAAACCCGGATCAGATTATTAAGAAGTTTGGAAAGGATGTATTTATTGAGATTATCCAGCCTAACGATCAGTTCGAGCGTGTGACTGTTAATCTCGTGTCCCTGTCTGGTGTTAAGCAGAAGGAAAAGATTAGCTGCTATGTCGATATGGACGAGTGGGTGACTCTCTGTAACCGTATTGTGACCGGGCGATTCGGAATGTATGTAGAGGATGCAAAGCGCGCATGTTCTAACAATAACGGCTTTCCATCGGAACTGTGGAAGAGACAGGGTGGTAAGGCTACTCCGGGCGGTGCATGGATGTTATCCATCTATCCAGCGACAAAGGGAAACAACGCTGTCATGGTCAAGGCACAGAGAGGCGCGGGAGAGGCGATGTCTAATGGACTTATCAAGTTCATTTATAACCGGAACAATCCACAGGTTATGATCGGGTTAACACATGAAATGCTTGAAGATATTGCAAATATGTCCTTAATGCGTATCAATGCCTATGTTGTTTCAAGACAGATGCGTGGCTGTTACGACCGGAAGTTTACTCCGTCAAGCCAGACAGACGCGCAGCCAGAGTATGGCGAGAATGTCATTCAGTATCCATCCGGGCAGACATGCCAGCCGGAATACGGCTCTTCTGCAGGCGGTTATAATAATGCAGGCAATAACGGATATAACAATGGCAGTTACAATAATAGCAATAACAATGGTTATAATAATAGCGGTAACAACTACAATAACGGCAATTATCAGCAGGTACAGCAGATGCCACAGGGAAGAGAGGATTATTCCAATCATTCTTCCTTCGGTTCCTACTTCGATGTGGTCTAAGCCGGAAAAAAAGAACCTTCGGGTTTTTTTTTGTGTTTCTTCTTGTGGAAATAGCGGGTTTGCCTGTCGCCCCTTGCCTGCCCCATATTTCTTTCGGACTTGCTTTTATCGTTATCCCTTATTTCGGAATAATCTTGTTTTTTCCTAATTTGTGGATCGGCTTTCATCAGGCTCGTATTCAGGTTTCTGCGGAAGTTCGTTTGCTGAATATTCTTTCTCGTCTGACAGTTTTTTAGAATCTCCCTCGTTTTCCTTTTGATTTTTTTTATTGTCCCTTATTTCGGAAGATTTTTATTTTTCGTTGTTTTCAAATTCGTGATCATGGATGACCTCTTCGGAATTTCGCTGTTTTTTTGTCGTTTATATTATAGGCAAAAGCCTATATTTTTTATATAGATTGCTTGTGCAACACGGTTTTCCGTGGTATAATAATATCATAGTAAAGAGAAAAAATAAGGAGGAATAAAGTATGAGTAAGGATAGATATTTATTCAAAGCGAAAAGAATTGACAACGGAGAATGGGTTACTTGGAACATCTTTAGTGGTTTATACGGTGTCGATATTGATAAATCCACAATCTGCCAATGTACAGGCTTGAAAGATAAGAACGGTAATCTGATTTGGGAGAATGATATCCTACATAATGGAAATTATTTTATTGTTAAATGGAATGTACCTTGTGCAAGATTTGACATTGTATTAAATAATTCACATAACATTCCAATGGGCGAATGGGAACCAATGATTTGTGATTGGAAAACCAATGATTTTAAAGAATATAAAAAAACCGTTGACTATGAAGTTATCGGCAATATAGTTGACAACCCAGAGTTATTAGAAAGCGAGGGATAATATGAGGCTGATTGATGCGGATAAGCTTACAAAGCAGATTGCAGGAATGGCTTTTGCAAATAATTATCCTGTAAATAAGGTTCTTGCATTGTGTAAATTGATTGACTCACAGCCAACAGCATTTGATATTGACAAGGTTGTAGAGCATCTGGAAAGCGAATTTAACAATATTCCTTTTCAGTACGAAGTTAACTATGAAGATGGATTTTCAGATGGATTGCTTGAAGCAATAAAAACAGTAAAGGCAGGTGGGATAGATGGCAATTAAACCAATTTTATTCAACACAGAAATGGTTCGGGCGATTCTGGACGGACGAAAGAGTTGCACGAGACGAATTGTAAAACCACAACAGCTTGTAGGGCTATTGCCGGATAAATGTAAAAACGGAGTACCAGAAAAATTTCTGAAAGAAAAGAAATTCATGTTCAAGCCATACTGTAATATGACAGATATAGAACTGATAAATACCGCATACAAAGCTCCATATCAGACGGGCGATATTCTGTATGTCAGGGAAACATGGGAACATTTTGAATGTTGTTGTTGTGAGGGAGACGAACATGGAAATTGTTACCGAGAACCACAACAGAGCGTCTTGAATAAAAGCTGTGGCTGTTATATGTACCGGGCAACAGATGAAATATATGGAGATGCGAAGTGGCACCCCTCCATCCACATGCCAAAAGAAGCGGCACGTATCTGGCTTGAGGTTACGAATGTGAGGGTGGAGCGGTTGCAGGAGATGTGGGCTAGTGATGTGCCGAAAGAAGGAATATATTTCAATAAACCTACAACGGCAGATGAAATGTTAATGGCTTTTGCAAAATTATGGAACAGCACTATTAAGGAATCCGTCCTTGACCGCTACGGATGGGATGCAAACCCTTGGGTCTGGGTTATTGAGTTTGAGCGATGCGAAAAGCCAGAAGATAATCAAAATTAAATGGTAAATTATAATCCCTTCCCCAAGTTCGCTAATATGGTTAAAAAAACTTTATTCCTCATTTCGGAACAATCTTGTTTCGCCGATTTTCCAGTATCTTTTAGGACGGTCCTGGCGCAATACATTTCTCAAGCATTTTTGTATCTCCAATTCGAGATATTTTGCGGAGTTTTTCACGAACCTCTGAATATCCGCCGTTATCCCTTATTTCGGAACAATCTTGAATCGGGTGTTTCCCTGCTGCGGCGTACCTGCAGTCTGGTTCTTACGGGTTTTGTTCCGCCGAACAAAGTTGTGGTTCCGAAAGGCTGCGTCAAGCAGCCTTTTTTATTATCCCTCATTTCCCGTGCGTTTTGTTTTCTCCTGTTTCTCCCGGTTTTCTGAAGACGGAGTCGTCGCTCCTCTTGGTTATATTATAGGCAAAAACTTATAATTTCTCTCGCAAATTGCTTGTTATACACGGTTTTCCGTGGTATAATAATATCATAGTTAAGAGAGAAACACGAAGCAAAGGAGGGACACGCATATGGCGTCATTTACAATAAAAATCAAAGGGACTAAAAAGAATATTTCTAAGTTCTTTTCGGCTCTCACTCACGAAGGGGATGTCCGGATGGGACGAGGGGCAGAAGCAGATATTTGTTACCTCTCCAAGAGAGAGGCTCTGATCACGGGAATTTGCAAAGATAATATTCATAACGATCTTATCGCAGAAGCTAAATATCGGAGCAGTCTTGACGCACCCAAGGAATCTATAACCCTTTTTGATGCGTGCAAAAAATATCGTGTCAGTATGGTTCTTCATTCCGAAGATGCTCCTTTTTTTGAGCATTATTCGTGTTCCAGAGGGAAAATCAAAGAGAGCCGTAGTGGTTTTCTGGACCCGGACGGAACTTTTTGATAGTACAAATTGGAGAAAGCAAAGAAAAGGAGAAGTTTTAAAATGTTATACACTTGGGATTATTTGGAGAACAAAAATTTGTAAATGAACATAGAGAATACGGAAGGGAGCTGTAAATATGTTTACAGACAACAAAGATTTTTACCCAACACCACAGAATTTAATAGATAAGATGCTAGATGGGTTGGATTGGAAAATGATACATACAATTCTTGAACCATCAGCAGGTAAGGGAAATATTGTTGAAGCATTAAAGAAAAAGGAAGATTTCAATAACAGATGGTACACAACAATCAAGTTAAATATTGACTGTGTAGAGAATGATATAAACTTACGAGCAGTATTAAAGGAAAAGGATTTCAGAGTTGTACACGATGATTTTTTGACGTACGACACAATGAAAGAATATGACTTAATCATTATGAATCCACCCTTCTCAAATGGATGTAAACATTTATTAAAGGCATTAGAAATGCAGCAGAGAAACGGAGGTGCAGTCATTTGTTTACTTAATGCTGAAACATTAAAGAATGAATGCACAAATGAAAGAATAATGCTTAACAGAATGTTGGAAGAATACCATGCAGATATTCAGTATATTCAGGATGCGTTTGTTGATGCAGAAAGGAAAACAAGTGTTGAAATTGCATTGATAAAAGTAAAACTTCCAGATGTCCACAGAGAATCATTTATATTTGATAACTTGGAGAAAGCGAAAGAACAGAGAGAGTATACATATAATGAGGAGAATACACAGGTCGCAGAAAATGATTTCCTGAGAGTAATTGTTGAACAATATAAAACGGAAGTCGAAGCTGGTATAAACCTTATCAAAGAGTATTATGCAATGTCGCCACATATTCTATATCAGTTTGGCAAGGACAAAGAAACAGGAAAAACAATACAAACTGGCGGATGCGTATTAAGTCTTAGCATTGGGAAAAATAGTGCTTCAGTAAATGAATACATAAGAGAAATACGTGGTAAATATTGGTCGGCATTATTTAAAAATCCAAAGTTTATTGGGCAGCTTACAGATAATTTGCAAAGAGAATATTACAGTAAGGTAGAGGAATTAAAAGATTATGAGTTCTCATTGCATAATATTTATGAATTGAAGATTGATATGAGTAAAAAGGTTATCAAAGGGATTGAAGATACTATTGTTTCACTCTTTGAGGAACTTAGCAACAAATATTCATATTATGATGAGTGTTCAAAAAACATTCATTACTTCAATGGATGGAAAACAAATAAAGCATGGATCATAAATAAAAAGGTAATCATTCCATTAAGAGGTTGGAAAGACTTGGAATATTCATGGGGTGGATTTAAGCCAACGAATTATGATGTTGTAAGCAAATTAAGAGATATAGAAAAATGTTTCAATTATCTCGATGGTGGATTAACAGAAGCGGTTGACTTGGAACAGTCATTACAGTTTGCAGAAGAATATGGAGAGTCAAAAGACATTGTACTGAAGTATTTCAATGTAACCTTTTATAAGAAGGGAACTTGTCATATTACATTCACAAATGATGAACTGTTAAAGAAATTTAATATCTTTGGAGCACAGCATAAAGGTTGGCTACCACCTTCATATGGTAAGAAAAAATACAATGATATGTCAGCAGAAGAAAAGGCAGTTGTAAATGAATTTGAAGGCGAAGCTGAATACAACAAGATAATGTGTAACACAAGTTATTATCTGGCAGATACAAATTCAATGTTAATGTTGGATATGGCAGAATAGAAACCAAATGAAAGAGTATATTCTTGTGAAGAAAATAGAAAGGTAAGGAATGGACCTTTGATGTTAAAATGCCTGCATAAAGGGGATGGAGGAATTATTGATGCAGTGAAACCATATGGAACAAAGCAAGGAGGAAATAAGTATGAGTGAAAATTTTACCGTTGGAGAATTGATCCGGAGCAGGAATCAGGCTACGCTTGATTCCTTAATTCCGCTTAGAGAAGCATTTGAGAAATATCGCAAAGAGGGTGGCTATTTGTCCGATGTGTCCTACGAGGACGTGATCGGGAAGTATCCGTTTCTTGACGGAGAGCCTGTTTATGGTCTAGCAACCCCTTATCCCGATCTTTATTATTATAACGGGAGAGATTTGTTCCCGCTGATAATGTTTTTTGCTCCAAAAGAATCCGAGAAAGAACTAAAAATCTACGGGAATGGAATAGAACTGACCGCGGATTATTACAATGCGCTAAAAGAGAAAAACCGCGGGCTATTTGACAAAAGGCCTCTAAAGGTTTTAACTAAACTTATGGATGATTCCCTCGTCGTTTCCTTTTTTTGTAAAAATATCGACCGGATACCGAAGAGAAAATTATTTTCTGTTTTCACCCGGTTTTATCCGATGATTGATTATGGGTTCTCTCAGATTACCCCCGACATATGGGACAAAATTCTTTCTTCGAGAACAAAGAAAGACGCTGAAATATTCGAGGCTGAAACCTTATATCCCCCATATAGCCTGCCTGCCGTTTTCCCGGTTTACCGGGGGATGGAGGATAAGTCTAATCCGGAGGGGCATTCCTATACTTTGGATTTTTCAACTGCGGTATTTTTTGCTTCGCGGTTTACCGGATCGGGAAAGATAACTTGCGGAGTTGTAAATCGGGAGGATGTATTGTGGCGTTATGACGGAAGATGTGAGTACGAAATATGGGTAAGACCGGAAAATGTAAAGAAAACTTCTGAGATTGATATATATTCTTCCAAAGAGGTTTTTTCTGACCTTCCGGAAGAGGAATACCAATATTTCCGATCTCTTTTAACGTCTTTTGATTATGCCGGAGCAACAGAAGCGGGGAAGATTCGGAATCTGAGAATTTTGTTTCTTGGGCTTATTATGGTAAGCAGAGAGTTCCCGGAGATTGCAAAAAACAATATTGCTTTAAATTCCCTTGCGGTAGCTTTAGCCTATTTCGATTGCGGATCAAGTTGTATATATAATAATCTCTCCCTTTGGGAAAAGAGTTTTCTTCAGTTTTCTTCTGAAATATACGACATTTTGCTCTTAGAAACAAATCCTCGCTGGGTGAAGTTTCTCATGGAGAGTTTTTGTCTGCCTGACGAGGAGAAAAGGAAGGAGAAGGAGGAGCTGCTTCCTTCTGACGAAAAACAGATGCTTCGGAATATGCTTGGCGTACTTGTGGATGCTATCTATCTGGAAACAGAAGTCGCGAGTGGGAAAATGAAGTTTGAGTTAGATAAATTCCGGCTGAACAGCTCGGCAAAATATATTTCAGTGGCAAAAGATGCCTGTCGGTTTTTGAGACTCTAAGGAGTCACCGTCAAGGCAAGAAGAGGGTAGGATGCGTGCAGCTTCCTCCCTTTTTTTGTCATCCCTTATTTCGGAGTGGTTTTGTTTTCTTCTGTTTTACCCGTCTTCCTGAATACGGAGTCACCACTCCTCTTGGTTATATTATTGGCTATATTATAGGCAAAAACTTATAATTTCTCCTGTAAATTGCTTGCGCAACACGGTTTTCCGTGGTACAATAATATCATAGTTAAGTGGCAAGTAAACAAGAGTTTCAACAGAATAATTGGAGGGAAACATTATGATTAGTTTAAAAGGTAGTAGATTTTTAGTATCGTGTGAAAATTATAAATCGAAAGTGTTCATTAACAATGGAAAAGAATATAAAGAAATCACAAACGAATTATCAGAAGATGATAAGACTGAATTGATAGATGATTTAATATATGCAATTACTGCTGTCTCTTATACACATCTCCGAGCCCACGAGACGCGTAGTAATCTCG
>ERZ1027001.917-NODE-917-length-16706-cov-16.194102_pt1 | contig 16706 bp, 11 predicted proteins | sample MGYA00519452_ERZ1027001 | MGnify/ENA primary metagenome ERZ1027001 (study PRJEB26926, sample SAMN06164867) | human gut metagenome | biome: ENVO:00009003; feature: ENVO:2100002; material: ENVO:00002003 | host: Homo sapiens | place: USA | collected 2012 ...
CAATGACGGACAGCTGATGTTCCAGACAAATCAAATCGCTCAACCGCTGCACCGCAAGCCCAGACAACAAAAAATCCCGGAATTTCCGGGTGCTATCCAGTGCAGTAGAATTGTAGATGATGTGATTGTGAATGTGTTCTCGGTCGGTATGGGTCGCAACGATAAAAGCATACTTGCCCTTGGTAAACCGCATGGCAAGTTCATAACCGACCTTGTTGGCTTCCTCGGCAGTGATTTCTCCGGGCTTGAACGATTGCCGAATCTGATAGGCAATCACATCATTTTTCTGCCTGCGCCCGGTCATCAATTCATACTGGCGTTTGGAGAGCATAAATTCTTCATCGACCGTCAAAGGACTGCATTCGTAACTGCTGACCAATTCGCCCTGCTGTGTCTTGTCCGGGTTCTGGGCGTAATCCGTGCGGCTTTTCAAGCAGGTGGCAACGGATTTTCCCTTGTTTTTGTGCAGTGCAATCAATCGGGTTGCTGCCAGTTCTACCACCTCCCGGTAAAAAGAAAATGCCGCACAATGGCGGCATATAGATTTTATAATTCGGCAATCCAGCCGCTGAACCATTCCACGGCCTCCACAATGACCGTTCCGGCAGTGATGAGCAGGAAGCAGCCGAACTCTGCCACCAGCAGAATCAGGAACTGCGTCCACTCCCGGCAGTACAGCGTATAAAGTCCGCAGCCGAAAATATACATCATCGGCAGTGCAAGGATGAAAGCGGACAGATTCAGCGTCCACCGCAGCATCAAAGCCAGAAACGCACTCACCAGAACCAGAGGGAGAAGAAAAACTTTTGCCATGAATTTCATTCGGATGCACCACCTTTCTGTGTTCAGTATATAGAAGATTCTGCGCACCGTCAACGATGCCAGACAGTATGTACCCCACAGCCGAAGCCGTGGGGCGGGGTCAGAGGTCGGCCAGCCGGGAAAGAATCTGCTTGCCAATGGAGATCAGCTCATCGAGCCGGGTACGCAAGTCCTCCAGATCGGCGGCGTAGACCTGACCGTTTTCGTTGGCGCATTTGGCATACTGGTTGAGGTTGTTGCTGCACATCTGGAGCAGATACGCCATGCGGCGCAGTTCCTTCAGGTCAAGGTGCAGGCAATAACCATCCAGAGCCATCTTGCGGATATAGGCACTCAGACTGCGGATGCCCATGCCCAGCATCTTTTCATAGATGCGGTGCTTCTCCGTCTTTGTCAGGCGCAGGATAATGACCTCATCCCGTTTTTCTCTCACCGGGCATCACCGTCCTTGTCGAGATAGGATTTGAAAGGCTTGACGGGTTCCGCTTTCTCTGCCTTTTCTTCCAGCGCAGCCAGCACAGAGCGACGCGGGGCATCCTCCTTTTTCGGCGCATCCGGCTCCGGCTCATGGTGTTTTTCGTCCACATCCAGCTGGGCATTCAGTTCGGCAAGCCGCGCGGATTTCTGCGCCAGTTCTTCCTCCTGCGGGAACGGCTTCGCCACCTCGACCTGTGCCGCCGCCTGCTGCTGTTTCAGGGTATCCAGTTCGTTTTCCGCAGAGGTGATGCGGTCGGCAAAATTACTCAGAGCGTTGTCCAAGCGGACAATGTTGCCATGCGGGTCTGAACCAAGAGGAACCGGGTATTTCAGCTTGCCTTTCAGAACTGACTGATGCTCATTGCGGAACGTGTCGAACCGCAGAGAAAGTTCAAAGCCGCGATAGCTGCCCACTAACTGCTCCTCGGTGTTTGGAAGTTCCATGCAGGCGAGAATCAGCCGTTCGCCAGCGGTCTTTTTCTCGTCGTAGGTCATGCCTTTAATGACCATGCCGCAGAAATTCTCCTTGTCCTGCGGATGCGCCGCAGCGATTTCGGCATCCGATTTCAGGGCTGCAATTTTTGCAGTCTGCTCCTGAATCTCTGCCGGGAATTTCGTCAGCAGCTTGTCCTCCAAACGGAACTTTTGACTCTGATGGTCGGCTTTTAGAACCTTGAGTTTTGCGACCTGCACATCCAAATCCATCTTCTCCTTGATAAGAGGGTTTCCGGCGCACAGAGCCTTGATCTCCGCATAGGACAACGCCTGCTCGTCAACGTCGTCGCAGGAACGCACCGGGGATTTGGAGGTCATAATTTGCGAGATAAATCGCTGTTTATTCTCAAGAGTCTGAAAGAGGTAGCTGTCAAACGTCCCCTCCGTGACATAGTTGAACACCTTGACTTCCTTATTCATGTTGCCCTGCCGGATGATACGACCGTTGCGTTGGGTCATGTCGCTAGGCTTCCAGCCGACATCCAGATGATGCACGGCAACAAGACGCTGCTGGACATTGGTGCCCGCACCCATTTTTGCGGTGCTGCCCAGCAGAATGCGCACATCGCCGGAGCGCACTTTGGAGAACAGTGCGGCCTTTTTCGCTTCGGTGTCAGCACTGTGGATGAACTCCACCTCGCTTTCCGGCACCCCGGCGGCAACCAGCTTCTTGCGAATATCATCGTAGACATTGAAGTTGCCATCGTTTTTCGGGGTCGAGAGATCGCAGAACACAAGCTGTGTCAACTTCTGATTTTTTCCGTCCTCCCAGAGTTGCAGCACGTTCTGCACACAGACGTTGAGTTTGCTGTTAGGGTCATCCGGGAGCATAGGGTTCATCAAGCGGACATCCAGACCAATTTTTCTGCCATCGTTGGTGACGCACAGCATATTGTCAACGGACGCATCCACATTGCCGGAGTGAATCTCGGCGGCGCGTTTGCTCAGTTCCTGCACCATTGCTTTCTGGATCTCGGACGGTTTTACGACCACAGTTTCAAACTTTGCATCCGGCACAGGAAGATGCAGCTGGTCGCTGGTCTTGATGTCTGCTACTTCTTTGAACATCGACATCAATTCGGGCAGATTAAAGAACTTGGCAAATCTTGTTCTGGCGCGATACCCAGTACCTTCGGGGGCAAGCTCAATTGCGGTGGTGGTCTCTCCAAAGGTCGATGCCCAGCAGTCGAAGTGCGTCAGCTTTTTCTGTTGGAGGGTGCTGTACTGCAAGTAGCGCATGACCGTGTACAGCTCCGTCATGCTATTGCTGACCGGGGTACCGGTCGCAAACACCACGCCGCGCCCACCGGTGATTTCATCCAAATAGCGGCATTTGCCGAACATATCGCTGGATTTCTGCGCTTCACTGGTGGATAATCCTGCGACATTGCGCATTTTTGTCGTGAGAAAGAGGTTCTTGTAAAAATGCGACTCGTCCACAAAAAGGCGGTCAACGCCCAACTGCTCAAAGGTGATAACGTCATCTTTGCGGCTGTCAGCGCGCAGTTTGTCCAGCTTTGCTTCCAGCGTTTTGCGGGTGCGCTCCATCTGCTTGATGGTAAAATTCTCTCCGGCATTGGCTTTCAGTTCGTTGATCGCCAAGAGCGTTTCCGCGATCTGATCCTGAATAATGCGCTCCTGCCGCTCAAAAGACAGCGGGATGCGCTCGAACTGACTGTGCCCGATGATAACGGCATCGTAATCGCCGGTGGCGATGCGGGCGCAAAACTTTTTACGGTTCGCCGTTTCAAAGTCCTTGCGCCGTGCAACAAGCAGTTTTGCGTTGGGATACAAATGCAGGAACTCCGATGCCCACTGCTCCGTCAGATGGTTTGGAACCACGAACAGGCTTTTCTGACACAAACCCAGGCGTTTTGCCTCCATTGCCGATGCAGCCATTTCAAAAGTCTTGCCCGCGCCTACTTCGTGTGCAAGTAACGTATTACCGCCATAAAGCACATGAGCAATGGCATTGCGCTGATGTTCCCGGAGTGTGATTTCCGGGTTCATCCCCACAAAATGAATGTGCGAGCCATCGTATTCGCGGGGGCGGGTAGAGTTGAATAATTCGTTATACTGCTTTACCAAAGAGATACGCCGTTGCGGGTCTTGCCAAATCCAGTTTGCAAAAGCGTCCTTGATAGCCTGCTGTTTCTGCTGGGCGAGGGTAGTCTCGTTTTTGTTCAGGAGGCGCTTTGGCTTGCCCTCGGCATCCTCAATGGTATCATAGATGCGGACATCTTTGAGGTTGAGCGTATCTTCCAGAATCTTGTAGGCATTGGCACGGTGCGTTCCGTAGGTTTCCGTGGACATAATATCGCCATGACCCAATGCGGATTTTCCCTGCACACGCCATTCTGCCGTATACGGAGAGAACAGCACATTCACATCACGGCGCAGATAGTACGGAACCTGAAAGGTCTCCTGCATGAATTTCTGGATAATTTCAGGGGCAAGCCACGTTGCACCCAGCCGCACATCAATTTCGGATGCTTCCAGTTCTTTGGGCTGCGCTTTAGTGAGCGCGTCAACATTGACTGCAAATTCGGGGTTCGTTTCAGCGGCAAGTTGTGCGATACGGAGTTTTGCACGGACATCGCCGGACAGATACTCGTCTGCCATCTGCCAGCCTGCTTCCGGGTCGGTGGAGTCTGCACTGGGGTCTTTGAAGATCACGCCGGAAAGTTCGGTGGTGATGCGGTCATACTCGCCGGGAGTGCCGAGCAGTTCTGCCATATAGGGCAAGTCCACTCTGCCATGTTCGCCCATCGACACCGCGAGTGCTTCGCTGGGAGTGTCCACACTGGTGACAGTGCGCTCCGGGCGGATAGTGCGCTTGGTGAACATATCCGCCTTGGACTTCAACTGCTTGTTTTCATCGAGATTTTCCAGAGAGCAGAGCAGATAATAGGAGGAATCCTGCTCAAACAGTCGTGCATTGCGACGATCGTTAAGCAGACCATGCTTTGCAGTGAAGGCATCGTAGGCAGCGTTCAGACGCGCCTGCGTTTCCTGCACAGCAGAATCCGGGTAATCGTCCAGCTGCTCCTGAATCAACTGGTTTACGATTTGCCGCAGTTCCACCATTCCGGTGACACGCCCCTTGGCGGTGTCGGACAGCTCCACCTGCGTCATCACGGAATTTTCCCGGTAGAACACCTCTCCGTCCACCACAGTGTAGGAGAAGTTTTTTACATCGGGATCAGCCGGGAGAATGTGCTTCTCATTTTCGGCATCCGCAATATCTGGTGTTTCCACCTCAACTTCGGTGTATTGCCCCTCAATATGCTGCACTGCCTCGGCAAGCTGGTCGGCAAGGTTTGCACCCTCGATGGGGGCAACGGTCAATTCCTCCCGTCCGTACTGGGTGCTTTCTGTGGTCAGCTCGCCCAGCACCATCTCCGGGTGGTCTACGAAATACTGGTTGATGGCAAATCCGTCCTCGGTCTTGCCAAGCTGCACCCATGCAGGCTCAATGTCCGCAGGGCGGTCACGCTTTTGCAAAAAGATAATGTCGCTGACAACATCTGTGCCAGCATTGGCACGGAACGCATTGTTCGGAAGACGGATTGCACCCAGCAGATCAACACGTTCTGCCATGTGCTTGCGGGCGGTGCTGTCCTTGCTATCCATGGTGTAGCGGCTGGTGACGAACGCCACCACGCCGCCCGGACGCACTTGGTCGATGGCTTTGGCGAAAAAGTAGTTGTGGATGGAAAATCCCAGCTTGTTGTACGCCTTATCGTTGACTTTGTACTGACCAAATGGCACGTTGCCCACCGCCAAATCGTAGAAATCACGGCGGTCGGTGGTCTCAAAGCCCGCCACGGTAATGTCTGCCTGCGGATACAGCTTTTTCGCAATGCGCCCGGTGATGCTGTCCAGTTCCACGCCGTATAAGCGGCTATCCTGCATGGTGTCCGGCAGCATTCCAAAGAAGTTGCCCACACCCATGGACGGCTCCAAAATATTGCCAGACTGGAAACCCATGTGCTCCACGGCATCGTAGATACCACGGATAACGGTGGGGCTGGTGTAGTGGGCGTTCAGGGTGCTGGAACGGGCGGCGGCGTATTCGTCCTCGGAAAGCAGCCCTTTCAGCTCCGCATATTCCTTCGCCCAACTATCTTTGCCGGGGTCAAAAGCATCCGCCAGACCGCCCCAGCCTACATACTGGGAAAGCACCTGCTGTTCCTCGGCGGTGGCACCACGATGCTCCTGTTCCAATTTGAACAGGGTGCGGATGGCTTCAATGTTCCGGGCATACTTCTGCTTTGCGCCGCCCTCGCCCAGATGGTCGTCTGTGATGCGGAAGTTCCCAGCAGGCTCCGGCGCAGGTTCAGCATTCAGGGCTTCATCCAAGGCAGCAGCATCCGGGAAGGTCTGCACCTTTCCGTCCATCACAGCAGAGATGGGCAGTTCGTCCAGTTCCTCATCGGAAAGTTCCGGCTCAACCTGCCGCAGAGCGTCCTCGAATTGACGTTTGTTGATAACTTCGTTATCCCACGACTGCCCGTGTGCACTGGTGTCGATGCGCACATCGGTATCACCGATATAGCCTACTGTTCCTTCAATCGTTCTGGTGGGAAGGTCTACTACAACTTCGTCCCCGACCTTATAGCTGACCTCTTTTTCGGGAACCAGATCAATGGCTGCGGCCTGCTGTTCTTCGTACAGTTCTCTGATGTGCGGAAGATGCTCATTGCGGAAAATGGGCAGTCTGTTTTTCGTCAGCTCCATGTCCTGCAAGCTGACGGATTTGAACGTAAAATTAACGTGTTCCACCCGAAAATCCCGGCCATCCAGCTTGATGATGCTGCCGATTGGCAGATAATCCGCTTCCCGGAGATATTTTGCCTGGTGGTGGGAGCCATCTTCGTTCAAGCCAGCCAGATAGACGTTGTTGCCCGCTGCCCACAGCTTTTTAGATTCTGCTGCCCACTGCTCACTCGGAAAACCAGTTACTTTGACTTTGCCAAGCACATTTTCCTGTGACAGAAGATTGGTGCGCAGAATCCGCTCCACAGCAACGGCATCTTTGTCATAGAACAGATAGTTACCGTTCAGTTCAAAGCCCACGAGGGTGTTGGGATACTGTTCTTTCAGAGCAGTGTACTCTGCGGCAACAGTGCCATCCAGCATCGGAAGCTGACACTCAGCTTCCTGTCTGGCAGTACGCTGTTCCTTCTCCTTGTCGGTGAGGTAGCGGTCGGATTGGATCATCAGGTCGATATACTGTTCCACCTGCGCCCATTTCAGGGTAATTTTCTGGTGGTCGGGGTAGTGGTCAAATTCCAGTCCCTTCCAGTCGTGATTCACAAAACCTCGGCTTCCGTCCAGAAAATCGTGGGAATGCCCACCAATGCCGTACTCCTTTGCCAGTGCTTTGGCACGGAGTTTGCGGTCAGGCTGGGTCTGGTACAGTGTCATAATGCGCTGCTTGCCACCTGCAAACCCAGAACCATGCTTACGCAGTTCGTTTTCAATTTCAGCCTGCGACAAAACAAAAGCGGAGGGCGTTTTTTCGCTCTCCGCTCGGTCGATGGTTTCAATTTGCTGGGCTTCGGTAGGGATGTTCGCATCCAGAAAACTTAGCTGTAGATCAGCTCCGTCAGCACCAGTTCCTCGGCCTGTGCTTTCAGGCTGTTCATGTGCTGCACCCACGCCATCTGGTTCTGCTCCTTGTCCGGGGCGGGGTCCTGTTTCAGAAGCTGCGCCATGGTCTGCTGCATCCGGCTCTCTGCCGTCTGCTCCACCTCCATCAGGTGCGGATACAGGCTCCCGTTCAGAAGCATCGTGTGGTACAGCACCGAGCGCTGCTGCATCAGATACGTCCGGCGCAGCCTGCCGTACCTGCCCAGCGGCTTCCGGGGCTGGTTCAGGGTCAGGTTCGGGAGCTGGTAGTCCCCGACGGTCGAGTAGGTCACGTTCCTGCTGCTCAAATTCATATTGGCTCCTTTCTGCATTGCGGCGGCGAATGGTGGTTTTTACGGTGCGCTCAATGTTCCGCAGCACCTCCCGGCTCATGTCGCTGACGGCTGCGCCGAGGGCAAAGACGGCATCCGGGGTGGAGAAATTGTAGATTGCCTGAAAATCGTCCTTGTCGAACCACCCGGCAGGCTCAAACCCGCAGCGTTCCAGCAGCGTGTAGGTGACGCTGATTGCAGCAGCGCTTTTGAACTGCATCTCCACCCCGGCTTCATCATAATCCATCAAGAGCGAACCGTCAACGATGGCACGGATGTCTCCACCGTTGTTATCCCAGTAATCAGCGACCAACTTCCCGGCAACATCCGCAAGCTGCTGGCTGACACGCTCTCCGCTGATGCCATAGGTCTTGCTCAACATTTCCGAAACCGGCTGCTTCAGGTCGTCGTTGTATTGCCACACCTCCGGGTCGCGGGAATTGCGGCGCACCCCGGTGTCGCTTACGTCAAAAACGTAGTGCAGGCGGGGAAATCCGCTGGATTCATCCAGTAGGGCGATGCCCTTGGCACCCCGGCGCACATAGCGGTTCATCCGGTTGTTCCAGATGTCAAAGTCGGCGCAGGCGGTGGCATCCGGGCGCTGGGCGTAGATCATGAGTTGATCTGCAAAGGGGTACTTGTACAGCCGGGATGCGGTGGTCAGATAGTCCGTCCAGCTTTCCCAGTAGCGGGTCAGGCCGTTGGCCGTGCGCTGGGCAAGGGCAAGATATTCTTCGGTTTTGTTTGGCATTGCGTTCCTCCTTCCGATTTTAGGGTAAAGAAAAAAGCGAGCAACCATATAGGTCACTCGCCATGGATTCCATGTAAAGTTATTTTAGTGTTTTGCGGCAATCTTTTCAGCCAGTTCCAGCAGAGTGTCGAATGTCTGCTGTTCTTCGGGCTTTTCAATCAGCTTCGCCAGAAGCACCCGGAAAATATCGATGCTGTCATGCCCGGTGGCTGCGGCAATCTGGTCGATGAGATCATGCAGCTTTTTGACAGCGGCATCGGAAGGCTTGGATTTTGCAAGAAGATCGGTCAGATAGCTGATGAACGGGTAGGTAGAATCATCGTTGATGATCTCGTTGGTCTCGTTCACAATCTTTTGGTTATCTTCAGGGGACATCTCACCCTTTTCATCCCAAAGGTCACGGGAAGATGTACGACCCTTCAAGAAGGTAGCAAAAAGCAGTCGGTCGATGGGGGAGCGGCGTTCGTTGTCCATTGGCTTTCCTCGCTTTCTGTTTTGAATCTGAAATGGTAAAGTAATAATAGTATAACACGAACGGAGTGATGCTATCAAGACCGCATCTTTTAGGGTTTGTAACTTTTTTCTATGTACGCCGCCTGTAGGCGGCAAAAATCAGTTGGCGAAAAACACGGGCTCGGAAGATGCACAGTGACTATCAATCTCAGCTTTTGATTGTACCTTCAGACAGTTAGATGTTTTGGTGTTGGCTCAGCCACGTCTTTATATTGTCAATATAAGAAAGGAACAGTTCATGGCTGCTCGCGTATTTAAAAATTTCTCTGATAATTGTCTCTTGGCTTTCATCCAATCGATCACAAATGTTACTAATCCATTCATGCGAATCATTAACGCCCTGAATCGCTTGAGCAGCTTGATAGATACTATTATCTTGAGGAAATGTTTCCAATATTATTTGATGTAAAAATTTTTCTGGTGGGGTGCTAGTGGGTAAGGAAAATTGATGAATCAACTGAAGTGCTGCCTGACGTTTGTCTTCAGCATCATCTTCTGTCCCACATAATTTTTTCTCAATGTGATCCATCCTTTCGGAATCAGTACAGTATTTATCACCATCAGTGACAATAAGGATGTTTCTAGTATCTCTTTGCTCTATGATAAAGCTTGCGGCAAGGGTGAAAGCGTTTTCGATTGCGCCAAATTTGCAAATCTCAACAAGAAATGTCATTTGCAAGTCTCTAACAATTTCGTGAACAATATCTTTCGCAAGGGAATCTTCCACATATATTTTGACGGGTTTATTACATTCGCCGGACATGTTATAAATCAGTTCTTCACTGAGTCTATCATAAACGAATGAGTTTGCTGATCCTGTGGGGGACGTTACATTTTCAATATATTGTATTCCGATATATTCAGACATAGAAAGAATTTCTAATGAGTGAGTTGTGAATACAATTTGTAATTTCTTCTCAACAGCTATTCTATTGAGTTCTTTAACTAATTTCCGAAAAGCAGATACATGAAGTAGCAAATCAAGTTCATCGACTAAAATTAGTGAATATTTTTCTGCACGAGTGACTTTTTCAAGAATTTTAATTGTGCGCTGCTCACCTGACCCCATGCTAAGTGATGAGTATTTGAGACCATCGCTTAACTCAACGCCCGGAAAATGAGTTCCTTTATAGCAATTGTCCATCAATGCAGTATAATTTTTGTTTAGAATGCCCGCTGCACCTTGAATTGTTTTTCGTGCCACATTGCTGGTTTGGCATTGAGAAACATATGAAATTTTTGTTGTTTGGTTTTTCTTTTCAATATCCGGGAGGCAGGTTTCTATTCCAATATAATATACGTTTCTCTTTGGACGAGTCTGATAACGTGGTGCCCAGCGGTCGAACGCCTTGTAATATTTTTTAGGTGGAAGCAATGTAGGAACACCATCGGTTCCAATAATTTCGTTAACGGCTTCCAATTCACTGCCAGACCATGAAGCATCTGTATTTGGAGTAAAAAATTCAGGAAATATATGATTCTCACCGTTCCCGTCTGGATTGTACAAGCATGCTAATGCATGTATTACAGTTGTTTTTCCGGACCCATTGACGCCCATAATAGCTGTTAGAGGCTTTGAGAATTTGATGGTTACGTTTGACAACCCTTTTAATTTTTTGAAACGGATTTCTTTTAATGTTATTTTATTCATTTCTACAATCATCTCCCACGGGCCTTGATGGAAACAAGGTACAGCAATAAGTATATCATGTTTTCAAGAAATTGGTAGTCCTTATGTACGCCGCCTGCAGGCGGCAAAAGTCAGTCCGGGGAAAATTCCAGATTGGAAAACTCCGCATCGGTCAGCAGTTTCAGCTTTTCGATAACGCCCTCGGACAGTTCCCGCAGGGCAGTTTCATCCGGCATCAGGTAGCACTGCATGAGCCGCAGTTCATGGATAAGCCCCAGCCGGGTGCCGGTGTTGTAAAGCATCATCAGCATCAGTTCTTCGTGGTCAAAGTTCATGGAAATTCCTCGCTTTCTTACATCCAAAAGGGTTGCATTCCGGGGCATCGCATTTTTCTTTTGCACCAGCCAGTTCTGCCAGCTTTTCCAGTGTGGAAGGACGGTCAGACAGCCCCAGTTCTTCGGCTTCGGCAACCTTGTCCATGATGAGGTCATAGTCCTTCAGCACACGCCGCCCCTTTTCCATGTGGTGCGCTTCCAGAATCTGCTCCCGGACTTCCTGAATCGTCAATTCGGGTGCGTCGATCTGCCCGCCATCCATCACAGAATAATCGCTGTGATAGAGGGTATAATCCCAGCCATCCTCGCAGGACTGGACAGCAAGATAGCCCTTGCCGCCCAGTTCCCATGCACCCTGCTCATCCTGCGTCTGAATCTCAGGATAGGCGGTCGAACCGCTGCGCTCCATCATCTCGCCAAACTGACAGATGTGATAGACGTTTCCGTATTCGCCCAGATCAAAATGGTAATCATCCAGATGTTCCACACGCGCCGTGTAGCTGCTGCCGTCCGAGCGGTCAACCTGAATCACGCCATGATTCGGCACACGGTAGAGGTCATCGTAATGGCTGTTGATGAGCCGGACATCATCTCTGGGAATCGTGGGGTCATCCCAGATGCGCCGCCTGCGGACACCAGACTGCGGGATGGTATCGAGGTGCTGCAAGCTGACCTCCTGAATTGCCTTGCGGATATCGCTGGAAAGCTCAAACAGATACCAGTTCCGGGCGGCGGGAATGGCATTGCGACCATCCGGAGGCAGATTCTGCTTGGAGATCTGCCCAAACTCCTGCGGTTCACCGGTGGCGCAGTTGTAGGTGGCAAAGCCGACCCCTGCGCCATTTTCACGCAGATGCAGAAATTTGTCTCCGTTGATGAGATAGAGGGCTTCCGTTTTCTGATCCATCAGCGGCCACCCTCAAATTCCAGAGAAAACTTGCTGCGGCCATCCGCTTCGGTGGACAGCAGGACGGTAGCATTGTAGGTCTTGCCCTTGGCACTGCGGCAGTCCTTCAGGCGGATGCGACCATCCCGCAGCAGCTTGTCCGCAACATGGGAATCCAGACGCTTTCCCAGACGCTTGAAGAACGCATTGTCCTTCCACAGCACGAAACGGCACTCCCGGTTCTCACAGAAATAGCCCTTTTCGCGCTCCACAACAGACTTGCCGCAGTTCGGGCAGACACCAACGATTTTGTTCTTCATAAGCACATTTGCTCCCTTCATAGCCTCGGTGGTATTGACCAGCGAGGAGATCATATCTTTGATTTCGGTCATAAATTCTTCCAGCTCCATCTCGCCGCGCTCGATGCGCAACAGTTTCGTTTCCCAGTCGGCGGTCATTTCCGGTGACTGGATTTCTTCGGGCATTACGGTGATAAGGGCTTTACCCTTGTCGGTTGGCAGCAGCACTTTCGTTTTCCTGTCACCTTTGCGTTCCAGAAAACCTTTCGCCACCAGCTTTTCGATAGTAGCGGCACGGGTCGCTGGGGTTCCGATGCCCTGACGCTCCACACCCTCCGGCATACTGTCCGCACTGGCGGTCTCCATCGAGTGCAGCAGGGTGTCCTCGGTAAAATGCTTCGGTGGGGACGTTTGACCCTCCTTCAGCTCTGCATTGAGGATGCCGCACTCGTTTTCTGCCGCATTGGGCAGGGCGGTGAGTTCCTGTTTTCGGTTCAGGATGTCGGCAAGCACCTTGCGTTCCACCGCTTTCCAGCCTTCCTCCAGAACCTCCTTGCCCTTGGCGGTAAATTCCTCTCCGGTGCAGATGGTGGTGAGTGTGGTTTCTGCATAGCGGTGCGGCTCACCTACGGCGCAGAGCAGCCGTGCGGCAATCAGCCGCAGGACATTCCGCTCCCCGGCAGGGAGTGCGGCAAGGTCTGCTTTTGCCATGCTTTTCGTGGGCAGCAGCGCATGGTGGTCGGTGACCTTGCTGCCGTTGATGACCTGCTGCACATGGATGGGAAGCGGTTCCTCCACGGCAAACGCCTTGCCCGTGTCCGCCACAAGTCCCGGCAGAGATGCCGCCACATCCTCCGTCAAAAAGCGGCTGTCCGTGCGGGGGTAGGTGATGAGCCGTTTTTCGTAAAGACTTTGGGCGTAATCCAAGGTCTGCTGTGCCGTAAATCCCAGCAGGCGGTTGGCATCCCGCTGTAATGCGGTAAGGTCATAGAGTGGCGGCGGACTTTCGGACTTTTCCTTGCGCTCCATCTTCTGCACCGTGACACGCTCCTCCTTTCGGCATTTGGATAGCAACAGCTCGGCATCCATTTTCTGTGCAAACCGTTTGCTGGATGCGGTGCCGCCGTCTGCGAGAGTCAGGGCGACCGTGTAGAACTTCTCCGGCACAAAGGCGGCAATGGCGGCTTCTCGCACCACCGTCATGGCAAGCACCGGGGTCATAACACGCCCCACCGCCAAAGGCTGACCGTACAGACACGAAAAAAGCCGGGACGCATTGATACCGACCATCCAGTCGGCGCATTCCCGGCAGAGTGCAGCGTTGTACAGCGCATCATATTCAGTTGATGGTTTCAGGTGGGCGAACCCCTCCCGGATAGCATTTTCCTCCATGCTGGACAGCCACAGGCGGGAGAAGGGCTTTTTGCAGCCCGCTTGCTGGTAGACAAGGCGGAAGATCAGTTCGCCCTCGCGCCCCGCGTCCGTCGCACAGACGATGCTGTCTACATCCGGGCGGTGCATCAGGTCTTTCAGGATATCGAACTGCTTTTTGGTGGATGCGGACACGAGGTACTGCCACTTTTGCGGCAGGATGGGCAAATCTGCGATGCTCCACTTGACGAACTTTTCATCGTAGACATTGGGCGGTGCCAACTCCACCAGATGACCAACGCACCAGCTTACCAGATAGCCGTTACCCTCCAGATAACCGTCTTTGCGGTTGGTGGCACCGAGGACTTTGGCGTAGGACATAGCCACCGAGGGCTTTTCACTGATGACTAAGCGATAAGACAATAAGCATCAACTCCTCTATAATTTTCTATGGATTGCAAAATGTGCTTGCAAGTTACAACCGTTTCGGCTAAAATGGAATTGTAAGAAAAATCAGCCGAAGCATAAAGGCGGTGAATGAGATGGCGTATATTCAAAGAAGTCTGGAAAAAGTTGTGGAGCAGGTCACGAAGGAATACCCGGTCGTTCTTGTGACGGGCCCCCGACAAGTTGGCAAGACGACTATGCTGAAAAAGCTTATGGAGGGCAGTTCCCGTGGCTATGTATCACTGGATGATTTGAACGATCGGGCACTGGCAAAAAATGACCCGGAGCTATTTTTGCAGCTGCACAAGCCTCCGGTTTTGATTGACGAGGTGCAGTACGCCCCAGAGCTATTCACCTATATCAAGGTATATGCCGACACCCATCAGGAGCCGGGTGCCTTTTGGCTGACCGGTTCGCAGGTGTTCAAGCTGATGCGCGGTGTACAGGAATCCCTTGCCGGGCGTGTTGCTGTGCTGTCCATGACCCCTCTTTCGCAGTCAGAACTGAACGGAGCTGAAGTAGAACCGTTCCGGGTAGATTTGGAGGCACTTCTGAAGCGAGAGAACCAGAGTAAGCCGGTAGATACCAAAGGCATTTTTGAGCGAATCTATCGAGGGTCTATGCCGGCAATCGCAAGCGGGAAGAACACGAACAGCCAGATTTTTTATAGCAGCTATCTGTCCACCTATATCGAGCGCGATGTCAAAGAGCTTTCGGATGCGATTGATGCTTTGAAGTTCCTGCGTTTTATGACGGCAGTTGCGGCTCGGTGTTCTCAGATGCTGAACGCTTCGGACATTGCACAGGATGCGGACATCAACCAGAAACAGGCTAAAGACTGGTTGCACATTCTGGAAACGCTTGGAATCATTTTCTATCTGCACCCTTACTCTAACAACCTGCTGAAGCGTCTGGTAAAAACTCCGAAACTCTATTTCTACGATACCGGACTGGTCTGCTACCTGACCCGGTGGAGCAGTGCCGAAGTTCTGGAATGCGGGGCTATGAATGGGGCTATCCTCGAAAACTATGTCGTTTCCGAAATCGCCAAGACCTATCTGAATACCGGCAGGGAGCCGTTCATGTACTATTATCGGGATAAGGATGCCAAGGAAATCGACATTGTGCTGGAGCAAGATGGTGTCCTGAATCCCATCGAGATCAAAAAGACTTCCAACCCCGGAACGGAGCTGACAAAGGTGTTTTCGCTGCTGGACAAGGCATCCGTTCCGCGCGGAAAAGGTGCCATTGTCTGCATGAAGCCCAAAGTCGGTGTGATCGACCGGGACAACTACATCGTTCCGATCTGGACGATTTGAATCGTTTTTCTATGTACGGCGGCAAACGCCGCCTTGAAATCAGATGGGTTCAGTGTCCTGCTCGTCCGGGGCTTCGTCCTCATCCGGCACATCGGTCGGGATATCGAAATCGCCCTTGTCCTCGGTGTAATCTGCATCAGGGTCAAGGGCTTCTTTTTCCGCCTTTTTCTTCTGCATCTGCTGGCGATAGAAATAGAAAACGCCGCCCGTAGCCAGTGCGATCATTGCAACTACGCCCAGAAATGCGCCTGCGTACTTCGTCACCTTGTTTTCTTTGGGCGGTTCAGCGGTTGCTGCTTCCTCTGCGGCTTTCTTGGCTTCTTCCTCGGCTTTCAGCCTGTCCAGTTCTGCCTGTGCCGCCGCTTCTTTCTCCGCAGTGTAGGCATCGGCAGCTTCTTCCTCCATCAGAGCCAGAAGGTCGGCTTCATCCACCAGATTCATAAAGTGGACAGTGTTCTGCCCCTTGGCATTACGGTCAATTACCAGATAAAATGTCGCGCCCGACTTCGATACCAGCGTGATGAACTGCTGCCCAGAACCATCCGAATAGTTGGTGTGGTAATCGTCTACCAGCGTCAGATTGCCCTCCGGGGTCAGGGCACCAGAGGTTTCGTCCGTGACGGTGACAACATCCTCCTCCACGATTTCCGGCAGAATCGGCTGTTCCACCGGGGCAGCTTCGCCCTCAAAGGCAAAGGCAGGAGCCGCCATGCCAGCGCACAGTGCCGCCGATACCAGCAGCGTACCCAGTTTCTTAATCTTCATCTGTATCGACCTCCTTCTCAAAAGTTGCACCCACAGCAGACAGCGCAGCCGGGTTCGGGGTGGTGGCAGCCGACTGCCGCAGCAGGGCGGCGAGCTGTTCCGGCGTGACCTTTGCAGTCCGCACCATCTCGTTGACCTCGGCGGAATCCTCCTCCTGAATGCGCCGCTCCAAAATCTCGATGCGGTTGTTCAGCTTGATGCGGCGCTCCTTCTCTTTTTCCAGCATTGCCCGCAGCTTATCCGATTTTTCGCTCATAGTAACTCCTCCAATCATTTTGAAAGCCGTCCGAATCCGGCGAGATGCTTCTCCCAGTAGGACGAGTGAATGTTTGCGTACTTGATAGGGTCTCCGGCACTGACCATCATGCCATTGCCCAGATAGATCCCGGTATGGCTCATGCCGGGGGTGTCGTAGGTGCCTTTGAAAAAGACCAGATCTCCGGGCTTTGCTTCGGCTTCGCTGATGTGCTGGCTCTTGTTCCACAAACCGTTGGCGGTGGTGCGCCCCACATCGTAGCCGTTCTGGTTGTACACCCAGCAGACGTAGCCGGAGCAGTCAAAGCCTGTTTCCGGGGTGGAACCGCCCCAGACGTAGGGCGTACCCACATACTTTTGGGCTTCCTTGTAGAT
>ERZ1027001.929-NODE-929-length-16520-cov-5.620285_pt1 | contig 16520 bp, 6 predicted proteins | sample MGYA00519452_ERZ1027001 | MGnify/ENA primary metagenome ERZ1027001 (study PRJEB26926, sample SAMN06164867) | human gut metagenome | biome: ENVO:00009003; feature: ENVO:2100002; material: ENVO:00002003 | host: Homo sapiens | place: USA | collected 2012 ...
ACGAGATTACTACGCGTCTCGTGGGCTCGGAGATGTGTATAAGAGACAGGTCGAAGATAACGATCGTCGCGTTGATTGAGTAACCGACAATCGTCAGCATGCAGGCGATGAACGTCGAACCAACCGACCAGCGCAGCATCGCATAGCAGGTCAGGACAACCAGCACATCGTGCATCAGGGCAAGAACCGCGCCCGCCGCGAACGTGATGTTGCTGAAACGGAACCAGATGTAGATCAACATGCAGATCGTCGCAATCGTAACCGCCACAATCGCATCGCGCTTCATCTCCTGGCTGACCGCACCGGAGATACTGTCGGCTGTGATCTTCTCTTTATCCACACCAAACTGATCCGCCAGCGCCTGGTTTAACTCTTCGCGCTCGTCCATGTTCAGGGTACGTGTCTTGATGATAACCTCGTTGCTTCCGGCTACCTTCTGGGTCTGTGTGCCAGCTTCGCCGGTAATCTTTTCTACCACCGGAACCACCTGGGAGGAAATATCTTCCAGAGACATATCCTCGTTAAAGGTAACGTTTGTAGAAGTACCGCCTCTGAACTCCATGCTGTAGTTGAGCGGCACACCCATCGAAGATTGATTGTGAATCATGCTGCCGACGCCTGCCAGAATGATCACGAGCGACAGAGCAAAGTAAAGCTTGCGAAATTTCAGGAACGGACGCGTCTTCATATCCTTGCGGCATCCGTAGAACTTCGCATCCTCAAAGCCCATCTCATAGAAGCAGTTCAGGGCAAATTTGGTTACAAACAGCGCCGTGAACATAGAAAGCACGATACCGATTGCCAGCGTCGCCGCAAAGCCCTTGACGGTACCGGAACCTCTCCAGAACAGAACCGCTGCCGCAATCAGGGTGGTTACGTTTCCGTCGATGATCGCGGAAAGTGCCTTGGCGAAACCTGCCTTGATCGCATTCTTGACGGATGTTCCCAGACCGATCTCCTCTTTGATACGGGTGAAAATGATAACGTTCGCATCCACCGCCATACCAATCGACAGAATGATACCAGCCACGCCCGGAAGCGTCAGAGTCACCTCAAATGCAACTAACAGGATCAGGATCAGACCGACATACAGGCACAGAGCCAGAGATGCAGCCAGACCTGGAAGCAGATATACGGCAATCATAAATACAATGACAATGGCAAATCCGATCAGACCTGCCTTTAAGCTGGTGGAGATCGCCTCCTGGCCCAGCTTCGCGCCAACCACGTTGGAACGCAGCTCTTCCAGCTCCAGGGACAGGGAACCGATACGGATCGTGGACGCAAGATTATTTGCCTCTTCATAATCCGCCATGCCGTCGATCTGGCACTGTCCGCCTGTGATCGCCTCACGGACGGTCGGAGCAGAAATAATCTGGTTATCATAAATGATATAAATTGGTTTTCCGACGCCATTCGTGGTCGCCTCAGCAAATGCCTGTTTACCTTCCTCGGTAAAGGTCAGGGAAACGACATACGCCTTGGAACCGGTCGCCTTATCCTCGGTCATGCCGGCTTTCGCGCTGGCAACCTGTTTACCATCGAGGATCTGATTTCCTTCAGAGTCCACGAAAATCAGGGAACCCGGTTTTCCTAACTCTTCCAGAATCGCGTTGGCATCCGATACACCCGGAATATCTACGTTGATACGGTTATTCCCCTCCTGGTAAACCTCCGCCTCGGTACTGTAATTCTGTACACGCTGCTGGAGCTTGTAGATCGTATCCGCCATATCCTCAGAAGACGGATTTTCTTCTTTCGCCTGATAGGTAATGCTGACACCGCCAGCCAGGTCAAGACCCAGCTTGATCTGATTCATCGTCGAATAGCCGAAATAGCCGAATACGCCGATGGCAATCAGAAGGAGCAGCATCCCCAGGAAGCTTTTTCCTTTTTTGTTCTTCATTCCTCTCTCTCCTTGTTCTCTACTCGTCAGAGCCGTCTGCAAGAGCAGCTTTTATCATGATCGCGCATTCGATACGTTTTTTCTGCATCTCACACCCGATATCATACGCATCCGTGATGGAACCGTGGAAGTTGTAGGAATTGGCCGCACAGCCGCCGCTGCAGTAAAATCTGGCAAAGCAATCCCGACATTTGTCTTTCGCATAGACATTGCAGAGCTTGAACTCATCGCGGACTGCCGTGTTGGTCACGCCCGTATCCACGTTGCCGAGCAGGAAATCTTCGTTTCCTACAAACTGATGGCACGGATAGAGGTCGCCCCACGGGGTAACTGCCAGATACTCAGTTCCTGAACCGCATCCGGACAGACGTTTTGCCACGCACGGTCCCTGTGTCAGATCGAGCATAAAGTGGAAAAACGTGAAGCCGCGTCCCTCTTTGTGTCTCTTGACATACTCTGCTGCCAGACGGTCATATTCCTCGAGAATCTGCGGAAGATCCGCCTCTTTGATCGCGTAGGGCTCTTCATCCGGTGCTACGACCGGCTCAACCGACATTTTCTTGAATCCAAGATCGGCAAAATGCAGGACATCTTTGCCAAAATCCAGGTTGTTGTGTGTGAAGGTACCACGCACGAAATAATCGCGGTCTCCGCGCTTCTCTGCAAATTTCTGGAACTTCGGCACGATCAGGTCGTAGCTTCCGGTTCCGTTGCGGAATGGGCGCATCTTGTCGTTGACCTCTTTTCGTCCATCCAGACTGAGCACGACGTTTGCCATCTCGCGGTTGCAGAATTCCATAATTTCATCGTTTAACAGAACGCCGTTGGTGGTCAGTGTGAAACGGAATTTCTTGTTGTGCGCCTCTTCCTGGGAACGTCCGTACTCGACTAACTGTTTAACCACCTGCCAGTTCATCAGCGGCTCGCCGCCGAAGAAATCGACTTCCAGGTTCCGGCGGTTTCCAGAATTGGCAATCAGGAAATCCAGCGCTTTCTTGCCGACCTCAAAGGTCATCAGCGCTCTGCGTCCATGATACTCGCCCTCTTCTGCAAAGCAGTACTGACAGGCAAGGTTGCAGTCATGCGCGATATGCAGGCAGAGTGCCTTGACAACCGTCTGGCGCTTCTTGAAATCCATAACGAAGTTTTTGTAAATGTCAGCGGTAAAGAGTTCTTCCTGATCGATGAGCTCCTGAATGTCCTCAAACGCCTCTCCGATCTCTTCCTGGCTGTATTTCTCTTTTAATGCTGCCGCCGTCTCGTCTTTCAGGGACTGGGCAATCTGAAACGGCTTCTCGCTGTCCGGAATCCGCTCCGATAAAAAGGAAATCACATCGTACAGAAGCGGATCGACCGAATGGACGGAGCCACTGTTGACATCCAGTACGATATAATATCCATTATTTATATACTGATGAATCACTGTCTTTCTCCTTCTATAAGACATAGGCAGGCAGACAACCCGGAACATATGCAGTCCTCTCCTCGGACCGCGCTCCGTCTTGTCTGCCTCCCTGTGTCAACTCTGCGTTTTCTCAGACTCCAGCTCTCCCACTCATGAAAAGCTTTGATTTATCAGAAAACGCCTCATTTGTTTTGTACTGCCAATTAGCGGTTCTGGTTCTCGCAGCTCTGGTTACCTACAGTACAGGATGTCTTACATGCAGACTGGCAGGATGTCTGGCACTCGCCGCAGCCGCCTTTCTTCATGCTGTTCTTCAGTGTGCTTGCGCTCAGTGTCTTTACGTGTTTCATCTCTATGTCCTCCTTCATTTTTTTAGTATATAAAGTCCTACAGATTATATCATATGTTGCCCACTTGTGCAAGCATTTCAATTTACCGTGTTTCTCACAGATTCCGGCTTTTTTGGAACTGTTCACGGGTAGGCACTTTTGGAACCGAAAGTGCCGTAAGAAAACGTGGTGGCAGCAGGAATTTGCCGTATTGAGATGCGAAGCCACGGCAAATTCCGTTACTGGGCACGTATGCGTGAACAGTAACGCTTGTTTGTAACAGTGTTTCATTCTGCAGGCATATTTGTCCTTCTTTGCTCATATGAATAGAAAAAAATGCACACAGGTATTTTATCATGGAAAAATCAGCTATCCAGATTCTGCTCCGTTCTTCCCTCTTCTCCTACGCGGCAACTGCTGTCTTTCTGCTTCTGCTCGCGTTTGGGATGTACCGTTTTCAGTGGGGTGAAAAGGAAATCACGCTAGGAGTGCGCGGCATCTACATTCTCGCCTGCTTCCTAGCGGGGCTTAGCGCCGGGAAGAAAGCAAAAAGGCGCCGGTTCCTCTGGGGATTCTGCGCCGGCGCCCTTTATTTTCTTATTTATCTAGCTCTGTCTTTTGCGATCCGACATTCCCTCAAGGAGACTGCCTCATCCCTGCTGCTTTCCTTCGCCCTCTGCGCCGGAAGCGGCACCATCGGCGGTATGTTTAGCTAACGCCGCCTCCGACGGGCTTAACAGGTACAGATGAATCTTATCGATCCGGTTCTTATCCACACATTCAACGACGAGGCGGACATTTTCCACCACAACCTCTTCTTTTTCCTGTGGAAGATGGTTCAAAAGTCCGATCACCAGTCCGCCGATGGAATCATATTCGTCTGACTGGAGCTCCAAATTCAGGCGTTCATCCAGATCGTCGAGTTTGACCGAACCATCTACCATGTATTCCCGCGGGGCGATGCGCTGAATGGATTTTTCCTCGTCTCCATCGTACTCGTCCCGGATATCTCCGACAATCTCCTCCAGCATATCTTCCAGCGTGATAAGACCGACCGTCGAACCGTACTCGTCGAGCACGATCACGATGCTGATCGCTGCTTTCCGCATCTCGCGCATCAGCTCAGCAACCTTCTTAAACTCATATGTATAGAGAGGTTTCCGCAGATATTTCCGGACAGAAAAGCCCTCTTCTCCGCCTTTTAAGAAAATATCCTTGATGTTCAGAACACCGATGACATTGTCCGTCGTCTCCTCATAGACCGGGTAACGCGTGTATTTCTCACTGCGGAATACCTCCATCAGCTCGTCATACGTCGCATCCACGTCCACAAACGTCATGTTGACCTTCGGAAGCATGACATCGCGCGCCACGGCGTCCCCGAAATCAAACACATTGTTGATCATCTTCTTCTCTTCGGACTCGATGACGCCCTCTTCGTGGCTGACCTCCACGATCGTCCGCAGCTCATCCTCTGTGATGGACTCACCCTTTGCCTTCACATCCACGCGAAGCAGCTTCAACACTAAAAATGAGAGCTGGTTGACCACAAAAATGACCGGTGTCAGCACCGTCATGATATAATAAATGATTTTGGCGAACCGAAATGCAATCCGCTCAGCCTGTATCGTCGCCACCGTCTTCGGCGTGATCTCGCCGAAAATCAAGATCAAAAGCGTCAGAATGCCCGTCGCAATCCCTACGATCTTGTTGCCCCAGATGTGGGTGGCAAGAACCGTCGCAAGAGAAGACGCATACAGGTTTACCACATTGTTGCCGATCAGAATCGCACTCAGCATTTTACTCGGATCCTCTATGATCTTTAATACATACTCTGCCTGCTTATCGCCATTCTCCGCCAGCGTCCGCACCCGGATCTTGTTGACCGTCGTCAGCGCCGTCTCCGCAGAAGAAAAGAAAGCCGACATCAAAAGCAGCAGTATCAAAATCAATAGCTGTATCCCATCACCAGAACTCAAAAAACTCAACTCCTATCTCCCCATGTAGGGGATTACTCTTTTTTAAGGTTGATTCTACCGTATTTCATAGGTTCTGTCAATAAAGACAGACCTGCATTTCCATACTTCTGCCATCTCCAGTGCTTCAGATAAGATAACCACAGCTTTACCAGTCAGCCACCCACTCCTCTTCGGTCTTTTTCGGCACTCTGCCTTTATTCTCCGCCAGCGTCCGCTGTTCCTGAGTCGGGTTCTCGATCCAGGCGCCGTCGGCTCCTACTACATAATTGTCCGGGGTAATCTGGTTCTGGAGAAGATAACCTTTGGCATTGAAATAATACCAGGAGGTAACGCCATTCCAGCTAAGTTGATACCAGCCGTTTGCCGGGTAAGAATTATCCGCGTAGCGGTACCACCAGCCGCGCTTTCCCCGGATCCAGCGCTCGCCGCCCGGATCGCTGTAGGTTGTCTCATCGGATGTGATCGCAACACTCTTCCGCTTTCCGTTTTTCGATACCACGCTGAACGTATATTTCTGTCCGCCTTCCATGTAATCATAAAAATCATAGCTGGTAGACGTCGTTTCTGCAGAGGTCACCGTACGTCCATCCCGCTTTAATACTATCATATAGGAAGTTGCCCGGTAGCCCTTCTGCCAGGAAGCCGTGGTCGTGCCGCCCCAGTGCGGGTTGACCGGCGCACCGATTTTACCGCCGTATGGCTCCAGATCCACCGTTACCTTAAATTCATCCTTCGTGCTTTTCTTGCTGACAACCTTATACACATCGCCTTTTACATTAACTCTCAGGCTGCTCTTTTTAAACTTATAGCCCTCGTCCGCCTCCAGCGTCACGATAATTCTCGGATATTCCGAAGCATTCCAGCTATTTCCATTTGGAATGATCGTCTCAAAGCCATCGTAGGTGAATCCCTCTCCTGAACAATTCACCTCAATCGCATCGGAATCCTCTTTCGTGATATCAGATTTGATATTGATTGTCACTTTCTTGATCTCGACATCGTCATCATCGGCATAGGCTGTATAGCCGGTATGAAAAAACATCATACTGAACGCCAGCAGCATACCGCATACCGACCGGACAATCCGATATCCCTTCACATGAGATGTATGACCTTTCATCACCATTCCCTCCTCACTCCTTTTCTGCCCTTCTCATTTCCATCTTTCTTCGAACCACCGGAAATCCCACAGTTCCTGATTGTAAATCAGGCCACCTGCTACCAGGCAGCCTGACTTACCAGATCTGCTTCCTGACTGAAACTGCAGTTCCATCCAGAAAGCAGATTGTCACTTTATAAATTGACTCATTTTACTTTGCATTTCTTCTGCGAAGCCAGAAGCTGCCCAGAATCAGCAGGATCGCTGCCGCGATACCGCCCAGAATCTTGAAGCCCTGCTTATCGGAATCCGTGTGGTGTGCTCCGGCATTGACCTGTCCGTAGTTCACATTGATGCCCTGGCGGGACAGTGCCTCCATCTTTTCCTCTGCACTTAAGACCACTCCGCCATTCGAGGAGAGAAGTTCGCCTGCATTGTAAAGCTTGTATTCGCCGCTCGCCGCATCGTAAACCGGAAGCCAGCTGCTGTTTAACGCCTCTTTCGTGCGCTCTGCATCATGGCTGCTGATCGCCGCTGCTACCTTGTCTGTTCCAAGTTTCGTACCTGTCTGGCCCGATGCAGCACTTCCAGCCGCGTTCGCGTCTGCGCCAGCCTGACCTGCTTCACCTGCCTCCGTTCCACTCTGACCGGATATTCCAGTCTGACCCGATGCAGCATCTCCAGCCGCCCCAGCTTCTGCACCAGCCTGACCTGCTGCTCCTGCCTCTGTTCCGCTCTGACCTGCGCCAGTGCTTCCGGCTGCTCCGGCTTCTGTTCCGCCCTGACCTGCTGCGCCTGCCTCGCTTCCGCTCGGCTCTGCACCATTTCCAGCTTCTCCGGCCTGACCGCTGCGCCCGCCGGTTCCAGCCTTCTCACGTTCGGCAGCTGTATCACCTGCCGGACCCGTGCCGGTCTTTTTGTCCGCACTCTTCTCTACATCCGTCTGTGTGCCATCAAGGGCTGCCTTGGCACCTTCTCCAGACTGTACTGCAGCCTGCGAATCCTTCTCAGAATCACTCTGCGTCCTGGAGTCACTCTTAGAAGTTTCCTTCTTCAGGGACTCGGACTCCGGGGACTCATTTTCTGAATCCGAAGCATTGCTCTTCGCTCTGATCGACCTGGCCTTCTTCACACTGCTGCTCTTAGAAGATTTCTTCGACTTGGAGCTTTCTTCGTCTGCGTCCTCCGCATCTTCTGCCTCGTCTGCATCCTCCGAATCATCCAGGTCTGCCCCATCGTTCTTCGAACTCTGGACGCCATTCTTCTTTGCTCCTGTCTCTGAACCAGTCTTATCGCCGCCGTCCCCGGCTTCTCCGGTCTGAACCGTATTCGCAGCCGTCGTGCCGCCAGCCGTTCCATTGCCGTCTCCGGCTTCTTTCTGCTCATTCGAGCGGACACCGGAATCCGACTGTCCCGCATCACCGCCGGCACCTCCTGCTGTATTGCCGCGGAGGACTCCTGCGATGGAGTTCTCCGTTCCGGTTCCATTGGTACCGTCGTACAGGTTCTTCACCTCATTTAAATCAACCTTATTGCCCAGATCCGTTGCTGCCAGATAGCTGGAGCGGGCACTCTTGAACATACTGTCGGTCTTATCGGAGATCCACTGTTTTGCGAAATCAACCAGATTGACCACGTCCTCATCATTCTGAACTACTTCCAGATTTTCACCGGTCAGGTAGTTGAATGCAAAGACCTTGCCGGAATTATAGCGTCCAACCACTATCGGTGCGTCGGCATATGCCGTGTTGGAAATCTCACCGATGGAAGCATTCTGGAAGCCATCTGGAAGCTTGATCTCGTCTTTGCCGATGTCAGCCAGTTTTCCGTCCTCTCCCAGAACCGTCATAAAGGACTCGTCCTGATAGTGGTCGATGATCCAGCCATCCGGTGAAACCGGATTCTGTGCATTGTAGAGACTCAGCTCACCATTCTTGACAATCGCCTGATATGGAAGCACGGATGCCTCTTCTGAATCCTCCTCCGAAAGAGCCATCGGTTCTGCTGACAAGGTAAAGTTCTTGTATACCTGCAGTTCATAACCTGCATAGTCCCAGTCATACAGAGGTACTGTATCCAATTTTTCACCGTTGGAACCGGCTGTTCCGATGATACTTCCGCTCTCCAGATCGATGATATTGCCATCCAGATCCAGAGCACATCCGTTAAACAGATGGATATACTCTCCGGCTTTCACACCTTCCGGAGTGCCTGCGCCTCCGGCGGTCAGGTAATACCAGGAATCCCCGTTTACCATAACACTGTGTGCCAATTCATCCGGATCAATCTCATATTCCTCTGATTTAACTCCGTCGGTTACCTCTGCCGTCAGAGGTGTCTGATAATCATAAGAGAATGTCATCACACGACCGGTGATAGCCTCATCAGCCAGAACATCCTGGCCAGAGAGAATCCGTACCCGGTACTCCGGTACCGCTGCCTCCGTGTCTCCATAGGCAAAATCGGCATCCATATCGTATAATGTATCTCCGTTTTCTGTTCCCGCTGCCGGTTTCTGTGCTTCGCTTGAAGAGTCATCCGCGGACGCATCCTCTTCATCCACAACCGGACGCATGCCGATACCGGCTTCTGCATCCTTCGTCACATCCCGGTCAAATTCCAGGTTGATGCTGCCTGCACCGGAGGCATAAACCTCCAGGCCCGGAAGCTCGCCCTCCGTCATAGCCAGTGTCGTCACTCCGCCCTGTGGAATCGGAATACCGGCTCCAATTGCCTTCATGGAAAGAGTGCCTTTCTCCTCGATAGACTCTGTCTCACTCTTAAGAATCTCCAGCCCGTCAGTTGCTTTTGAGTAAGGCATAATGCCCTTTTCTAAGTCTTCCTCAGACCAGTAGGACATATCCGGACTGGTGATGTTATGGTATGGACTCTCATTATTTGAACCTGAGAGAGCCATCTTCACAGATGTTGTCAGAGCAAGTCCTGTCTTTGTCTGCTGCTCAGTGTCCTTAAAGACATTTCCGGCCAGACTTTCCGCTGAATTTCGAATCAGCTTCATACCGTCCCAGATATAGGAACTGTCCATCTGCCCTGCATCTGCTAAACCGGTGCTTGTATTGAAGTCCATCCAGCCGACAGATGTACTGCCGCTGGAAACCGATGTCAGCGCCAGCAGATTCGCTTTGAAGCGATCCGGAGTCATCTCCTCTGGTGCTTCTGTAATCAAAACACCATCTGCACTGTATCGGTCATCCCCCCGTACAAACTCTCCGGTCAGACCGCCGGCACGATCGGAAGATGCGGAAACTGTACCTGTTACAATCGTCCGTTTTACCCGGGTGTCCGGATAGGAACTTGGTGCAGATGCAAAGTATCCCAGACTGAACATTCTTCCGGACACACCACCAGCTCCAAGTGTTGCTGTTACATTCGCATTGATAATATTTCCAAAAATATCTCCGCAGTAAAGATCTCCCACCAGACCACCGGCATAGGCATTCGCCGAAACATCCACCTTACTGACAAAACACTTTTGGATAGAATGCGGCCGTACCATTCCGAAGAGGCCTCCGGCATAGTTTCCTGTTGCTTTAATTTCAGTGTTGTACACACCAATATTGGTAAATCTACTTGTATAATTTGGATTCTGATAACCGGAATATCCTCCCACATAGCTGGAACCGCTGATTGAGGAATTCTCAACCAATGCGCTATTGGTATTCGTGTTCGGATATTTTCCGTAAACACCGCCGATATAATCTGAGCCGCTGACCGTCACGTGGTTGATCAGCATATTATAGCCATCTCCCACTTCACCAGATACACCACCGGCACAATTCATCATGGAGGAAACCTTATTATCCTCGCTGATGAGATATTTCGGATAGTTCCAGCTGCCTCCACCGGCGTAAGAACCTGCACTCTCATAATTGCATTCTATATCACTGTTATAAATCTCACAGTAGATAATATTTTCTGTGCTCTGGCCCTGATATCCGAACAGACCGCCGACATATTGATAACCTTTAATTCTATTGCGGATGATCTCACTGCCGACTGCATCCTTGTTCGTTCCGGTTCTGGCACCACGGTAAGCCGGATCCTCGTCACTCTCAGCCGTACGCCGTCCCAGACGATACCCATAATAAGTGAGGGATCCTGCCGGATCCTTGGTTATGCCAATCAGGCCGCCGACATAGGTCGTTCCGATTACCTGGATGCCATCGGCTGACAGATGCTCTGCCTCTCCTTCCAGACGGCCGATGAGACCGCCAATATGGCTCGGGCCACCGGAATTGCCTTCTCCGCCTGCGATGCGGTACTGATAGTTTCCGTTTTTATCCAGCGTGCCGGTCGCTGTGATGTCCTCGATCCGGCCGGATGCTGCGAAGCCGCAGAGACCGCCGGCATAGGAACTGGTTACCGTGATGCGGATATCTTTCAGATTCACATTCTTCACCGTACCCATGTTAGTTCCGATGAGTCCCGTTTTCTGGCTTCTTGACGGGGCCGTGATCGCGATATTCTCAAAAGAGGTATTGCGGATCTCGCCCTGGTTGATACTGATAAGGCCGACGTTTTCACCACCGCTGACCGTTGATGAGGATGCGGAAGTAACCGTCATATCCTTAAATGTCAGATTTTCCATGGTACCGGTCAGAACCTGGAACAGAGACTGTCCCTGACTCTGAATCTGGTAGGAAAGGTTTGAAATCGTATGGCCCGAACCAGCTCCCACCAGACGGTTTATCTTTAAGTTCAAAGGTACATCCGAAACCTGGCTCAGATCGATCTCTCCCGTGATACGGAAGTTCTCATAATTCTGGCCATATTTTGTCATCACGTCTTTAAACTGCTGTGCATTTGCAATATCGTGATACAGCGGAGTGCTTCCAAAGGAAAGCGGTGCGGTCAGAACCTGTTTGGCACCTCCCTCTGCCTTCTGAAGGGTAACTGTCACCTGGTAGCTGTCCAGATAAGACTCGATTCCTATCTTTTCATAGATTCGAATCAGGCTTCCGTCCGGGTTGATCTCATCCTTCGGTGCTGATTCTGCCTCCGGCAGCAGCACCAGTCCCGGTGCCTCCGCCTTCGTCACCTCATAGAGTGTTTTCTGGTTCGGCTTATCATAAAACCCATCGACCGTCAGACGCACACTGTAGATTCCGGTTGTCTCATCCTTCATTCCCTCTGCTTTCAAGGCAAGGGACGGATCCGGAAGGCTCACCGGTTCCTGGTATGCAAGGAGTGCACCCTCTGTATCAAGCAGCATCGGAAGTACTCCGTTCTCCGCCGTGCAGGCTTCGCCGCTCTGCCTTCCGTTTAAGTCAAAGGAGGCACCCAGCACCGCATAATCGCGGTATGGAACCTTCGTCCAGAGTTCTGCAAGAGAAGACAGTCGGTTTACATCCCGAAGCTCTGCCGCCGGTGCTTCTTTACCCAGAAGCTGTCCGCTGTAACCTACTGTTCTTCTGGTGGTATACCGGTAGATACCGGATGTACCGACGATACGCTGGACAGCACCAGATGCACCTGTATTGGAGCTGGTGGTATATATATTGCCAAGGGATACGAGACTCTCAAGAGAAACCTGGGCTGTCAGCTTTCCGACGATACCGCCCAGATTGTCTGAGATACTGTTGATGTCCACATAGCTCCAGACTTTCTTGATAGGGGAACCAGAGGTTCCGGCGATACCGCCTGCATTCTGGAAACTGGTGTGAATGCTTCCCTGGACATAGACATTTTCAATCGGAGATCCAGAGCCCTGTACACCTGCCAGTCCGCCGATACCGGCTGCCGTATATCCGGCATCTGCCGTGATGGTAGTTCCCTGTACATAAGAATTTGCAACATTCGTTGAACTGAGAGAACCTGCCAGTCCGCCGAGATACAGGGTATTCTTCTGAATCTCCTGACTCACAAGTTCCATGTCACGGACACCGCAGTTTGTGATGGAGACATTATTCATCTCTCCTGCCAGTACTCCACCGTATCCATATACATCTACGGTGTCATATCCAGCCGTTCCAACCACAAAGACATGATCCATGGAAGCGGAATCCTTCATAGTACCGGCAAATCCGGTTCGAAGAGTTGCTGACTGATGGTTTGATGACAGTTTCAGGCCCTCCACCGTCAGGTTCTCGATGATTCCCTTACTGATAGTCTCAAAGACCGAACCGTACTGAATCTCCTGCAGGTTCTTCAGTGTATGGCCATCACCGTCCAGAGTACCGGTAAAGGTACCGCGGATACGCACATCATCACTGTAGGAACCCGAAAAATCAATATCATTTTTCAGCCTGTAGTTTCCAGCCAAATCATCCTTGATGGTCTTCCATTCGCTTAATTTGCTGATAGGCTTAAAGAAGCTGGCCAGAATGGAGCGATTTGTATAATCGTACTGGTTGATCGTCAGGGAACCTGCCCCGCGGTAGTAAACCCGGGTAACGGTATAGGCGGAACGGAAAATCGTCGGCTCCATCAGCTTTACCGTTACCTTGTAGCTGGTTTCGGTTGCTCCCTGTCCCTCCTGAATCTCTGCCGTCAGGCCTTTCACATCCAGGCCGGTGATCTCATAACCATTGGGATTATAGAACTCCAGGTTCACCAGGGCATAATCACGGTCCTGATCATCCGTTCCCGTCTCTGTTACCTCACTACTGATGATATCCGGATAGGAACTGATGCCCACCAGTGGAAGGCCGATGAGATCCTGCTTGGACTTCAGGGAATCCGGCAGGTTCAGGCGCGGGTAATAGCCCGCCTTGATCATGTTCTCTACCTCGAAGGCACCCTCACTGTTAAAGCACTTTTCATGCCAGGAAGCAGAACGCAGCGTACGGGTCTCGATAGCTTCTGCCGTCTTATAGACTGCATTACCATCCTTTCCATAGGTCTCGCCCCGCTCTGAAAGGATATAGGTGTCCTGCACAATACCGGCACCGTATCCGACGGTTCCGCCGTAAAGTGTGAAGGGTTCCAGATCGGTCTGCTTATAATCTTCGAATCCATACTTATAGATATCACCCACTGAAAGCACATTCCGGACGCGGCCGGAGTTGGAACCAACCGCCAGGCCGACCGTATTCATACTGGTTCCCTCTTCGATCTGCACCTGGCTTAAGGTGAAGCAGTTATACACGGTTCCGGAGTTGGATCCGGTGATACATCCGTTCGAGGAACGGCTTCCCATCTCGCCTCCATACACACCGCTTCCTGTGATCAGGCTTCCTCCATAGACATAACCGTTGCGGACGATTCCTTCATTGCCTCGCGTCACGCCGCCGGAACCGATTCCTACATACTGGCCATTGGCCGGAAGTTCCACGGCAAAATTCTCGATGACACCGCTCTGCCGGTTGTTGTAGACGATTCCGCCATAATAGATCGGAAAACGTCCTTTAAACTCTACATGAGTAATGATATTGCGAACAGTTCCGTAGTTATCATAAACAAGCCCGGACACACCAGATCGTCCGGATGCCACTCCGGTATACTTAAGTTCCAGATTTTCCACGATGCCGCGGCCGCCCAGGCAGTTAAACAGACGGGAACTTCCCGTTGTATTCCAGGTAAGGGTATAACCCTGGAAATCCAGGTGTCCATTGAACGGTTCCGTGTCAGAACCGGTTGATGCACCGGTTCCGGTACTCGTGATATCATTTAAGACAATAAATTTACCGTCTTTATGCTGATTTAAAAGTTTCAGGTCATCGGTTTTTGAGATGGTGTAGATCTTCTCACCCGTCTCAAACTTCACCCGCCCCAGCTGGACCTTATGTCCCTTAACCTCCACCAGAAGGCGGATCTCATAAGTTGTGAAGAGATCGACACTGTAATTAAACACCTGGTCAACCTGCTCGATGGAACCATCTGTGACCGCAAGCTCGTGGTGCTCCGTTACCGGCTCTGCCTCCGCAAGCTCTGCATCTGATACATCCAGTCCCTGTACCTTGCGGTACTCCAGCAGATACTCCGGTTTTTCGTCACCTGTGAAACTCTTTAAAAGATCGCTCTCCGGATCCTTGAAAATCACCCGGATCGCAGCTGTCTGGGCGTTATTCTCCGGCTCTGACAGGTCACGAAGTTCCACCTTACCGCTGATTCCGGCACCGGTTGTAAACTTCAGCCAGTTTTCTTTCGGTAACTCATAGTTCTCTTCTTTCCGGGAATCATCAAAATATTCATTATACTCGGATGCATAAAAACCGATGGTATAACTCATGTTATTGGTCAGGTTTCGGAAAATCATCAGATCTTCATCGGATGTATTATCTGCACTGTAGGTACGGTTTGTCTCTATGATACGGCTGTCTACCAGACGCTCTCCGGCATACAGACGCATATTGATTCTTCCATCTGTCACCGTGCCGTCCGGATCATCTATCCGGAAGTTGTAAAGCTCTGCAAAATCCGAGATAACCAAAAGCTCTCCGCACTGAATCTGTGGAGAATTTTTCAGTGTCTGGAATCCAGCCTTCGTAACAGCTGCACTGACATCGTATTCATCACTGGCCTGGGTTACTGTAGTCTGAATACTTACGTCATACTTGGTTTTTGATTTAAATTTTCCCTTCGGATACCGCACTTCCACGGTGGCATAAGCACAGATTGCATCCCACACACTGGTGCCTTCCGGGTCATTTCCCAGATAATGGAGTACCACCTGGGGAATACCGACCTCCGGGATAGCATCTGTCAGCACATATGCTTCTCCATCCCGGTTCAGCTGTGCAATTTTCTTGTTCATCCATTCAGAGCGGTTCAGCTCCATTTCCTTGCTTCCGGTCTCTGTATTAGAGAGAACCACCTTGATCCGTGACATCAGCTGAATCAGCTGTTCATTGGTATTGCTGGTCAGATGGAACCGTGCAGTCGCAGAGGACGCTGTGATGCTGTCTTCCGGAACTGTAAGCTCATAGGCTGCTTTACCAAGATTTGAGATAGACGCTGTGTAGAAGGTGGTCTGTCCTATCAAAGCATTTTCTGTTGCTGTTGCCGGTTCTGTATCCTTCAGATCGTAGGTTCCATGGATCTCCATACGGAAATTGCGTCCGGATGGAAGATCCCCCAGTATCTCTGTCAGCATATCCTGGCTCAGATCTACTTTTCTGCGAATCTTGGTAGCCGGATCATCACCGACCTGTTCAAACATAGAAAGCTCTGCTCCGGTCTGCGGATCGCAGAGCACGATATATCCGTCCCGAAGATTGATATATTGTTTATCTTCATTCACGATGGAGATACGCATCTGCTGTTTGCCGACTGCATTCGTGATCAGGGAAACCGAAGCGGTCGGTGCCCGGTAACTGGTCCAGGCGCTTCCCTTCTGCTCCTCCGGATTCGTACACGGAAGTTCATTGCCGAAACGGTCTGTCAGCTTCAGTTCCCAGGTATAATTCGTACCGGATTTAAGTACTGCATCTGAGGTCCAGGTTGTTTTCTGGCCCATACGAAGGCTTCGGATATCCGTACCTGCCAGCGCAAGTGGTTCATCCGTCACTGCTTTTCCGTCTTTCAGGACCGTCACGCTGCCTCTGGCTATATAAAGCATGTCAGATGGAAGGCTGCTGGTCATCTGCATATTGGGAATCTTAATCTTATCTGCATAGAAATCAACTGCCTGTTCCTTGCTGAAGGTGTAGGGTGCCAGATGATTCAGCGAAAGAGTATGAAGCGGAATATCTTCCATGAACTCCTCTGTCTCTTTCACCCCATCTTTATTTAACCAGACAAAGGTACCCTGTACCAGAATACTGGTATCCGGTCTTACGTTCGGAATCTTAATACCTGTCTCTTATACACATCTGACGCTGCCGACGATACTCCTTGTGTA
>ERZ1027001.934-NODE-934-length-16403-cov-4.171091_pt1 | contig 16403 bp, 8 predicted proteins | sample MGYA00519452_ERZ1027001 | MGnify/ENA primary metagenome ERZ1027001 (study PRJEB26926, sample SAMN06164867) | human gut metagenome | biome: ENVO:00009003; feature: ENVO:2100002; material: ENVO:00002003 | host: Homo sapiens | place: USA | collected 2012 ...
TCTACACAAGGAGTATCGTCGGCAGCGTCAGATGTGTATAAGAGACAGGTAACAGCGCGGCCATCCAGGCGGCAGGCGGCGGTGGCATCACGGCCGAAACCTACGCTTTCAACTGTACATTCAACAAGAACAGCGCCGGAGTCCTCGGGGACAACCGTGACGCCGCCGGATACTACTGCTTGTGGACTGCCAAAGCGGCCTTCGTGAACTGTACCTTTTACGAGAACAAGGTTGTCGGCGGTCAGCGGGGCGGCGCCCTGAATGTAAACTCGGGCGACCTCGACGTCATCAACTGCACCATCCATAAGAACGAAGGAAAGAGCATGGGCGGCGGTATCCAGATACGCACGGCCGACGCGAAAGTGCGAATTTACAACTCGGTCATCGCCGGAAATATCGCCACGACAGCCGGTATGGAAGATGTCGGCTACGACAACGAATCGGCTGCCAGGGCCGTAATCCGCAATTCGGTGGTCGGCACGGCGGTTTACAACGCCGGCGGAAGCATCGCCGAGGGAGTGTCGTTCGATGCAGCGACGATGTTCGGCAGCTTCGGAAATAACGGCGGCTACACCAGCACGATCGCCCTGATCGGTTCGGACAATCCGGCAGTCACGGGCGGTATGAGCGCCAGCGAACTGAGCGCATTGGTGAAGGATACGCTCGTACCCACGGCCGACGCCGCCCTTGTCACCAAAGACCAGACGGGGGCAAACCGTTCGGGCAAGCAAATGGGCGCCTGCGTCCGGTAAGCAAACGTCCACGGGTGCAGGTGCAGTGCGCCCGTGGACTGTTTTGCCCTGTTTGTATTCCGGAGAACGACGGAATGAAAATTTTAATATAATATTTGTATCGTTACCCTCCGCCTGGACGGAAAGCGAAACGATGATATTCACGAATCCGAATACCCGAATGTTTTGAAAGAGTTCAACGATCGCCTATTGCTTGAACTGCTTAAAAAGGATGACGAAAAAGCATTCAGCCTCCTTTTCGAGAGCTATTATGTCCCTTTGTGCCGGTATGCGAGACTGATCCTGAAATCCGAACAATCGGCGGAAGAGGTGGTGATGAACGTCTTCATCTACATTTGGGAAAACAGGACGCGAATCGGAATCAAAAGTTCGTTGTGCGCTTATCTGTTCCGATCGGTGAGGAACCGGTGCATCAATTACCTTCGCGACAACGCCCCTTCGGTTTACTTGAGCGACGCGATGGTCGAACTGTGCTGCGAGGAGAACCGCGACATGGAGGTCGAAGAGTTGAACCATTTCATCGAAGAGGCCATCCTGTCCCTGCCCGACAAATGCCGGGACGTGTTCCTGAAGAGCCGCAACGAGGAGATGTCCAACCGCGAGATCGCCGAACAACTGAACATTTCGGTAAAGACGGTCGAGGCACAGATCACCAAAGCGCTCAAAACGATTCGCAGTTACATAACGGATAAGATGGTCATTTTATGGATGTTTTTTTGAAACCTGCGGCTTTTTGCGTAAGGGTTGCACCTGTTTTTCGTGCCCTACTTGTATATTATGGATAAGATGAGTATCGGTAAAGACATACCTTGGGATGAAATAATCGCCCGTCTGAAACGAACCTCCACCCCCGGGCAGGAGGCCCGTCTCGAAGCCTGGCTTGCCAGCGACTCCAACGCACGCATCTACCGCGAGCTGACCGGGTTGTGGGAAGGCATTTCACGGCAGGCGGCCTACGAACCGGATATCGAAAAGGGCTGGCGCGAACTCTCTGCCCGGACCATCGGTGCGACTGCGAAGAAAGCATCGGAACCCCGGCTGTCGGCCGGACGCTCCGGGAAACTGCTCCGTTGGGCCGTTGCAGCAGCCGCCGCCGTCTGTCTCGTCGCAGGCGGTCACGTGCTGTCGCAGCTCGCCGGCGGGTCTGCAGCGGAAGAGGAGCTCCGTATACAGCAGTACTCCACGATCCGCGGGAAATCTGAAATCCTGTTGTCCGACGGAACCAGAATCTTCATGCGCAACAACACGACGCTCACACTGAACACCGGAATCGGAAGCGGCGAACGGGTGGTACGATTGTCGGGCGAGGCGTTCTTCAACGTGGCGAAAGACGAAAAGCGACGTTTCGTAGTGGAGACCGGGGATCTGAAAGTCGCCGTACACGGCACGGAATTCAACGTCCGCACGACCGAGGTGTCGGGTAAAACGGTGGTCGGCCTCATCGAAGGATCGGTATCGCTGAATCGGGCCGGGAAAGAGTTTTTCATGGTTCCCGGCGAGATCGCCGACTGCGACTCCGCAGGATGCATCACCATCTCCCAGGGAAACGTCGAACTCGAACGGTGCTGGTCGAAGGACAAGCTGGTCTTCCGGGAGAAGAACCTGCAATACATCAGCCATTACCTTTCGCGGTGGTACGACATCCGGATAAGCGTCGATCCCGCGATAGCGACCGAATACGTCTATACGTTCACCCTCGGCAACGAACCGGTCGAAGAGGTCATGCGGATCATGGCCCGTCTGAATCCCATAGAATACCGCTTTACGGAAGACAACTGTCTTCGTATATCGAAAAAACGGGGTTTGTAACTACAATGCAACATATCGAATCTGCAATCAGGCAGCTGTCGGAAACGCCGGCAGCCAGCCTCCTGCAACGCTAACTTTAACCTTAAAAATATGAAATCAAGACTTTTCCTCGTTACCTTCCTGCTCGTCTTGTGGGGAGGGGTAACATTCGGCCAGGGCCGGGGAACGGAGAAGAGGATCACGGCCAGTTTCTCCGGCATCCCCCTTTCCGAAGCCATCGGCACCATCGAAAAAACGAGCGGATATACGTTCTTTTACGACGCCAAAAAGACAGATCTGACCCAAAAAGTCTCGCTCTCGGCGCGGAATATGCCCATCGCGGAAGCGATCAGCAGCATGCTGAAGACGACCAACCTGGGATTCGAAATCGCCAACATGCAGGTCGTGCTTTTCCTGAAAGAGAAGAAGCCCGCAGCACCGCAATCGAAGGAGATCGACGCAACGGGTAAAGTAACCGACCACGAAGGCAATCCGCTGGTCGGGGTCACCGTCGTCACGGAGACCGGCAACCGCGGCACCACGACCGGGAACGACGGACGCTTCTTCATCCGCGTACCCCAGGGTGCATACCTCATCTTCTCCTACCTGGGCTATGAGAACCAGACCCTCAAAGCTGTACTGGGCATGTCGGTCACACTCAAAGAAGACAGCAAGAGCATGGAGGCGGTCGTCGTCGTAGGTTACGGCACGCAGAAAAAGGCCAACCTGCTGGGTGCGGTTTCACAGGTGACATCCGAAGAGCTCAAAGACCGGCCGGTATCGTCGCTGGGCAAGGCCCTGCAAGGCGTGATCCCCAATCTCAACATCACCTACGGCTCCGGACTCCCGGGCGCCGAAACCAACCTCAACATCCGCGGCGTAGCGTCGATCAACGGCAGCGGAGCCCCGCTCGTGCTCATCGACGGCATCGAAGGCAACATCGACCGGGTGAACCCCAACGACGTGGAGTCGGTATCGGTGCTCAAGGATGCGGCCTCAGCGGCGATCTACGGAGCCCGCGCCGGTTTCGGCGTGATCCTGATCACCACGAAAAACAACGCCGACGGCAAAATGCGCATCAATTACAGCGGCCGTTTCAGCGTTTCGGACCCGACGACCTGTACGGATTTCATCACGACCGGTTACGATGCGGCCGTTCTCGCCGACGAGTTCAACAAGTCCTACAACGGCAGTCCCTACACACGCTATGACGGAGACGATTTCCGTCAGCTGTACCAGCGCCGCAACGACCGGACCGAGAATCCCGACAGGCCCTGGGTCGTCCAGAAAAACGGCAAATACATGTACTACGCCAATTTCAACTGGTACGATTACCTCTTCGACTACACCCAGCCTACGTGGGATCACGACCTGAGCATCAGCGGCGGCAACGAGAAATTCAACTACCTGGTCAGCGGCAACCACTACACCAAAGAGGGACTCTACGCCCAGAACACCGACAAATACACGACCAACAACCTGAACATGAAATTCGGTACCCAGGTCAGGCCGTGGCTGTCGATAAACGGAGCCGCCCGTCTGTTCCATTCGAACTACCGTTCGCCGGGCTACGACTTCGAAGACGGCGGCAACATTCCCAACTACACCTTCCACGCAATGCCTTTCGTAACGCCCTACAACCCCGACGGTTCGAGCGTATACACCACCGAAGTCTCGGGATCGGCCCCGGCCGACGGCATGGCGGCGGCAGTGTCGCAGGGCAAGGCGTTCTCGCAACTGAAACAGACCCAGTATACCACGACGATCGGAGGCGTGATCACACCCCTCAAAGGATGGAGTATCGTCGGGACCTTCAGCTACAAGCGTTACCACCGGGAAAAGACGTTCCGCTCGGCCAATATCACCTATTCGGACGCTTACGGAGAGATGAAAACGGCTACGACCGGCTTCTTCAGTGACAAGCTGCGCGAAAATTCGGCCGTCGAGGAACACTACACCTACGACCTTTACACGACCTACGAACACAGCGTCAACCGGCACAATTTCAAGGTCCTCGCCGGTATGAACCACGAGGCATACCGCTACAAGCTCATCTACGGCGCCAAGTCCTCGCTCCAGTCCGACTACCTCAACGACCTCAATCTGGGAACGGGCGTGGCCGAGGCATCGGGCGGCCAGAGCCGCTGGGCGCTGCTCGGCTTCTTCGGACGGGGAACCTACGACTACGCCGGGAAATACCTCGCTGAGGTGAATTTCCGCTGGGACGGTTCATCCCGCTTCCCGAAACACGACCGGTGGGGTTTCTTCCCCTCCGTAGCCCTCGGCTGGAGGATCAGCGAGGAGAATTTCATGGAACCGGTCCGCAAGGTAATCGACAACGTCAAACTGCGTGCGTCGATCGGTTCGCTCGGAAATCAGGCCATCGCCGACAGCTATCCCTACATCCAGTCGCTGAGTCCCTCGCTCTCGACCTCCTACCTGATGAACGGCAACAAAATCTACATCACCAGCCTCGGCGCCCCGCAGTCGGGCGACCTGACCTGGGAGACGATCATCACGAAAAACCTCGGCCTCGACCTGGGATTCTTCGGGAACCGTCTGACGGCGACCGCCGATTTCTACATCCGTGACACGAAGGACATGCTCATCCCGGGCAAAGAGCTTCCGGGCGTCTACGGCATGGCTTCGCCGAACATGAACGCCGGCGACCTGCGCACCCGCGGATACGAGATCACGCTCGGCTGGCAGGACCGCTTCAACCTCTGCAAAAAGCCCTTCTCCTACAACGCGAGCCTCACCCTCGCCGACAGCAAGGCCAAGATCACGAAATTCGACAACCCGACCAATTCGCTGCGAACCTACATCGTCGGGCGCGACGTGGGCGAAATCTGGGGTTACCACATCGAAGGACTGTTCCGGACCGACGCCGAAGCCGCCAACCGCAAGATAGACCAGAGTTTCGTGAACCCGAACATCTACAACGAGGCAGTTGGCGCCTACCGCGGCCTACAGGCCGGCGACCTCATCTATGCCGACCTGGACGACAGCGGTGCGGTCGACTACGGCGACTACACCTCCGACGACCCCGGCGACCTGCGCGTGATCGGCAACTCGCGGCCGCGCTACCATTACAGCATCAATGCGGGCTTCACCTGGTACGGGTTCGACTTTTCGGTGTTCTTCCAGGGCATCGGCCGCCAGCACATCTACCCGGGAGCCAACAACATGCTCTTCTGGGGTCCCTATGCCCGGCCGTACTCCTCGTTCATCCCGACCACGTTCCTGACGGACGTGTGGACGGAAGACACTCCCGACGCCTATTACCCCAAGGCCCGCGGCTATGCCGCACAGGGCTCGCGGTCGCTCGCCCAGACCAACGACCGGTATCTGCAAAATCTCGCCTACTGCCGTTTGAAAAACCTGACTTTCGGCTATACGCTTCCCTCGTCGCTGACCTCCAAGATACGGGTCGAGAAAATCAGGGTCTATTTCAGCGGGGACAACCTTTTCACATGGACCAAACTGAAAAGCGACTATCTCGATCCCGAGCAAATGACCTCCGATGCGAATGGACGTGTCTATCCTTTTTCGAGAACTTTTTCATTCGGCGTCGACATCAGTTTCTAAATAAACCAGAATTATGAAAAAGATACTCTGTACCTTATGCATTGCCGCGGCATTCGTTTCGTGCAATCTCGATGAGTTCCCGCTGGACAAGCTGGCCCCTGAGAACTATTTCAACAACGAAGAGGAACTGAAAACATTCACCAACACCTTCTACCAGCAGAACTTCCCCGAGGCAGGCGCCATCTATTCCGAGAGCGCCGACGTCATCATCGTAACGACGCTCCAATCCGAGGTGTCGGGGACGCGCACCGTCGTCAACGAAGGCGGCGGCTGGGACACCGGAAGCTGGCAGCCGCTCACTTATATCAACAACTACCTCTACTATTCGCATCGTTGCAGCGACACGAAAGCACGAGAGCGCTACGACGGCGTAGCCCGGTTCTTCCGCGCTTATTTCTATTTCGAGAAGGTGAAACGCTTCGGCGACGTGCCCTGGTACGACCAACCCCTGAAATCGGACAACCCCGACCTGTACAAGGCCCGAGATTCCCGCGAGTTCGTCATGTCCAAGATTCTCGAAGATATCGACTACGCCATTGCCAAACTACCTCAGGAGCAGAACGTTTACAGCGTCACGCAGTGGACCGCACTCGCCCTCAAATCGCGAATCTGCCTCTTCGAAGGCACATTCCGCAAATACCACGGCATAGCCGGCCATGAAGAGTACCTGGACGAATGTATCAAGGCAGCCGAACGGTTCATCGACGAAAGCCCGTATCTGATCTACAAGGGCTCGTCGACTCCCTACCGGGACCTTTTCTCGTCGAACAACGCCATTTCCACGGAGGTAATCCTGGCCCGCGACTACGAGATCGGCCTGAATATCATCCACAATGCCAACAACTACACGCTTTCCAACACCTACGGCATGCCGGGACTGAACAAGAAAATCGTGGACAGCTACCTCAAATCGGACGGCAGCCGTTTTACGGATGTTCCGGGATACAGCACGATGGAGTTTTACCAGGAGATGCAGGGCCGTGATCCCCGGCTGACGCAGACCGTGCGCGGTCCGGGTTACACGCGCATCGGCCAGACTGCCAAGCTCTCGCCCGACTTCTCGTGCTCGACCACCGGTTATCAGCTGACCAAGTGGGTGACCGACGTGAGCCAGGACGGTTACAACAAGTCCTACAACGACATCATCCTCTTCCGTGCGGCCGAGGTCTACCTGAATTTCGCCGAGGCCAAGGCCGAACGCGGAACGCTCACCCAGGACGACATCGACAAATCCATCAAACCGATCCGCGACCGGGTGGGGATGCCGAACCTCGACATGAAGGCGGCCAATGCCAATCCGGACCCGTATCTTGCCAGCAATGTGACGGGGTACCCGAACGTCAGCGGCGAGAACAAGGGCGTCATCCTCGAAATCCGCCGCGAGCGGACCATCGAGCTGATCGCCGAGGGGCACCGTTACTACGACATGGTACGCTGGAAAGAGGGAAAAATGTTCGAACAGGAGTTCAAGGGCATGTATTTCACGCCGGGCATGAACTCCGACGGCTACCGTATCTACGACCTCGACGGCAGCGGCGATGTCAGTGCGCTGGACGTCTGTCTCTATACGACCTCTTCGGCTCCGAAGGCCGCGGACCATCCGGAACTCGCGGTCATTAAAACGTTCCTCAAAATCGGCAGCGCTTTCGAACTGACCGGAGCCACCGGAGGCAACATCATCGTCCACAATACGGAAACCGAACCGCGCGAATGGCGTGAAGACCGGGATTACCTCTACCCGCTGCCGCTGTCGCAGATCCAGTTCGCTCCCGACAAGATCAAACAGAATCCGAATTGGTAAGCCACGGAGTGCGGCGGTACGCAATGTCGTGCCGCCGCACACTCCCGTTCTAAAGAAACAACACAAACAAGAACCAGGATATGAGAAATTCAGGAAAAATCATCTTCGCCGTCATGCTCCTCGTGAGCATGCTTCCCCTCACCTCGTGTGGAAAATCGGAGGCCCCGGGACTCAGCTCCGGAGGCGTCGGCGGCAACGAGGGCGGCACCTCCGAAGAGTACAAGTACCCCAAACCGTCGCAGTCCGCGATCAGGCTGATGACCTACAACTCCTATTATTGCCGCGGCAACACGGGCACACCGGCCGTTTCACAGACGAATACGGAGAATTTCGCCCGCGTAATCAAGACGCTCGACGCCGACATCGTAGCGATTCAGGAGCTCGACAAAGGGGCGCTGAACCGCAACAAACGCGACCTGCTGCAAGAGATCGCCGATGCGACGGGCATCGACTATCAGGTCGTTTTCGCCCCGGCGGCGGACTACATGGGCGGCAAGATCGGCCCCGGAGTCCTCGTCAAGCGATCGCTGGGCGTAAAGAGCACGAAAACGGTCGAGCTGCCGGGCGACGAGGGGCGCATGCTGGTCGTCGTCGAAACAGAGGGCTTCGTCTTTCTGGGAACCCACCTCGACCTGAACGACGAGGCCAGACGCCAGAGCGCCACGATCATCAACGATGTGTCGAACGGCTACCGGAAACCGGTGTTCCTCGCCGGGGACCTCAACGACTCCCACAGGTGGTCGGGCGGCGGCGCGGCCTTCCCGGTCCTCACGAACGAATTTGCGATCAAGAGCTCGACCGAAGGAACGCTTCCGGGCCAGCCCAACGAAACCATCGACTACATCCTGTTCGACGACAACGGCCAACCGTCCGCGGTAAACTTTCTGGAAACCGGGGTTGTAAAGAAACTGAATTTCAACGGCAAAGTCGAAGACCTCGACACCGTTTCGGACCATTTCCCGGTCTATCTGGACATTGAACTGAAATAAAATGAGCTTACGTCTGACATCGCTTTGCCGGGCGGTTCTCCTCACCCTGTTCCTGTCGTTTCCGGCCCTGGCCGGAGCCAGCCCGGAACGGACCGATTTCAGCGGCGTCGCCCGGCTCGTGGAGCGCCGCATCCCCTTCCTGGCCGGCAAGGTCGATTTCCGGCCGGCTCCCGCCGCCGCAGAAAACAGCGACGCATTCACCCTCGCCACACGCCGGGGACGGCTGACGATCGAGGCCACTTCGCCTTCGGCGGCAGCCACGGCCGTCAATTACTACCTGAACCACTTTTGCGGAATGAGCCTGTCGCACAACGGCGACAACCTGCACGATCTGCCGTCGCTGCCCGAGGTCGCCCCGTCGGTGACGGTCCGTTCGCCGTTCCGCTACCGCTACGCCCTGAATTACTGTACATATAACTACACCTACTCGTTTTACGACTGGAACGACTGGGAGCGCGAACTCGACTGGATGGCCCTGAACGGTGTCAATCTCATGCTCGCCCCTCTGGGAACCGAACTCGTATGGGCCCAGACGCTGGAAGACGCAGGATTCACTGAAGAGGAGATCGGCGATTTCATCCCGGGACCGGCTTTCACGGCATGGTGGCTCATGGGCAATCTCGAAGGATGGGGCGGCCCGATGAGCCGCGGCATGATGGAAAACCGGGCCCGGATGCAGCAGCGTATCCTGGCCCGGATGGCCGAACTGGGTATCGAACCCGTATTGCAGGGCTTCTGGGGGATGGTTCCCAACAAGCTCCGGGAGAAATACCCAGATGCCCGGATCGTCGATCAGGGGTTGTGGGGACGTATCTTCCCCCGCCCGGCGATCCTGCTTCCCGAAGACCCGCTCTTCGACCGGATGTCCGACCGCTACTACTCCGTCCTGCGGGAACTCTACGGCGACTCGGTGAAATACCTCGGAGGCGACCTCTTCCACGAGGGAGGTGATACGACCGGAATGCACGTAACCCGCACGGCGTCGATGATCCAGGCCTCCATGCAGCGGCATTTCCCCGGATCGAAATGGATGCTCCAGGGATGGAGCGGCAATCCGAAGAAAGAGCTGCTCGCAGGGCTCGACCCGGCGTTGACCGTAGTCATCGACCTCTTCGGAGAGAGCGGCTCGACGTGGCGAAACACCGGGGAGTTTTACGGTTCCCCGTGGATCTGGGCCACCGTAAACCATTTCGGCGGCAAGACCGATATGGGCGGCCAGCTTCCGGTGATTCTCGCGGGACCTCACGAGGCCCGTTCCGAGTCCAAAAAGCACCTCTGCGGCGTGGGCATCCTGCCCGAGGGTATCGCCGCCAATCCGGTCGTCTACGACTGGGCCCTGAAAACGGCCTGGGAGCCCGGAGCGCCCGATCCCGACGACTACCTGCGCCGATACATCGTCTACCGCTACGGCACATGGAACGACCATGTCTACGAAGCCTGGCGGCTGTTGCTGGGGTCTGTCTACGGCGAGTTCGCAATCAAGGGGGAAGGGACCTTCGAATCCATCTTCTGCGCCCGCCCCGGACTGGATGTCACCAGCGTTTCGACGTGGGGTCCCAAACGGTTCCAGTATGACCCGGCAAAGCTCGTCGACGCGCTGGTCCTTTTCCGCAAGGCGGCGGAGCAATACGGTAACTCGCCGACATATCGTTACGATCTGGCCGACCTGGCGCGCCAGGTGCTCGCCAACCACGCCCGGGACATCTACCGAAGGACCGTCAAGGCATACCGTCGCGGCGACCGCGAAGGTTTCGGCCTGCTTTCGGCCGATTTCCTCGCGCTGCTCGGACTTCAGGACCGTCTCACGGGCACACAACCGGATTTCCTGCTGGGACGATGGCTCGACAAAGCCCTGCACTACGGCGACAACGAGCAGGAACGCCGTCAGTCGTTGAAAAACGCCAAAACACAGATCACCTACTGGGGGCCCGCCGACCCGAATACCCGCGTGCACGACTACGCCAACAAGGAGTGGAGCGGCCTGCTCGCGGATTACTACCTGCCGCGCTGGAAGGCTTTCTTCGACTATCTGAGCGCCGATATGGAGGGCCGAAAAGTCCCCGAACCGGACTATTTCGGCATGGAAAAGGCATGGGCCGATTCCGGAAAGGAGTATCCGACCGAACCGCGCGGAGAGCTGCTCACCGAGGTCGATTCGGTGCTGCTCGCGGTGCGTCCGCCCTACAAGGACCGGAGCCTCACGCCCCGGAAACGTGCCGAAGACCTGCTGGGGCGGATGACCCTGCGTGAAAAGATCGCGCAGATGCGCCACATCCATTTCAAACACTACGACAACGAAGGAGAGGTCGACCTCGAAAAACTGGTATCCTCCACCGGCGGAGTCGGCTGGGGATGCGCCGAGGCATTCCCCTACTCCTCCGGACAGTATATGAAAGCCATGCGGCAGATACAGGTATACATGCGCAGCGACACCCGCCTCGGCATTCCGGTCATTCCCGTCATGGAGGGGCTTCACGGCGTCGTGCAGGACGGCAGCACCATCTTTCCGCAGGCCATTGCCCAGGGCGCGACCTTTAACCCGCGGCTTGTCGGCGGGATGGCCAGCCATATTGCCGACGAAATGGAGGCCATCGGTGCGAAACAGGTGCTCGCACCCGTACTCGACATCGCCCGGGAGTTGCGCTGGGGGCGTGTCGAAGAGACCTTCGGCGAAGACCCGCACCTGATCTCATGCATGGGCGCCGCCTACATGAAAGCCATGCACGCCAAAGGCATGATCACGACACCCAAACACTTCGTCGCACACGGCACCCCCACGGCAGGGCTCAACCTGGCCTCGGTGAAAGGCGGCAAACGGGAGCTGATGAGCCTTTACGTGAAACCCTTCCGGGAACTGATCGCCGCAACGAAGCCGCTGTCCGCCATGAATTGTTACAGTTCCTACGACGACGAGGCGGTCACGGGTTCGAAATCCCTGATGACCGGGCTGCTGCGCGACAGCCTCGGATTCAGGGGGTACGTCTACTCCGACTGGGGTTCGGTCAGAATGCTCTCGCATTTCCACCGCGTGGCCGCTCCCGGAGGCGCCGCAGCCCGCATGGCCATCGAGGCCGGCATCGACCTCGAAGCCGGAAGCGACGAATACCGGCATGCGGAACGAATGGTCCGGGAAGGATTTCTCGACGAAAAATACATCGACCGGGCTGTCGGTAACATTTTATTCGTTAAATTTGCTTCTGGTCTTTTCGACGAGGAACCGGCGGATACGCTCGGCTGGCGGCGGAAGATACATGCCCCCGAAGCCGTGCGCCTCGCCCGGCAGATTGCCGACGAAAGCGCCGTACTGCTCGAAAACCGCAACGGCGTGCTGCCGCTGTCGCCCGGCAAACTGCGGTCGGTGGCCGTTATCGGCCCGAACGCCGACCGCGTACAGTTCGGCGATTACAGCTGGAGTGCGGAGAAGGACAAGGGCATTACCCCGCTGCGCGGAATCCGGGAATATCTGGCCGGCTCCGGCGTGCGGGTGAACCATGCGGAGGGATGCGATCCCTACTCGCAGGACAAAAGCGGGTTCGGCGAAGCTCTGAAAGCCGCCCGCCGGAGCGACGTCGTTGTGGTATTCGTCGGATCGCAGAGCGCCATACTCGCACGGGCATCCGAACCGGCGACCAGCGGGGAGGGCTACGACCTCACCAGCCTGCGTCTGCCGGGTGTGCAGGAGGAACTCGTCGAAGAGCTCGCCCGAACGGGCAAACCGATGATAGTCGTGCTCGTGACGGGCAAACCGTTCGAACTGGCCCGCATCCGGGAATTGGCGGATGCCGTGCTCGTGCAGTGGTATGCCGGCGAGGAGGCCGGAACCTCCGTCGCGGGAATACTTTTCGGGAAGACGAACCCTTCGGGCAGGCTCCCCGTCTCGTTTCCGCAGAGCACCGGGCACCTGCCGTGCTACTACAACCACCTGTCCACGGACAAGGGTTACTACAATAAGAAGGGCTCCCCCGACAGTCCGGGACGCGATTACGTCTTCTCGGACCCCGAACCGCTCTATCCGTTCGGATACGGATTGAGCTACACGCGGTTCGAATACTCCGGAATGGAGACAGTTTCCGGGGAGCTCTCCGCGACCGACACCCTGAGGGTAAACGTCCGCGTGAAAAACACGGGCAGCCGGGCGGGCAGCGAAGTCGTGCAACTGTATGTCCGGGACCTGATAAGTTCCGTTGCGACACCCGTCAGACAACTCCATGCGTTCGACAAGGTGGAGTTGAACCCGGGTGAAGAGCGGTCGGTTCGTTTTTCGATCCCCGTTCCGCAGCTTTCCCTGTACGATGCGGACATGCGGCGCATCGTCGAACCGGGCGATTTCGAGTTGCAGGTCGGAGCCTCCTCCCGCGACATCCGGCTCCGCGACACAGTAACCGTGGCCGGTTGTACAGACATTCCGGACCCAAAGGCGACTGGGGTGAAAGCCGGCGCCGTCCGGGAGCCGGGAGCGGAGGTCGAGATTTCGGGAACGGTGCGCAACGTGCAGGCAGCGGTCATGCCGGACGTCAGGGTTTACGCTGCATCGGCTCCCGCACGTGCGGTCGTGACCGACAGACACGGAAGATACACCCTCCGTATCCGGACCAACGACCGGGCCGTCTTCGAACTGGAAGGCTACGAACGCCGGGAGATCGACGTCACGGAGGGCGGCAGCCTCGACATAGAGTTGGAACCGGCCATGAACTGACCCAAAACCATTAAGATATGAAACCGTACCTTTCTTCGTTGTTATTGTCCGCAGGGTTCTCCCTGCTGCTCGTCTCGTGCGACAGCGGGACCGCCCGGAAGATCTCATCGTTCGACGAACTGCCCGACCCCACGGCCGACACGCTCTCCGACTGGTCGGGCGTTCCCCGAGGGCTCCACGCCTCGTTCGTGAGCACAGACGCCGTTTTCAAACGTTCGGTCGCCCCGGACGTAGTACCCTCGGCATCCGCCCGGTTGGAAGGATGGCGCGGCGAACGAGTTTCCGCCCAACTGCTGCTCTGGACCGCTTCCGGAGCGGACGGCGTAGAGGTCGAGGTGGGGCCGTTCAAGTCGGACGGGTACACGCTTCCCGGAGATGCCGCCCAGGCCCGATTCGTCCGCTATGTTCTGAGCGACGAGTTCGGCAACAAATGCGGCTATCACGATCCGGCGATCTACCCGCCGCATCTGGTTCCGGACATGCTCGACGACATCGATGTTTTCGACATAGAGGCCCGGAACGTCCGTCCGGTATGGATAACGGTCTCCGTCCCGGCCGACGCCCCGGCCGGAGAGTACGTTTCGACAGTCAAACTGTATGCAAAAGGCCGGCAGCTCCGAACGTTCGACATCGGGCTTACGGTCATCGGCCGGGAACTCCCGCCCCCTGCCGAATGGAACTACTACCTCGACCTCTGGCAGCACCCCGCGGCCGTCGCCCGCGTCGAGGGGCTCGACATGTGGAGCGACGCCCATTTCGAGGCCCTTGTCCCGTATATGCGGCTCCTGGCCGACGCAGGACAGAAAGTCGTCACGACAACCCTAAACAAGGACCCGTGGAACAACCAGTGCTTCGACTCCTACGCCGACATGATCGTCTGGACAAAGAATGCAGACGGAGCGTGGAGCTATGACTACACGGTCTTCGACCGGTGGGTCGAACTGATGACGGGTCTGGGAATCGACCACACCATCAACTGCTACTCGATGCTGCCGTGGAACAACGAGCTCCACTACCGGGACGGTGTCACGGGCCGTTTCGTCGACGTGACGGCCGATCCGGGCACTCCGGCTTTCGAAGAGTTGTGGGTGCCGTTCCTCACCGATTTCACCGGGCACCTCCGCGAAAAGGGGTGGCTCGGACGGACGAACATCGCCATGGACGAACGTTCGCCGGAGGAGATGACCGATGCGCTCGACCTCCTGCGGAAAACGGCTCCCGAACTGGGAATCGCCATGGCCGACAATAAGAACAGCTACCTGAGCTATCCTTTCATAAACAGCATGTGCGTCAAAGTTCGCGACCGGGTTCCGCCGAAGCATATCGCCGAGCGACGCGCCCAAGGCTTCGTAACGACCTACTACGTCTGCTGCTCGGACCGCTTCCCCAACATGTTCACCTTCTCCGACCCCGCCGAAGCGGTCTATGCCGGATGGTATACGGCCGCCTGCGGTTACGACGGATTTCTGCGCTGGGCCTACAATTCGTGGGTCGGGGAACCGCTGACCGACTCGCGGTTCAGGACCTTTCCCGCCGGCGATACGTATATCATTTATCCCGGCGCACGCTCTTCCGTCCGGTTCGAACGACTGGTCGAAGGAATTCAGGATGCCGAAAAGATCTCGATCCTGAAAAAGGAGTTCGCAGCCGCCGGAACGCCGGAGGCCGCGTCACGGCTCGAACAGCTCGAAACGCTGCTCTCCGGATTCGCCACCATAACCCCGGAGGCAGGCTGGCCCGACAGGCTCTCCCAATCCAAACGGACGCTCAACGAACTGTCGCACTGATACCAACGAAACAAGCCACTCGCAATGAGTGGCTTGTTTTTGGTGGGAACAAACGGATTTGAACCGCAAACATCCGGCTTGTCGAACAGGATCTCTAAACCGACTCGAAAAACAGAAAGAGAACAGATTATACACTTTCAACCTACTTATTGCCATCACCACTCTTTTTCCTGAGTTTTAACATGGATAAACGTATTGTTTTTAGACTGAAGCCCAATTTGTGGATGCTCGTTGCGTTTACGTGAAATTCCGTAAGTTGTATTCTGAACGACATTCCCTCAACAACGATCTCCTCGGCCGGAGACGAAACGAACATCCCGTATTTACAGCCAGAAACGGCATTGCCTCGCAGTGTCACACCACAGGTGCGCGGAAAGAGACGTATGCCGTAGGAACTCGAATCATGGCCGCCGATTCTCGCGGTGGTACCGCTATCGCGTATGAAACTATTCTCTTCCAGCAGGATATTCAGCCGGTTCAGGTCCCGATTATATTTGTTTTTGTAAAGGAAGAACCCGTTGAGACATTCATGGGTGCGATTGCCGCGGATAACGATATCGCCTTCGATGAAAATATTGTTCTGCTCGTAGCCGTCAATGATCAGAATGCCCGTGCGTGCTCCCGTAATCACGTTGTTCTCGATGACAGATCCGCCGGCATATCCTTCGAACAGTCCCACGCCCGATGTCCCGCCCCGTTTGGCGTGGGCATAATAATAATTGGTTTCGAACGGCAGGTCGCAATACACCTCGTTGTTACGGATGACGGTGTTGCGTCCTCCCGAGACGACTCCCTGGGCCGAACCGGAAACTTTGTTGCCTTCGAGCAGGGAGTTGCAGCAAGCCTGCTGCACGATGACTCCGGCCCACACGGCGTTCGAAGCACGGCAATTTCGCACATAACATCCTACACAAGGGATATGGCCGACCCGCCCGGCAGTAATGTTGAAAGCGCTGTCTCTTATACACATCTCCGAGCCCACGAGACGCGTAGTAATCTCGT
>ERZ1027001.956-NODE-956-length-15906-cov-4.821778_pt1 | contig 15906 bp, 4 predicted proteins | sample MGYA00519452_ERZ1027001 | MGnify/ENA primary metagenome ERZ1027001 (study PRJEB26926, sample SAMN06164867) | human gut metagenome | biome: ENVO:00009003; feature: ENVO:2100002; material: ENVO:00002003 | host: Homo sapiens | place: USA | collected 2012 ...
CGAGATTACTACGCGTCTCGTGGGCTCGGAGATGTGTATAAGAGACAGGGGCTGCTACAAGCAGAAGCGCAAGGGTCAGCTCTCCGCCTCCGATAAGATCGACCAGATCGTCACCAACCGCTGGCTGGGCCTGCCCATCTTCGCTCTGGTGATGTTCCTTGTGTACTGGATCGCCATGGTGGCCGTGGGCGCCCCCGCTACCGACTGGGCCAACGACGGCCTGTTCGGCGACGGCTGGCACCTGCTGGGTATCGGCTCCAAGGCCTATAACGAGGTCAACGACGAGTACACCGCATCCCTGCAGGCTGTGGAGGCCTTTCTGGGCATCGAGATCGACCCCGAGGCCGATGACTTTGATCCCTCTGCCGTCATTGCTCAGATGAACGGCTTCACCGCCAACAGCAACGCCACCGCTACCGTGGACGTGGAGGATGAGGAGACGCTGGCCATCAACACCATGACCGCCTACTACGACGCCATCCCCGAGGGTGCCGACGAGGACAGCACCGTGGGTGTCACCTATGTGGACGCCGTGTCCTTCCTCAACGAGAACGGCTTTGACGCCCCCGATCCCGCCGACTACGGCGTGTGGGTCCCCGGCGTGCCTGTTCTGGTGGAGAGCGGTCTGGAGTCTGCCGGCGCAGCCGATTGGCTCAGCGGCCTGATCCTTGACGGTATCGTGGCCGGTGTCGGCGCCGTGCTGGGCTTCGTGCCTCAGATGCTGGTGCTGTTCCTGATGCTGGCCTTCCTGGAGGCCTGCGGCTATATGGCCCGTATCGCCTTCGTTCTGGACCGTGTGTTCCGCAAGTTCGGCCTGTCCGGTAAGTCCTTCATCCCCATGCTCATCGGCGTGGGCTGCGGCGTACCCGGCGTCATGGCCTCCCGTACCATCGAGAATGAGCGTGACCGCCGCATGACCATCATGACCACCACATTCATCCCCTGCGGCGCCAAGGTCCCCTTCATCGCCATGATCGCCGGCGCCATCTTCGGCGGCAGCGCATGGGTTTCCACCTCCGCTTACTTCATCGGCATGGCCGCCATCATCATCTCCGGCATCATGCTGAAAAAGACCAAGATGTTCGCCGGCGACCCCGCTCCCTTCGTCATGGAGCTGCCTGCCTACCACTGGCCCACTCTGGGCAACGTCCTGCGCTCCATGTGGGAGCGTGGCTGGTCCTTCATCAAGAAGGCCGGTACCATCATCCTGCTGTCCACCATTTTCGTGTGGTTCACCACCTACTTCGGCTGGGTGGACGGCACCTTCCGTATGCTGGATGAGTCCGAGATCGACTCCTCCATTCTGGCTGCCATCGGCGGCGCCATCTGCTGGATCTTCAAGCCGCTGGGCTGGGGCAACTGGCAGGCGACCGTGGCCTCCATCACCGGTCTGGTGGCTAAGGAGAACATCGTGGGTACGCTGGGTATCCTGTATGGCGGCGGCGACGGCACCGTGTACCAGAACATCGCTCAGGCATTCACCGGCATCACCGGTTACAGCTTCCTGGTGTTCAACCTCCTGTGCGCCCCCTGCTTCGCTGCCATCGGCGCCATCAAGCGTGAGATGAACAACCACAAGTGGACTTGGTTCGCCATCGGCTATCAGTGCGGCTTCGCCTATCTCGTCGGCCTGATGATCAACCAGTTCGGCAACGCCTTCACCGGCAGCCTGAACATCATCGGCCTTATCGCCGCTCTGGCTGCGCTGGCCATGATCGTCTATATGCTGGTCCGCCCCTACAAGGAGGCCACCAAGCTCAGCGCCAAGGTGTAAGCACCTTATCCCAGCCTTTCCCATGGATACGGAGGGCTCCGGCGTCGGCTACCCCCCTCCTTCGGGAGACGAGGCCCACGCCGCCCCTTCGGGCCCATGTCTGAAGATGCTGCAAGCATCTTGAATGTTCCAAGTATATCAGAAAAGGAGTGAGTTTCCATGCTGCAATGGATCAGCGAGAATGTAGGCACCATTTTGATTTGTATGGGACTGATCGTCATCGTAGCGTTGATCGTCCGGAGCCTGATCCGGCAGAAGAAGCAGGGGAAGTCCTCCTGCGGGGCCGGATGCGCCCACTGCGCCATGCACGGCCAGTGCCATAAGGACTGACGGGCGCAGAAAATGCCATAAGGAAAGGGACACGGAAGCACCCCGTGTCCCTTTCCTTATGCGCTCTCCTGTATGCTGCGGGCGTCCCTCTCGGCGCAGGGCAATGGAGTGGGGCAGGAGAGGGTCTTTCCCACGGGAGAGACCCCCTGCTGATTCTAACAAGGGCGGATCACAGCCTGCAAGCGGCGCATCACGGCCCGCAGGTGGCAGATAAAAGGCGGGACCCTTACGGGTCCCGCCTTTTCGCTTATGCGGTTATGCCTTGCGGCAGGTGGTCATGCGTCGGGAGGGTTCCCTTATCCCCGGCGCTTCTTGCCCACCAGCAGAGCCGCACCGGCCATGGCCGTGATCCCCATCAGGGAGACCCACAGCACCAGACGGCTCTCGTCGCCGGTGGCGGGCTTGGTGGGATCGGTGGGCTGGTCGGGTTTACCGGGCTGATCGGGCTTGCCGGGATCCACGGGATTCAGCTCAGCGCCGCAGGTATCACACTTGCCGTCCTTGTCCGCATCCGTATGACCGGTGGCGGGGAGCACACGGGTCTCCGTCTCGCCGCAGGGGCAGGTGCGGGTCTCCACGCCGTCCCCGGTGCAGGTGGCGGGAGTGGTGACCTCCCACTCACCGAACTGGTGGGTGTGGGCGGTGCAGATGATGTCGGCACGGTTGCTGATGCGGATACGGGGCGCCATAGCGGTGCCGTCGGCCAGCACGAAGGTGTTGTCGAAGGAGGCCAGACCCGTGGCGGAGATCTCGCAGCCCGGCTCCAGGTTCTTCACCTCGTCGTTGGGGCAGATGTAACCGTCGATGAACACACGGGACACCACACCGGCGCTGTCACGAACCAGAATGGTCTGCACCAGACCGTTGGCCATCTCGATGCCCACCACATAGCCCTTCAGGGTGATGAGCTGGCCCAGCACGGAGCCGTCGTTGACCTGGGTGGAGGTGACCTCTCTGGGGGTCACGGCCTCACCCTCGCCCAGCTTGACGATGTCGGTGACGGCCAGCTGGTGCTCACCCTGATAGGAGCTGGTGGTGCCGGACACACGCACCCGGTCGCCGATCTTGAAGTCGCCGGCCACGGGGAAGCAGTTGATGCCGCCGGTCTCGTCCTGCACGTAGATGCAGTCGAAGAAGGCCGTCTCCTTGTCGTAGCCGGAGGCGTTGGAGGTGACCACGCCCTCGATGGTGTACTTGTAGCCGTCCTCGGTCTGGGCCTGCACCTCGGCGATAGGCGTGATCTGCACGGGGTTGATGAGCCGCAGCAGATTCTCGCAGATCTTGTAGTTGGAGTAGTTCTTCTCGGAGCCGTTGTCGCTGATGCTGGCCTGCACCTCAAAGTTGGACATGAAGGCCGCACCGGAGACCACCACCATGCCACGGCCCTCCAGCTGCTCGGTGGCCATGACCATCAGGCGGCTGTCGTTTTCGGCAAAGGCATACTTGGGCGTACCGGCGCCGCCCAGACCGTCCTGATCCACGTCCACGGAGTAGGTGGTGGCATGGCCATACACCACGGGGGACACGGCAGCGGGCAGCGTGGAGGTGGCATTACCGCTTGCGTCCACGGCATAGATGGAGGCGCCGCCGTAGTGGCTGAAGCGCTCGGTGTAGAGCTTGTCATAGGGATGGTCGGGATCGACCTCCACGCCGTCCATCAGGGGGTTGTCCATGTTGTAGGAGCTGAAGTACAGCCGCCACTTATCCACGCCGTCGGCGGCGCTGCGAACGTCGTCATAGGTGGCGTCGTCGCTGATGCGGAGGCTGGAGCCCAGGGCCGCCAGCACCTCATTCTGGGTGGCTGCCATGTGCTTGATGGCGGGGTTGCTCTGAATGACGTCGTAGTTCTCGTAGTTGTCGGACCAGCCCGCCAGAATGACGGTGCCTCCGGCTGCGTTGAAGGCGTCGATGGCCGCCAGCTCGTCAGTGCTGTACGTCTTGGGATCGGCCTGAGCGGCCTCCAGACGGCGGCTGGGAGCGGTGAGGATCAGAGCCTTGAACTTGGGATTGCCGCAGGCGGCGATGAGCTCCTCGCTGGAGTTCAGCTGCACGGTCCGGACGCTGTATTCAGCGGCCAGATTGCTGAAGTTGCCCATGGAATCCTTATAGTTGCCCGCCACATACTCATTGTAGTGGGAAGCGTCGATGCCAATGTACACCAGCGCATCCGCATTGAGCACATCCAGATCGATGGTCTTGGTGAAGGTGTACTCCTTGCCGTTCTGCTCCACCACGGCGGTGACCTGAACGGTGAACACACGGGCGGCGGTGGGGGTGTAGTGGAAGGAGACATCCAGCGTGCTGCTCTTGCCCAGCGTGTAGCCCTTGTCGCCCTCACCCTTATCCACGCCAATGACGGTGCCGCCGATGGTGTAGGTCAGGGACTTGATGGTGGCATCGGTGTCCTCGCTGTTGAAGAGGGTGGTGGTCAGGGTCAGCTCCTCGTCGGTGACGGGAGTGGCGGTGCCGCAGACCATGCTGGAGATGCCCAGCTTCAGGCTCTCACCCACCCACACGGGGGAGGTGACCGCCAGATCGCCGTCCCCCTCGGTGACACGGATGAAGTAGTAGCTGTAATCCGGATCCAGCGTCACGGACAGGCTGCCCTGATTCAGCTCGGCGGGGTCGGACCAGGTGTGGACCACCTTGCCGGAGTTGACCACCACCTCCACCTTGGAGATGGAGTCGCTCTTGTCGGGATCGTTGACCGTGACCTCCAGATTCAGCTTCTCGGGGACCTCGGTGATACGGGAGCCCATCATCTGACCGTTGACGGTGTAGCCCAGCTCCAGATTCTTATCCTCGGTGGCGTACATCCGCAGGGCCCGGATGGCCTCATAGATGCCCTTCTCGGTGAAGTTGTCGGTGAGGATAACGTCACGGGCATCGTTAGCATTGCCCCAGCGGCCCTTGTGGTTGTCCTGGTTGTTGGTGGGAGCCAGATGCCAGCCCTTATCCAGCGCCATGATGTACTGCTCATAGCTGGGATAGTAGCCGCCGGCGCCGATCTGGCCCTCGCCGTTACCCACCTCCACCATATACATACGGCTGTCAATGACGGGATCCCAGTAGGAGAAGTCACTGAAGTTGCCGAAGGTGGTGCCGGGATGGTTGAACTGGCTGATGGAGTCCACGCCCTCGGCCTGACTCAGCAGAGCGTAGTAGGCCTTCATACCGGCGTCGTCGGTCTTGTTGTTGAGGGTGGTGTTGTTGCGGGAGACCACGCCGGGGGTGTTGAAGGTGTTGATGTGGCCGGGGCCGCCGGACCATGTCATCTCGAAGCCGCCCAGCGCCACCATGGAACCGGCGTTCTCGGCGTTGAAGGCATCGATGGTGCTCTTATAGGTGCTCCAGCTGTGGTTGGCGTCGGAATCCTTCACCAGAGAGGTGTCATACAGAGCGCCCTCCACGTTAGCATTGGTCTTGGAGTCGAAGTAGTTGGAGTGGTCGGTGAAGGCTACGAACTGCACGTTGGCGCTGGCGGGGATGCTCTTGATGTAGTCCAGCGCAGAGGTCAGCGTACCGGAGCCGTCGGAATACTGGGTGTGGCTGTGGAGCTGACCGAAGTACAGCTGATACTGGGTCTTGCCCACGGTGAAGAACCAGTTGAAGCTGGCCTCCTTGCCGTCGGCACGCTTGGCGGTGACCACCACCTCCGTGCGGCCGTCGGTGAGGTCGGCAGCGGGCGTGTAGGTGACACGGCCGCCTTCATACACGGCGCCCACGGTCTTGCCGTTCACCGTCATGGTGATGGTGGGCTCCGTCCCGGCATTGGCCAGCGCCACGGAGATGGCGGGCCGCTTGTTGCTGCCGGTCTGAGCGCCCCGCATGGGCGTGGGATCGGAGAACACCGGCTCGTCCTTCACGGGGATCTCCACCGTGCGGGTGATGGCCTTGCCCTGATTGTCCACGCCGCTGATGGTTACGGTGAGTTTGTCGCCCGTCACCTTCTCCACGGGGATGGTGACGGTGTAAACACCCTCCTCCTCGGTGACAGTCAGGGCCTCGCCCGCCAGCGTGGCGGTCATGTCGCCCTTGACACCGAAGGGAGCATCCACGGTGAAGCTAAAGGTGTAGGCCTGCCCCACATAGGCGTCATACAGGTGGTCGATGACCACGGCGGGCATATTCACGATACCGCCGGTCAGCTCCGTCCCCTCCGCCACGGGGTAGAAGGAGAAGGAGTAGATGGTGTAGTCCAGATCGCCGGTGGAGCTGTACATACTGTACACCTTGAAGCTGTCGCTGAAGTACTCCAGCCACTGGCTGTGGCCCTTATACTTGGCGGTGCGGCTCTCCATTTCGTAGCCGCCCACGTTGCCGGAGCACTCCCGGACCAGCCAGTCGGCGTCCTCGCTGGCGGTGAGGGAATAGAAGGCGTTGTTGCCGGTGCCGTTGGCACACAGATAGCCGTAGGTGTCGTTGCGGAAGCGATAGTACTCGCCGCTGCGCTCCACGGTAAAGACCACGGCGCCGTTGGAGCAGACAGCCTTGCCGTTGGCAATGGTGGCGGCCGCCTTGTTGATGGCGGGACTGTCGGTGTTGTCATTTTGCTCCGCCAGAACCGCCTCAGCGTTCTGATTGTAGATGACCACCTCATCGCCAGCCTGAGGCAGCTGGCCGGGGGTGGGAGGCGTCACGTTGGTGACGTAGTCGCTGCTGGCGCCGTTGCGGAGCTGATAGGTGCCGTTGTAGGCGGAGCAGCAGGCATACAGGGCCGTGACGTCGGCCTCGGTGACGTTGGCAGGCAGCGGCACACCCTTGAAGAGTTTGGTGCTGCCGGTGGCGTCGGTGACGGGGGTGCTGCCGGAAGCGTTGTAGGTGCCCAGCGTCACGTCCTTGATGTAGACGTACTCACTGAGATAGTCGGCGCCCATCTGGGAGACGGTGATTTCCTGTGCGGGGATGGCCTCCACACCGGCCTTTACCACCTCCATGGCAGGGGACTGCATCTGAGGCACGCCGCCGTAGGGGTTAACGGTGCCGGTGACCTTCACCACGTCGCCTACCTTATAGTTGGCGTGGTTGGCGTAATCATAGATCTGGAAGCCGTAGATCTCACCGCCGATGACGTCCTCCAGAATGATGGAACTGATGCTGGCAGCGCCGTTATAGGCGTTGCCGTAGTGATACACCACCTGACCCACCACGGAGACATTTTCGGTCTTGGTGGTGATGGCCCCGGCATCCTTGACGGTGAGCGCCCCGTCGGGGATCATGTCGTCCGTGATGGGGTCATTGACGGAACCGGCGGCCCGGATCTCGTCGGCAACGGTATTCCGCAGCTGCAAGGTGCCGTTGTTGGTGCCTACGGCGGCGGTAACATCTACCTTGTCGCCCACGGCAAAGGCCCAGCTGTCGCCGTTCTTGGGCAGAACTGCCTTATAGAGCTGGATGGTCTTACCGTCGGCATCCTTGAAGGTGACATTGGGGTTGGCGTACTGACCGTTGTTGTCATAGATCTCGGTGATCTCCAGCCCCTTCAGCTGCACATAGGTACACACATCGTCGGCGGTCAGGGCGGCGATGGTGGTGGGCTTGGCGTTCAGGGTCAGGCCGCTGGACTTGACGAAGGTGCCGCTGCCCAGCTGCGCCATGCCCCTGAACTCGGCCCGCTTGCCGGTACCGATGATGGTGTCGCCCAAGGCGATCTCGTCGGATCTGACGGCCAGACGCAGACAGATAGCGCCGGTAGCATCCTGCAGATAGTAGTTCTGGCCGTCTACCAGCGTCACGACGCCCTTGACGGTGAACTCGGTGTCGGTGGCGCCCTCCAGCGCCGTGCGGATGGGTACGGCGGCGGGCTCCTCCGGATCAGGCTCCGGGGTGGCGTCCACGTACTGCTTCTCCTGCGTCAGCTTGTAGAAGGTCATGCCGAAGTCCGCTTCCTTCAGCCGGTCAGTGCTGGTGCAGTAGGCAGAGAACTCGGTGAACTTGGCGAAGTATTCCAGGTAGACCTTGCCGTACTGGCCGGTGACGCCGCTGCCGGAGAGGTAGTAGGAGGCGTTCTCGGCACTGCAGGTCTCCACATCCCAGCGGGTGGTGCCGTTGGCGGCCACGTTGAGATTGTACTTGCCGCTGTTTTCACCCAGCGTCAGGGTCTTGCCGCCCTGTGTAAAGGTGTAGGTGCCGTCGTCGTTGGCGGTGACATCCCAGACCAGCGCATCCATGGCGTTGGCAGTCAGCACGTTATTTTCCACCGTGGCGGCCACGGGGGTCAGGTAGTAATTGCCCATCACGGTGGAGCTGACGGCAAAGCCGTTGCCGGCGTTGAAAATGACCACCTTGTCGCCGCCGGTGAGGGCAGCGGTCTTAACATACTTGTCCACCAGGTGATAGGCCTTGTAGGTGAACACGACCTCCTGACTGTCGGTCATGCCGTCCTTCACAGCCTTGACGGTGATGGTGCAGGAGGCGGTGATGGTCACAGGGCCGGTGTAGTCCTGATAGGCGCCGTCATCCACCTTGTACCGCAGGGTGGCATCCGCCGTCTTGCAGGCAAAGGCCACGGTGTCGCCCACCTTCACATCGCCGGAGGCGGTGCCGGTGGGGGCAGCTACCTGCTCCAGCCCGCCGCCCAGCTTATAGAGGGTGAAGTGGCAGGGGTAGCCGCCGGGAGACTTCGTAATGGTTTCATTTTTGTAAGCCCTGAACTTGTTCTGGGAGGCGGCGTTGCTGGCCAGCTTGACCGTGTCATCGCCCTGTCCGGAGAAGGTAAAGGTTCCGTCGGTGGCATCGAAATCCACGGCCCACCGGTAGCTGCCGCTTTTAATGCCATTGTTGTTGCCGCCTTTGGGAGCAATGGCCTTGCCGTTGGCGTCGCTGAGAATGGTACCATTCTTGTCCACGGTCAGCGTCCAGACGCCGCCCGTGGGATCAATGACCTGATCGTTGGCAGCTGTCACGGTCACCGCCGTGACCCATGTGCCGTCCAGCACACCGGGGGCGTAACCGTTGTTGGCTACCATCACATACTCGCCGCTGACCAGTTCATCGGCGGACGTGACCTTGGTGTAGGTCTTTGTCGCTGATTCGTCTGCCAGAACTGCTGTGGGCAGCAGCGAGAGCAGCATCATCAGCGACAGCAGCACGGACATGATCCGACTGCTGAGTCCTCGCTTCTTCAATGAGATCCCTCCTGTTCAATATTACACGTTTACACGGCGGCCTGCTTCTGTCCTTCCGTCCCCCCGGAGATAGTACAAAGCCGCCTGACCCGCATCCGGCGGGCAGACGACCTTCCACAAGCTATCCTGTTTTTGGCACGGAGGCAGCGTCAAGGGCTCCGATCAGCTGAAACAGGCAGACTGTGGGGGATACCGTTGAGCAAAGACAAACCTTTCGTGTATAGTGCCGCCGGTCAAAACCGTGTACGCCGCTTTTGGCCGTACATACCGCCTTTGACCGATGGTAACAGTCTATCATAAAGCTGCCCGAATGGCTACCCCGTTTTCAATGATTTTGTAAGAAATGTGCAATAAGTTTGTATAATATTTGCAAAGTATATTGACAGATGTAGCTGACTAGTGAACACTATTGACATCAGGGGCGGAAGTTGCTATGCTGTAACCAAATATCATTGACGGAGGAAACGCCCATGAAGCGGAAGAAGGGGAATGCGGACCGGCTGACAGCCGGGGCCTGGTGGAGCAGGAACCGGTGGAGCTGCGTCATTCTGGCGGCGGCGCTGGTGCTGTTCATCGTCGTGCGGATGGCGGCTGTGACCTTTGAGCAGCCCCAGCCCCGAGGGGATGAATATGCCGAGTACGAGACCGGCGTCGTTACGGATATCCTGTCGGACAGCACCGAGGCGGATACCGTGGCCGACGGCGGCTATCGGGGGGAGCAGCTGCTGCTGGCACAGGTGCGTTCCGGTCAGTACAAGGGCGAGACCATGCAGGTGTATAACTATGTGGGTCCGCTGTACGGCCAGCCCCTGAAGGTGGGGCAGCGGGCGGTGCTGCTGATCTCCACTTATAGCGACGGCAGCCACACCGCCACGGTGTACGAGTATGACCGGGCGGTGGGTCTGGCGGTGATCGTGGGCCTGTTCCTGCTGGCAACAGTGCTGGTGGGCGGCAAGGTGGGAGCCAAGTCTCTGGTGGCGCTGGCGGTGACGCTGGTGTGCCTGTTCTGGATCCTGATCCCCCTGCTGATGAAGGGAGCGTCCACTCTGCTGACGGTGTTTCTGGTGTGCGCCTACATCACCGTGGTGACGATGGTGATCTTGGGCGGCGTGTGCCGCAAGACGGTGTGTGCTGCGCTGGGTACGGTGGCCGGTACGGCGCTGGCGCTGCTGTTCGGCCTGCTGTCTCAGAGCCTTCTGCGAATCGACGGTCTGCGGCTGACGGATGTGGAACCGCTGCTGCAGCTGCGGCAGACGGGTACGCCCTTGGGCCTGCGGGGCCTGCTGGTGGCGGGGGTAGTCATCAGTGCGCTGGGCGCCGTGATGGACGTGGCCATGAGCATCTCCTCTGCGCTGACGGAGGTACATACCGTGGCCCCGGACCGGGACGGCCGGGCTCTGTTCCGCTCCGGTATGAATATCGGCCGGGACATGGTGGGTACCATGACCAACACCCTGATCCTGGCATTTTTGGGCAGCGGCCTGTCATTCATCATCTATCTGTATTCGCTGGGGCTGGATCCCCGGCAGCTTATCAGCTCCCCCTATATGGCCACGGAGGTCATCAGCGGCATCGCCAGCAGCATCGGCGTCATTCTGGCGGTCCCCCTGACGGCGCTCATCACCTCGTTCATTTTGGTGAAGGATAAAAAACCGAAGGCCCCCTGCGGATCGAAACCGGAGGATAAGAAGCTTTCCAAAGAGGTTCAATAAGGGAGGCACCACCGGCGTCTGGACAAAAAGGCGTCCAAAGCTGGACAAAAACTGGACAAAAACCGGGACGCTCCAAGGTCAGAAAATGGGGCAGTAACTGGACAAAACCGGCGGATGCAGACCGAAAAAACGACAGCGCAAAAACCCAAAGGGATAAAAGCAGCCCTCTCTGAAATCCAAAAACGGAACACCGGCAGAGAAAAAACTTTCAGGCGCCGGACTGCTTTTGATTCCGGAAAAGAGAAAATACCGGCATATGATCGGCACCGAAAAGAAGCAGGAGCCGAGATGATAGCAGCGCCGGGAAAAGGCGGGATCCATGCCGATGACAGAGTCGGAAACGGGGAAATATCGGGCCGATCAAAGAAGCCGGAGAAGTGCAAAAGCCGGTTCGGCAGCAGTGCCGAAAGCGCAGGTACCGGAACGATAGCAGAGCCGGGAGAGCGAAAATACGGAGCAATGCCAACGCTGAAAATACGAATACCGGCAGAATAGAAAAACAGCAAAAAAAGGCGGGGAAGGCAAAATTGCCTTCCTCGCCTGCTTGCCGCCGGATGCGGCTATACAGGAGGAGAGCTCACCTGCTTGCGGCGCAGGGAGGAATGACCTATATATTTCCCAGTATATACGAAATCCGGAGAAGTGGCAATGTTTTTCCGGAAAAATTTTCCCGATGGGAGCATGAATTTTTTGAATATTTCGCATGGAGAAAATACTGAGGCGCAGAAGGGCCACAGAGCCGCTCCGGATTTTTCGATTCTGGCAGCGTGGCGGCATCAGGGAAAAGTGGCATCAAAAATCGAATCGTATCAGAAGATGAAATGGTATCGAGAAAATCAGGAAGCAGCGGGAAATCAGGCGACGGCGGAGAAGCCGGGTGGTTTCGGAACAGCAAAAGGCGGAGGGGGGACCCGGTAGGGTCCCCCCTCCGCCTTTACAGAAAGAGAGATGCGCTATTTCAAGGGGCCTTGCCGCCGAAGGGCTGTGCCGCCAAGAGGCTGTGCCGCCGAAGGGCTTTGCCGCCAAGGGGCTGTGCCGCCAAGGGGCTGTGCCGCCGAAGGGGTTTGCTACCAAGGGGCTACGCCGCCGAAGGGCTACGCCGCCAAGGGCTTTTATCGCCTAAGAGGAGCGCTGCGAAAGGGGGTAATCAGGCCCGGTACCTCTTGCCGAGAACCAGAACGGCTCCGGCCAGAACGGCCACGGTCATGAGGCTCAGCCACAGGCCCATAGCGGCTTCGTCAGCGGTGTTGGGGCTGTCGGTGCCGTGATTGCCGGTATTGCCGCCGCTGTTGGCGTTGGGATCGGCGGTGCCGCAGACGGTACACTTGCCATCCTTGTAGCTGTGGCCGGCGGCGGGGATGACCTCGCCGGTCTCGACGGTCTCGCCGCAGACGGTGCAGACCTTATCGCCGGTGTAGCCGGGCTCGGTGCAGGTGGCGTCCTTGGCGTTTTTCACCACGGTGCTGTGACCGGTGGCGGGCAGCGTCTCGGTGGACAGTACCTCACCGCAGTCATCGCAGATGACGGTGACAGAGCCGTCCTCGGTACAGGTGGCGGGGGTCTCGGTGCGGGTGGTGTGGTCGTGATCGCAGGTGACCTCCACGGCGATGAGGGCGTAGTCACCGGTGTTCAGCAACGCCCGCACCATGCCGGTGCCGGTGTGCAGAGCGGTGACGTGGCCGGACTCATCCACGGAGAGAATGCTCTCGTCGAGGCTGGTGTAGTTGACGGGATTCAACTCCGGAATCACCACGCCGGACTCGTCCAGCAGGGTCAGGTACTGCGTGAGGTCCGCACCTTGGCCCAGCTTCAGAGGAATGGTATCCTGGGTGGCCTGAATGCCGTCGTACCACTTGGGCACCACAGTGACGAAGCACTGGACGGTATCCTGGGTGGTGCTGGTGGCGGTGGCGGTGATGACGGCGTTGCCGGGGTTCTTGGCGTCCACGAAGGCACACTCGTCGGGCAGATCACGGTTGGAGGTGGCACGGATCACGGGATTGGTCAGGTCCACCACATTGGGATCGCTGTTGGTAAAGGTGATGATCTGATCGTCGCTGGTGGCGGCGGTATCCGTGGCGTGGATGCCGTCACGGCCGGCACCCACGATGCCCTGCTTGCCCTGAAGGAAGATGCGGTTGCTGCGGGCCTGGATCCAGACGTGGTACAGCTCCACAGAGCCGGGGTACGGGCCCACATGGACGGTGAAGGAGGCGGTCATGCCCTGATACTCGGCGGTGACGGTGACGTCGCCGGACTTGCCGTCCTTATTGGCCACCAGTGTGGTCTTGCTGTACTCATCCAAGTCGGCAATGGTGGGATCGGAGACACTCCAGGTGAGGCCTTCGGTGCCGTAGATGTTGTGCTTGCCGGAGAGGGCAAAGCCGTAGGGCTCCAGATACACGCCGGGCAGGTCGATGGTGGAATCGAAGTACATGGTGGTGGTCATCTCATCGAAGTCCAGACGCAGACCGGTGTAGGTCAGCTGATCGCTGACGCCCACCACGCAGGAGACGGAGGCACCGTTGGCGGTAGTGGCGGTGACGGTGGTGACGCCGGGGGCCTTGGCAGTGACCAGGCCGCCCTCGTCCACGGAGGCCACGCCGGCATTGCTGCTGGTCCAGGTAAGAGCGGTATCGGTATCGGTGTCGAAGACCAACAGCTGCTGCTGTTCACCGGTGAACAGGAAGGCGGTGGTATCGGACAGGGACAGGGTGGTACCCTCGAAGGTGTCGGGCAGCTGCACCAGATAGGCGGCGTAGTTGTAGCCCCAGTCGGACAGCTGGACATACAGGAGCTTGCCGGCGTAGTCGGTGACATCCACGGACACGGCGTCAGAGGTGACATCGGGCATATCCGCCAGACCCACGTTTTTGTGGAGAATATTCTCGGAACTGGTGCTGATGGTGCCGTCGTCATTGGCTACGAAGATCTCGGTATCCAGATACAGATGCTCGTCGGAGACCTGCATCCCCAGGGTGGTGCGGCCGTCGGCACCAGTGCTCAGGGTCACGCAGCCCTGATCCAGCCGGGGAGCCTGGGTATCGATGTACACAGGGAAGGTCAGGGTATCCCGGACATTGCGGCTCTCGTGATCGGTGACGGGATCGGCGGTGATGGTGTAGTAGTACTGGCCGTCAGGCAGGGCGCTGCCCTCGTTGTCCGTGCCGTACCAGGCGTCAGGAGCCATATCCTGATACATGGTGGCGGGAATGGGGCCGCCCTGAGAGGACACATAGATGGTCTTGGGGACGTTGGTAACGGCGTCGCTCCAGACCTCCTGACCGTCGGCGTTGGTGACGGTGAAGTGCAGGGCGGCGGCGCTGCGCATCTGGCTGACGTTGACAAATTCCACGCCGTCCATATAGGTATCGCCGTTGGGGGAGATGGTGATATGCTCGGCCTTCAGGGAGGTTTTCTCTGCCTCGTCCACGGTCACGGACAGATTGGCGCCCAGACGATAGGCAAAGCTGCTGGTGAAGTATGCGCCCAGCTCGGTAGAGAGCTGGCTGTAAGGCACGGTATCCTCATTGAGCATAGTGGCGTAGTCCAGCATACCGGGGGCGGACCAGTCGCCGTAGTAGGCCAGGAAGGGGATGGACAGATCTGCGCTGCCATCCTTGGCGGTGAGCACCACGAAGCCCTCCACATAGATGCCGTTTTCATAGGCGGCGTCCAGCTTGGCCTTCTGGCTCTGGGAGAGGGAGACGCTGACCTTTACGTCGCCGGTGGCCCCGGCAGCCAGCGTCACGGTCTTGTCGCCGGAAACGGTGACATCCAGCGCCTCGTCGTGGCTGCTCATGTAGGTCTTGCCGTCCTGCTCCAGCACGGCGGCAGCGGGCTCATCGTCCAGCTCCACCAGAATATCCACCACTTCATTGGGGTCCTGAGGCTGGGCGGTCATCTGCTGGGTGGTGTTGCCCATGGTCTGGGACAGGTCGGCGGGGGTGACGGAACGGACCGTCAGGCCGCTTTGCGTTTCTGCCGCCGAGGCGGGCAGAATACATGACAGCGCCAGCACGGCGGCCATGCACAGGGAGAGTATCCTCTTTTTCATTTGCAAGCTTCCTTTCTTTCGTAGAATGTGCAGAGGGAAGAGACGGTGGGGGTGGAGCATCCCCCTCTAGACTTTCACGAACATCAAAACGTTTCTATATTCATGGGCGCATCATGGCACCGGAATCGAAATTTGTCAATGGGTAAATGCATAAAAGATCAGACCTCGGGGAGGTCTGATCTTTTCGGATGGAGTTGTGCGTCCTTTGGCTACAAAAGAAGGCGGCGGATATCGTCCACCATGGACTCGATGGCCTCCGGGGCCAGACTGCACCGCAGGCGGCTGCCGTCCTTGGCGATATGGATGAATTCGTCCCGCACCAGCACGTTCAGGTGGTGGGAAACGGTGCCTTGGGAGATGCCCAGCTCCTTGGCCAGCTCCTGCCCGCTGCGGTCCTGCTCCTTCAGCAGCTTCAGGATATCCAGACGGCTCTTGTCACCCAGCGTTTTCAGGCAGGCCAGCAGATGCTCGTCGTTGGCGGCGTATTTCTCCGTCAGGCGCAGAATGAGCCAGTACAGCACCCCGGCGATGACGGTGATGTGGTCGTCGCCGGTGAGGAAGCGCATGGAGTTAAAGGACATGACGCAGGGCAGAAAGGTGATGCTCTGGTCGGACAGCGTCTGGGACTGGGCAAAGGCGCTCATAAGACGGGGGGTGTTCTCCCGTGTCTGTTCCAGACACTGCCGCAGCAGACGGTCCGTCTCCGGCGTCTGCATCACTTGTGCCAGCAGGGCGGCGGACTGCTCCACGATGCGGCAGGCGGTGCGCTCGTACTCCTCCAGATGGGCGTACAGCGTCAGCAGCCGCCACCGGTCGGCAGGGGGCAGGCGGGTGAGGTCCATATAGTCGATGAGGTCGCAGATGGTGTCCAGCTGCTGCGGCGGGGGGAGGGGGTCCTCCTGATAC
>ERZ1027001.973-NODE-973-length-15674-cov-7.932454_pt1 | contig 15674 bp, 9 predicted proteins | sample MGYA00519452_ERZ1027001 | MGnify/ENA primary metagenome ERZ1027001 (study PRJEB26926, sample SAMN06164867) | human gut metagenome | biome: ENVO:00009003; feature: ENVO:2100002; material: ENVO:00002003 | host: Homo sapiens | place: USA | collected 2012 ...
AACGAGGGCGAGGTCGTCACGCTCATCGGCGCGAACGGCGCGGGCAAATCCACCACGCTGCGTACCATCTCCGGCCTTGTCAAGGCGAAGTCCGGCTCCATCACCTACAACAACGAGCAGCTGCTCGGCAAGCCCATCAACGCCATTCTCGCCGCGGGCATCGCGCAGGTCCCTGAGGGACGACGCGTGTTCCCGGACATGACCGTGCTCGAAAACCTCAAGATTGGCGCCTACCTGCGCAAGGATAAGGAAGAGATCGAAAAGGATATCGAGTGGGTGTATGAGCTCTTCCCCCGCCTGAAGGAGCGCAACTGGCAGCTTGCCGGCACGCTCTCCGGCGGCGAACAGCAGATGCTGGCCGTCGGCCGCGGGCTGATGTCCCGCCCGAAGGTGCTGATGATGGACGAACCCTCCCTCGGCCTTGCGCCGCTGGTCGTGCAGGGAATCTTTGATATCATCCGCGAGATCAACCGGCAGGGCGTGACCATCCTGCTCATCGAGCAGAACGCCAACATGGCGCTCAAGATCGCCGACCTCGCCTATGTGCTCGAGACCGGCACCATCACCATGAGCGGCACAGGCGCGGAGCTGCTGGCCGATGAAAAGGTCAAGGAGGCCTATCTCGGCAAGAAGCGCAGCAAATAAGCTTTGCGAAATCTTGACACGATTCGGGAAAAAGCATACAATGACCGTCGGCAGAAATGCCGGCGGTCATTTTTTCAGAAAAGGAAATCAGAGGAAAGCGATTATGGTATACCTTGCAGTCGCGCTGAGCGCAGCGCTCGGCGGCTTTGTTCAATCCATCACGGGCTTCGGCGCGGCGGTCGTGATGATGACCATTCTGCCGTACTTTTTCACCATGGCGGTCGCGCCGTCGGTCTCGACCTCCATCTGCCTCGGGCTGACGGTCACGCTGGCGTGGAAGCTGCGCAAAAGCATCGACCTCAAGCTCACTCTGCCGCCCACGCTGCTTTACGCGGCGGCGAGCGTGACGGCCATCCGCTTCATCGGCTCGATGGACCTGCGCGTGATGACCATGGTGTTCGGCGCGTTCCTGATGCTGCTCGGCGCCTATCTGCTGCTGACGGAAAAGAAGGCCGCCATTCGTGTGACGCCGGTGGTCACCGTCGTCTGCGGCCTGCTCGCGGGCGTCTGCGGGGGACTGTTTTCCATCGGCGGGCCGATCATGGCGATCTATTACCTTGCCGCCACGGACAGCCGCGAGAGCTATCTCGCCAACGCGCAGGCCAACTTCGCCGTGAATAATGTAACGTCCATTACCACGCGCGTTTTGAGCGGCTACTACACGCTCGACCTTCTGCCGCTGACGCTGCTCGGCGTGGCGGGCGTGGTCTGCGGGCAGCGCTTCGGGCTGAAGCTCGGCGGAAAGCTCAACGCCGTGCAGCTCCGCCGTCTCGTCTACGCCTATGTCATTCTCTCCGGCGCGGTCACCGTCGTGCAGCATCTATAAAAGAAAAGAGCGCCGAAGGCTAAGCCTTCGGCGCTCTTTGGCACGCCTGAGCGGATTCGGACCGCTGGCCTTCCGCTTAGGAGCTACATCGTTCGGATCGTGCCTTATAGTACGCCGTGCTTCAAAATGTCTGCAAACCCGCATGAATACTGGCTTTTTTATCGAACTGCCTGTTGCGGAGTATCTGAAAATATCGCCTAATATTGGCTCGTTTTGCACTCAAATCGAACCTGCTATTAGACAAATATTAGACAGATTTTCAGCTGTCACCCCAAACACCGGGGACTCTTTGGAACTATCTTACCCAATAATTTGACATTGTTCAAGAGGAAGAAAGCGTAAGCTGACTTCCTCTTGTTTTTTATATACAGATGCAGGAGGTGATGCCTATGCCGTTAAATCTACCCTATTACTACGGTCATTCCGGTGAACAATACGCTTTCTTCCGTATCCCCAAATTGTTGCTGACCGATGACCGCTTTGCAGAAATCTCGACCGATGCCAAACTGCTGTACGGACTGCTGCTGGATCGTATGGAGCTGTCCTATCGGAACGGCTGGATCGACGAGCAGAATCGCGTCTTTATTATCTTTACAGCGGAGGAGGTCATGTCCACTTTGCGCTGCCGTTCTGAGAAAGCGGCACGGCTTTTCTCTGAATTGGACAGCGCCAAGGGCATCGGTCTAATTGAGCGTAAACGGCAAGGGCTGGGACGGCCTACGCTGATTTATGTGAAAAACTTTTCTGGTGCGTAATGTGGTTTATTTCAACTTCAATACGCCATTTTCGCCGAAGGATTATTCTGCAATTTCCAGAGATTCGATAATCGAACGCTAATAAGACTGAGATATAGCAAGACTGAGAATAGAAAGAATACTACCCGAAAAAAGAATAACTGTAAGAAGCAACAGCTTTGTTAGAACAGGGGCCGCAAGGCTCCTTTTTTGTTGGAGGAGGTGTCCCATTGAAAACAATCGCACTGGCAAATCAGAAGGGCGGCGTGGGTAAGACCACCACAGCCGCCAGCCTCGGCATTGGTCTTTCTCGGCAAGGTAAAAAAGTCCTGCTGATCGACGCTGATGCACAAGGCAATCTCACGCAGATGTTGGGCTGGCCGCAGCCCGACGAATTATCCCCCACGCTCTCCACCCTGATGGAGAAGATCATCGCGGAGCAGCCCATCGCCCCCGGTGAGGGTATCCTGCACCACTCATCCGGCGTCCACCTTGTCCCCGCCAATATCGAACTGTCGGCACTGGAGGTCACGCTGGTCAACACCATGAGCCGCGAAACGGTACTGCGGCAATATCTGTCCACCGTGGCAGACCGCTACGATTACGCGCTCATTGACTGTATGCCGTCCCTCGGTATGCTGACCATCAACGCCCTGACTGCGGCGGACAGCGTGATTATCCCTGTGCAGGCGCAGTATCTTCCAGCCAAAGGACTGGAGCAGCTTTTGCGAACCATCACCCGCGTGAAACGGCAGCTCAACCCGAAGCTGGAGGTGGACGGCATTGTGCTGACGATGGTGGACAGCCGCACCACACTGGCGCGGGAGATCAACGCGCTTGTCCGCAAGACCTACGGCGGTCATGTGTTCGCAAGCGAAATTCCCCGTTCCATCAAGGCAGCGGAGATCAGCGTGGAAAACAAAAGCATTTACGACCACGACCGCAGCGGCAAGGCGGCGCTGGCGTATGAAAATTTGACAAGGGAGGTGTTGAGCCTTGGCAAGCAAATTAAGCGGCATCGAACTGACCCGGTACGATGACCTGTTCAAAACGGACGCGGAGCGAGAAGCTGACCGGCAGGAGCGGATTCAGATCGTTCCCGCAGCAGAAGTTTTCCCGTATTCTCGCCAGCCGTACACCATTGACCGGCCCACGCCTGATCTGGTGCGCCTCATGGACAGTATTGAGCACGTCGGCATCGCGGAGCCGCTGATCGTCCGCCCCCGTGAAATCGGCGGGTATGAGATCATTTCCGGTCACCGGCGCGATTACTGCGCGAAAGCTGTGGGATTGGATACCCGCCCGGTCATCGTCCGCAATTACAGCGACGAGGAAGCGGACATCCTCGTGGTGGACTACAACATCAACCGCGAGGACCTGCTGCCCAGCGAGAAAGCCAAAGCCTACAAACTGAAGCTGGACGCCATGAAACGGCAGGGCCAGCGGACAGATTTAACTTCTGCCCAAGTTGGGCAGAAGTTAGGAGGCCGCTTTTCTGTGGAACTTTTGGCTGAACAGGTCAACGAAAGCCGTATGCAAATTCAGCGTTATGTGCGCCTGAATAAGCTGATCCCTCCGCTGCTGGACGCAGTGGACGCAGGAACGCTCAAGTTCGTTCCCGCGGCGGATTTCCTCTCCCACCTGTCCGAAAAAGAACAGACCTACCTTCTGCTGGTCATGGAACGCGATGAGGTATCCCCGTCGCTTGGACAGGCCCAGCGGCTCAAGCAGCTCAGCGGCGAGGGAAAACTGGAAAATAACATCATCGACCTCATCATGCGCGAGGAAAAGCCACTGGAGCGCAAGGTCACGATCCGCAACGACCGTCTGCAAAAGTATTTTCCCGCCAGCTACACCCCGAAGCAGATGGAGGATGTCATCATCAAGTTGCTGGAGGGCTGGCACCGCAAGCGGCAGCAGGAGCAGAGCCGATGAAAAGAAAGCTGCCATTCAGAAATGACCTGCCGGAAACCTGTTTTTCCGTTCTGCCGTCCAGCGGGCAGTTCATCATCCTGCCGGATCTGGTGCGTGGAGTGCCGGTCATGCCGGTGACAGCGACCTTTGCACAAAACGGGAGCTGCACCATCCAGTTAGAACACGGCAGCTATGTAGTGGGGGAAATGGTCAATCAGGAATACCACATCACCGCCCGCGTCCGCGTCGGCAGTGCCGAGTTTGTCATGAGCGAATGTGAAAAAGCCCCTGCCCCCTTTGTCACATGGCAGCGCAACTGCAAAAACGACGGGGACGGCCCACCCAATTTCTTTTGGGGGCATTACCGCTCTGACCGTTCTTCCTGCATCGAGGATTTCTGTGAACGGGCAACTGATGAATATAAAAAGCAACAAAATCGCATGGTGCAGCAGGAACAAAAGCGCACCACGCCGAAAAAAGAAAGAGGTGCAGCACGATGAGTGACCGTGAGCCGGTAGACATCATGGGCGTTATCGCCTTTCCGAACCCGGATAAGGACCAGCGCGTGATCCGCTTCATCGACAGTGAATACCACACGCTCTTTACCATCAAGGACGGGGAAAGCATCGTCATTAACCGCTTTGACGGTGAAAAGCTGATCCTGCCCTGCACCTATATTGACGATTGCCATGTCTGCATCGGTAATTCTGCCTATCATATCTGCGAGTTTGCAGAAATGCAGGAACGCAATGGCAATATCTATGTTCCCAGAACGCCGAAAATCAGCGCTGAGATCGGCACCTATGAAATCTACCAAATCCCTGCAATCGCTGATGTAGACTACTGTTTCCGGCCTTATGCAGAGGCAAAGGGAAAACTCCAGAACGCTGATTATCAGCGTTCTTACGCCGGTATGTACGCAAAGGAAAATTCGCTGGAGCATCTTTGGACAAAGCACAACAGCGACCACCGCCCCTTTGCCCGTCGGATGCATTCCCTGTCCGTAAGCGATGTGGTGGTACTGACACAGGCCGGAAAGAAAACTGCCTACTACGCAGATACCATCGGTTTCAAGGAGGTCCCGGAGTTTTTGGCACAACAGAGAGTGCAAAAGAAACACAAAGAACGAGGTGAAGCCAGATGAACTATGACGCACAGAAGGTGACCTATCAGGAGGTCACGATTTTTGACCGACCGGCATTGTTTACAGAATGCCGCATTGACCAAGCTACCGTGCCGGAGGGCGTATATCGCTACGAGCTGCGACATGGGGATGAGGATTGGGGAGAGCCGATAGAACTGTCACGGAGTCTCATGGTCAACTTCTATGGCACCGTTCTCACCCGCGAGCCGTTCCAGCTTCCCATTGATGGGTGGATTCCAATGGAGAATGACAGCCTTTCCTTTCAGGATGGCGGATGCCACACCCTTGCGGAATTTCAGCAGAAATATCCCGCCAGTGATAAGGAGGTCATTGACTTTTACAGCGTCAATGAGCCTGCACTGCACGCTCTCTATTTCTCCCGCAGTGAGGAACAGGACAAGTCTGCGGGCTGTGTGGGACACCTGCGGGGTGATTTTGGCAGCGGCAAGCAGTTTTACACAACATGGTGGCCCCACCAGCAAGATGCACTGAATACGCCGGAGTTTAAGGCCGATATTGACCGTACCATAAACTGGCTGCGGGAGCAGCCGGACTCCCCGCTGCGGGACTTCGACAGCATGAACCGCTACTGCAACCGGTATGAGCGGATCTGCGCCATCAAGGGTGCGTTGCTTCCCTCCTGCGGATTCATGGTAAAAACCAAACAGTATGTGTATATGCTCCGCTGTACGCCGGTTAAAGGTGATTACCAGTTTTATATTTATTGCTATCAGCGAAAACCATTTGAAAGGGCGCAAAAAGAACAGCAAAAGAATGACCGGCTTGCAGTAAAAAAGCGGGCGGAGCCGGAGCGATAAGGAGGTGTCAACTTGCCTACAAAATTTCAGCTTATTACCGAGCTGTATGACCAGACTGTGCAGAGCGTCACCGGCAGCTATCAAAGCTGGACGGGCTTTCTCCGCGCGGCCTGCTACAATTACAAATGCCCCTTCGATGATCAAATCCTGATCTACGCCCAGCGCCCGGACGCCACGGCGGTCCTTGAGATGGAGCGCTGGAATCGTCAGTTTGGCCGCTGGGTCAATCGCGGGGCCAAGAGCATTGCCGTATTTGGTGATGACGGGCAAAACTGTCTGAAGCTCTACTTCGACGTGTCGGATACCCATGCGTCCCGTTTTGCCCGTCCGCTGCCTATCTGGACGATGCACCCGGCCTTTGAACCGGAGGTCATCGAAACGCTGGAGGCCACCTTCGGCAACCTTGCCGAAAAAGAAAATCTGGCGGACGCGGTGCGCTCCGCCTGCCACAACGCCGTGGCGGATAACTTCACGGACTACCTACAAGACCTGCGGGAGTGTCGGGAGGACAGCCTGCTGGAGGAACTGGACGACCTCAATTTAGAGGCGTTCTACCGGGACGCGCTGGAGGTCAGCGTGGCCTATATGCTGATGACCCGGCTGGGCCTGCGGGCAGACGATTATTTTTCTCCCGATGAGTTCGCCCATGTTTACGAATTCAACACACCGCCTACGATCAACGCCCTGGGCATCGCTACCAGCGACATTGCGGAGATGGGCCTGCGGGAGATCAGCCGCACAGTCATGCAGGCCCAGCGGGATCAGTTTTTTGCAAACCGTGAAAAAAGCGGATATGATGACCACACAGAACAACACGAAACACCCCATGAAAGGAGCGAACAGCATGGAGATCACTTACAGGATGCAGGATGGCTTTCAGGTGCCGAACCTGCTGATGCCGCAGATGCCGGAGGCACATCTGGGCAAGTACGCGGAACTGCGGAGAGCGTACCTGAAGAAGCACCGCAGAGTGCTTTACACCAATCTCAAGACCAGCGGCGCTTTGACGGAGCATCTGGCAGAGATCGAGCAGACCGCGCGGAAGATGGTGGAGCAGACCGTGGCGCGGATGGCGAGAGCCGAGGGCGTGACGGAGGCACTGAAAGCGACCGATCCCCTGCGCTGGACGGGCCTGATGAACAATCTCCGGCACAGCGCGGAGGAGCTGGTGCTGACCGATCTGATTTACAGCTGATACCACAAGAACCCACAGAGGCAGGAAGTGATGAACTTCCTGCCTCTGCTGTTATAGATGCGGCACAACCAACCATAAAAGAACTGTTCGAGCAGTACAAGCAAACGGTTGCTGCTGCATTGGTAAAAGACACAGCATTTGTCAATGCCTGCCGCAATTCAGATCGTGAAAATGCCATTATGGAAGGGGCAGACGCAATCCGGCGCATTGTCAACGAAAGCGGCGATTTGCAGCTTGCAAAGCTCTACTTTGATATGCCAGCCTTCCATAACCGGCTGCATCAGGAGCTTTTAGAGGAAACTTATCCGAAGCTGGTAAACGCAGCAGACCATAGCCCGTTCAAGCCCTATCAGGTTGCAGCCTATCACCATATTGAAAACGGCTTTGACGATAAGCTGGACTATCAGACGCTGGAAGAAGCAGAAGCCGCGGCGCAGGGCTATGTTGCCGGTACGATGGAGGAAGATGGTTTTGCATACGACGGCGCTGCCGTCTATGATGCCGAAACACGCCAGTGCCTCCGCGTCTACGGTGATTACCCGGACGAAAAGGCGCGGGAACAGGCAGCAGCCTTTGCGCTGGAGCATGACACCGCACAGCAAAATACCGCAGAGCTGCCCGCCTTTCTGGATATGCACCTCATTGAAGCGAATCTGCTGGATGACGGCGGGCGCAAGCACAAGCGGCAGGAGATCTTTGAATACTTTCAGGCACACAAGAGCCTTGCGGAGCGCACGGAGTTCTTAAAAAACTGCTACAACGATATATGGGTGGAAGTCCTGACCGACGGTGTTCGGACAGGCTACCACGCCGAGAAAGACGGACTTTTGATGTGGGAGGGCAGCTACCTCTCCCGCACCTCAGAGTCCGTTTTTTCATGGTCGGTCATCACCGAGATGACCGAGGGGCTGATCGAGCGCGGCGAGTACAAGATCAAGCTGGGCCTGCAAAATGCCCCAATCGTCGCAGAGCAGCTTGCCCTGTTCGACATGGGCGGCGACGCTCCGGTGTACGAGGCTCCGGCAGATGCGCCCCCCGGCATTCTGGCCCCGGCCCGCACGGTGCCGCAGGAGGTCATTGATCTGGCCCTCTGCACGGGCGGCAACGAACCCAACAGTGCGGAGCGCATCGCAGTGTTCTATATGCGGGAGCGGCCTGAACCGGAAAATATATCATTTCTGCGCCGGGAGTTCGGTAGGGCGAACGGGCGCGGCATTGAATACGAAGGCCGCAAATACGCCGTGTGGTTTCTGGAGGACGGCATCCACCTCGCCCAAGGGGACAGCGTCCGCACCGGGTACAGCAAGACCGTGGTCACATGGGAACAGGCGTCGGATCGCATTCTGGAGCTGCTGGAGGCGGGGACTTATCTCTCCGCGTCCGAGCTGGCGCAGGCCCCGGACAAGGTGCTGCACGAAGCGATGGACGCACTTTTGATGACCGCCCGTGACCTGAACGAAGATGGCCGCGCGCAGGGCCTATTCCCGCAGACGCTGGCCATCCATGACCAGCACAAGGGCTACCCGGAACTGGACGAGGATATGGTGGCGTTCGCAAAGGCAGAGGGTGGATTGCAAACTCTGGCACAGGAATATCATACCTTCCTCGACTCCTATGCCGTGGCCCCGGACATCATGCGTTTCCGCATCAGCGGCTATAACACGCACCGGATCGGTGTTGTGCTGGACGGCCTGCCCTACCCGGAGCGGCACTTTACCGCACAGCCGAACTTCCTGCGCCAGTGCAAAATGTTCATCACGCAGGACGAGATTGACCAGCACTTTTTGAATGAAGGCACGGAAAGCCGCCTAACGATCTACTCCCACTTCTGCTATCCCCACACGCCGGAGGAGCATCAGAAATTCATCAAGGGCAGCTTTGGTGAGTACAGCGGCGGAGCCCGCGCCGGGTATGGATACACCAAGACTTACAAAGGGCTGGACTATGAACGGGATTACAATTCCAAGAAATATGATACCGTCCATCTGACCATCCCCAATGTGGTCAAGGAGTATGAGCACCTGATCGCGCAGAAACGATTCCCCGGCGAGGACGCTATCGCAAAGATCCCGGAGTATGAGCGCGGGCGGTTGGCTCGAATCGTCTACAACGGTTTCTATAATGCCCCGGATGAAATTCCGCGCCCCTATCCGAAAAACACAGACTTCTATGATGCCGTTCCCATCATTGAAAAGCAGCTTCAGGACAAGGCCAAAGCTGCGGATATGCTGGCGGCGCTGACTTCCCGGCTGGACGGTTTGCCGGAGGATGATCGCTATTATGGCTCCGTTCAGCGCGCAAAGGATCGGCTTTCCGAATATGTGGACGGCACTTTCAGCCTGTTCAACCACAAGCATGACCTCCCGCAGCAGACCGAAGATTATCTGGAACAGGTCAAGACGGCAATCCGCGAAAAAGAAGCGGCGGAGCAAACCGCATCAGCGCAGACCTCGCCTGATACAGTGGGAACGGTCTCGCGGGAGCCGACGCAACTGGAGACAGACACCGGCACTTCCGTTGGCGATATTTCCATCGGCACACGCCTGACCATAGATGGGCGGCAGTTTGAAGTGGACAGCGTAGACGATCATACGCAAAGGGTATCCCTTCGGGACGTGACCTTTGAGGCCGGAACGGGATTTCCCATCTTCCGAAAGGAATCCATCGAATATGTCCGCTCTCACATGGAGCAATCGGACATTGCACATGAAACCGCAGCACCGCAGGCGGACGAGCCGCCTGCGGTGCTCACCCCGCCGAAAAAGAAAAAGCCAAACGCGCTTGCCTATCCGTTGGACCCGAACGGCAGCAACTACCGCATCACCGATGACCACATCGGAGAGGGCGCACCGCTGGAGCGTTTTCAGCGCAATCTGGACGCGATCCGTACCCTGAAGGCCATAGAAGCGGAGAACCGCACCGCCACAGCGGAGGAACAGGCTGTGCTGGCACAGTATGTGGGCTGGGGCGGTCTGGCGGACTTTTTTGATGAAAAAAACGCCCGGTACGGTGAACTGAAAGACCTGCTGACGGACGCCGAATACGCCGCCGCCCGCGAATCTACGTTGACGGCGTTCTTTACGCCGCCTGTGGTCATCCGCGGCATCTATGCCGCCCTGGGGCAGATGGGCTTCACGCAGGGCAACATTTTGGAACCGTCCTGCGGCATTGGTAATTTTCTTGGTATGCTGTCGGAAAGCATGAGCGGCAGCAAGCTGTATGGCGTGGAGCTGGACGATCTCTCCGGCCGCATCGCCCGCCAGCTTTATCAGAAAAGCAGTATTGCGGTGCAGGGCTATGAGAAAACCGCCTTCCCGGACAATTTCTTCGATGTTGCCATCGGCAATGTGCCGTTCGGCCAGTTTCATGTGCCGGACAAACGCTATGACCGGCTGAATTTTCCCATCCACGAGTATTTCATCGCCAAGGCGTTGGATCAGGTCAGACCGGGCGGCGTTATCGCCGTTGTGACCTCCAGCTACACCATGGACAAGCGCACTGCCAGCGCGCGAAAATACATCGCGCAGCGAGCGGAACTGCTGGGGGCCATCCGCCTGCCCAACAATGCGTTCAAGGCCGCGGCAGGTACGGAGGTGGTTTCAGACATTCTGTTCCTCCAAAAGCGGGAACGAATGGTGGATATAGAACCCGAATGGGTACACCTTGCCACCAACGAGGACGGCATCCAGATGAACAGCTACTTCATCGACCACCCCGACATGGTGCTGGGCGAGATGAAGATGGTGTCCGGGCCGTTCGGCCCCACGCCTACCTGTGAGCCGTACCCGGAGCAGCCGTTGGAAGCACTGCTGGCGGAGGCCGTTCAAAATATCCACGGCGAGATCACCGCTTATGACCGGGAGGAAGAACTGGAGGGCGAGGATCATTCCATCGAGGCCGATCCCGCTGTCCGCAACTTCTCCTATACGCTGGTAGCGGACCAGATCTACTACCGGGAAAACAGCCGGATGAACCCCGTGGAGGTATCCAAGACGGCGGAGAGCAGAATCCGCGGCATGATCGAGCTGCGGGACTGTGTGCGGACGCTGTTGGAATACCAGACCGAGGACTATCCCGATGAAGAAATACAAGCGCAGCAAGCCAAGCTGAATACCCTCTACGACGCCTTCACCCGGAAATACGGTCTGATCAATTCCCGCGGTAACGCCATCGCGTTTGACCAGGACAGCTCCTACTTCCTGCTGTGTTCACTGGAAATTCTGGACGAGGACCGGAACCTGAAAAGAAAGGCGGACCTGTTCACCAAGCGCACCATCCGCGGTCACAAACCCGCCGAAAAGGTAGATACAGCGGTGGAGGCGCTGGCGCTGTCCATTGGCGAAAAGGCCCACGTGGATATGGACTATATGGGCAGGCTCACCGGCAAGGACGAGGAGACGCTGTTTTCTGAACTGACCGGCGTGGTGTTCCTAAACCCCGCTTACACCGGCGAGAACGATGGGCGTGAGAAATACCTGCCTGCGGACGAGTATCTTTCCGGCAATGTGCGTCAGAAATGGGCGGTTGCTCAAGGCAAGGCGGAGCAGGACCCGCAGTATCAGATCAACGCCGAGGCATTGGCGCGGGTGCAGCCCACCGACCTCACCGCCAGCGAGATCTCCGTCCGGCTGGGTGCCACATGGCTGGATACGGAATATGTACGTCAGTTTACTTTTGAAACGCTGGGAACTCCGCGCAGCACTCAACGGCGCATCAAGGTGCATTACTCCAACATCACCGGCGAGTGGCGCATGGAGGGCAAGGGCATGGACCCCGGCAATGTGAAGGCGTTCAGCACCTACGGGACCAAGCGCATCAACGCCTATGAGATCATTGAGGACACCCTGAACCTGAAAGATGTTCGCATTTTTGATTATGTGTACGATGCCGATGGCAGGAAAACCGCTGTCCTCAACAAGAAAGAAACCGCTATCGCGCAGAGCAAGCAGGAACTCATTAAAGACGCTTTTGCTGAGTGGATCTGGAAAGACCCTGACCGGCGCGAAGCCATCTGTAAGACCTATAATATTCTGTTCAACAGCAACCGCCCCCGTGAGTATGATGGCAGTCACATCAGCTTTTCAGGCATGAACCCGGAGATCACGCTCCGCAAGCACCAGGTCAACGCCATCGCCCACATCCTCTACGGCGGCAATACTTTGCTGGCTCATGTAGTGGGTGCCGGCAAGACATTTGAAATGGTCGCGGCGGCGATGGAGTCAAAGCGGCTGGGCCTGTGTCAAAAATCTCTTTTTGTGGTGCCCAACCACCTGACAGAGCAGTGGGCCACTGAGTTTTTGCAGCTCTATCCGGCAGCGAACATCCTTGTCGCTACCCGTAAGGATTTTGAAACCAAGAACCGCAAGAAATTCTGTGGTAGGATCGCCACCGGCGACTACGATGCCGTTATTATCGGGCATTCGCAGTTCGAGAAGATCCCCATGAGCGTAGAGCGCCAGCGGGCCATTCTGGAGCAGCAGATCGACGAGATCATGATGGGCATTTCCGAAGCCAAGCGAGAAAAAGCAGAGAATTTCACGATCAAACAGATGATGAAAACCCAAAAGGGCCTGCAAGCCAAGATCGACAAGCTGAATGACCAGAGCCGCAAGGACGATGTGGTCACCTTTGAGGAATTGGGCGTTGACCGCATCTTCATCGACGAGAGCCATTATTTCAAAAATCTCTTTCTCTACACGAAAATGCGGAATGTGGGCGGTATTGCCCAGACCGAGGCGCAGAAAAGCTCAGACCTCTTTATGAAGTGCCGCTATTTGGACGAGATCACCGGAGGGCGCGGCATTGTCTTTGCCACCGGCACCCCAATTTCCAACAGCATGGTGGAGCTTTACACCATCCAACGATACTTGCAGATGAACGCCTTGCAGGAGCAGGGCTTGCAGCACTTTGACGCATGGGCGGCGAACTACGGCGAGACCGTCACCGCAATCGAGTTGTCCCCGGAGGGCTATACTTTAATAGGACGATAAAATTAACTGTCCTAAATTGAAAATACATAAGGAAGGAGGTTAAGAGAATGTCAAGGACTTCAAAGATTACAGCACTTTATGAGAGATTATCAAGAGATGATGACCTGAATGGCGAGAGTAATTCCATTACCAATCAGAAAAAATACCTCGAAGATTATGCCCGTAGAAATGGCTTTGAGAACATCCGCCATTTTACTGACGATGGTTTTTCGGGTGTAAATTTCAATCGCCCAGGCTTTCAGTCTTTGATAAAAGAAGTTGAAGCAGGCAATGTCGGAACATTGATTGTTAAGGATATGAGCCGATTAGGGCGAAACTATCTGCAAGTCGGATTTTATACGGAAATTCTGTTTCCGCAGAAAGATGTCCGTTTTCTTGCAATCAACAACAGCATTGACAGCAACAATGCTTCGGATAATGATTTTGCTCCGTTTTTGAATATTATGAACGAATTTTATGCCAAAGACACGAGCAATAAAATCAAGGCTGTATTTGATGCCCGAATGAAAGACGGAAAGCGTTGTAGCGGTTCAATCCCTTATGGATATAACCGATTGCCGAGCGATAAGCAGACGCTTGTTGTTGACCCTGTGGCTTCTGAGGTGGTAAAGCGTATCTTTCTGCTTGCCAATGAGGGCAAAAGTCCACGAGCCATAGCGGAAATACTGACCGAAGAAAAGGTTTTAATTCCTGCCGCATATGCAAAGGAATATCACCCAGAACAGTACAACGGGATTAAGTTTGCAGACCCTTATATTTGGGGCATATCTGCCATTAGAACGATTTTAAGCAGGCAGGAATATCTTGGACATACTGTTTTGAGAAAGTCGGTCAGCACCAATTTTAAATTGCATAAGAGAAAGACTACCGATGAAGATGAGCAGTATGTGTTTTATAACACCCACGAGCCTATCATATCGCAGGAACTTTGGGACAGCGTTCAGAAGCGAAAGAAACGAGTGAACAGAGCTGCGGCAAGAGGTACACATACCAACCGATTAAGCGGTTATCTGTACTGTGCCGACTGTGGCAGGAGAATGACTTTGCAAACGCATTATAGCAAGAAAGACGGTTCTGTTCAGTATTCTTACCGTTGCGGCGGGTATGCAAGCAGGGTTAATTCCTGTACTTCCCATACGATTAGTGCTGATAATGTTGAAGCCTTGATATTATCGGCAGTTAAACGCTTTTCAAGATTTGTTCTGAATGATGAAAAAGCCTTTGCTTTGGAACTGCAATCCCTTTGGAAAGATAAGCAAGAGGAAAAGCCGAAGCACAATCAATCGGAGTTGAAACGCTGTCAGAAACGCTATGACGAACTCTCTACGCTCATTCGTGGCTTGTATGAAAATCTTATATCGGGATTGCTACCCGAAAGACAATACAAGCAACTGATGAAGCAGTATGACGATGAACAGGCTGAATTGGAAGCGAAAATGGAAACGATGAAAAAGGAACTTTCTGAAGAAAAAGACAGCACTATGGATATTCAGCATTTTATATCGCTGATACGCAAGTACAAAAATCCTACGGAAGTTTCTGATTTGATGTTTACCGAACTCATTGACAAGATTGTGGTGTATGAAGCCGAGGGTGTGGGAAAAGCAAAGACACAAAAGGTTGATATTTACTTCAATTATGTCGGACAGGTCGATATTGCCTACACCGAGGAAGAACTTGCCGAGATAAAAGAGCAGGAAGAACAGGAAGAAAAGAAGCGATTGGAGAAACAGCGTCAGCGTGAAAAAGCCTATCGAGAGAAGCGAAAGGCAAAAAAACTTGCTGAAAACGGTGGCGAAATCGTCAAAACAAAGGTATGTCCTCATTGTGGGAAAGAGTTTACCCCTACAAGCAACCGACAGATTTTCTGTTCAAAGGATTGCTGCTATCAGGCAAGGCAGGATAAGACAAAAGCCGATAGAGAAGCGGAAAAAGGAAGTCATTATTATCGTCAGCGTGTATGTGCTGTGTGTGGCAGTACTTACTGGCCTACACACAGTCAGCAGAAATTCTGTTCCGAGGAATGTAAAAAGGTAAATCACAATAAGAAAACCTTGGAGTTTTACTACAAGAAGCAAAAGGAGAAAGAACTATGCAAAGATTTATTACAGACGAAAGAACAGGTATCCGATACGAACTCATCGGAGATTACTATTATCCCTGCCTGACAGTAGAGAAAAGTCCTCCCCTTTCAAAATATGGTCGATTGCGGCAACGATATTTGAGGGAACATAAGCGTGTGCTATATTTTAATCTGCTGACAAGCGGAAAGTTATATGAACACCTTGCCGAAATTGATACTTCGGCTCGTGATATGGCGGAATATCTGATAAAGGAAATGGCAAAGAAGCAGGGTGTAACGGAAGAACTGAAAGCAACGGATATGATGAGATGGATAGGATTGATGA
>ERZ1027001.980-NODE-980-length-15643-cov-9.870926_pt1 | contig 15643 bp, 11 predicted proteins | sample MGYA00519452_ERZ1027001 | MGnify/ENA primary metagenome ERZ1027001 (study PRJEB26926, sample SAMN06164867) | human gut metagenome | biome: ENVO:00009003; feature: ENVO:2100002; material: ENVO:00002003 | host: Homo sapiens | place: USA | collected 2012 ...
GATTACTACGCGTCTCGTGGGCTCGGAGATGTGTATAAGAGACAGATCCAGATCCATATGAATTGCCACTTCCGCACCATCTTCCTCGACCTTTTCAAAGGCTACGAGTCTTTGTGCTTTCGGAATGATGGATGCCGGAATGGTAAATGATACATCTACGCTGCCATTTTCCGTCTGGGCGGTAAAGGTTACACTCTTAGTAACCGGAGTCCCATCCTCGTATTTAAGCACATCACCATCCTTGTACTTGCCGGATTTGTCACCCTTTACATGCACTGTACCCGTTACGGTGTAAACATGTCCTACCTGCAGGTTCGTATAAGCAACCCGGTCGGTAAGAGTCACCTCTGCAAGCCCCTTCGGAATATCATGGCTTCCTGTCGTGTTTTCTGTAAAGGTTGTGTGAAGGTCTGTGAAGGTCAAGCTCTGGTCTTCATCACTGATATTCTTATGATCTGCAACGAGAGTTTCCTTGCCATCCTTCACATTATAGACTTCCTCGAACACGACTGTTTTGAGTCCTCTTGCGTTTGATGCGTCGAATGCAAAGTGAACCTTAACAATTCCATCAATGCCGCCTGTCTCATTTGTTGTTGTCTCTTCTGTATTGATATCCACCTTCACGGAAGCATTAGCACCCTCATTTACACCAAGGGATACGGTAGGCTTGGAGATCGTGATATACTGGTGTCTTGCGACTGCGGTAGAAGTACCGTCTGTAAAGTAGGCAATTACCATATCTTCCGTAACCACCCGGCGGGCAGTTACTTCCTCTCTGCCGTCTGCAACCGCCGCAACGACTGCATCCGCATTTTCCGCGTTGTAGATTTCCTCATTGTCGGTTCCTGCCTGATCGTAGTAACCAAGGTTTGTCTTTCCGGAATCCGTGACAGTTACGTTTTTGAAGAGATCATCCGTTCCATGAACCGAAAACTCCGTATAGCCTGTCACATTGTTTCCTTCCTTATCCTTGACTGGTTCCCCGGTTAACTGATTCATCAGGGTTCCATAAGCCCGGTAGGTTTCACCTTCCTTGAAGTTCTCAAAGTAGATAAAGTCTGTAATATCCGCGATTCCATCTGCCTTAACCACATGTGTTCCGGTTAAGTTGTTAACCGCAAGGGTGTGGATTCTTGGCACATTCGATGTCTGCTCCTTTGAAGACAGATCCGCATGGATTCCGATTAAGACTCCCTTGTAGTATAACTTCTCTGCGCAGACAAGCGTGTATCCTCCAAGCCCTGCAGCATCGAAAGTAAATGTTACGTCCGCATCACCCGAACTTTCTTCCGGAGTAAAGGTGGTTGATCCTGTTACCGGTTTTCCGTTAACGTATAACACCGTTGCGTCCGTCATATCTCCACCCTTAACTACTTCTACGCCTTCTGGAAGCGCATCGGTACTTGTTGCTGCAACATAGTCTCCGTTCTTGACATGAAGCGTAGCCCGAAGCTCATATTCCTTTCCCGGAATCAAGTTATCATAGTGGACTGTATCCGTAAGGGTTACTTCCGAACCGCCATTATAAGTGATCCGGTTTTCGGTCTGTTTATCCGTAAGAGAGGTCGAAACCTTCGGGAACCGAATCTCCTGACCGGAATCGGAGATATCTTCATGCGTAGCAACAATGAGTTTATTACGTGTCAGCGTTTCAAAACATACGACAGTCTTTCCTGCGAGTAAAGAGCCGTCAACAACAAACTCAACATCCGCAGATCCATCGACGCCGCCTTCTTCATTATTGGCTGCCCCCGTAGTTACGGAGATTGTCTTTTCGATCGTTTTTCCATCCTTATCCTTGAGCGTACCAAGATCCGTAAAAGAACCATCCTCATTCACATAACGAAGATGCACCGTACCTGTAAGCATATACTCACTGTTCGGACGAAGATTCTCGTATTTCACAGTGTCGGTTATTTTGACATCATCATCTGCATTTGCAAGATGTTCAATATCCGCAGTTGCCGTGGTGCTTATTTTTGCAAAATAAACAGTCTGCGCCACATCGCTGACAGATTCATGTTTTGCGATTATCTTCTTGTTTGTATCTTCTTTTCCGAAGGTAGTAAAGTCTCCCGGCTTATCTCCAAGAATCGCCCGCTCGAAGCACACAAGCGTGTGTCCTTCAAGCCCCTTTGCATTAAAGGAGTATTTAACTTCGACGGTTCTGTCTGCCCGGCGGACAGTCTTACCCATCTCTTCCGCATCTGTACCCGTTGCATCCTCCGGAATAACGAGAACTTCAGAGCCCGTTACCAGTTCTCCATTTTCGTCCCGGACAAAATCCTTGGTCGTTTTATCATATAAAACTCCGTAAATGGTATATGTTTCTCCTGTAATAAAATTCTTGCAGGCTACATAATCCGTAAGGTTTGCAGTTCCATCCGCCAGCACTTCTCTTGTAAGGGTCTTATCATCCCTCAAGCTCGTAACAAGCAAAGGATAATAAAGCGTCTGTCCCTTATTTGTGATTTCGGAGTGACTTGCTACAAGAATTTTATTATGATACAGGTCTTCAAACACTACCACAGTCTCGCCCTCAAGATCTGTTGCATCATAAGTAAATTCAACATACTGTGTTTCTTCGGAAGCAGCGGCAATAAAAGTAGTTTCGCCATATACTTCATTTCCCTCAGAATCCTTGATTGCACCAAGGTCAACATACCCCATCTTCTTCAATTCATCTTCGGTACGCAGATCTACATTTGTTTCTGCATTATTTGCATCTGTTCCAGAGGCAGTATCGACAAATGTTTTTTCGTCTTTCGGTCCCCACTTGTGGAGCGTTGCATGAAGGACATATTCCTTTCCCGGAACAAGTCCAGTCATGTAGACAGCATCTCTTGCCGTAACCATCTTCCGGTTATTAACGATCTGCTTTTGCGTGTTGCCGTCCTCTGCTTTTGTCTCCACCGTAATGAACGAAAGGGTCTGATCTTTGTTATTGATGTCATTTTCTATCACAGGGAACAAATTCTCGTTTTCGTGTCCGGCTAAATCATAGTGCGTTTTGTTGCTTGCAAGGCAAAGCTCCTCGAACACTACAAGCTTATCTCCCTTTTTGAGTCTTGTTGTATCAACTCCGGTAAAGAGAACTTCCTGTGTATCAGATACACAGAATACGGATATATCCCCGTCCTGAGCATCCCTTGTAGTAAATGGAGTTTCTATCTCGTAGTTATTTCCATTTTTATCTGCAAAGGTCTCATAAGAACCATCCGTGTGTAACACCATCAATTTGCCCCGGAGGACGTAAGATGTGGATACCGCCAGATTGGTATATGTTACTTCATCCTTGATCGTCTCATTTTCGGACGTTTTGAGAATCTTGTCTCCGGTAGATGAGCAGCTTGCAACGGTTTTGATTTTTGGAGTATTCATATCCGTTACCGCAGCCTCCGATGACTTTTCTCTGATCGGAACTACCAGTCTGCTTCCATTTGCCTCCGACTCTTCGATCATGTCTTGCGTGATCTCAAAGGTAACAGGAGCCATAAGCTGTTTTCCTTCAAGCGCTTTCGTTCTCACTTCCGTTACCTGATATTTGCCAGTGTTTAACGCGCCGAAGTTACTATCCTGCACGCTCACTGAGCCATCCTCATTCAATCCAAACCAGATACGAGACTCAACATACTTATCCGAGCTGTCCATCTGATTTTCCGGATTATTTGATGTCTTTGTGGAATCATAGATTCCGTTTTCGTCAGTGTAGAAATAATGTGTTTCTCCGGTAGTAAGATTTTCAACCTTAAATTTTGCGTTCGCGATCGGATGATCTGATTCATCCTTTTTCTCGATCGTAATATCAAATCTCGCAGGTTTTTCCATCTGCTGGATCGTCGCGTTCGGGATATTTCCTACCTTAACCTGTCCGTCTGCATCCGCACGGGCAACGATCACGCCGTTATCATCGTCAGACACCTTCTGTCCGTGTTCATCATAAAGCCCGTAGGTAGCACCTTCAAGAAGATACCCTTCCGGAGCTTTTGTTTCCTGAATTGTAATGTAGCCAAACGGAAGATGTGGATCGCCGTTTGATTCCCGGTAAAGTTCATCACCGGAAACCTTACATGCGTCATTGTATCGCACCATATACTGTCCGTTTTCCTTAATCGTCTTAAACACCCAGCTTCTCGCCGGAGTTAAGGCGGCAAGCTCTGCGGCGGTGTAAGACCGCGAGATATCTACGGCATAGAACTTCATGGTAAACTCTGCGCCAGAGAGATCTCCTGCACCGTCTGCCACCGGCTTACCCGTCTTTGCATCGACCTTGTTTATCACAATGTTCACAGGGTCGAGGTTGGTTGACTCGTCGAAGGTTACTTCCTTCGTCGTGCCAAAATCAGCGGCGGTAATAACTAACCGCTGCGGAGTATCATCCACCTGATAGCCCTTGTCCGGAGCTTTTGTCTCCTTGATGAAATAAGTACCTGCGACCGGATTCATGACAAGTGTGTTTGAAGAAGCGGTGATTGCCCCCGGCGCCGCTGTTACCCGGAGTACCGCCGGGTTGCCGTTCTTGTCCTTTGCTACCTGAGTGCAAACATCGTCCATGTACACCGTGTACTCCGCCCCGTTTAGGGAGTAGTTCGGGTTATTTTCCACACAGGACACATTCGCCGGAGCGGTTCTTTTAATCAGATGAAGATTAAAAGCCTCTCCCTGCTCAGGGCCTACCTCAGTTTTTACATAGCTTTCAGTTTCATTTTCCGGAAGAGACAAGGCTTTTCCTGTGTAATAAACAGGATTTACACCAAGTGTAACCCTCTTTCCTGCCACTGTTTTTACCGGGTAACTCACAGGATCCAATCCCCAATACCCGCTATCCGGCTTTTTAACCTCCCGGACATAATAGGTCTTATTCGGGATAAGGGCGATGTAAGCACCAGATCCGTCAATATTTTCGCGGACATCATTTGTGACGTTATCTTCCTGTCCGGAGCTGTCTTTATTAACATAGCAGTATCCAACCGGAACCGGATTGTTGGAAGCTCCTTCCTTCCAGCTCTTCGCTTCCTGTTCTGTACGGAACACGCCGTAGGAAGCGCCAACGATATCATTGCTTCCGCCCGGAGTCCACGTCTGCAAACCGTTGTTTTTCTGAAGTGATTTAATCACACGGATCGTACAAACATTATCAAGGAGTCCATCGCCAGTGTTATATACCAGTCTGTTATCGCTCGGAAGGGTAAACGCCTGTCCGTTGCTTTTTCTCGGTTTTCCAAGCGTTACTTTCTCTCCATCCTTAGTAATGGAAAAATCATAAGTAGTTGTATTTTTCCTGTAATATTTGATGTTAGCCGTAACGGCGGAAATACCACTTCCCGTCTGCATTACCGAAGGGACATCAACTTCTTTCGCGTAATAATCTCCGATCGGCAGCTTCACCTCTGATCCCCCGCCATTTTTCGCGGATCTGATCCAGCCGGACACGTTATCAGGATCTCCATCATCGGTGTCGACCCAGCAATATCCCATAAGTTTGTTGTCGCTCTTTCGATAGATTCCGTAATTGGCTCCATAGACAGCGGCATATGGCACATTTATATATCCGTCTACGCCATCATCTAATTTCACATTTGCTTTGTTGTTCACTTCTGGTACGTTCTTGCAGATTCGTACCACGCCACCATCATCATGACGGTATACATACATACCAGTCAAGACCTTACGATAGCCTTCCGTATCGCTCCACACGAGCGGGCTGCTATGAACGTTTCCATCCGAATCAACAAATCTGGCATCTGCGACATACCATCCAAGATCGTAAGAGTTCCATCCATTCTTCGGAGACTGATAGATCAATGAGCTTGAGCCTCCGCATATACCAACGTGCGTATAAGCCTTGCCTCTGCTATCTACATACACGAAAACGATTACGTCTCCTGTTTTTGCGTGGCTGTTATAAACACTGTTGTAATTTGCGACAGTTCCTTCGTTATATCCGCCGCCAAGATCTGAAAAGACCGTCGGGCCTTCAAATACGCAGTTCCAGCCGTTTGCCTTCATCGCATTTTCAACGACTGATACCTGCGTACAACTGCCAGTCAGGAAATGTCCAAGCTTTGGGAACGTTCCACCGAGCTTATCCGTATAGTGTCCATATAACACCCGTGCGACATAATCGGCGCAGTCGGCGTTGCTGCCTGCTCCAGTACCATGTGAAAACCCATATGCGGAACTAAAGATATCCTGCATAAAAGTATTCGCCGTGTCATATCCAATTATGCCCTGAACCCGGAACACTCCCTCTATGAGATCTTTGATGTTCCAGTGCTTTTTATCCGCATCCGTCCCGGTTGCATCGGAAGCTGTTGAATCATCCGGGATCACCCCGATTACATCTTCCGTTGTTGCAGCTTCCGTTGTCGTCTCTGTTACATCCTCTGTTGCAGCTTCGGTCGTTGCTTCTGTCGCATCCGTTTCCGAAGCAACATAGTCTGTGGCAAATAACTTACCTTCGTTTACCTTCAAACCACTCACGCCGTCTCTTGCGATCATAGCCGAAAGGATTGCAGACGCCTCAGAGGTAGAGGAAGCAACTACGTTATAGTCGACTGTTGATCCGTAGTTGGAAAAGCTCTGTCTTACTCCCTTATCATCACAGGCACCAGTGACAACCACGCCGCTCATCCCGGACGGAACAAGGGATGAAGCATCCATGCCCTGATTTCCGGCAGCTCCGACAACAACGATGCCATTGGAGATTGCTTCATTGATTGCCTGCTCAACAAGCGCTGTTTCAGAAGACCGCGGTGCAACAAGCGAGAGATTGATAACACTCACACGCGCATCAATCGCATACTTAATTGCAGCATAGATATCCGATATCTGTGCACTGCCAGATGCATTAAGAGCCTTGATAGAAAGAACACTCGCGGAAGGATATTCCTCTTTAATTGCGTTGAGCATCTTAGTACCGTGTCCGTTATCGTCCCCGGAACCTCCGCCTAACACAGATACGCTTTTATCTGCGCCGGAGCATCCGGTATCAATCAAAGCGATTGCTCCGGACATATTCGTGTCTGGAAGATTCTGCGCCAGAGATAAAGCATCATTGCCCTGATTAAGTCCGGACAGATCCGCTACATCGGGAACCGCTTCCTTTGGAGCCGCAACCTCCGTAGAAGGAGTTTCTTCCTGTGCAGGAGCTTCTGTCTCCTGTGGAGTCTCCTGCGGAGTTTCTTCTACGGTAGAGATTGAGAAGCAAACCTTGTTTACCTCAATCGAACCTACTTTGTCATAGTAATAAGAATAAGCGGATTTTGTTTCTTCTGCATTTGCAAACCGAAGGAGATAAACTCCCTCGTACTCTGACACTACATTCGTGTTTTTCGTAAACACGGACGGATCAGATGTTTTCACCAAAAGCTCACAGGAACTAAAATCCTGCGAAAGCGAAATCCCTTCGTTGTAGATGTGGTCGAACACGACGAACGTATTTTCTTCTACGGCGGGTTCCTCTGCTTTCTCCTCCGTAGTACCCTCTTCAGTCGTCACATCCTCTGTGGAAGCCTCCTCCGAGGTTTCTTCCGTGGATTCTTCTGCATTCCCGGAAATCTCCGTCGATGCTTCTTCTGTTGCTCCGGGTGTATCCGGGGCAGTCTCGGTAGTTTCTTCTTCTGTCAAATCCCCTGCTGTCTCATCTGCGGCGGCAAGCGCATCCTCAGAGATCGTGTACTCCGTCAAGGAAGTAACATCTTCTGTGGCTTCCACCGCGGCTGCTGCATCCGACTCATCCGCATTCGTTCGGATCGCGGAGTCAGGTATCATGGTAACAACACCCACGATGACCGTAAGCGCAACAGCCAAAACTTTTCTCACATTGTTTTTGGTCAGCTTCTTCATCAGCCCATATCCCCTTTCCTTAGTTATTAAAAAACATCATCCACTCATTAAGAGATTATAATTACAAATTGAAAAATAATCAATACGGAACGTATTTTTTATAGTGCATATTTTTGTCTTTGCGTATATTGTGGCGTATTCTCTATGTTTATAACGCTTACATTGTGCAACAATAAACGAAAAACACCATTTTTACGCAATACGCGGCAAGTAATTTTTCACACATTTCAAAATTCTTCCGAAATGAGGGATGGTGCGGAAGTAGTTTCCTATATATAGTTAGACGAGATTCTTCCTAAAAAACCAGATGTGATGAATGGAAGGCTATCTGTCTGTCCGTCTGTCCGTCTGTCCTCCTGAAATGAAAAAATCTGCCTGTATATATATAGACAGACAGACAGATTCAATATCACTCATTCAGTATTATTCTTTCAGTATTATTAGTGTGTAAAATCTACTTTTTTTGAAGTGTAAAATGTTCATTTCTTGACGTGTAAAATTTACATTTCAAGAAGTGAATGTCCCTACATTTCTTGAAATGTAAAATTTTCACTTCAAGGATTTATGCGGGTTTGCGGGGTGTTTTTTGTAAAAACGGGGCGATTTTTCCCTCTCCTCCCCCGCATTATAAATAGGAAGGAACCGGGAAGAGTCCGGGCGAAAACCAGAAACTCCGGAGTTACTCCTGTCCAGGATCACCGTGTTTTTTCAGGCGCAAAACAAGATTGTTCCGAAATGAGGGATGATAAAGAAAAGTCCTAAATATGGGACTAGCAAGAAAGAAAACAGAAAAAAACGCCGGGGGAAGGGAATCTTGGGTTTGACGGGGAAAGCCCGGGGAAATAGCAATCCAGAGAAAAGAAAAGCGACCAAAACCAAACCTGTCGGATTTTGATATCCGCAGGAAGATTTTGGTCGCTGCTTAACCTGCCGACCGAAGGGATCAGAAGAACCCTCCGGATCGGTAATGCAGGTCTAAAACATCGACGCTGTTATATAATGATGATAATAGGTACGACTTATAGTTTTTTATTTCAATATGGCTGTTTAGGATATTGTCTAAAACATATTCCACATGATCGCACTCAACCTGTTCCAGCTTCGTCCTTACGACATCGTATGGAACAGGGGTTTTATTTATAACAACGCTCTCACCCGGGAAACATAGAATGTCTGCGAGGAGAGCTACAACCCCCTCGACAATTCGATGCCCCGTAGGAGAGCTGTATTTTTGTAGAAGTCTCTCGTAACTAATATTCTGCTTGATCTCTAGTACCGTGTTTGCATAATCTCTTTCAGTAGGTTTGTCCCGGGTTTTGCCCCTCGCCTTGCCCGGAGGTATATCTTGCGGCGGTGCAGCATAATCATCCAGGGGAGTATCTTTTTGCGACGCGCCCGGATCGTAATTTTCCCAAGGAGCATCTCCCGCTTCTGCCCTCTCTTCTCCCGCAGAAGAATCATCTACCGGAGAATCATCAGGATCGTCTGGAAGCAACGGCGTATTATCCTCTTCCGGGATATCCGGAGCATCCGGAGCTGGGCGCGAAAAATCCATCACGTAAATAATATTGTTCTTCGTGAGCCCCTGTCTTACAACCTTAATAAGCCCAAGCTCTTTAAGCTCCTTCAGGCACTTTGATACGGTCTTGTTGGATAAACCCATATCCTCCTGAATAGAAGCCACCGAATAATATATGTACGCGTGACCATTTTTATCGTACCATCCGTTTTTTCGGGATAATCCCATACGGTCTAACATAAGCCCGTATAAAACCTTGGAATCGGTACAAAGCGATTTGAAATTTTCGTCTTTGAAGAAAACTTTCGGAATCCGAAAGAAAACGAAATTATCCGAAGTTTCTTCGGTAAAATATCTAAAACCCAAAATAATTATACTCCTTAATAATAAGCAACTAAACAAACACAACTAAATTAACAAACAAAAAATAAAGTAATTTAAGTTATAGCACATTTTGTATTGCCTGTCAATATTTGTCAATATATTGTAGTGTTTCAGTTTGCAACAAACGGAGAAACGAAAAAAGGCACTAGCTTTCGCTAATGCCTTCCTCGACTTTGTTTTTTGTTTTTTTGCTTCTTATTAGGAGATTTTTGAAAAATAATTATTTTACAAAGAACCTTCAAATATGACTGTATTGTACCACACAGGTTGTTATAAATCAAGAGGTTTTTGAAGAAATCTTGTCCTTCTCCCTTTTACGCCTTTTGTTCTGAAGGCTCAAATCCCAGACAGCAATACTTTCTCATTTGGGACATTTACGCCTTTGTAACCTAAATTGTCCCCCTTTTACGCCCTTGTAAAAGCAGAACAAACCTATCTGTGCTATCCTTATGATAATCATCAACTTTTACTCCCTTGTAAAAGCAGAAGGTTCCAAACCCTCAAAGGCTATATAAGTAAGTCCGGCTTCTCTTCCCTCCTGCCGAAGCAGGAGAAAAACACTCCCCGGTTTCCTTATATTTTTTGCCGATCAAAAATGCCGACAGGGACGGTAACTCGCCCCGTGTTATTCCTCTTATATGAGGGATTATGACTATTTTACATGTTCTCCGGCTCGAAGTCAACCCTAAAACACGCCCAAAGGTCTTTGCCTATAACAGTTTCCATGACAGCATCATCCTTTCTCAGAAAAATTGCTCAATATTTACCTTTTCTTCCATAGATCACTTCCATCCTTCCTTTTTGCCGCCAGCCCTAACGTATTCGATTGCTGTGCGAGAAGCCTCGATTCGTCCTCGGTTCACATCCTTGTTAACCCCATGCGTGGAATACCACTCCACTTCGCTCTCCAGCGCCCCCACAACCTTGTCGACATCAAAGGCGGTAGGCTGGGAGTCAATTTTCTCTAGTATTCCTAAATCGTCCGAATAGGACATATGAATCTCATTCTTTAGTTTATCTGCATCAATCAGTCTCATCGTTCGTCCTCCTGTTCTCTTATCAGACAATAATTGTAAGCCATACAGCCATCACAAGTCTGTCTTTGACATCCTTCCTCTAAATAATCCGCTCCATCTTCCATATATTCTGCTTCGCTCATTCTTCATCACCCCAATCTAATCTACAACCGCACTTGCTACAGTAATTTGGCGCATTGTTGTTATTCATTATTCCTACGTCATGACTGACTTTGATTGTGTTTCCACATTCACAATGGAATACAGAAAGAGTATCACTAAGGTTATGGTTAAATATGGGTTTCATTGGTATCTGCTTTTCATCTTCTACTTCCGCATTGCCTACTGCAAGTGCTAAAAATTCGTCAAATTCATCTGTTGTAATATCCCAACTGTCGCACCAATCGTACAAGGATATTCTTTGGCACTCTTTTTTAAGTGCATATGCTATTGTTTCTGCTGTTGATTTCTTCATCTAATTTTCCTCGCTTTCCGGCTTGTCGCACCGCTCAAACTCGATAACCCATACCCACGGATTTGCATTCCATCCGTAGCAGTCAAGATCGGATTTCTTGATGGTGGAATCCCATACATCTGGGAAACCAAGTGCTGTTGATGTATAATCGAAACATCCCTCTGCTTCTGCATCATCGTCTGTCATATCCTGCAACCGCTCCACTCTCACGTTGGTTACACGCAAGAAAATTCTTGCAGCTTCCTTCGGCATGTGAATGGATGGATGCCACCTTATAGCGACTTCTTTTCCGTTCTTATAGTATTTCTCCGCATCTGTATAATCTGCACGATACATATATCGCTTTAATCCCTTAAACCATGTTTCTCTAACATACAGGATATCTCCCTGGCAGATAGGACAAGTTCTTTCCGCTATGCTTAACTGCTCCGTATGTTTCTTATCTGAAAAGTTATGTACCGCATAAGTTCTCTTGTCGGCATTGTAAAAATCCATATCCGGCACAGTACACTCATTGGCATCTTTGCAAATTCGCCTCGTGCAACTCTTTCTCCCGTCCAGAATCGCCCGAACCATCTCTGTTTTAAACAATATTGGTTTCATACTCATTCCCCTTTCTCCAACTCCTTATCGTCAAATATGTTGCCGATAACTTCTACTTCACAACCACTTAATTGCTCAAAACTATTCCGCTTCTGATTGAAGCCATTCAAGTAAGTTTGCATAGCACATACTTCCAGCATTACAAGATTTGAATGTTGGACACTTTCTGCAATCCAGCAGTAAACATAAATTTTTTGCCAGCTCTTCATCTGACATATTCCTTATTCTGTCGGCATTGGTCTGTGACTTTGCTTTTCCAATATCACTCATTTTCTCCATCTCTCAATTCTTTCAGTTTTGCTTCGGCTTCAGATTTCGTGAGAAACAATGTTTCGCCGATTTCGTTAATATCCGACAACTCGAACACGCAACTTTCGATAGTACATGGCATCTCATTTGGAATCCCAAAAATGTAATAAATATCCGTTCCTACCTTGCAAGGCAGTTTCAAAAGCCTGCCCTGTTCCTCTAACTGCTTGTATTCCTCCCATTTGTCAACGTCTTCATCAGTAAGAAGCCGTGACTTTGATGTATTATTTGGTATATCAATGCACGGATGTTTCTCCAGCATTTCTACTACTCTCGACAACAAACCATCGCAATCCCCATATACCTTGTTAAGTCGATTTTCTAATTCTTCATACTCTCCAAGTTTCTTACAGACCGCATACTCGAAATCGCATTCATAGCATTTTTCAGGCGTTTCAAGTCCACCGCATCTTTCAAGGCACTTTGGGTAGTGGTAATTTCCATCGCTATTTTTCTTTGTTAACCTCTCCATATCATCATCCTCCATTTATTCGTTCTGCATTTCTCTTCAATTTATCCGCACATATTCTCTAGTATCTTCCGGATTTCATCCCGGACACTCTCCCTATCAAGAAACTCTGAGAAATCCTTGAGAGGGAGAGCTTTAAGAGGCTTCTAGGGGGTATTTCCTCGAAAAATATTGGATAAATAGGGTGTTCTTTACTCCCCTCCGTAAGCGCACAATGAACAATCGAGCTTACCAACAATGCCTCTTCGGAAACATAAATAACAATTCTCAGATATTACTCCTCGCTTTCTTTTTCCTTCTTTTCTAACTGTTATTATTATAACACGGAAAACCGTGTTACACAAGCAATTTATATAAAAAATATAGGTTTTTACCTATAATATAAAACAGCAAAAAGCAACGAAATTCCGAACAGGTTATCTATAATCACGAATTTACTTACTCAGAAACCTGAATACGAGCCCGGCGAAGAGCTGATCCAAAATTCAGGGAAAATAAGATTATTCCGAAATGAAGGATAATAAGGAAAAGAGAAATAAAATATATAGGAGACTATTTAGAGCCAAAAAAAACACAGCCGGGTTTCGTACCACCTGCGCTTTCCCCTTGTTTGGGATACATGTACGTCTAAATCCTTTACGATCTTTTGAATATACAGGAAATTCAAATCCCCGCATATATACGAATGCACAACGGTTCCCTTTACTACCCACAAAGAAGGCATGAACCCATCTAAAGGCTATATAAGTAAGTCCGGCTTCTCTTCCCTCCTGCCGAAGCAGGAGAAAAACACTCCCCGGGTTCCTTATATTTTCTGCCGATCAAAAAATGCCGACAGGGACGGTAACTCGCCCCTTATTGTCCTTTATATATGAATGATTTTACAACCCTTCCGGCTCGAAGTCAACCCGATCTTCCCCATCCTTAGCCCCAGGATCAGGGACAAACGCAAAAAGGAAATCCGCCGCCCTCCGGTACATATCCCCGCTGTCAGCCGGGGTTGAAAAAAGGACTTCGTTGCCCTTCAGAACATGCAGCTCCTTCGGGCGTTTGAACACCGCAATCGAAACCCCCTTTCCTCTCGCCATGCTCTCAGCCGTCTTTTTATACGCCTCGTTTTTCTTTTGAACGACTTTCTCATCCGGAATAAACTCGATAAGTTCCGAAACATCCCTTCCAAGCAGGGCGCAGATACGGTCTAAAGTAACAAAACTCACCGGGTTATTGTGCCTCAGCGAACTCATCGCCGATTCCGAAAGAATCTTATTCTGGCGTAAGAATGTCGAATTAAACCCCCGGCATTTAAGCGCATATAGTATATCTATCTTATATCGAATCATAATTTCCCCTCCTTATCCAAAAGGGTTTTCCAAATCTTTTGGGAAATCACAATCGCCTCTCCTGGGGAAAGAAGATATCCCGTAAGAGCCGCAACGTCTTCCGGAGACGCAGAAAGCCCGATTTTATCTCCCGTAGAGACAGCTTCCACCGCATGTTTGGTTATTACCCCTTTTGCCTTTTGTATGTATATTCCATTCTCGTCCAAGCCACAGAAAAAACATTCCTGCAGCGATTTAATTTCCTTCATAAGCATTACCTCCGCATCATTTTAAGCCACTCTTTATAACAGGTCATATCCGGGGTTTCCCCATCATTGATCTTCCCACAGAATCTTTCGCACCAGCACTTGCCTTCTTCATCCATCTTCCACCCAGCTAAATCATGGCAGACTTTGTCACTCTCGGAAGGGACACAAAACACATCAATCAAAAGCTCCTCGTTGGTTATGTCTCCGGCGCTTCTAATAATCTTAAAATGATCCATTCTAAAAACAAGTCCAACCACGCTGCCGTTATCCCACGACACATGAACCGTACCTGCATCGTTAATACTTTGGACGGTTCCCTGATCCCCCGGCTTGATACGATCAAAAGGATCGTCTACTGGGGAAATAAGCTCCACTCGGTCGCCCGGCTTACATATTTCCTTTAACTCTTCAGTCATTCTCCGGATTTCTTCTGCACTCATCGGTCTTTTTTTCATAAATCCCCTCCTAAATATCATACCACTAAAAACAGTGTTGCGCCACCTTTTACTATGTTATAGGCAAATGCCTATAATCTATCCTTCCCGGCGGTTCTTACAACGCCGAGCACTTTCTATTTTACAATTTATCCCCGCATAACGGGCAATACTCAATATTTAGATTTTTGCTCGTTCCACAATCACAAGCGTAGTCATACCGTGTGGAAATGATTTTTTTCTTGAAATCAATTCCAACGACTAATGATCTTCCATATCCTATAACGTCACGTCGTATGGTAAAATAGTTATTTGTTTTACAATAACAGTTTTTCATATTTATACCTCACTTCCCGGTTTTTCGCATCGCTCAAACTCGATAACCCATACCCACGGATTTGCATCCCATCCATAGAAATCAAGATCGGATTTCTTGATGGTACTGTTCCAAAGATTCTGAAAAGCATATTTATTTTCTTCGCCATTAAGTACATGCGGGTATTCTGTCTCTACGCCCTCTTGTTCAATTTGATTTGTAGTTATTTTCTGCAACCGCTCCACCCTCACATTCGTAACCTTAAGCCAGATACGTGCCGCTTCTTTTGGCATGTGGATGGATGGGCGCCACGGCGCATGATCGTGTCTCACTCCATTTTCATCAACATATGTATTGAACGGGATTGTATCAGTTGCTGCATAATAATATTTCCCCGTATCCTCAATGACCTGTTCATTTCCATCCAATTCATATAGATACTGCCATGTTTCCCGGACATACAGAATATCTCCCGGCTGATATGGTAAATTCATACCATAACTAAAAAACGGTTCCTCTAAAAAATTAACCTTGTCACATCGTAGTTCTTGTACCACTACCTTGTCAGCAAGTGGTACATTGTTCGTGTATCTATTTACTGGAAACTTAATCACTCGTCTCGTGCAACTCTTTCGTCCGTCCAGAATCTGTCTCTTATACACATCTCCGAGCCCACGAGACG
>ERZ1027001.1000-NODE-1000-length-15425-cov-9.730449_pt1 | contig 15425 bp, 16 predicted proteins | sample MGYA00519452_ERZ1027001 | MGnify/ENA primary metagenome ERZ1027001 (study PRJEB26926, sample SAMN06164867) | human gut metagenome | biome: ENVO:00009003; feature: ENVO:2100002; material: ENVO:00002003 | host: Homo sapiens | place: USA | collected 2012 ...
AAACGCCGTTTAGCTGCCTTCAGGATCAGGGACGCGGGAAGCTTCCTGCTTCAGGTGCCGAGGCAAAGGGCAAGACCAACTATATAGTCGCTCTGACCACGGCCGATCATGCGCCAAAGCCTATAACTCTCTACTACTACAGTCCGACTCGGAGCGCAGAGAACATAGGCCGCATCTTGGAAGATTACAACTTTGAAACTCTGGTGACCGACGGTTACAGCGGCTACAGAACGATACTTAATAACAGAAATCAGGATAAACCGATCCTCGATCATGTTCGTCACCAATCCTGTTTGGTTCATCTGCGGCGGGAGATTCTGAAGGTCGTTCTGCCCTCGGATCTCTTCAAGAAGCTTCTCGATAAACCGGAAGCGTTCCTTATGCAGCAGCTTGAAAAATTGCTCAAAGCCGATACCGAAGGCATGAAGCTGCACGCCGCATTAAGAGCAATTAACTCGATCTTCTTATTTGAAGCCCAGAAAAATGATGGGCTTATCAGCCCGGAAAAAGCCAGGCTAACTCAGGCCAAGCTGATGAAATGCCTAGACCGGATGATGATGAAGGCAAGCGAGGGCCTGGTCAGGCAAAAGGGATCTCTCTGGGAAAAAGCAAAGGACCATCCCGCTGCCAAGCCGTGTGTCTATTACCTTAATGCCCGGGAGGACTTTAAGACTTTCTTAGAAAATCCTGAGATACCGCCTTGTACAAATAAAGTTGAACGGGCAATACGCGGCGTTGCCATTCTGCGTAAAAACAGCCAGCATAAGCATTCTCCCCAGTACATGGAAGCGATGTGTATCGCTCTGTCCATTGACGCTACCTTGAGGGAAAATGGTGTAGATACGTTCCGTTGGCTTCAAGACTACAGCCAGGCACTGTTCAAACACATTACTGCTAAAGGCATTACTCAACTGTGGAAAGAGACAGGATGTAAACAAAACAAGTTCTCTATCCGTTTACCTGAGAAAGCGGGCACAGACGGGGCCAACAATCCGTACCTTCCGGAGAACCTGACCGAGGACTTCGATATGAAGCCCTGGCTGGACTCCATCTTTAAACCGTCAAATAGCCAACAATAATAAACTCCGGTGCTCGTTAAGAGGACCGGAGCTGCACCGACTCTGTCGGTGCTTAGGCATGCCCTTATATAAAGAATTTAGGGCATAAGACATTTACGGGAAAGCCTTGGAATGCTCAAAATTTGTTAATGGAACGAAGATCTTTTTTCCTGAAGGAAGATCGACTTGCAGCGAGAGCTTTCCTCCAAGAGTGTTCACATATCTCACGAGATCGGTTAATTTTACGTCCATGGCGTTTCTTTCAATTTTGCCAACAACAGACTGTGAGAGCTGAAGCTTCCTTGCGACTTCTTCTTGAGTCAAGTTTTGTTCGTATCGAAGTCTTGAGATGGCATGCTGCAAGACCATCTGTGAATGCTCCTTCTTAACTTTTTCTCGGAATTCCGGTGTTTTTGAGGCCAGAAACTCTTCCAATGTCACCAACTTTCTCCCATGGGTAAAACATGTGTGGATTTAGAGAAGAGAGCTTCTTCTCTATATGAGTTAAAAGAGTTACGTTAAATTATTTTCTGATCGGCTCCCACCTTTGATCGGCTAATGGTAGGTATTGGTGCGAAAGCGCGGGAGTAAAGTAAGCTGTTCTGCGTTCGCCCGATTACCAATATTCTTTTGAATGAAAAACGGCAAATTCGTCTGCTAACGCAAGACAATCTGTAAGAAAACAGCCCACCATCGTGAGCTGTTTTTAGAGTGAAAGAATGACTTAACGAAGCCAGACTTTATGTCCGTGAGCAAAAGCTCTGGCCACGTAAACGGCACAGACGCCGACGATGTTGCCGGAAAGCGTCAAACCGATCGTAATGGCAGTCCAGTAACCTGCGGCACCCATCGGAGCAGGACTTAAATAATCCGTGAAGGTAAGAATACTGCCCAAGCCCAAACCTAAGCCCCAGAGGAAGACGCCATAGATGACCATCGGCAGGAAAGTGATTCGATAGCCTCGCATGGAGAAGCTGCCGACACAGTTAACCGCGTCAAAAACGTGATAGATGGACGCAAAGCCGATAAGGTAGGTACTCCCGTTTTCAATACCTGAGCTAGTTTAAAAAACCTCGCGAGCCCCCGTGGGCTCTCTTTTTTGCCAAAAAATATTTTCTTAACTTATGTATTATTTGTAGTATAATGAGTCTGTGATTAGCCTAGGAGGAGCTATGCACTACAGACTTGGATTTAGTTCAAAACTGGAAAACTCCAGCGTCTACATTGAGTGCTCCGTTCGGAAACCCGGAGTCAATCATCCGATCCGTGAGATCGTTAAGCGGTTTGGCAAAAAGAAGGATCTATTGGCTCAAGATCCTCTTGCTCTGGAGAAGATTCAGAGGGAAGTCGATGAAATGAATCGGAAGTGCAAAGGCAGACAGCTGGTCTCGTCCCCCTCATCTTTGAAAAGTCTTAGTTCCGATTTATCCACGCTATTAGAAAGACAAAGTTTAGATAAACAGGCCGTTTTTGAAACCCGAAGTGCCGGCTGCCTCATTCTTCAGCGTCTGTATGACCAATTGAAATTCGATGCGAAGTTTGACTACATCAAAAAGTGTTCCGAGTTCCAGTACGATCTGGCAAAGATTGCGAAAGACTTGATCCTGCTCAGAATCCTAAATCCGGCTTCCAAACGCCGTTCCTCTATCGAAGGACCTCGTCACTATCTCGGAGTCGAGCTGAATAATCTTGATCATATTTACAAATCGCTGGATGTACTGAGTAAACACAAGACCGACATCATTCGCTATTGGAATCGGCAAATCGGTAAAGAAGTCCCTGAGCGGGACACCTCAGTTTGTCTCTATGACATCACGACTTATGCCTTTGAAAGTACGAACGCCGATGATCTCAGAGACTTCGGCTACTCCAAAGACAAAAAATTTAATGAAGTCCAAGTGGTCATGGCTTTAGCCACTGACAAAGACGGACTTCCTTTGGACTACGGTTTATACAAGGGTAATCAGGGCGAAGGCGCGACAATGGTGCCCTTTGTCGATGAGTTAAAGAAAAAATTTAACATTAAAAGTTTTACTGTCGTTGCCGACCGCGGCCTCAACAGCAAAGGAAACATCGATTCCTTAGTGAAGCTGGGGGACAACTACGTTTTATCTTCCAAGATCCGAGGAGCGAGCGATGACATCAAAGCTCAGGTGCTTTCTGAGGAAGGAAGAATTTCTATGAATAAAGTCACGGACGATGGTGAAATCATAGATTACGGCTGGTACAAGGAAATCCATACCGACGGCCCGATCAAATACGATACTCCGGAGTACGCCTTTGAAGAGGCTGATGAGGAGAAGACAAAGGATTTGGAAGCCAAGCTGAAGCATGTGAAAACAGCCTCAGGCAAAACCGTGAAAAGCAAGCTGAAACGTCGATACATCATTACTTGGACCGCATCCCGTGCCAGGAAAGATAAGAAAGACAGGGAGCGATTAATCAGAAAAGCCAAGGCCCTGGTTGATAGCCCGAGTGACATCAAGGCCGGCTTTAAAAGAGGCGGCAGAAGCTACGTTGTTGTAGATATGGACCCCGAGTCTGCCCGAATAGACGATGCTCTAATTGCAGAGCAATCCAAGTTCGACGGCATTCACGTTGTTGAAACTTCACTGGATGCTCCGGCATTAGAAGTGGTGAAAATCTACAAAAATTTATGGAAGATTGAAGACAGCTTCAGACATCTGAAGAGCAGCTTCAGAGCTCGTCCTGTCTACGTTCGGCTGGAAAATCACGTCCGAGGTCACTTCTTAATTTGCTTCCTTGCTCTGTGTCTGCATCGCTTCTTGGAATACAGGCTAAAGAGGGAAAACAAGAAAGCTACCACCGACCAAATCATCGACGGCTTGAACAATGCTCTGATTGCACTGATCAGTCCGGCCAAAGGTATAGAGCTTTACGGCACGAGCGGATTTAATACCGTAGTCAAGGACATTATGAGTGTCGTAGGCCTAACGCCTCCTCTAACTTATGAGGAGGCAGGATCGTTAAAGAAGAAGATGAGGCTGTATCGCTCTGTCCGAGACTTGTTCGGCTCTACTACAACGAGTTAAGAAATTAAAAAATCGAAGACTCTAGATCTGGCGGGGGCTCAAGGCCTCCGCTTTATCATTCTGGTATTGAAAACGGGATCTACCAGGCCGAGAATTGAATGAGTAAGCCGTCTGCTTCAAAAATCTTTTGCTCTTCCCCGTAAGCGTCTAAGTCTCGGTCCACAGTCTTCACAGTGACTTGACGACCGAGTGAGTTCAAAATGTCTTAGGCAGCCTTAACGATACTATCGCTTATAGTTCCGCCTGTTCCGTGCCACTTTGCGCTGTCGTTGATAATTGATACCTTGCTCATTGTCGTTCCTTCGGGTAGGTAAACGGGAAACTCTTACTTAGATGTTTTATGCGGTCGGGTAATGACAAATTCTTTCTTAGTAGGCTCGATAGAGCGCCAGGTAACGGAAAATCCAGGGTGAAGAATGAAGCTCAGACCGGCGTGAAATCGCTGTCTTCTGTAATTTCAATTTCCCCTACAGTAGATGGCAAGACTCTCAATGATCGTTTACCGTTGTGGAATGCTACTTGCCCTGCGAGCTTTCCCAAAAGCCGGCGTTGATACCGTTTGTCTTGTCGCCGGTGGTTACTTTGAACACCGGCTTACCTTCCAGAACATCCACCCTGGCAAACCGCTGACCGTATGGAAATGGTGTTAGTCCATCATCTGAGAATCGAATCACTTTTCCTGCATCTCCGTTGATGAGTGCGGCAGGCTGCTGACCTGAGTTGCCGACAAGACAGTCGAGAATTCCGAAGCTGAAAAGTAGAGTTTTTATATACGTAAAGGCCAGTGAGGCCTCTGTGCGCGACCTCTAAAACGTCACTGGCAGTTGAACTGATGGAAAACCTTGGCGATAGCCTGCTAGCGGCCGTCGAGCTTAATGAAGGTGAGGTAATCGTTATAGTTGGCGCTGCTCGCACCCTTTTTCATGTTGATTCTAACCGCAGCGGTTGTTGGCGTGATGGCATGGACGTCGCTGTGCGTCTTGATGTCAAGTGTGTTGCCTGTGTTCCGACCCCGCTGCGCCCTTATTTGGAATCGATTAAAGCAAGCTAGAGAGGCTGTCATTCCGTCCCTCACACGATAGCACGCTCTCGAAGGCTGTAAGACATTGGAAGGGAAGGACTTGCCTGTTGCCAAGAGACATCTCGGATTTTTCCCGAACTGACCAGATCGGATTTTTGCGCAACGAGCTTCTGGCGATTCGTTCTAAACTTTCCGCAACCGAAGAATCTTTCAGATAGGCGCTATTTTGAAAATCATCCGATTCCCGAACTCCCCGTTCGAACTGCATCAGCCCTTTGAGGCAGCCGGAGATCAGCCTCAGGCAATTAAAGAGCTCGTCGAAGGTATCGAGGACGGCCTCACGGCTCAGACGCTGCTCGGCGTGACCGGCAGCGGCAAGACCTACACAATGGCTAACGTCATTGCCAGAACGGGGCTCCCGACGCTCATCATGGCGCCGAATAAAACTCTTGCCGCCCAGCTCTATGCGGAAATGAGGGACTTCTTCCCGAACAATGCGGTGGAGTATTTCGTCAGTTACTACGACTACTATCAGCCGGAAGCCTATGTTCCCCAGCGGGATCTGTTTATTGAAAAAGACTCCGCGATCAACGAGCACATCGAACAGATGCGTCTTTCGGCTTCAAAGAGCGTGTTGGAACGCCGCGATGTGATTATTGTGGCCACGGTCTCCGCGATTTACGGTATCGGTAAGCCCGAGTCCTACACCGAAATGCGTCTGATCCTGAAAGTCGGTGACAAGATCGAGCAGCGCGGTTTGATTTCTCATTTGGTGCGCATCCAGTACGAGCGCAACGACATGGAATTTACGCGCGGTAAGTTCCGCGTCCGCGGCGATACGATCGACGTGTTTCCGGCGGAACACTCGGAAATGGCGCTGCGTATCGAACTTTTCGATGACGAAATCGAAGCAATGTACTTCTTCGATCCGCTGAACGGTAAAACACGTCAGAAGGTAGACCGCTTCGCCATTTATCCGACGTCTAACTACGTCACGCCGAGAAACGATATTCTTCGCGCTATTGAAGCTATCAAAGATGAGCTCAGAGACCAGGAGACAAAATTCATAGAAAGCGGCAAGCTGCTTGAAGCTCAGCGAATCCGCGAAAGAACGCTCTTTGACCTGGAAATGCTCCATGAGGTGGGCTTCTGCAAAGGCATTGAGAACTACAGCCGACACCTTGCAGGCGGTCTGCCCGGAGAGCCGCCTCCGACCCTGATCGACTATCTGCCGAAGGACGCGCTGATGTTCTTCGATGAGTCTCACGTTCTTTTGGGTCAGATCGGCGGTATGTACCGAGGAGACAGCGCCAGAAAAGAAACGCTTGTGACGTATGGTTTCCGTCTTCCGAGCGCCAAGGACAATCGTCCGCTCCGCTTTGACGAATTCGAAAGCAAGATGCGCCGAGCAATCTTTGTCTCGGCCACTCCGGCCGACTATGAACTGAATCATTCTTCCCAGATCGTGGAGCAGGTGGTGCGTCCGACCGGCCTGGTGGATCCGGAAGTAGAAGTGCGTCCGGCCACGACTCAGGTGGACGATGTACTCGGCGAAATTAAAGAAAGAATCCCGAAAGGCCAGCGCATTCTGATCACGACGCTGACCAAACGCATGGCCGAAGACTTGACCGACTTCCTGCAGGACAACGACATCAAAGTGCGTTACCTGCACTCAGATATTGATACGGTGGAACGCGTGGAAATTATTCGAGACCTGCGTGCCGGTGTCTTCGATGTTCTGATCGGCATTAACTTGCTGAGAGAAGGCTTGGATATTCCGGAAGTAGCTTTGGTCGCGATTTTGGATGCGGATAAAGAAGGCTTCCTGCGAAGCGAACGCTCACTGATTCAGACAATCGGTCGTGCGGCACGTAATGTTGAGGGAAAAGCCATCCTTTACGCTGATACGATTACAGACTCCATGCGCAGAGCGATGGACGAAACGGCTCGACGCAGAGAAAAACAGACTGCCTATAACGTGGCGCACAACATCACGCCAAAGAGCGTTAAGAAAGAGATTCGAGACATTATCGACGGCGTCTATAAGAGCGATAGCCTTGAGAACGAATTCGGGCTGGTTGACGGTCAGGATTACGAAAAAATGGGACCTAAGGAACTTGCGCGCGAAATCAAACGGCTCGAAAACGAAATGTTTGAGCATGCAAAGAATCTCGAATTTGAAAAAGCCTCTGAAGTCCGTGATAAATTGGCATCCATTCGTAAACAGGTTTTCGGAGCAACGCCCGGAGAAGACGAGGATGTCGCAAAACCGAACGCCTGAGTGCTCATTTTGAGTTGAATTATTAGTGATTACCCTATACATTTTTGCAAAAAACGTTAGGGGCTCGTAAGCTATTGCAACCTGCCTGCGGTGTACGCGAGAGAGGTGTGATTAATTCGTCAATTAAGAAGAATGCAAAAAACATGGTAAAAGTTTTATTTGTGTGCATGGGGAACATTTGTCGTTCCCCTACGGCTGAAGCAGTTTTTAAGAAAATGGTGAAGGAAGCCGGACTGACTGACAAAGTAATCGTGGATTCTGCCGGTACACATGGTTATCACGTCGGAGAGGCGCCGGACGTGCGCGCTCAGATAGCAGGCCGTAAGCGCGGATATGACTTATCCGAACTTAGGGCTCGTCAGATTACATCCGACGACTTTAGAGAGTGCGACTTCATTCTGGCGATGGACTGGGAAAATCTGACTGCGATGCAGCAGATCTGTCCTCCGATGTATAAACACAAGCTGGCGCTTCTGATGCGTTACGCAACGGAATACGATACGGCCGTAGTGCCCGATCCGTATTACGGCGGCAACGAGGGTTTCAACACGGTACTCGACTACTGTGAAGACGCCTGCGAAGGCCTGCTGGAAGTCGTTAAGAAACGCGCTTCTGTCTACATTCCCGGCTCAGCTCTGTAGCCGCTGAAAATTCATTTTCCTTCTTAGCCCTCTTCGGAGGGCTTTTTCAATTCCGACTATTGCGCTCGGAAATAAAACGGTCTATTATTTCCGACAAATTAAATCGGAATAAAGATGAAACTCACTACTAAAGGCCGTTTTGCCGTTACTGCGATGCTAGATATTGCTCTTCATGACCCTGAAGAGTATGTGTCGATCGCCGCGATCGGTGACAGACGCCATCTTTCGAGTGCCTACCTTGAGCAGATCTTCGGAAAGCTGCGCAGAGCAGGTCTCCTTGAAGGGGTGCGCGGTCCTGCCGGCGGCTACCGTTTGGCTAAGCCCGCGGATCAAATCACGGTGATCGATATTTTAGAAGCCGTGGACGACCCGCTGGAGAAAGCCAGCTGCGATAAAAACAGAGCAGTCTGCGACGGAGAAGGTGAGTGCATCACATTCGATCTTTGGGAAAGCCTCAACGAGGAAATCCGCAGATTCCTAAAAGGGATCTCGCTGAAAACCTTGGCTGACAAGAAAAAACTCAAAGATCAGGGCTTAAGCCCCGTCTCAATTATCAAACCGAAGGTTTAAACAATCCCCAATTTATCTCTTCATTGGAGCTAATCATGAAGTTCCCTATTTACCTTGATTATTCTGCGACCACTCCTGTCGATCCCCGTGTCGTCGACAAGATGATTCCTTTCCTTTATGAGAATTTCGGCAACGCTGCCAGCACGAGCCACGAATACGGCTGGAAAGCTAAAGAAGCCGTTGAAAATGCCCGCGCTGAAGTCGCAGCACTGATCAATGCCGATCCGAAAGAAATCGTCTGGACCAGCGGAGCCACCGAAAGCGACAACCTCGCCATCAAGGGTGCAGCCCGTTTCCATAAGGACAAAGGTAAGCATTTAATCACGGTAAAGACCGAACACAAAGCCGTGTTGGACTCCATGCGCGAACTTGAACGCGAAGGCTTTGAGGTCACCTACATGGATGTCGGCAAGGACGGTCTTTTGGACCTCGACGCTTTGGCCAAAGCCATGCGTCCGGATACGACTCTGGTTTCCGTGATGGCCGTCAACAACGAAATCGGCGTGATTCAGGACATCGAGAAAATCGGTGAGATGTGCCGCGAACGCGGAATTCTCTTCCATGTCGACGCCACTCAGGCAGCCGGCAAGATCCCCCTGGATATGGAAAAACTCAAGGTGGATCTGATGAGCCTTTCCGCCCACAAGCTCTACGGACCGAAGGGAATGGGTGCGCTTTATGTTCGCCGCAAACCGCGCGCTCGTATTGAAGCCATCATTCACGGCGGCGGCCACGAAAGAGGCATGCGCTCCGGCACGCTCGCCACACACCAGATCGTCGGTATGGGCGAAGCCTACAGACTGTGCCGTCTGGAAATGGATGAAGAAATGAAGCGTATCGGCGCTCTTCGCGACAGACTTTGGAAAGGCTTAAGCGAAATCGAAGCCGTTCACGTTAACGGAAGCATGGAACACAGAGCTCCGTTCAATCTCAATGTCAGCTTCGCGTTTGTTGAAGGCGAGGCCCTTATGGCCAGCTGCCCGGAAATCGCCGTTTCTTCCGGCTCCGCCTGCACTTCCGCCAGCTTGGAACCGTCCTATGTTCTTCGTGCCCTCGGTATCGATGACGAACTGGCTCACAGCTCCATCCGTTTCAGCTTAGGCCGCTTTACGACGGAAGAAGAGATTGACTACACCATCAAGCTCATCAAAGAAAAGGTTGCACAGCTTCGTGAAATGTCCCCGCTTTGGGAGATGTACAAGGAAGGCGTGGACATGAAACAAGTTAAATGGACAGAACACTAATAAGGAAAGAAAAGAATGCAATACAGCGATAAAGTGATGGATCATTTCCAGCACCCCAGAAATGTCGGCAGACTGGATAAAAACGATCCCAACGTCGGAACCGGTACACGCGGCGCCCCCGCTTGCGGCGACGTTTTAAGCCTGCAGATCAAAGTTAACGACAACGGTGTTATCGAAGACGCTAAGTTCAAAACCTACGGCTGCACCAGCGCCATCGCTTCCAGCTCTTTGGTCACTGAACTGATCAAGGGCAAGACCCTGGAAGAGGCCGAACAGCTCAAAAACACAGCTATTGCCGAAGAGCTTGAGCTTCCTCCCGTCAAGATCCACTGCTCCATTCTTGCAGAAGACGCCATCAAGGCCGCAGTGGAAGATTATCGCCACAAACAGGCTCAGATTAAGGAAAAATAATGTCGGTCACATTGACAGAGAAAGCAGCTTCCCACGTTGAAGAATTCCTTCGTAAACGCGGCAAAGGCATCGGCCTTAGAGTCGGTGTCAAAACCAGCGGCTGCTCCGGTATGGCTTACGCCTTAGAGTTTGCGGACAAAATCGAGCCCGAAGATCAGGTTTATGAAAGCTTCGGGATCAAGGTGATCGTCGATCCTAAGAGCCTGCCTTATATCAACGGGACTGAACTGGACTTTGTCCGTGAAGGTCTCAATACCGGATTCAAATTCAAGAACCCGAACGAGAAAGAAAGCTGCGGTTGCGGCAAATCTTTCCATGTCTAACTAAAGCGGAGGCATTATGGCGGCGCTGAACCCTTTTGAAATTTTCGGTCTGAAGCCACAGTTCCGAATTGATAAACAAAAGCTGGATGAAAAGTATTTTGAGATCCAAAAGAAGGTTCATCCCGACCGTTTTGCCTCGGCAAGCGACGCTGAAAAACGCGTTGCCCAGCAGTGGGCAACGCTGATCAATGACGCTTATCAAAAACTCAGCGATCCGATTCAGTGCGGCAAGGTCCTGTGCGCTCTGCGCGGACATCCGATTGATGAGGACAGCAGCGGTTCGATCTCCGAAGAGTTTCTTTTTGAACAGCTCGAGCGCCGAGAGGCCATTGCTGACGCCAAAGGCGCTGGCGATACGGCTGAGCTCGAAGTCATGAAGAAAGCCATAGAAAAGGAAAAGAACGAACTGCTTAACGAAGTTGCAGATGCGTTCGATGTGAAATCTGATGTCTCGCTGGCGGCAGAGGATTTAAAAAAGGTTATGTTTTTAAATCGCCAGCTACTGGATTTTGAATAATGTCACTTCTGCAAATTGCCGAACCCGGAATGTCGACAGCACCGCATCAAGAGCGGTTCGCTGTCGGTATTGATTTAGGCACCACGAATTCATTGGCGGCCACCGTTAGAAACGGTTCTCCTGAAGTTCTTGTCGATGAAAAAAATCAGAAACTGCTGCCCTCTGTTGTTCATTATGAGAAGAACGGAGACGTTGTCGTAGGTGAAGAAGCTCGGCTGCGTGCAGAAGCCGACCCGCTCAATACCATTTCCAGCGTCAAACGCCTGATGGGCCGAAGTGCTTCCGAACTTCAGAACAATCGCTACATGCCCTATGACTTCATTAAAGGCGAAGGCATGGTCAAACTCAACACTTCTCAGGGTGCCAAGAGCCCCGTGGAAGTGTCTGCAGAAATTCTGAAAGTCCTTAAAAAACGCGCCGAAGACGCCTTAGGCGGTGAACTGGTAGGCGCTGTTGTGACCGTACCGGCTTACTTTGACGACGCTCAGCGTCAGGCTACAAAAGACGCTGCCAAACTCTCCGGTTTGAATGTTCTTCGTCTCTTGAGCGAACCGACGGCCGCTGCCTTGGCTTACGGGCTCGATACCGGCGCGGAAGGTCTTTACATTGTTTATGACTTAGGCGGCGGAACTTTTGACGTCTCTGTCCTTCGTTTGCGCAAAGGCGTTTTTGAGGTGCTCGCCACCGGTGGCAACAGTCAGTTGGGCGGCGACGATTTTGATCAGCGCCTTTACTGCTGGGTCATTGATCAGGCCGGTCGCCCGCTTCTGACGCATTCCGACAGCCGTATGCTGATGGCAAAAGCCAAGGCGGCTAAAGAAATGCTCACAACGGAAAAGAAGGCAACGATTCATGCCAAGATTTCCGGTGACCGTATTATCAATGTCACGATTACTCGCGAAGTTTTTGATTCCATTACGCATCACCTGGTGGCAAGAACTATTGAAGCTACAAAGCAGACATTAAAAGATGCCGGTCTCAAGCGTGATGAAGTAAAAGGTGTGGTGCTCGTCGGCGGTTCCACCCGCATGCCCTGCATCCGCAAAGCTGTCGCTGATTACTTTGATCGCGAACCGCTGACTGATATCGACCCGGATGAAGTCGTGGCAATCGGTGCCGCGCTCCAAGCCAATTTGCTTGCCGGCAACCGCAGCGACGAAGACTGGCTCTTGCTTGACGTCACACCCCTCTCCCTCGGTCTTGAGACCATGGGCGGTTTGGTCGAAAAAGTCATTCCCCGCAATACGCCGATTCCTGTGGCTATGGCTCAGGACTTTACAACCTTCAAGGACGGTCAGACCGCGATGTCGATCCATGTCCTTCAGGGTGAACGAGATTTAGTGGAAGAGTGCCGCTCTTTGGCCAAATTCTCTTTGCGCGGCATTCCACCGAAAGTTGCCGGTGCGGCTCGTATTCGTGTGACGTTTCAGGTCGACGCCGACGGACTTTTGTCGGTCACGGCCCGCGAACAAACCACGGGCGTGGAAGCATCCGTTACGGTCAAGCCTTCTTATGGTCTGTCGGAAGATGAAATCAGCCGCATCCTGAAAGACTCCTTCGGTCATGCCGAAGAAGATATGAAGCTGCGCGAATTGCGCGAGCAGAAAGTCGAGTCTGCGCGTCTTCTGGAAAGCATTTACTCCGCACTGTCCTCCGACGCCGACCTTCTCAATGAAGCCGAGCGCGCTCAGATCGACGCCATGATTCAACATCTCGAGACCGTTCGCGCGCAAGATGACAAGGATGAAATTAAAAATTCGATTTCAGCACTGTCCGAGGGAACCAAGGACTTTGCTGCACGTCGAATGAACCGTACGATCTTGGAAGCACTCCAAGGCAAATCTGTTGACGAGGTTTAAAAAATGCCGAAAGTAACCGTTTTACCGCATCCCGGAATCTGCCCGAACGGGGCTGAGTTTGAAGTCCCCGAAGGTGCAAACTTAGCTAAGGCTTTGGTCGCTAACGGCGTCAATATCGACCATGCCTGCGAGTTCTCCTGCGCCTGCACGACTTGTCACTGCTACATCGACAAAGGCTTTGACTCGTTGGAGCCGGCTGAAGACGATGAAGAAGATCTGCTTGATCAGGCTTGGGGTCTGAAATCGAATTCCCGCCTGACTTGCCAGACAAAAGTCGGCAAAGAAGACATCACGGTCGAAATTCCGAAATACTCCCGTAATCATGCGAGAGAAAACGAATGATGAAGCTGACTTGGAAGGATCCGCGTGCCATTGCGGAAGAGCTCTACGATGAAAACCCGGATTTAGATCCGCTGACGATCAGCTTTGAGAAGATGCACGCGATGATCGTCGCTCTCCCGGATTTTGATGACGATCCGGAAGCAAGCAACGAAAAAATACTGGAAGCCATCCTGGTAGCTTGGATGGACGAAAGAGAATAATGTTTAGCCGGCCGGCTGATCTAAGAGATCTAGCAGGCCTTCCTGCCAAGCTAAACCGGCTAAAACAGCAAGGGACGATTCGAAAGTGAATCGTCCTTTTTCTATGCGTTCAATAATCGCTTCGGGCTCTAAGAGCTCAAAACACTCCACTTCGCCGTCCATGTTGTGAGGATGGAAAGAATCTTCAACGTAAGCGTTGCAGATGTAGGCGATTTCTCGCATCCAGCCTTCATGAACGGGACGAGAAATGATATTGCGCGCGCTAAAAGAGATTTCAATGGATCCGGGTGCTACACAGGCTTCTTCAAACGCTTCGCGTTCCATCGCAAGCCCGAAAGGCTCGCCTGCGCCGACTAAGCCGGCCGCACAATTGTCCCAATAGCCCGGGCCGATCGCCTTCTTGAAAGAACGCTGAGCGACCCACATCCTGCCGTCACGCGTGAACGGATTCAGGTGAACGGCAAAGGTGTTAAAGGCAAAGGGACGGCACATTGCACGCTCAATAACGGTCAAAGGCGACTCGCAGGCAATGTCATCCGAAGCAGTAACGGAAAGCAGTTCATCCCGCCAGGCAAAGACTTTGTCCGCGCCTTTATAAAGGTGCGAAACGGCAGCCAAGCGGCGCGAAGCCTGTCCGGGGCCTTCCGCGGTAAACACGAAAGCATCCGGACGAGCTTCACAGAAGCGAAAGGTTTTCGCTAAAAACTCGGCATCAGTTCGTTCAATATGCCCGGCTCGTACGTCGTTAAAGTAAAACGGAATACGGGAGGAGGGCACGGGAACTTCGGCCATGCCGTAAAGCTCTTTTAACAGAGCCGCGATTTTCAGCTTCCTTTCGCTCATGATTCTTAGGCCTCAGGACGCATATGCGGGAAGAGCAGAACGTCACGGATGCTCGGAGAGTCGGTGAGCAGCATGACAAAGCGGTCTAAGCCCACGCCGCAGCCGCCTGTCGGAGGCAGACCGTATTCCAGTGCGCGGACGTAGTCGGCGTCGTAGTACATAGCTTCATCATCGCCGCTGGCTTTCAGTTTTGCCTGAGCCATGAAGCGAGCAGCCTGATCCTGCGGATCGTTCAGCTCAGAGAACCCGTTGGCAGTTTCGCGGCCGGCCATGAAGAGTTCAAAACGCTCGGTGATGCCCGGGACTTTGTCGGAGGCGCGAGCCAGCGGAGAAATCTCAACCGGGTAGTCAATGATGTAAGTCGGCTGAATGAGTTTGGATTCGGCAACGGCTTCAAACATAGCCATCTGCAGAGCGCCGACGCCTGCGTCAGCCTTAGCGGGTTCACCCAGGCGCTTGAGTTCTTCCTGCATAAAGTCCTTGTCTTCGAGCTGCTCGGCGGTGTACTGCGGAGCGTACTTCAGGACGGCTTCTTTAGCGGTCAGGCGATCAAACGGTTTTGTGAGGTCGATGGTATGACCCTGATACTGAATGACAGCGGTACCGATCGTCTTTTCTGCGACGGTACGCAGAAGTTTTTCGGTGTAGTCCATGAGCCAGTGATATTCCTTGTAGGCTGCATAGAACTCCATCATTGTGAATTCAGGGTTGTGGCGAACGTCAACACCTTCGTTGCGGAAAGAGCGGTTGAGTTCAAACACGCGTTCAAAGCCGCCGACGACCAAGCGCTTCAGATAAAGTTCCGGTGCGATGCGCAGGTACATATCCATGTCGAGCGCATTGTGATGGGTGATGAAAGGTTTGGCATTGGCACCGCCGGGGATCGGATGGAGCATCGGAGTTTCCACTTCCATGAAGTGATGTTCCATCATGAATTTACGAGTTTCGGCGATCGCCTTGGAACGGATCATGAAGGTGCGGCGTGTGCTTTCGTTCATGATCAGATCGACATCTGTCTCTTATACACATCTCCGAGCCCACGAGACGCGTAGTAATCTCGTA
>ERZ1027001.1020-NODE-1020-length-15179-cov-10.791590_pt1 | contig 15179 bp, 17 predicted proteins | sample MGYA00519452_ERZ1027001 | MGnify/ENA primary metagenome ERZ1027001 (study PRJEB26926, sample SAMN06164867) | human gut metagenome | biome: ENVO:00009003; feature: ENVO:2100002; material: ENVO:00002003 | host: Homo sapiens | place: USA | collected 2012 ...
CGAGATTACTACGCGTCTCGTGGGCTCGGAGATGTGTATAAGAGACAGGCAAAATGTTATTTGAAGTATATAGTAATGGACGATGATAAAGAGAGTAAAGAGAAGTATTATATGGGTAAACAGATTGCTGGATATTTAAGCTTTGTGAAAATGATAGAGGGTGAGGCTGGATTGCAAAAGATATATACTAGAATTGAGAAGAGTACAGAAGGAAGGGTGGTAATAAAAGAGCGGATAAATAATTTATAAAAACTATAAGTTATATAGTCTACTATTTATAGCAATGCTTAGAAAAAGGACAATTAGTAAGCAGGAATATTGTGCGAATGAGGTAAATGTCGGTAAATTTTGGCAGTTTATAATAGAACAATATAATTCTAGGTATTTTTTGTAGGGATGAGCAATAACCAAGAATAAAATCTGTTTAAAGGAGTAACACCGAATGATTGATATATATACAGAAAAAAAAGAATCAAAAGATTGGATACTTCAAAATGATTTATATTTCAATTTAAATACAGGGAATGAAGAGATGTCCCCAAATGAGATAAAACTGATCTGGCAGGTGGATGAAGCAAAGCTGACACCGGATAAGCATATTGAAACCAAATATGGTTTAGGCACAATCCGTAATTTATCGTCCGGTTGTAAGACATTGCTCAATATTGTGAAACATCCTGATAAAGTGGTGTGTGTAGAAGAATGTGGTCCTAATGTACTTAAAATTATTTTTACAATGGATCATATAAAGATTTATATGTCAAGACCATCATTTGCAGATATTCCGGATGATGCAAAAATCAGATTTAATGATTCTGAAATAGTAACCGGAAGCAAAGGGTATCATGCCTGGTGGAGCAAAGAGTATGAAAGGAGAGAAGCAGATGGTTTATAAAAATATTACATTTAAAGCAAATCCGTTTTCATATGATTTAAGGTTTGATGACAGAATAACTCTCGTTGGCGGGGACAGTGGTACGGGTAAAACAGTTCTTTATGAAATGTTAGAAGACCTGAGATTAACTGACGAATATAAAGCTGTTAAATTATATAATTACAGATCAGATAACTTTTCAGAAGCGATCAAACAGTGTAGAGATAGTTTCATTGTAATTGATAATGCAGATATATTAATTGATGACGATAGCAGGAGATTCATTAATTTTGAATTTTCTAATCAATATATGCTTTTTTCAAGAAATTGTGACGGACTCAATGTGTCGGATAGGAGTTTTAAGGAGCTGAAATTGGATCATAACAGGATAACACTGGAAGAGGAGTTGTGATATGAAATATTTGTGGACGGAAGATACCGGTGCAGGCCTTCACTTCTGGAAGTTGGTGAATCAACTTTTCTTTCATGATACACTTGTGATTGAAAGTAAGGAAAGCAATCAGGGCATACTAGATGCATTGTCAGACTTAAAGATAAAAGAGGATGACAAGTATTATATTGCATTTGATCATGTGGTTGACAATCAGGATATCCGTAATAAGTATCGTATGCTGAAAGCGATAGAAGAAAAAGCAGAGGGGAAGATTATAATTCTGGATATGATCTGTTTTGAATATCTAATCCTTGCCTTTGATAAGCTGGTGACATGGACGGGTACCGGAAAAACAGATAAAATCAAAATTCGTGAAGAAGTGTTAGCTGCAATTGAGAATCATAGAATCAACCTGGCAAAGATTGATGATGAGAAGACATTACAGTATTTATCCGGTTTTAAGAGATATTCTACCGAGCGGGTGATGAAAGCTCTGGTAGGTGAATTTACGCAAAATGAAGAATGGTCCATTAAGGGACCTTTTATGGGTGAATGCTGGTATAAAGATTGTTGTGTGTCAAAATATCCGGAAAGTCTTAGATGTGGTAAGCCGGAGGAAGAAGATGGAAACGAGAAGATGCGGATGTTGATACAGTCAGAGAAAGTACAAAAAGTACTACAAATAGTAAGTTAGATGTTATAAAAGTAAATGCAAAAAGTACTCCCCTAAGCCGGTGACATACGTTTATGAGAGACCGTTTCTGATATCATGCATACCAGAAAGACGGTCTCTTTGTAACTACTCAAAATCAATTATTTGTTAACGTCTTTTCATATTTTTCATCAGTGAGAGGATCATATCCGTCTTTTTTCGTTCCTCTTCTGACATGTTCTGTTTCAGGATATTGATCATCATATCCCGTTCATTTTCGGAAAACTCAATCCCTTCCTTTTTTGCGGTAGAAGCAGCCTGCGAAAGCTCGGAAGCCATTTCTTTTGCGTTGCCGGAATGGTTCTGATTGGCAAACTGCATTAAAAAATTGAGCTTTTCAGGGGAAATATTTCCCATATTTCCCTGTTTTAATAAATCTGAAATGTCCATTAGATACCTCCTGATCAGCGGAATAATAAGTCGTATGCGGAAAAGAGCTGGAACATATTGATAAAGGAATCAAGATTTTCCGCCTCTTTTTCATTGCAGTATGGGCGGATGTCATTCAGCATATTGACCACATTTTCTTCCGGATTTTCCATAGAACATATATTCAGACTGCTGGAGTCGTTTTCAAAAAAGTGTATTGTCTTCTGCAACTCTAAGATTTTGGCAAAAATTGCGAGATTCTTCTGCTGGGGTTCCTGCAGATAGGGAATTGAGGTTTTCAGAATCTGGAGTTCTTTGCTTTGCAGCTGTTCATCGAAAAGTGTTGGTTTCAGTTCGTCGTCCATAAAATCCTGTAGTTACCCTTTTTCTTTCAATATATGCATCAGAAAAAAAGCTATGCAATATTTTGAAGCCTGCATATAGTAACAGTAGGAGCTTTATGCCAAAATCAAGAATAGGAGCAGAAAAATGGGAAAACTGATCATTGACGGAAATAAAGTATATGAGATAGATGAGGAATGTCTTGAGAAAAAACGCCACAAAGAGCAGGAAGAACGAAAAAGAGAATGGGAACAGAAATGGGAGCGAAACCGTGAAAAAAACAGTCAGAACAGTCGTGAGAAGAACCGTAAAGGTGTAAGAGAAATTTTCCGATAAGAAAAACGGGTACTGCATCAGCAGTACCCGTTTCAGATTGTAGAATAAGCAGAAAGGCTAGAAGCATCCACCACCGCATCCGTTGCCGCCGCAGCAGAAGAGTAATAAGATTAACCATAAACAGCTGTTGTTGCCGTTATCGCATCCGCCACCGATACCATTGTTGCCGCATCCGCAACAGCATAACAGGATGATCAACCAGATAATAGAGTTGCATCCTCCTTCGTTTTCGCATCCGCATCCACAGTTTGTTGCTGCTAAATCACTCATTTGAAATCCTCCAAATTTTTACTTACACTTCATCATATGTGGGGAACAAAAAAGTGTTACAGGGCAGCCATAAAAAATAATAAAATGTTGACAATACTTGCATAATTGTATACAATTATGCAAGAAGATAAATTGTATACTAAATAAGAGCAGGAGGATGAAGATGAAAGCCATCGGAGATATGAGGGAAGTTGTCAAGAATGAAAAGACAAATCTATTACAGTTAGAGGAACATTTTTACCAGTTAAATGATGTGACAGAGCCAAACGTATTCAGAAATCTGTTTCCATACGATGAAGTGCCTAAGATCGCATTTAATGACCGTATCGTGCCTCATAATATGCCGGAAGAAATCTGGATCACGGATACCACATTCCGGGATGGACAGCAGTCGAGAGCTCCTTATACGGCAGAGCAGATCGTAACAATTTATGATTATCTGCACAGATTGGGCGGACCAAACGGAAAGATTCGTCAGAGTGAATTCTTTTTATACAGTAAAAAAGACAGAGATGCCGTTTATAAATGTTTAGAGCGTGGATACCGGTTCCCGGAGGTTACGAGCTGGATCCGAGCCAATAAGAAAGATTTTCAGCTTGTAAAGGATATCGGATTGAGAGAGACAGGAATCTTAGTCAGCTGTTCCGATTATCATATTTTTTATAAAATGCGAATGACAAGAAGAGAAGCAATGAATCAGTATTTAAGTGTCATCCGGGAATGTTTAGAGACCGGTATTTCACCGAGATGCCATTTAGAGGACATCACACGTTCCGATATCTATGGATTTGTCATTCCGTTCTGTTTAGAACTGATGAAGCTGATGGAGGAATATCAGATTCCGATCCGTATCCGTGCCTGTGATACGATGGGTTATGGTGTGAACTTTGCAGGAGCCGTCATACCAAGAAGCGTACAGGGAATCATCTATGGCCTGACCACACATGCAGGCGTGCCAAGTGAACTGATCGAGTGGCATGGACACAATGATTTTTACAAAGCGGTAACCAATTCCACAACCGCATGGCTCTATGGAGCAAGCGGTGTCAACTGTTCTTTATTCGGTATCGGGGAAAGAACCGGAAACACACCGTTAGAGGCAATGGTATTTGAATATGCACAGCTTCGGGGAAGTTTAGACGGTATGGATACAACCGTGATCACGGAACTTGCAGAGTATTTTGAAAAAGAATTAGGATATGTGATGCCGGATCGTACACCATTCTGCGGAAAGAATTTTAATGTTACAAGAGCGGGAATCCATGCAGACGGATTGTTGAAAAATGAGGAGATTTATAATATATTTGATACGGAGAAATTTTTAAACCGGCCGGTACTGGTATCTGTATCAAACACTTCAGGATTAGCCGGCATTGCACACTGGATGAATACTTACTATCATTTAGAGGGAGAACGTGCAGTAGATAAGAATTCAGAGTTAGTTCATCTTGTAAAAGAAAAGGTGGATCAACAGTATGATGATGGCAGAGTGACCGTTATGACGGATGCAGAATTGACAGAAATGATAAATGACTGTTGTCAAAAGCTGCAGATTGAATTATAACTATAGGAGGGTTTATAATGAGTGAGGATGGTCATTCCCTGAGTGCGCGTGTGTTTCATACCCTTCGGGAAGAAATTTTATCCGGAAAATATCAAAAAGATGAGGAACTCAAAGAAAAGACGATCGGAGAGGAACTCGGAGTCAGCCGGACACCGGTACGGGAAGCCTTAAGGCAGTTAGAGTTAGAAGGTTTAGTCACGATAATTCCAAACCGGGGAGCTTTTGTGGAGGGAATATCCAAAGATGATATCCAGGACATCTATGAGATCCGTTCCCTTTTAGAAGGACTTTGTGCGAAAAAGGCGGTCACCGGGATCACGGAGAAAGAATTAGAAGAATTAGAGGAGAATCTTTATCTTACGGAGTTTCATATCCAAAAAGAACATTATGAACAGATATTAGAATTAGACAATCGTTTTCATGAGATTTTGTATGAGGCATCTAAGAGTAAGATGTTAAAACATGTGCTCAGCGACTTCCACCACTATGTGGAACGGGTACGGAAGGTTTCACTTTCCGGTACAAAACGTGCAAAGGAGTCGAACGAGGAACATAAAAGGATTGTCGAGGCTTTAAAGGCTCATGATGCGGAAAAAGCCCAGCAGCTTGCAAACCAGCATATTATGAACACCATCCACAGCTATGACCGCTACGGATGGGATAAGCTATTAAATATGAACAGTATGGAGGAAGAAATTCATGGAAAAAATTAAGATGGCAACACCGTTAGTTGAGATGGACGGAGATGAAATGACAAGAATCCTGTGGCAGATGATCAAGGATGAACTGTTAAATCCATTCATCGAGCTCAATACCGAATATTATGACCTTGGTTTAGAGCATCGTAATGCAACCGACGATCAGGTAACGGTAGATTCCGCAGAAGCGACAAAAAAATATGGAGTTGCCGTAAAATGTGCGACGATCACACCAAACGCAGCCCGTATGGATGAGTATGACTTAAAAGAGATGTGGAAAAGTCCAAACGGAACGATCCGTGCGATCTTAGACGGAACCGTATTCCGTACCCCAATCGTAGTAAAGGGAATCGAGCCATGTGTACGCAACTGGAAAAAACCGATCACGATCGCAAGACATGCTTATGGTGATGTATACAAAGGAGTGGAGATGAAGATCCCGGCAGCAGGAAAATGCGAACTTGTATACACAGCAGAAGATGGCACAGAGATGAGAGAAACCATCCATAACTTTACCGGCGCGGGAATCGTACAGGGACAGCACAACGTAAATGCTTCTATTGAGAGCTTTGCAAGAAGCTGCTTTAACTATGCACTGGATCAGAAACAGGATTTATGGTTTGCAACCAAAGATACCATTTCTAAAAAATATGACCATACATTTAAAGATATTTTCCAGGAAATCTTTGATGCAGAATACAAAGAAAAATTCGATGCCGCAGGAATTGAATATTTTTACACATTGATCGACGATGCCGTGGCAAGAGTCATGAAATCAGAGGGCGGTTATATCTGGGCATGCAAGAACTATGACGGAGATGTTATGAGTGATATGGTATCTTCAGCATTTGGTTCTCTTGCAATGATGACTTCCGTATTGGTATCTCCGGACGGATATTACGAATATGAGGCAGCACACGGTACCGTACAGCGTCATTATTACAAACACTTAAAAGGCGAAGAGACATCCACGAACTCCGTAGCTACGATCTTTGCATGGACAGGAGCACTCAGAAAACGCGGAGAACTTGACAACAATCAGGCATTATCAGACTTTGCGGATAAGTTAGAGAAAGCATGTATTGCAACGATTGAGTCAGGAAAAATGACAAAAGATTTAGCATTGATCACATCTTTAGAAAATGTAACCGTATTAAACAGCGAGAACTTTATCAAAGAGATCCGCAAGACATTAGAAGAGATATTATAAGCGCAGAGAACATAGAAATGATACTTCGAAAAGAGGTGCCCACAGAGGCACCCTTTTTCGGGTAATGAGGTGAAATATGATACTATCCGTTCAGAATGTCAGCAAATCATTTGGAACAGACGAAATTCTAAAAAATGTGTCTTTTCATATTGAAGATCATGAAAAGGCAGCCGTGGTCGGCATCAACGGTGCCGGAAAATCCACACTTTTAAAAATCATAGTAGGAGAACTGACTCCTGACACCGGAGAGGTCATCACTGCAAAAGGTAAATCCTTAGGCTATTTAGCACAGCATCAGGATTTAGAGGGTGACAGGACCATCGAAGAAGAATTGCTTTCCGTAAAGAGTGATGTGATCGCAATGGAGCAAAAGATCCGTGCGATGGAAGAACAGATGCATCATGTAGAAGGGGCAGAATTAGAAAAACTTTTAGAGGACTATAACCGTATGCATCATCAGTTTGAATTAGAGGGCGGTTACAGTTACCGGAGTGAGGTTTACGGTGTCTTAAACGGACTCGGTTTTTCACAGGAAGATTATCAGAAGAAGATCAGCCAGCTCTCAGGAGGACAAAAGACCAGAGTTGCGCTTGGAAGACTGCTTGTGACAAAGCCGGACATCATTCTGTTAGATGAGCCGACGAACCATCTGGATATGAACTCCATTACATGGTTAGAAACCTTTTTGATGAACTACAAGGGTGCGGTAGTCATCGTGTCCCATGACCGTTATTTTTTAGACCGTGTCGTGACAAAAGTCATTGAAGTATCGCTGCATCAGGCGCAGGTCTATGAAGGCAATTATTCCGAATATGCCGTAAAAAAAGAAAAAGTCCGCGAAGCACAGTTAAAAGCCTATTACAATCAGCAGCGGGAGATCAAACATCAGGAAGAAGTCATTACCAAGCTGAAATCCTTTAACCGTGAAAAAGCCATAAAGCGGGCAGAGAGTCGTGAAAAACTGCTGGATAAGATCGATCGTTTAGAAAAACCGGTGGAAGAACATACCGATATCAAGATCATATTAGAGCCGAATATATTAAGCGGTAACGATGTCTTAAGTGTCGAGGGATTAGCAAAAGCTTTTGGCAGCCAGAAACTGTTTGAAAATCTGGATTTTGAGATCAAGCGTGGAGAGCATGTTGCCCTGATCGGAAACAACGGAACCGGTAAAACAACGATTTTAAAGATCTTAAACGGAATGGTCAAAGAGGATGCAGGAGTCATCCGGCTTGGAAGCAATGTCTATATCGGATATTATGACCAGGAGCATCAGGTACTCCATATGGAAAAAACACTGTTTGAAGAGATCAGTGATGCATATCCGGAACTGAACAATACACAGGTGCGAAATACCTTAGCGGCATTTTTGTTTACCAATGATGATGTCTTTAAAAGAATCGGTGATCTGAGTGGTGGAGAGCGTGGACGTGTGTCTTTGGCAAAGCTGATGCTTGGCAAGGCGAATTTTTTAATTCTCGATGAGCCGACGAATCATTTGGATATTTTTTCAAAAGAAATATTGGAAGCGGCATTGAACCACTATACGGGAACCGTCTTTTTCGTGTCCCATGACCGTTATTTTATCAATAAGACGGCACACCGGATACTGGATCTGTCTAACGGAGTGCTGACAAATTATCTGGGAAATTATGACTATTATATAGAAAAACGTGCAGAGCAGGAAACGTTAACGCCGTCAGATGCAGAAACCGTTTCAAAAGAAAAAGCAGAGACAGAAAATAAACAGGACTGGCAGAAACAAAAGCAGGAGCAGGCACGCCGCAGAAAAATTGCCAATGAACTGCAAAAAGTAGAAGCCGAGATTGAAACGTGTGAGCAAAAAATCGCCGAGATCGATGAGCAGTGTCAGGACCCTGCGATTGCAGTAAATTCCGCAAAACTAAATGAACTTGGAAGCGAACGAGCCGTTTTATCTGAAAAACTAGAAGCACTGTATGAGCAGTGGGAAGTGCTGTCAGAAGATAGTTAAATTTTTGACACATTGACAGTAAAACTACAAATGCTTATAATATATGTAGTTGGCTTAGGAGGAATTAAAGTGGAAAAAGAGATTTCACAGGCAGTAATTCGCAGAATGCCCAGATATTATAGATATTTAGGGGAACTTTTAGACGAAGGCGTAGAGCGTATTTCGTCGAATGAACTTAGCAGCAGAATGAATGTCACTGCGTCACAGATACGCCAGGATCTGAATAACTTTGGCGGATTCGGACAGCAGGGATATGGATATAATGTAAAATTTTTGCACGATGAGATCGGCAAGATTTTAGGATTAAATCAAAGACACAATATTATTGTAGTCGGAGCCGGTAATCTGGGGCAGGCACTTGCGAATTATGTAAAATTTGAGAAACTGGGCTTTGTGATCATTGCCCTGTTTGATGTAAATCCTGCACTGAAAGGAAAGACAGTGCGTGGAATAGAAATTCATATGATTGATGAAATGGAAGAGTTCTTAAAGACACATGATGTAGATATTGCAGCGTTGACCATGCCAAAACAAAAGGCAGACGCAGTTGCAAAGAAGCTGGTGGATTCCGGCGTACATGCGATCTGGAATTTTGCACATGTGGATTTAGAACTGACAGATAAGGACGTGGTAGTAGAGAACGTTCATCTGTCCGACAGTCTGATGCAGTTGTCCTATAACGTTGTAAAAAATCAGTCAGCAAAAGAAAAATAGAGTAGGGACGGGGATTTCACATGAAAGAGAAAGAATATTTCAAAGGAGCCTTGATCAATAAGAAAGTACCGATTCTGGTCTTAGACCAGAAGTGGCACCGGCTGTTTGCGATTCATGGAAAATCAGACGAGATTCAGAGTACGGAAGAGGAATTGAATCATCTCATAGCCAGACAGGGGCAGGCAAATCAGGATATCAAAGACTTAAAAAAAGTCAAAGCCAGTCTGATGGAGAGCATTGTTGCACATATGGATGAGAGTGATGAGCAGAGTAACCGACCGTCAAATGATAAGATCATGGATGAGAATACCCGCCTGATCAACGAAGTAAATGAAAAAATAGAAGCATGTGAGGATGAACTGTTAGAACTGCCAAAACAGATCAAAGACGCAAATGAAAGACTCATGTTAGCAAGCATGGAGTTCTGTTATGAGAAACTTCGCACAAATGATGAAGAAATCAAAGAAATCGATGCCTGGATCAAACAGGTGCGGATCGATCTGAAAAAGAATATCATCAAAAAGCAGAACCGTGAGATCAACAGTAAGGAAATCTATTCCTATATGCATGATATCTTTGGAGCAGAGATCATAGATGTCTTTGACCTGAAAGAGGAAGAAGAACAGGAACAGAAAAAAGAAGAAGAATAAAAAAGCGGGCGCTTTACCGGTTCGGTAGAGCGTTGTTTTTGCATTAGGAATCCTACAAAAAGGGAGAAGTGATAAAATGCAGTATTTGCTGAATGCAAGAGAGATGAAGCAAATTGATAAGAATACGATAGAAGTCTTTGGAGTGCCATCCCTTGTTCTGATGGAACGGGCGGCACTGCGTGTTGTGGAAGTGATAAAAAAGGAAGCAGCAGATGCGAAGAAAACCCTTGTGGTCTGCGGTACCGGAAATAACGGCGGAGACGGTATGGCAGTGGCACGGATGCTTTATTTAGAAGGCAATGACGTAGAGGTATGGCTGATCGGAAATCCCGAAAAGTGTTCCGAAGAGACGAAAAAGCAGTATGATATCTTAAAAGCATATGGCATTCCGGTCGTGGAACAAAAAGAGGGATTTTGTGAGCGGTTTTATGCGCAGAAGCCGGATGCAGAAGAGGAACAGGCACAAATACAAACACAGATACAGGCACAAACACAGACTGCGTATACTCTGATCATAGATGCCCTGTTTGGGATTGGGCTGTCAAGGAACGTCGAGGGAATCCATCGGGAAGCGATCGTAGAAATGAACCGGTTAGAAGGAACTAAAATAGCGGTTGACATTCCATCCGGGATACATGCGGACAGTGGGGCAGTCATGGGAAGCTGCTTTTATGCGGACCATACCGTGACCTTTGCATACAATAAAACAGGATTGTGCCTGTATCCGGGAGCAGACGCGGCGGGGCAGATCCATATTGCAGATATCGGGATCACAAAAGAGAGCTTTTTAGAAAAAGAGCCACAGATGCTGATGCCACAGGCAGAGGATTTAACAAGACTTCCAAAAAGAAAAGCAGATTCGAACAAAGGAACTTACGGAAAAGTGCTTGTCATAGCCGGAAGTGAAGAAATGTCAGGAGCGGCATATTTTTCAGCAAAGGCGGCATATCTAAGCGGCTGCGGACTGGTAAAAGTCTTTACACATGAAAAGAACAGGACGATGCTGACTACAAGGCTGCCGGAGGCAATCCCGGTTACCTATGACGGAAAAAAGAATCTGAAAGAATCCCTGATTGCCGCAGTACAATGGGCAGATGTATTGGTACTTGGACCGGGACTGGGGCGCTCGGACACGGCAAGACAAATCGTAAAACTCACGATACAGACAGCGGCAGTTCCGATCGTCGTGGATGCCGATGCACTGAATCTGTTATCCGAAGAATTAGAAATATTAAAAGGTCCGCATACGGATCTGATCGTAACACCGCATTTAGGCGAGATGTCACGACTGGTAGATATGCCGATAGAGTATATTAAGAAAAATATCTTAATGACGGCACAGGATTTTTCAAGAGAATACAATGTGATCTGCGTTCTGAAAGATGCAAGGACGATCACAAGTATTCCTTATGGAAAAACATATGTAAATACTTCCGGAAATCATGGCATGGCAACCGCGGGAAGCGGAGATGTTTTAACAGGGATTATAGCAGGCTTCCTTGCAGGCGGGCTGACACCGGAAGAAGCCGCGGTGTTCGGAGTCTATGTGCATGGACTTTCGGGCAATGCAATGGTAGAAAAAACAGGTTACTACAGCCTGATGGCAGAAGATATATTAGATGGAATCAAAGAGGTATTAAAATGAAAACAGAGCAGGATTATCAGCGTGTTTATGCAGGAATTAATCTGGATGCAGTCATGCACAATTTAGAAAAGATGCATACATTAATAAAAGACGATACGAAGATCATCGCAGTCATCAAAACAGACGGATATGGTCACGGTGCCGTTCCGATTGCGAAAAAAATCGAAAGTCTCCCATATCTTTGGGGATTTGCAGTGGCAACACAGCAGGAGGGAACAGTTTTAAGAAGACATGGAATAAAAAAGCCGGTCCTGATCTTAGGCCACAGCTTTGAAGAAGAATTTGAAAGAATTGTAGAGGACGACTTAGAGCCGGCAATTTTTACTTATGAATCGGCAAAGGTGTTGTCAGAGACTGCAAAACGTCTTAAAAAGACTGCAAAGATACACATTAAGATCGATACGGGAATGAGCCGTATCGGTTATCAGGTCAGCGAGGCAAGTGCGGATGAGATCGCAAAGACGGCAGAATTAGAAAACCTGAAGATCGAAGGCGTATTTACACATTTTGCAAAAGCAGATGAAGCAGATAAGACCCATGTACATGGTCAGATCGCTGCTTATCAGAAAATGCTTACAATGTTAGAAGAGCGTGGCGTTGAAATCCCGTTAAAACACTGTTCCAACAGTGCAGGGATCATTGATCTGCCGGAAGTGAATATGGATGCCGTGCGGGCAGGAATTATTTTATACGGACTGTTACCGTCGGATGAGGTACAAAAAGAACGCATTGATTTAGAGCCGGTGATGACTTTAAAATCAAAAGTCATTCATATCAAGACCTTAGAAAAAGGAAGAACGATCAGTTATGGAGGCACTTATGAGGTAACACATACGGAAAGGATCGCAACGATCCCGGTCGGTTACGGGGATGGTTATCCGAGAAGCCTGTCAAATAAGGGCTGGGTGCTGATACACGGACAAAAAGCACCAATCTGCGGAAGGATCTGCATGGATCAGTTTATGGTAGATGTGACCGATATTCCAAAAGTCAGAGTAGGCGATGAGGTGACACTGATCGGAACAGACGGCAGTGAGACGTTGAGTATGAATGAACTCGGAGAACTTTCAGAGCGGTTTAATTATGAGTTTGCCTGTGACCTTGGCAAGCGTATTCCGAGAGTTTTTTACGCAGACGGAAAAATTGTCGATACCAAAGATTATTTTGACGAATAAGATACTCCGTATAAAAATTCGTATACACTCGAAAAATTTGGGAAATACTTACTGTAAATCTAAATTTTGGAGTGAAAGATATGGTAATTCATAGAGGAGATATTTATTATGCAGATTTAAGACCGGTGGTAGGTTCGGAACAGGGCGGAGTACGTCCGGTGCTGATCATTCAGAATGACATTGGAAATAAACATTCACCGACTGTCATCTGTGCCGCGATCACGAGCCAGATGAACAAGGCAAAACTTCCGACGCATGTGGAGTTAGATTCAAGCCGGTATGCACTGGTCAAAGATTCTGTAGTGCTGTTAGAACAGCTTCGTACCATTGATAAAAAAAGACTCAGAGACAAGGTCTGTCATCTGGATCGGGAAATACTGCGAAAAGTAGAACGTGCATTGCTTATCAGTCTGGATCTGAATACATAATCTTGACTAATATGCATAGAAATGATACGATTTTCTCAAAAAGAATGATTCATTACCAAGGAAAAGAAGGAGAATGATATGGACGAGGGTGGGAGTAGGAATCCGTTTTTAAGACTATTTTCAAAGAAAAAAACAGATGATGAACAGATGGAACAAGAGATCATCTCTATGGTAGATGAGGCACACGAACAGGGTGCCCTGCGGGAGAGTGAATCCATGATGATACACAATGTCTTAGCGTTAGATGAAAAAGAAGCAAAGGACATTATGACACATCGGAAGAATATCGTTGCCATTGATGGGAATACACCATTTAGTAAGGCAATGGATTTTATCATAGAAGAGACACATTCGAGGTTTCCGGTTTATGAAGAAGACATTGATAATATTATCGGTGCAATACATATCAGGGAAGTATTGATGTATGCAAAGGATCCATCGGTTCAGAACATGCCGATCAAGGACATCCCAAATCTGATTTTTGAAGTGGATTTTATTCCGGAGACAAAGAATCTGGATGCATTGTTTAAAGAGATGCAGATGGAGAAGAGCCATATTGTCATTGTTGTAGATGAGTATGGACAGACTGCGGGTATCGTAGCCTTAGAGGATATCTTAGAGGAAATTGTTGGAAATATTTTAGATGAACATGATGAAGAGGAGCATACCATAGAACAGCTTACGGAAGACACCTGGATGATGCAGGGTATGACTCCGTTAGAAGAAGTGAGCGAAATTTTAGGGATTCCGTTTGATTTAGAAGATTATGAGACATTGAACGGATATCTGATTTCCTTAGTTGGAAAAATACCGTCTAAAAATGAAGAATTTTCCGTGGAAGGCAACGGCTGCAAATTCGATGTTCTCTCCGTCGAAAACAAGATGATAGGGAAAGTGCGTGTGACAAAGCTGTCCGATCAGGTGGCAGAAGATGCACAGACTTGTCAGAACGAGGAAAAAATGGTAGAATAATTCAAGAAAAACGAACAGAAAAGAGGAACTATATATGTCAGGACATTCCAAGTTTGCCAATATCAAACACAAGAAAGAAAAAAATGATGCGGCAAAAGGAAAAATATTTACAATTATAGGACGTGAAATTGCAATTGCGGTAAAAGAGGGTGGAGCAGACCCTGCTAACAACAGTAAATTAAGAGATGTAATTGCAAAAGCAAAGGCAAATAATATGCCAAATGATACCATCGAGCGTGGTATTAAAAAAGCAGCCGGAGACGGTGATTCCGTAAATTATGTACAGGTTACTTATGAAGGATACGGTCCAAGCGGAACTGCAATTATTGTAGATGCATTAACCGATAACAAGAACCGTACCGCTGCAAATGTAAGGAATGCATTTACAAAGGGACAGGGAAATATCGGAACACAGGGCTGTGTATCTTACCTTTTTGACCAGAAGGGTCAGATTATCATTGCCAAGGAAGACTGCGATATGGATGCAGACGATTTGATGATGATGGCATTGGATGCCGGAGCAGAGGATTTCTCAGAAGAGGAAGACAGCTTTGAAGTAATTACAGCACCGGATGATTTCAGTGCAGTACGTGAAGCTTTGGAAGCAGAAAATATTCCAATGGCAAGTGCTGAGGTTACCATGATTCCTCAGACTTATGTTTCTTTAACAGACGAGAAAGATATTACCAATATCCAGAGAATCCTAGATCTTCTGGATGAAGATGATGATGTACAGGAAGTATATCACAACTGGGAGGAATAAAACTGATACCTGCATTTATCAGAGACAATGATAGATAGATGCAGGTATTTTCTAATAATATATTACATAT
>ERZ1027001.1030-NODE-1030-length-14997-cov-25.596306_pt1 | contig 14997 bp, 12 predicted proteins | sample MGYA00519452_ERZ1027001 | MGnify/ENA primary metagenome ERZ1027001 (study PRJEB26926, sample SAMN06164867) | human gut metagenome | biome: ENVO:00009003; feature: ENVO:2100002; material: ENVO:00002003 | host: Homo sapiens | place: USA | collected 2012 ...
GTTTTCTGCAATATCCTCATCAATTCTTTGAGGAAAAAGAACGGTTTGGTTGGGATTGTAAGGACGAAAATGTATCTTTGTCATAGTAAAGAACTTATGCTTAAAGATACAAAATCTTTAGGTAATAACAAAGCCCCAGCTTGTGAAAGTCGGGGCTTTGTGCGTAAAAAACAGAAGGTGTGCATTTTGACACACCTTCGTTCTTTATAGAGTAATAGAAAGAATATACATTTAAAGCATAATCTATTCTTCTATGTTATCGTTTGTTAACAGTCATAGCAACTTTAATTATTACATCGTGACCATACATATCCTTGCACTTGATAGTCAATGTAGAAGGAACAGCAGCAGTCGGATTCGTTTCAGAAGACAAAGCAGTAGCCTTGAAACCTGTAATATGCTTATTATTATCTATAATTACATCAAAGTATTCTTCTTCACCATTTGCATCACTGGTCAAAGTCGCATCTGTAATAATCAGACTTGATTCATAAGGTGTACTTAACAGTTTGCTATATCTGCTATCTTTAGCACTTGTTCCAAAAATGAAGCTGTCAGCAGCAAAGTCAAGACGATCTGTACCATAAGTTAATTTTGTAGACGGCATTGCAGTGGTATAATTACCGTCGTTATCCTTATCTGTATACGGAGCGCCTAATTGTTCGCGAGTAGCCCATGCCCAAGTATAAGTGCTATTATAAATACAGTTGTAGATAGTTTCAAATCTTTCAGCTTCTCTAGTTACATCATCATAACCACCTTCAGAATTCTTCACTGAAGAAATCTTACCATAGTTGTAAACCACTGTAGTGGTATGTTTAACTGAGTTGTTGATGTAATCTTTAGCAACTTCTAATGTTTTGTCTCCGGCAACTACTACAGCAACATCTTTATTTCCATCTTTCTTAGATGTAGCGAATGTTATGTTATAGTTAGCGGCAGCACCTGTACCATAGTTGAATACTTCAGACATCTTCATAGAACCCTTTGTAGCTGTTTCAGCTGTCCAAGCGATATCATTGGCGTCATTCATAGGAATCATGTAACAATTATAGATGCCATCAGTAACCTGTGCAGTTTTAACAGAGAATCCCGCAGGAATAGTAGTAGGCAATACCTTAGTCATAGAAACTTTCATAGTGGCTAATACATGTCCTGAAGCATTCTTGATAGTCAATGTTCCATTATAAGTTTTGTTATCTTCATACTTGGTCCAGTCATCAACAGTCGGAACAGTATAAACTTTGGCAACCTTGCTGAAATCTGCCGGGAATGTATTTGGAGCAGCTGTATTGTACAGTACATTATTATTAGCATCAACAAAGATAGCATTGAATGCAGGATTTACATTATTAACCTTGTCTGTAGTCCAAGTAGCAGCAGTCGGAGCAGTTAACTTAGTCAAAGACACAGCAACCTTATCTGACTGAGTGTCAGTAACAGCTTTGTCAGTCGGATTAAGTGCAGTAACAGTAGTGGCAGTAGCATTCCAATCTGTAGCAGCATTACCTAACTGCACATAAAACGCTTTACCATCAGGATCAACTAAAGTACCATCAAAGTTTACAGCATATACACGGAAACCAATAACATCATTAATAGCCGTAGTGCTGTTGATGGTAATTTCTGTAGAAGTACCTTCAACCACTGTATTCAAACCAGAATAAGTATAGCTATTCCATGCATTCAATTCAGACGGTGCAGATTCTACCGCATTAGCCTTATCTAAAACTACATAAATACCACGGATATTTACCGGAGCTGTTACTTTATCATCGGCTGTAGACAAAGCAATTTTGATAGCCTCTCCTTGTACTGCAGGATATAATTTTTGAGTTTGACGGTCGTCTCCGTTATCTACTTTAACATTTGTATTAACCTTATCTAAAGGAATAATGGTAGTAGCCGCATCACTCTTCCAAGCTAATTCTTGATATGTTACATTAGTACCATCTTCTGCTTTAGTGAAACGATTATGAATATCCTTGACGTTTGTTGCATCAACAAAATAGTTTAAAGACTTTTCACCTACATATTCAGTCCAATCCAAAGTTAAGTCATAAGATGAAATAACTTCTCTTGTTTCAGCAGTAGACAAGGTGTTATTTACCTGTACAGCAAAGAGAATAGATTCAGTATCATTGCCAACTTTGGTTTCTGTTACAGCAGAAAAAGCTTTTTCATCATAATTCTTCAAAGCAACTGTAACTTCCCACAATCCGTTGTTTCCTGCCGCACGGCTTAATAATCCATTATATTTCTCAACTTTCTGAACAGATAAAAATTCATTCAAGTTCTGTCCTTGGCTATTAGTCAAAGAAATCATATCAGGAGTAAGAACCGCATTTGTCGGAGATACACGTACTACAAACTTGTCACCAGTCTGAACTTGTTTACCCTTAGTAAATGTTATAGCATTTGTAATACCTTCACTAAATACGTTTTCTTTTTCAATAGCAGTGGAGAAAATCAATTCATCGCCTGTAGGATTAGCAGAATACGAAGCCACCAGTTCTACACTAGTAACCATATCAGCAATCTTGCCTACAATGTCTTCTACTTTCTTAGTGGCAGCATCAACTTTTTCTGCCATTTCTTTCAATGCTGCGTCAGTGGATTCTTCTACTTCTTTTTTCAATGTCTCAATTTCTGCTTGTACAGCTTTGATTGCTTCTGCCTTTGCATCTGCAACAGCCTTGTCTGCAGCGGCTTTTGCAGCAGCGGCAGCATCACCAGCAGCTTTTGCAGCGGTTTCAGCGGCAGTTGCTTTAGCAAGAGCATCGCTTGCATCTTTTGCAGCAGTAGTTAAAGCAGCTTGCAAAGTAGCGATCTGAGAAGTCATGTCCTCCTTAGTCGCCAGTTTGTTAATTTGTTCCTGCAAATTGTCTATGTCATCATCATAGTCTTTACAAGATACAAATGTTCCTGTCGAAGAAACCATCAAGGCTCCGAACAGGATTGCACTTAAAAATTTTTTGTTCATAATAGAAAAACTTTAAATTTATAAATTTAAAAACTCAAAATGTTTATTGTTATAAAAGGACTTAATTGCGTTGAATCATAAAAGGATTCCGACTCTGCGATATATATTGCAGGGGAGTCATGCCAACTACTTTTCTGAACGCCACATAGAACACGCTCTTGGAGGCGAACCCGCAACGGCTGAAAAGCTCATTCACCGGGCAATCTTTACCGTCCAGCAACTCCTTCGCGCGAACCACCCTGTAGGAATTTATTAACCGCTTGAAATTGCATCCGAAGTAGTTGTTCACCGCATTACTCAGGTAGGTCGTATTCGTGCCGGATACTATACAGTAATACTAATTGTTTGAACACCAGTTATATGTGTGACAACTTTAATGATGTAAGGGCCGTTTCAGGTCCTTTTTTATTTATAATTGACAATAATATCCGGTAAACTATCTACTGCTTTTTGTTTGAGTTCATCTATGATATGAACATATTTTTCAGTGTGCCGGGTAGTAGAATGTCCTGCAAGGCTGGCGGCGGTCTTGATATTAGCTCCATTTGCCATAATGTTGGTGATAAATGAGTGCCGGGCAACGTGGAACAGAACCCACAAAGCAACCATCAGCAAACAAGTAACAACAAAACGCAACCCGTTTGAAATGAGTAGCTTTTCACTATTCTGCCAAATGCCGAAAACGCAAGGAAGTGCGGAATATTGAGCCATTTCAGTTACCAAGTCGTTAGCTGCCTGTTACCGAAGCAAGGATAGGTAGCGCACGGAAAATGAAATTGTTGGACAGCCGTTTCTTTTGCACTGATACGCAGTGTTCTGCAAATCAATGAACGCTTATACTCAAAGTAATTTTGTAACCAAAAAAGTGTAAGCGATGAAGATTGAAAAATTCAAGGTGCTGCTCTACCTGAAAAAGAGCGGAACGGACAAGTCGGGCAAAGCCCCGATAATGGGAAGAGTTACGGTAAACCGCACAATGGCGCAGTTCGGTTGCAAACTGTCGTGCAAGCCGGAGTTGTGGAACGCAAGGGAAAGCCGTCTGGGCGGCAAGAGCCGTGAGGCGGTGGAAACCAATGCCAAGCTGGATAAGCTGCTGCTTGCCATCAATAACGCATTTGACACGCTGGTGGAACGCGGACAAGACTTTGACGCCACGGCGGTCAAGGAACTGTTCCAAGGCAGCATGGAAACACAGATGACATTGCTTAGAATGACTGACCGTATCTGTGAGGACTTGAAGGCACGTATCGGCATCGACCGTGCCAAAGGAACATATCCCGGCTATTACTACATGAGAATGAGATTGGGTGAGTTCATCCAGTGGCAGTTCAAGACGAAGGACATCGCTTTCGGCCAGCTTACCGAGCAGTTCATCCATGACTACCAGAATTATGTAATGGACGTAAAGGGACTGGCGGTAGATACCGTGCGCCATTATCTCGCCATTCTGAAAAAGGTATGCCGTATTGCCTACAAGGAGGGATACGCAGACAGGTGTTTCTTCGCCAATTTCACCCTTCCACAAAAGACAGAACGCACACCGAGGGCATTGAGCCGTGAGGACTTCGAGAAAATCCGTGATGTGGAAATACCCGCATGGCGCACCACACACATTCTTGCCCGCGACCTTTTCCTGTTTGCCTGCTATACGGGAACCGCCTATGCCGATGCGGTGAGTGTTACCCGTGAGAATCTTTACACGGACGATGAGGGAAACCTCTGGCTGAAGTACCACAGGAAGAAAAACGAGCTTCGGGCAAGCGTCAAACTGCTTCCCGAAGCACTTGCGCTGATAGAGAAATATCGTGATGACAGCAGACCGACACTTTTCCCGATGGTTCATCACCCCAACATGAAACGACATATGAAAGCCCTTGCTGTCCTTGCCGGAGTGAATGGCGGCTTGTGCTATCATCAGGCAAGACACTCATTTGCCTCGCTGATTACGCTGGAAGCCGGAGTACCGATAGAAACCATCAGCCGGATGCTGGGACATTCCGACATAACCACCACGCAGGTGTATGCCCGTGTCACTCCGAAAAAGCTGTTTGAGGACATGGACAAGTATATCGAAGCAACCAAGGACTTGAATCTTGTCCTGTAATCATTAAAATAAGAAACTTAAAATATTACAATTATGCGCAGTACATTTTCCGTATTACCATACATCAACAGGAATAAAGTAAAGGCTGACGGCACGACCGCCGTCCTTTGCCGCATCACCATAGACGGCAAGAGTTCCACAATGGCGACAGGCATCTATTGCAGACCCGAAGACTGGAACAGCAAGACAGGCTCAATCCGTACCATCCGTGAAAACAACCGCTTGCTGGAGTTCCGCAAGTCCGTCGAATGTGCCTATGAGGATTCATTGAAGAAGCAGAACGTAGTGAGTGCCGAGCTGCTCAAAAATACGCTGGCAAAGAAAGCCGTCATTCCGGTCAAACTGTTACAGATGGGCGAGATGGAACTTGAAAGGCTGCTTGTCCGCTCAAAGGAGATAAATTCCACTTCGACGTACAGAAATTCAAAATACTATCAGAAGTATTTGACGGACTTTCTTGCCTCACAGGGAAAGAGTGATATAAATCTGGCTGAAATCACGGAAGAGTTCGGCAATTCCTATAAAGCTTTCCTGAAACGCTACAAGAACTTCGGACCGTCACAGATGAACAAGTGCCTGTGCTGGCTGAGCAAGCTGGTGTATCTTGCCGTTGATTATGAGATACTCCGTGCCAACCCGTTGGAAGACATGGAATACGAGAAGAAGCCCGCTCCGAGGCATAAGCACATCAGCCGTGCGGAACTGAAGACCATCCTCGAAACACCGATGCCCGACCCCTTGCAGGAACTTGGGCGGAGGGCGTTCCTGTTCTCGATTTTTACGGGACTGGCATACGTGGACATCATGCTGCTCCATCCGCACCATATTGGCACGACATCGGACGGCAGGCGTTATATCCGTATCAACCGCAAGAAAACCAATGTGGAGGCATTCATCCCCCTGCACCCGATAGCAGAACAGATACTTGACCTCTACAACACCAAGGACGACACCAAGCCAGTATTCCCACTCCCAAGCCGTGACGAGATGTGGTTTGAGATACATGAGATGGGTGTTGCCATCGGCAGGGAGGAAAACTTGTCCTATCATCAAGCCAGACACTCCTTCGGGACTTTTTTGATTTCGGAGGGTATCCCCATTGAGAGCATAGCCAAGATGATGGGCCACTCCGGTATAAAGACCACCCAGCGGTACGCGGAGGTCACTGACAAGAAGATATCCAAAGATATGGACAATCTGATAACAATCAGACGCACCTACGGAACAGGCATATCAAGGGAAAGGAAAACGAATGGAAATGGAACGGATAAGGAGGTATGACAATGGAACGGGGAATAATCGCTATCAGTGAAAACGGGATGGTCACCATGCCTACCGCTCCCGTCTGGATGACGATGGAAGAAATAGCGGATATGTTTATGGTATTCTGCTACGACATCCGCACAGCAGTACATGCCATTTATAAGAATCATGAGTTATTGGAAGAAGAAACGAAACGGTACATCAGACAAGTCGACGGAACACGTTACGAGGTGTATAGCCTTGAAATGGTGATTGCTCTTGCATTCAGACTACGTGGAAGGGAATGTTTGATTTTCAGAAAATTCGTCATAGACAGGCTGAACACAAGCCACAGCAGAAAATCGCTTCACCTTTTCTTTTCGCTCTCCCCATATAATGGACGGAGAGCAGACAGCTGAAAAAGGTGAAAAGAAAAACAGAAGCCGACAACGGACTGGAAACGTATTCCTCTGTTGTCGGCTTTCATTTTGTCATACCATTTAGGTGTCTTTTTTTCTGAACGCTTCACGGTAATTGGCAAGAAGCATCCGTTCTATGTCCGATTCCTTGTAGAGAATCTTACCGCCCAACTGGTAATAAGCTATTGTCCCGTTGTTGCGGTAGTCCTGCAAGGTACGGCGGCTCACTTTGAGTCGTGCCGATACCTCCCTATCCGTCAGAAAGCGTTCATTGCTGAATGAAGCCCTGCTTTTTTCGTTCATGCTTTCAATGCCGTCAAGCATGGTGTCCAATTGTTCCATGAAGCCGATAGCCCATTCATCGTTAGTCATAATCGTTTTGTTCATTTATTACAGTGGATTTAGTGGTACAATAAATTCAATTACATTCAGATGGTCTTTCCCTAACAGGCGGATCCTTTCGTCTGTCTTCTACAAACCGTACGATACGCAGCACGTCTTCCGGCTTGTAGAAAATCTTATGTCCAATTTGGGAGTAAGCCAGTGTGCCGTTGTCGCGAAGCGTCTGCAAGGTACGGGGACTGATGCGTAATTGCTGACAGACTTCCTGATTGTCCATCCAGCGACTGAACCTTCCCTCATCCCTTTTGTTTAGAATTTCATTCACCCGGTCGGAGAAGTGGCTGAACTTCCCGACCATTTCTTCAAACACGTCTTTTGAAATAATCACAAATTCATTCATTGCATATACTGTTTTTATTATTGATAATCTGGTTTACCCACAAAGTAAAGCCAATATTCGCATCGGACAATGGTTTTACGGCTGATTGGCAGCTTGTGGCAGCAAGTGGTCGGGAGTGGCATTATCCACTAACCCGTAACAGTTGTTCCAAGTGACCGTGATGCAAATAAAAGCCAAGTCTGGCAAATTCCAACCAACTCACAACATCGTGGCAGTATTTGGCACCGATGTAGTAGCCTATGGCGTTTTTGTTTTTATTGTGCTTTCACTAAGATTTCAGCATAAGTGAAGAATATTATAGTATCATTGGATATACAAATTGCCAATCATAAAACACTTATTACTCAAATATACAACCTTATAGTTGTGCTCCTCAGGTATTTATATTACCTTTGCATTCAAACAAGATAATCTTTCAATAAATACAATGACAGACAGAATATATTGTGATACCTTAGAAGCCAGATGCACAGCTAAGCCTGAGCAGGATAACAAGGATTGGGCAGAATACTCGCAGCTGATTGCTGCTACTATGTCCAAACGAATGGTGGAACTTGGTTTGACACAACAGATGCTTGCTGAAAGAATGAATTGCACCCAACAATATATTTCTAAAGTATTGAAAGGGAAAAAGAATATGTCGTTAGAAACGATATGTAAGATAGAAAACGCATTGGGTATTGAGATTATCAGAAATCTGAACGGAAATAAATAACAAATAAAAGGCGGAGCAAAATATGTCAATACAAAGTGAAGCGGCATTGGAAGCCGGACTTATCGCTACACTTCAGCAAATGGATTATGAGTATGTCCAGATTGCTGAAGAAGATAATCTTCAAGCAAATTTCAAACGGCAATTGGAGATACATAACCGTAAACGGTTGGCTGAATATGGTCGAACTGAATTTACGACAGAGGAATTTGAAAAGATTCTTATCTATCTTGAAGGCGGTACACGATTTGAAAAGGCGAAGAAACTACGCGACCTTTATCCGCTTGATACGGCAGACGGTAAACGTATTTGGGTGGAATTTCTCAATCGTCAACAATGGTGTCAGAACGAGTTTCAGGTTTCCAATCAAATAACGGTGGAAGGTCGAAAAAAATGTCGCTACGATGTGACTATTCTTATAAATGGTCTGCCATTAGTGCAGATTGAATTGAAACGCCGTGGCGTGGAACTCAAACAGGCGTACAATCAGATACAACGTTATCACAAAACATCTTTTCACGGATTATTTGACTACATTCAGTTGTTCGTTATTTCCAACGGCGTAAATACCCGTTACTTTGCAAATAACCCGAACAGCGGTTATAAATTCACGTTCAACTGGACGGATGCAGCCAATGTGCCGTTCAATGAACTGGATAAATTTGCTGCCGCTTTTTTAGAGAAATGCACTTTGGGCAAAATCATTGGCAAATATATCGTACTGCATGAAGGCGACAAATGCCTGATGGTACTCCGTCCGTATCAATTCTATGCCGTAGAGAAAATATTGGACAAGGTAAAAAACTCCAATGGCAACGGTTATATATGGCATACGACCGGAGCCGGAAAGACTTTAACTTCATTCAAGGCAGCACAACTCGTTTCCGAACTGGACGATGTAGATAAGGTTATGTTTGTGGTTGACCGCCATGACCTTGATACACAAACCCAATCGGAATATGAAGCCTTTGAGCCGGGAGCAGTGGATGGTACAGATAACACGGACGAACTTGTAAAGCGGTTACACAGCAACTCCAAGATAATCATCACTACTATTCAAAAGCTCAATGCCGCAGTCAGTAAGACGTGGTACAGCAATAAGATAGAATCCATACGCCACTCACGTATTGTAATGATATTTGACGAGTGCCACAGAAGTCACTTTGGGGAAAGCCACAAAAGAATAATGAAGTTCTTTGACAATGCCCAAGTGTTCGGATTCACGGGTACGCCCATCTTCACGGAAAATGCCGTGGACGGGCATACCACCAAAGAAATATTTGGCAATTGCCTGCACCAATATCTTATCAAGGATGCCATTGCCGATGAAAATGTACTGGGATTCCTTGTAGAATATTATCATGGGAACGAGAATGTAGAAGCGGGTAATGCCAACCGAATGGAGGAAATAGCCAAATTCATCCTTAATAATTTCAATAAGTCAACTTTTGACGGTGAGTTTGACGCCCTGTTTGCCGTGCAGTCTGTGCCGATGCTTATACGTTATTACAAGATATTCAAGTCTCTGAATCCGAAAATACGTATCGGTGCGGTGTTCACATACGCTGCCAACAGTAGCCAAGATGATGAACAGACAGGAATGAATACAGGACAGTATGTCAGTGAAAGTACAGGTGAAGCAGACGAGCTTCAAGCCATCATGGATGACTACAATGAAATGTTTGGCACAGCATATACTACCGAAAATTTCCGAGCCTATTACGATGACATCAATGAACGCATGAAAAAGAAGAAAGCGGACATGAAACCGCTTGATCTCTGCCTTGTCGTTGGTATGTTCCTTACTGGCTTCGATAGCAAGAAGCTAAACACACTCTATGTAGATAAGAATTTGGAGTATCACGGTCTGTTGCAAGCCTTTAGTCGTACAAACCGTGTTTTGAACGAGAAAAAGCGGTTTGGCAAGATTATATGCTTCCGTGATTTGAAAAGTAATGTTGATACAGCCATCAGGTTATTCAGCAATTCCAATAATCCGGAAGAAATAGTACGCCCTACGTATGAGGAGGTAAAAAAGGAATACCAGCAGTTAGCCACGGACTTCTTACAGAAATACCCGGAACCAAGCAGCATAGATTTGTTGCAAAGTGAAAAGGATAAGAAAGATTTTGTGTTGGCTTTCCGCGACATTATCCGTAAACACGCAGAAATTCAGATATATGAGGATTACAGTGATGAAGCGGACGACTTCGGTATGACCGAACAGCAGTTTATGGATTTCCGAAGCAAGTATCTTGATATTCACGATACATTTGTTCCTTCGGACATGCCTTCACCCTCTCCAAACAATGGTGATGAGACACCAAGTGATGAAAGGTTGGAAGATGTGGATTTCTGTCTTGAACTTCTTCATAGCGACATTATCAACGTGGCTTATATCCTTGAACTGATTGCCAATCTTGACCCATATAGTAAAGATTATGCAGAACGGCGCAAGAGTATCATTGATACGATGATTAAGGATGCCGAAATGCGCAATAAGGCGAAACTCATTGACGGTTTCATCCAAAAGAATGTGGATGAAGATAAAGAGAACTTCATGCTGCAACGGCAGAAGGCAGACGGTACAAGCGAACTCGAAGAACGATTGAATCGTTATATTTCCATTGAACGTGAAAAGGCGGTGAACTCATTGGCGCAAGATGAGGGACTTTCTTCTGATGTGCTTAACCATTATCTGAAAGAATATGATTACCTACAAAAAGAACAGCCTGAAATTATACAAAAGGCTTTGAAAGAGAAACATCTCGGTTTGATAAAGACCCGTAAGGCTCTGACACGAATAATGGATAGGCTACGTAGCATTATCAGAACTTTTAATTGGGATTAAGATTATGGATAAGATAAAAGAACCGGGGTATGTGTATATCTTGACTAATCCAAGTTTTCGTGAGGATTGGGTGAAGATTGGTAAAAGCTCCCGCCCCGTAGATGTACGCTCAAAGGAACTTGATAATACGGCAGTACCTTTGCCTTTTGAAATTTACGCGACAATTAGAACTGTAAAATACAATGATGTAGAGAAGCATGTCCACAAAATCATTGACCGTTTGACTGATTTACGTATTAGGCAAAATCGTGAATTTTTCAATGTCGCTCCGCAAATAGCATTGGATATCTTCTATGATATAGCAAAAATAATAGAGGATGCAGTAGTTACCGTTTATAAAGACAACAAGCCAATAGAAAAAGACGAAAAAACAAAAGAACAGACTGATAGCCATAAACGTACAGTTAAACGTGGACGCTTTAAGTTCAGTATGGTAGGCATAAAGATTGGAGAATACATTACCTTTGTACCCACAAACACAAAGGTAAAAGTAGCCAGTGACGATTCTGTTGAATATGAGGGTCGCATTTACAAACTCTCTCCTTTTGTCGGTACTTTAATGCCGGAAGATAAGAGAAACACATCCGGTGCTTATCAAGGAGCAAAATATTTTTCATATAAAGGAAAAGTATTAGACGATTTGCGTAGTGCAATAGAGAATGCAGAAACAGCATCAGAAGAAAACGATATAGATAACATAGAATAGAAAATTATATGAGCGAAGAATTACAACAAAAACTCCGTGACCAACTTTGGGAGGTTGCCAATAGGTTGCGCGGTAATATGTCAGCCAGTGATTTCATGTATTTCACATTGGGTTTTATCTTTTACAAATACCTGTCTGAAAAGATAGAAGCATACGCCAATAATGCTTTGGTGGATGACGGTGTATCGTTCAAAGATTTGTGGAATATGGAGGATGAAGATGCCGTTGAACTACAAGAGGAGCTGAAAAAGCAATGTTTGGAAGGTGTCGGTTACTTCATAGAACCGATTTATTTGTTTTCATCGGTAATAGATCGGATAAAAAGGAAAGAGAATATATTGCCAATACTTGAACGGTCGCTGAAACGTATTGAGGATAGTACATTAGGGCATGATAGTGAGGAAGATTTCGGCGGTCTGTTCTCAGATATAGACCTCGCTTCTCCAAAGTTGGGTAAGACGGCAGATGACAAGAATACGCTTGTCAGCAACGTCTTGTTGGCTTTGGACGATATAAAGTTTGGAGTGGAAGCATCTAATGAGATTGATATTCTTGGCGATGCCTACGAATATATGATTGGTCAATTTGCCGCAGGAGCCGGGAAAAAAGCCGGAGAGTTTTATACACCGCAAGAAGTCAGCCAAATATTGGCAGAGATTGTTTTTATTGGTCGCACACGGCTTCGCAATGTGTATGACCCGACTTGCGGTAGTGGTTCGTTGCTTCTTCGTGCGGCAAAGGTGGGTCATGCAGTGGACATTTATGGACAAGAGAAGAATCCGACCACTTACAACCTTGCCAGAATGAATATGCTGTTGCACGGCATCAGATTCAATAACTTCAAGATAGAAAACGGTGATACGCTGGAGTGGGACGCATTTGGCGATACGCAGTTTGATGCAGTCGTGGCTAATCCTCCGTTCTCCGCAGAATGGAGTGCTGCTGACAAATTCAACAATGATGACCGTTTCAGCAAGGCTGGACGACTTGCACCGAAAAAGACAGCCGACTATGCCTTTATCCTACACATGATTTACCACTTAAATGAGGGCGGCACAATGGCTTGTGTTGCACCTCACGGTGTACTGTTCCGTGGTAATGCTGAAGGTGTAATCCGTCGTTTTCTTATTGAAAAGAAAAACTATATTGATGCCATTATCGGTTTGCCTGCCAACATCTTCTATGGTACAAGCATACCGACCTGTATTCTTGTCTTTAAGAAATGCCGCAAGGAGGATGATAATATCCTGTTCATTGATGCAAGCAAGGAGTTTGAAAAGGTAAAGACTCAAAACAAACTTCGTCCGCAGCATATACAGAAAATTGTCGAAACCTATCGTGATCGCAAGGAAATAGAAAAGTATAGTCATCTTGCCACATTGCAGGAAGTCGCTGACAACGATTATAATCTGAATATTCCCCGATATGTTGATACCTTTGAAGAAGAAGCACCTATCGACATCAAGGCTGTAATGGCGGAAATTAAAGAACTTGAAGCTAAACGCGCCGAACTTGACAAGGAGATAGAGGGGTATTTGAAAGAGTTGGGGTTGGTTGAATAAAAGGAAGTGTAATGGCAAAGCGGTTTGAAATAAGAAACAGTACGGCAGAGTTCCTTATCTTCGCCATTGAAGATAAGGAAGATGGCATACAAGTGGTGTATCAGAATGAAACTGTCTGGTGTACGCAAAAAGCTATGGCAATCTTATTTGATTGCTCTACCGATAATATAGGTTTACATTTAAAGAACATATATGCCAGTCAGGAGTTGCAAAAAGATGCAACTACCGAGTTTTTCTCGGTAGTTCAAACGGAGGGTGAGCGTCAGGTAAATAGAAAAACGCTGTTTTACAACTTGGATGCCATTATCTCTGTGGGTTATCGTGTAAACAGTATCAGGGCTACACAATTCCGCCAATGGTGTACCTCTGTCATTCGCCAGTTCTCTATCCGTGGCTATGTGATAGACAAGAAACGTATGGAAAACGGCTCATTTATTGGCGAGGACTATTTCGAGCATTTACTGGCAGAAATCCGTGAAATCCGCCTTAGCGAACGCCGTTTCTATCAAAAACTTACGGATATTTATTCTACAGCCATTGATTACAATCGTGATGCACCTACCACACGGTTATTTTTCAAAAAAGTACAGAACAAAATGCACTATGCAGTGCACGGTCAGACAGCCGCAGAACTAATTGTGAATAGAGCCAATGCTGAAAAAGAACACATGGGACTGACTACGTGGGAAAATGCTCCTGATGGGAAAATAGTCAAGACCGATGTAAGTATTGCCAAGAACTATCTGAAAGGTATAGAGCTGGAAGATATGGGACGTTTGGTCAATGCCGTGTTGGATATGGCTGAACGTATGGCGAAGCGTCATATACCTATGACAATGGAGGACTGGGCAAAACGTATTGACATCATTCTTGAAGCCGGTGGCGATGCTGTCCTTCCAGATGCAGGTAAGGTTACGGCAGAATTCGCCAAGAAATTTGCCGAAACTGAATTTGAAAAATACCGTATCATCCAAGACCGTTTGTTTCAGTCTGACTTTGACCGATTAAATGACAATGATTTACCTTCACTTGATTTTAACGATTAAAATTGACAATTATGGCAGAAAATAAAGATAAGAAAGTCCTTAATGTTCCGGCTTTGCGATTCCCGAAGTTTAGTGGGGAGTGGAAGCGTGAAATTCTAAACGATGTCTGTACGTTTCATAATGGTCGTGCATATAAACAAAATGAGCTTTTATCAGATGGAAAATATCGTGTTCTTCGTGTTGGTAACTTCTTTACTAATGATTCATGGTATTATTCAGATTTGGAACTTGATGATGAAAAAGTTGCAGTAAACGGGGATTTGTTATATGCTTGGTCTGCTTCTTTTGGTCCTCGTTTTTGGACAGGCGAGAAAGTTATATATCATTATCATATTTGGAAAATTGATTCGTTCCAACAAGTTTCAAAAGAATTTCTGTTTTATTTTTTAGAACGGGACACAGAGAAAATAAAGAATGAAGTACAGGGTGGAACTATGGTTCATATTACAAAAGGAGATATGGAAAAGAGAGAAATTCTATATCCCTCTATTTTGGAGCAAAGCAAGATTGCTCGCTTATTATCTTTGCTTGATGAACGTATCGCTACCCAGAACAAAATCATTGAGAAACTGCAATCCTTAATCAAAGGAATTGCAGCACAATTTACACAGTCAGGAACTCCAAATGTAC
>ERZ1027001.1047-NODE-1047-length-14781-cov-14.109398_pt1 | contig 14781 bp, 17 predicted proteins | sample MGYA00519452_ERZ1027001 | MGnify/ENA primary metagenome ERZ1027001 (study PRJEB26926, sample SAMN06164867) | human gut metagenome | biome: ENVO:00009003; feature: ENVO:2100002; material: ENVO:00002003 | host: Homo sapiens | place: USA | collected 2012 ...
GAGATTACTACGCGTCTCGTGGGCTCGGAGATGTGTATAAGAGACAGATGATAAATAATGGTTATGTTTATGTTCCTGCAAATGAAAGAGTGAAGAAGACAATTTCTTATCCAATAGAATTAAAAGAGAAATATGATATACAAAGAATAGAGATATTTTTTAATTAAAAAGTTATGATATATTTGGACTATGGTTTCTGCCGTAGTCCTTTTTTAATGCAATAAAATCAAGATGCCAGAATGGCACTTTGAAAAATGAAAGGAGAATAATATGCAAGTATTAGATAGATTAAAAATGGAGTTGTCAAATCAGCAATACTTCTCCGATGAACAATATACCCAGTTCCTCAAAGAGAACGAGTTGACACCAACTGACAACTATGTAAAAGCCGATATGCAGAAACAACTATTATTCACAGTATTAGATGTATTAGAAGCAGTCGCAAATGATATTGATATCATGTCTTCCATATCCACAGAATTTAGTGATATAGGACAAGCATATCAATTTTTAGAGGCGAGAATTGGACAGGTAAAGGATAAGATTGCTGCCATTCCAGATGAGAATGAGGACTATACTTGTTTCTCGTTGATGTATACGAGAAATAGAATTTAGCAGTTGACACATATGGATTTTTAGTATATTCTACAAGTAGTTACAGATAGTTATACGAAATCGTATTAAGAAAGTTATATGAGTTTCTTGATTATATGCGAGTTGCCTACAGTTGGTAGAGCACTTGACTTTTAATCAAGTTGTCGGGGGTTCGAATCCCCCGTGTCTCATTAGAAAGAACTTACTACGATTTCGTGGTAAGTTTTTTTTCTTTTGTTCGTATAACTATCTCACTTAAATTCAGCAGTCAAGTACACAGAAAGTGAGGTAGTTTCAATGAAACAAATCCAAATGAACAAATCTAAAAATTTATCTGTAGAAGACGCTTATGATTTATTTATCCGTAAGTGTCGTGTCAAGAATTTATCCCAAGCATCTATTGTGTCATATCAGAATAAGATACAGCCGTTTGTAGATTATTGTAATAATTGTCTTATCAGTGCAGTTACAATTGACACAGTGGATGGATTTACTAATCATCTTAAGACAGAACATAATGTGAATGATGTATCTGTCGTATCATATTTACGGTCTGTGAGAGCATTTCTTTACTACTGTATGGAATGTAACTACATGACCACATTCAAAATTCATCTTCCCAAAGCACAGAAGGACATTAAGGATATGCCATACTTGTTTGTGAAGAGTTCAGCTGCCTTGAATTTCACATGAACAGGGACACGATCAGCTGGATTCTAAAAAAGAATACAGGAGGTCGCTATGGAGAAATTGGAAAAACGGATTCATGATGACAGCAATGGTCTGGACTATGTTCTGGTCGGAGACTACTACATACCAGACTTGAAGCTGCCGGAAGAAAACCGTCCCATTGGGCGATGGGGACAGATGCACAGGGATTATCTGAAACAGTACCGCCCAGCCCTATACAATGAACTGCTTTTGGCGGGCAGGCTCTGGACATATCTGGCAGACCTGAATGAACAGGCACAGAATCGGTTAGACACCATCATGGAACAGATGAAAGCTGCCGAAGGTATCACTGAGGAATTGAAAGCCCATGAACAGATAGCATGGGTCAGAGCTGTCAATAACATTCGTAACCGGGTAGAGGAAATTATCCTCTCGGAATTGGTGTACGGAAAGGAGCCGCTATGAGATACCGCATTGAACGAATAGAAGGTCAACATTGTCATTTTGTTAATGGGCGGAAAGAACTTCTTGCCTATTTGAAACACACACAGGCGGGAACCATCACAGACATCCGCAAGATTTATCAGAGCGGCGTTACCGATTCTGTCATGGAACTGTATCTGCCGTATATGAAAAAATAGAATGTTTGTTATACCAAAACAGAGTATTTTTTGAACCACTCACTGAATTTTCCAGCGGGTGGTTCTTTTATTACCGCTTTTTCTTCTTGGGAACAAAGTAAGGCTGCGGCTTCGCCTTTCCCCTCTTGCTGTTGGGATTTTTCAACAGCTTTGACAGGCTCAGTATCCGTAGGAACGCAGAGAAGTCCTCGGAGGAGATTTTTTCAAACGGTATCATCATCTGGTCGCAGAACTCATGAATCATCCGTTCTTCATTACTCCCCAGCTGCATCGTGCGTTGGAACTTTTCCTGCACTTGCGTAAGCGTTGGCTGCGGATCGGCGGTTGTCGGGTCGGTGACATGGGCTTTGCGTATATCACGGACAATGCTGTCTAAATCATCATGTATCGTATGATGGAAGAAGTCACTTTCCTGAACCTGCCCTACTTCCAGTGTACGGACATAAAGGTCATCTTCTCCCGGAGCATGGCTGTTTAGGATTTCCTGCCGGGCAGCTTCCAGTACCATGTTCATCTGCTCGACACGCATATCCGCAATTCGGTCAACAAAAATTTCTATATCTGCCATCAGCCGCCGGAAGTTTGGGTGTGTGGCAATCTCGCACAAAAGCCGGTTGTTGATGGTGCCGCTGCTTAAAAGTTCTACCATATCATCGCTCAGATGCAGAGCCTGTAGCTCTGTGTTTGGGTGATTTTTATTTTCCGTCAGCCCCATCAGGTAGTCGGTGGACACGCCGTAAAATTTTGCCAGTGTTGCAATGGCAAAGGGGCTGATGTCCTTATAATCATCGTTTTCATATTTCCCCAGAGCCGATTTGGATAATCCCGTCTGCTCTGCCAGTTTTTCCAGTGTCAGGTCTTTATTTACTACCCGAAGGTCTTTTAACCGTTCTTGAATGGAAAGTTTTACGTGCATCGAAATGCCCCCTTTTTATCAGGAAAATCCTGTTGCTATTTACCATTATAGCACGTTTCCATAAGCGTGGAAATATGGCGTTTTTGTGGATTTTTCCATCGTTTTGGATATACGGGAGAAGCCCTGTTTTTTCGGTAGAATGATTCTTGTCAACAGACAGGAACCTTGAAAATCGAATGACCGGCTGCATGATGTATGACCTTTGGGGAAGTGACGCCATGACAGGAGCGCACCAAAAAGGACAATACGCCGGTGGGGAGCGTACCCGCTTGCAGGAGCAGATTGCAGATAGGAAACGGCAAAGAAGATTGTAACTTATGCGGGGTTTGCCCCGCTGTAAATAGAAGCTGCGTAAGCGGCTTCTCCATGAAATGACAGGAGGTTGATTTTTATGAAGTTAAGTATCAGGGAAAAGAAAGTGCTGTATGCGTTTGGCTGTCCCAACTATCAAAACACAGTCACAAGGATGAAATGGCTCACGGCGCTTACCGTTGATCCGGAAGCAAAGCGCCGGATGCTGGAACTTGCCCGGAAGCTGGAAATGGAAACCGATGAAAGCTGGTACAACTGCTTTTATCATCATCTGCGGGCTGAGATGGATGAGTATTACCGGGCAAAACGCTGTCTGCGTGTAGTCAGGAAAAGCACCGATTATGAGGAGGATTTTTATGATTACGAGGATTTTTATGAGGAAGCCGTCTAAATATGAAAAAGAAACCATTATCAACTTCAACGAAGCGGAGGACACCGCCAATATTTATACGTTCAACGCTGACTTGAAGCGTCGTCTGGCTGAGTTCAGCCGGAAATACCCTTTGCTGTGCCGGTTGGAACACAGTACCGCTGAGGGGAGCGTGACTTACGTGATGGACAAATCCCGCTTATCTATCCGGCTGGTGCCGCCGTATAGTGAGGAGCGCAGAGCCGCCGCCAGAGAATACGCTAAACAACACGGCTTTCAGGTTCTGCGGACAGAGAAGGAAAGTGCCTGATATGGGTGCGTTTTACGGTAAAACAACGGGTCTGCACCCAGCATTTTTATCGTGAAGATGCTAAGGGGTACTCTGTACCGTCTCCTATGTAAAACCGGCACATGAAGCGTTACAGAGCCGGAAGAGCTGACAAAAGCCTCCGCAGAGGGGGAGGTCAGCTTTTCCGGGCTGGGTACAGGGGTGCAGCACCCTGTTGGGGTCAAGGGGCAACGCCCATTGGCTGGGGTGAGGGACGGCAGTTCCCATCGGGTCAAGGGTGAAACGCCTTGGCAGGTCAAGGGCGGCAGCCTTGCCCAGTGAATTGGCGTTGCGCCGATTCGTACTGGGTATTACTTGTCGCAAAACTGCTCAAGGAATCGGCTTCGCCGCCACTCCCCTGTCGGGGAAAGAAAAAAGATTGGAGGGAAAAACAGAATGAAACTGACACGGCATAACGGCAGGTCTGGGAAACATGGCACTTATAATCCGAAGCACAATGACCGCAGCTTTGATTTGGAAAACAGTGAGCATATCAACGCAGAGCTTGCTAAGAAAAATGTGTATTGGGATTGCTACAACGGTTTCCGTAACCTTGCCAAAGAGGAACTTCTGGCAGATACATTTGAGGAAGTTGAGGAAATGTATTATTCTTCCCATTACCGCAGTTATGTAGAAGCACAGAATCAGAGGAACGAAAAAAACAGACACCCGGAACGAAACCGCACGACTTCGGATTTACTGAAAAATAAAAAGACAGCGCCAGAAGAAACTATCTTCCAGATTGGAACCATAGACAACCATGCACCGCCGGAAGTCCTGCTTCTGGTTGTGACAGATTTTCTGGCTGAGATGGAAAAAAGGTTTGGTAAACATGTCCATATCCTTGACTGGGCGCTGCACATGGATGAAGGTACGCCCCATATCCACGAACGGCACGTTTTTGATTGTGAGAACCAGTATGGGGAGCTTGCCCCGCAACAGGAAAAAGCATTGGAGGAACTTGGTTTTGAACTTCCTGATCCTGCACAGAAAGCAGGGAAAACCAACAACAGAAAGAAAACTTTTGATGCCGTCTGCCGCACATTGCTTTTTGATATGGCAAAAAAACATGGCCTGCACCTGGAGGAAGAACCGGAATACGGCGGTCGTGCGTATCTTGAAAAACAGGACTATATCCTGATGAAGCAGAAACAGCAGATGGAGCAACAGGAGAAAAAGCTGGAGGAACTGACCGTTAAGATTGAGGACATTGAAACGCTGGTAGATGAAGTTGCTGATGTTGCCTACGATAAGGCAGTTGAGGTTGTGAGCGATACCGTCCGCATGGAAACCCATAAAGAAGATATTCGTCTGATTGAAGAAACACAAAATTGGCTGCGCTCGCCGGAGCGTAAAGCACCAAAGAAAGAGCGTGACTATGCCATTGACCGATTAGACGGTGTAGTGAAAAAAATCAGAAATTCCATGCAGAATACGTTGCAGAAAATCCAGACCGCCCTGATGAAGCCGTCTGCTAAAAAAGCCGGAAAGGAACAAATCAAGGAAAAAACAAAGGAATCCATTTATTCCAAGCTTGCAAGAGGAAAGATTTCGGCAGACGCAGCCAATCAGGCTCGATGGGAACAGCAAAAACGGAAGCTTGGGAAAAAAAGGGACATGGAGATTTGACAGGCACTTATTGTTTTCATTTTCTGAAACGGTCAGTTTCTTTTCTATTTTGTGAGGTGATTTAGAGATGAATGTATTTGAAGCTGTGAAGCAGTCTGTCACCGCAAGACAGGCTGCGGAAATGTATGGAATCAAAGTCAGGCGCAATGGCATGGCGTGCTGTCCATTCCATAATGATAAAAATCCCAGCATGAAGCTGGATAAGCGTTACCATTGTTTCGGATGTCAGGCAGATGGGGATGCGATTGATTTTACTGCCCGTCTGTTTGGTCTGAACAGTAAGGAAGCCGCCCTAAAGCTGGCGGCAGATTTTTTCATTGTATTTGATGCCAAAGGGCATGACCCGCCGGGGAGAAAGAAGGTCAAGCCGAAGATACGGGAAGAACTGCGATACCGTCAGGCAGAACAGAAATGTTTCCGGGTGCTATCCGATTATTACCATTTACTGTGCCGGTGGGAACGGGATTATGCCCCAAAGACCCCGGAGGAGGAATGGAATCCGTTTTTTGTAGAAGCCCTGCAACAAAAGTCCTATATCGAATATCTGCTGGACAGTTTACTGTCTGACAATATCGAAGAACGGGCGTCTGTGGTGGCAGGGTATGGAAAAGAGGTGAGGAAGATTGAACAGCGAATATCAGAGTTTACCGCCAGCCACCCGGCAGGCGGTGATGAGCGCCGCCGATGCCATGCTGCCGCCCCGGAGCGTTGAGGAGATTCGGGAAAGCCTTACGGTGACGGAAAAGGGACAGACGGCGAACACCATCGGGAACTGTCAGACTGTATTCTGTCAAGACCCGCTTCTGAAAGGCGCTATCTGTCTGAACCTTCTGACTGACCGTGTGGACATTGTGCGGGATCTGGGCTGGCGCAGAAGTACCAGCGCCCTGACGGACACCGATGTGAAATATCTTCTTCTTTATTTTGAACAGAACTATGGGCTGACCAGTGAAAAGAAGCTGACGGCGGCGCTTTCCATTGTAGCAAATGAAAACTGCTATCACCCCATACAGGATGCGTTAAATGCCCTTGTCTGGGACGGACAGCCCCGGATTCGTTCCTGTTTGCATCATTTTCTGGGGGCAGAGGTGAGCGATTATGTGGAAGAAATGTTCCGGCACTTTCTTCTGGGCGCTGTCCGACGGGTATTCCACCCCGGCTCTAAATATGAGGAAATGCTCTGTCTGGTGGGCGGTCAGGGGGCGGGAAAATCCACCTTTTTCCGTCTGCTGGCAATGAAAGACGAGTGGTTCAGTGATGATTTGAAGCGGCTGGACGATGACAAGGTATTTGCAAAGCTGCAAGGTCACTGGATTATTGAGATGTCGGAAATGCTTGCCACCAGCACTGCAAAAAGCATTGAGGAGATACGCTCGTTTATCAGCCGTCAAAAGGAAACCTATCGAATCCCCTATGAAACCCAGCCAAAAGACAGGCTGCGGCAGTGTGTGTTCGGCGGTACTTCCAATACGCTGGATTTTCTGCCGCTGGACAGAGCCGGGAACCGCCGGTTCCTGCCTATCATGGTGTACCCGGAGGTTGCGGAGGTTCACATTTTAGAGAACGAATCTGCTTCCAGAGCCTATCTGCTGCAGGTCTGGGCAGAAGCCATGAGCATTTATAAAAGAGGCAGGTATTCCATGAAATTCACAAAAGAGATTCAGAAGCAGCTGGTGGAGGTGCAGAAAGACTTTATGCCGGAGGACACGGAAGCCGGACAGATTCAGGGCTTTTTAGAACATTATTCCGGCAGCATGGTCTGTTCCAAACAGCTTTTTAAGGAAGCGCTTGGACGGACGTTTGAAGAACCGAAACGCTGGCAGCTTCATAACATCAACGAGATTATGAACACAGTGGTGTCAGGCTGGAAGCCATTTTCCAACCCTCGGATGTTTGCCGGTTATGGTCGGCAGAGGGGCTGGGAGCGTGAACCTTCCGGCAACGAACTGCCCGGCAACGAAAGCGGATTTGTAGAATTGAGTGAGGAAGAATGCCGCCAGCTAGAACTTCCAAAGGAGTGGATTGCCTGATTTGTGGCGTTGGTTGCAGGGTTCATTGTCAGTTGGTTGCCGACTTTGTTGCCGGGGATTTTCGGGTCTGGATGCGGAAAAATCCTGTAAATAAGGTATTCTTTCATGAGTATCTATATCTTTGGCAACGAAAGCAACGAGATTTGATAAGAAAATAAGAAAAGTAAGAATGGAAAGCCAGGGAATAGAGAATATGTTTTTTGAGGTTCGTTGCCGGACTTCGTTGTCATTCCCTGTTGTCTGGCTCAATGTATCATGGAGGTAGCTTATGGAGAAAAATAGAAAACAAAATAAAAAGGTACAGTTTATCGTGGTGCGGGAGTTTTCCGGGGAAAAGCCCATGCGGGAAGCCTTTGAGGAACTGATCGAGCGTCAGACCTGCGGACAGTTTGAAAAATGGCGGCAGCATCGGGAAACGGCAGAAAAAGCTGCGTAAAACGGTTGAATCAGGGACAGGGACATGGTACTATAATGGTATCGTGTCCCTGTTCATAGAAGGAGAACACTATGAGCAGGAAAAAAGAAATAAACCAGAAAATCACGGCTCTCTACTGCCGCATTTCCCTTGAGGACGGCGGTGATAATGAGAGCATGAGCATCAGTAATCAAAAACTGATGTTAAAGGACTATGCTGAAAAAATTGGTCTGTTTCAGCATGAGTATTATGTAGATGACGGGTACACAGGAAGGAATTTCAACCGTCCTTCGTTTCAGCGCATGATTGCAGATATTGAAGCCGGGAAGATTGGCTGCGTCATTACCAAAGACCTTTCCAGACTTGGCAGAAATTATATTGAAGCCGGAAGTTATATCGAAATCTTTTTCCCGAAACACCGTGTCCGCTATATTGCCATTACGGACGGTGTGGACAGCCTGACCCGTCAGGAGATGGACATCACGCCGTTCAAGAACATCCTGAATGACATGTACAGCCGGGATATTTCCAAAAAGGTGCTTGCAGGACGTATGACCCGTTCCAGACAGGGAAAGTTTTGCGGCGGGCAGCCGCCCTTCGGTCTGATGCGTGACCCGGAGGACAACGGACATTTAATCCTTGACCCGGACACAGCGCCGGTTATCCGAAAAATTTATGACATGGCGCTGGATGGCTTGGGCTGTATGCGGATTGCAAAGCAGCTGATGGAGGATAAAATCCCTATCACAAGGGTAAAGGGAGATACCGCCTGTGATGTAAACTATTATTCATGGGGGGCTTCCAGAATTAGCCATATCTTGAGGAATCCATTTTATAAGGGCGCACATCTGGTCTGCCGGACACACCAGAAAGGGATTCGTTCCAACACCTATGACATTATCCCACGTGAAGATTGGGAAGTTATTGAGGACTGCCATGAGGCAATCGTATCCCCGGAGGAATGGGAACAGGTGCAGACCATTATTGACCGCAGACCGCCTGTTATGAAAGGCAATGCCTGTCCTTTTTATAACATTTTTCACGGCATCATCTACTGTGCTACCTGTGGAAAGTCCATGCAGGTGCGGTATGAAAAGGTGGGCAGAACCTCAAAGAACCGTTTTACCGGCGAAGAACGGGAACCCATTGATAAGGCATACTATATCTGCCAGACCTATAACCGACTGGGCAAAAATGCCTGTAGCAGCCACAAGTTAGAAGCAAGGGATTTATATAATCTTATTTTAGCAGACATTCAGGAGCTGGCAAAGACCGCACTTAAAGATTCCGATGCCTTTTACCACCGGCTGAGTAGCCGGATGGAACGCCGGTATATGGCAGATATATCTGAAATACAGAAAGAATGTGACCGGCTGACTGCACGAAATCAGGAAATTGACGCTATGTTTTTGAGCCTTTATACCGACAAGGCAAAGGGTGTACTGACGGAACAGCGGTTTCTGAAGCTGACTTCTGCTATGGAGCAGGAACAGGAATCCAACCAAAAGCGTCTGCGTGATCTGATGGAAATGATGCGCCACTCTGACGAACAGGAAAGTGATGTTAAAGCATTTATCAAGGAAATCCGGCAGTATGCCACCATTGAGGAACTGGACGAGGTGGTGCTGCACCGGCTTATCCATAAGATTCTGGTGGGTGAGGTCAAAAAGATTGACGGTCAGAAAGTGCAGGAAGTTAAGATAGTCTATAATTTTGTAGGTGAAATACCTGAGATAATAGAATAATAAAAAGTAGCTCTTCTCCTATGTTTTGGAGAAGAGCTACTTTAGTTATTTTTTAATTACTAAATCGTATATCGTAACACTTAGTCCGGCCAATCCAAATAGGTGGAATCAACCAATGTACTGCCACTTGCTTTGAATGTATCCAGGAAAGTACAATCTTTTGAAATATTCAAGCATTCCCACAAGTAGTTTATCGTACCTTTCATATGGATTTGGCAAAATTGTTTATTACTTGAAATTTCGCTCCATGAATAGTTTGGTTCCCATGATCCCAATGTAAATCCCGTATCATAAGAACTTCCAACTAATGAAACACTTGATATTTTAGAAGAACTTACTGTGGCTTTGAAATCTTGTTTTATATATCCCCAACCAATAGCTGGAATCATACTCTCGACACTGGCAGTATAAGTGCCAGTTGCGCGTGTTGTAGGTAGAGGAGTAACTCTAATAGACATACTATCCATAGCAGTTTTCATCATTTCTACATAAGAGCGAACAGATGCTTCTATCTCAGCATCGCTAATGTTATCATTGATTGGCGTAATATGAAAATTTTCGAACCTTACACCAATTCCATTTTCTTCAGCCCATGTATTCAATTCTTCAGCAGCGTACTTTTCTGCATTAAACTCTCCATTTGTATCTGCTGCAAACACTGTCATTGATGACGCAAGTATCAGACATAGTGATATTAAGAGAGCAAAAATTTTTTTAACATTATGTTTCATTACAATACCTCCTTTTTTATAGCTTTTCTGATTTTCACAGCTAATGCAAGGATTAACGTATAAATTAAATATGTAATAAACACATCTAAAAGAAATGTTCCTATACCAAAATGTATTGCAAAATCATCGCGTGCATAAATGGTATAGAATTTATACGGAAATCCCAACCATAAAGCATCTGACATTGTTTCTTGTGTAAAAGGAATGTATGCAAGAAACAATGTAATACACAGACTATGAATTAGCCTCTGTATGTTCCAAAATCTTTTGATATTGCTCACTTCCTTTCACAAATAACCCAATTAAACCGTTGCTTTTTATTTTCTTTTCTCTCCAACGGAATCACCCCTTTTTCAATATTTCATTATGCTTAAACCTATTTATATAATAGCATATTTTTTTATTTCATTCAATAGAAAAAAATGATTATAGGACATCTTGAGCTTTTAAGAATATCTTCAATTCATCACTTGACATTGTGGCAAAGAAACTTACTCGAATGAACAGTTGGAGAAATTATTAGCCAAGCCAGACCTCAATAGTTGCTCTTTTACGGAGTTTAAGACATGGGTATTTGAAAACTATATGCTTGCTACAGGAAATCGTCTCAGTACGGCTTTAAACGTCCATATCAAGGACATTGACTTTGATAATGGAATGATTATGCTGCGTAAGACAAAGAACCGTAGACAGCAGTTAATCCCACTCTCAGCGTCTTTATCTGAGATATTGAGAGAGTATCTTGATATTCGTGGTGGAAACCCAGACGATTTTCTCTTCTGTAATAACTATGGTGAGCAAGCCAGCAATAGAACATGGCAGACATTGGTGTATCGCTACAACATTAAGCATGGTGTCAATGTCACGAGTATACATTCATTTCGCCATACTTTCGCAAAAAACTGGATTCTCTCAGGTGGTGATATTGTAAGATTAAAAACCATACTTGGACACAGTAATATAGCAGTCACGAATGAATATCTTGCAATGTTCGGACAGGATTTACAAATGGATTTTGAAAAGTTTAATCCGCTTGATAATTTCAGCAAGAAACAGAAAAGCACAATTAGAATGTAAAGGAGAGATTTGGATGAAGAAATATGTTAGATGCGAAGACGGAAAAGTTTACAGTGGTGTTATCTATAGCAATGGTACAAGAGTTGAATTGCCAATAAACAAAGATGGCACTATCAAATGGTTTGACGATAAAAAGTTGGTTAAGAAATCAGCATAAAAACATAGTGTATTTCCCAGTGGGTCAATTTTACTCTTATTTGGGGTAAAATTGACCTTTACTGGTGGGTCAATTTATAGAGTAAATGAGCATAAATTGGAACTCTTATAACTAATAGATGAGAGAATAACTAAAAGATAATTGTTTTTGCCCTTTGACAAGGGATAAACACTTGGGATTAATTAACAGAAAGGAGAATATAATATTGAACATTAAGAATATAAATCAGCGTCAGTTTGACAAAACGATGTTGAGGGAAGGAATATCTGTTACAGATTATTACGATGTCAATAAGACGTATGAAGTATTCTTTAGACGCAATAATCGTAGTAGACGCAATAATCGTAATCGTGACACACAGGGTAAATTAAACCTATTCTATGCACAGAGTACACCTATTACGATAGGAACGATTTTCGTATTGAATGGAGAGAATTATATAGTGACATCTCAGGATGGCATTGAAAGTGATATATACTCCACTTCCATTGCCGTTAAATGTGATACAACCTTTGTTGTTCATTCTGATAAGGAGAATAAATATATAGATGTTCCTATGTCGGTTATGTCAGATGAATGGACTGTTTCTAATGGAAATGTATTCAATATGGTTAATGGTGCTGTGGCTATGTTTACACAGGATAATCCTGTTGCAAGAGGTATTGCTGTTAATAACAAATATTATGCCTTTGGTGGCTATTATTCTGTTGGTAATACATTCTATAATAATGGACTGGCTTATTTCTATTTGGAGCGTCAGACAATGCCACAGGACAATTATAAGACCGTATATACAGGTGTTACCACATTGGATATGAAGGAGAGTACCACATATCAGTTGACCTATGTTGTGACCAACAATGGGAATGTTGTGGATAATCCATCTATAACATATTCATCTTCTGATGAAACTGTTGCTACAGTTGATGAGAATGGTCTTATGACATTGCACAAAGAGGGTACAGTTAATATTACCGCTAACTCTTGTGTTACTACAATGACTATAACTAATACTGGCTCTAAGGTAGATTATTCAATCAGTATCTCATCTACAAGGATTTGACCTTGATGGTATCCATTATGTTAGATGGAAAAGGTCAGGCGGTTCAGCAAGAAATGGTAAATGCTATTTTGTGAATGAACTCTTTGAAAAGGAATTAGATGAATTTAGTGATTGTGGAGTTGATAGAACAAAGCCACAAGACCTTGCAAGCAACGAAGCATACAGAGCATTACCATTATCATCCAAAATAGATGATATAAAAATCAGACCAGAGAATATCTTGGTAATCAATGATTGCGAGTCAGAATTTGAAGAAAAGGTTATGCTTACGACCTTAAAGGAAGTCAGAGATAAAAAAGGTAAGAAATCAATGAGATTGACAACCGATGTTGCAGAGAAGCATAAGGTGGTAAATAAAATCCATGATGGACAATCTCTGATAGATAAATCCTTAATGCCAGAGAAATATCAGAGCAAAGGAATGTTATTACTAAGACATATTTACTTCAAGAGTTGTTGTTTCAACGCAAACATTCAGCAATGGTTTAAGGATAATGGAATAACAGATGTATCACAGTTGAATGGACTTACAGTTGCAAAGGATATTAAGGATATAAAGTTAATCACAACACCAAGCAGTATCAAATATATCAAGTTTGGCGGTGATGATTGGTTTACTGAATGGTTACAGGCGGTACAGAATACCAAGAAGGATTTCGGCATTGTAAAATATGAGAAGCCAACAAAATACTTTGATGGTGATTTCGTAAGAACACATTACCAGATACTTAATTCCATTCAGTTAGAGATTGAAGAAGTACAGAAACTTGCAGTACATTCAGTGGAATATCTCCATAGATTGAGAACAGATTACATTGCAATGTTGACCTACTGTATGGAGCATGAAGATGATGAAGATACAGATTTAAGATTAAATGCAAATGCAGATATAATCTACAGATTAGGCAAGAACAACATCGACTTCAAAGATACAGAATACTATTCAACACTTGCAAAGAATATTGTAGAGCAGTTGAGAAGTGATATTAAGATTGGCAGAATACTTGTAAGAGGTAACTACTCCACCCTGTTAGGAAATCCGATAGAAATGTTACAAGCATCAATCGGCAAGTGGAACGGAGAAAGCCAAGTAGGAATAGGAAACATTGTATCAACTGCATTTGAACCAAAGAAGTTACTTGCAGCGAGAGCACCACATATTTGTGCAGGAAATATCTACTTGCCAACGAATACCAAGAATGAGTTGGTTGAGAGATACATAAATCTCACAGATAACATTGTAGTAATCAATAGCATCGGAGAGAACACATTGCAGAGATTATCGGGTGCAGACATGGACAGTGATGTGTTCCTGCTAACAGACAATGAAATCCTTATTAAAGGTGCAGAAAAGAATTACGATAAGATGTTAGTTCCTACAACAGATATTGAAGCACAGAAGAAGAAACTGGAATACACACCAAAGAACCTTGCAAAGTTGGATCACGACACAGCAAAGAACCTTATCGGTCAGATAGTTAATCTCTCACAGATCTATAATGTTGGTATGCCGATTGCTACTAATGAAATGATTGCTAATCTGCAAGCGTTAAGAGAGTTAGGTGCTATAAGCATTGAGAGTGTCATGGAAAAGAGTGACATTGTAACTGATGTTGATGTTGAAAAGAAGCGTCTTGCAAGTGAGGGAGATGTTCAGAAACATAAGGAAAATCAAGGGGATAATCCTAGTAAAGAAGTAGGGAATAAAGAAGATATGAATTGATGGAAGTGAAATTGGCGTCTATATGTGGTGTTTCAAGGATAATATGCACACTATATATAGTACGCATTTCCCTTTTTCATCAGGCATATTGGTTAGAGCGTGTCAAAACTGGACAAATTGGCAAAATCAGTGATAAATTTGGTCTGCTAAAACAGGCACTAATATTACACTATTATGGTACGTTTCTGAGAGTGCTTCGGTGTTTTCGTAGAATATGGTCTTATATGCTAGGTGGTGCTAGAATATAAATAGTACAAGCCAAAATGAGAAATTCCAAATACACATAAGCATGGTACAATAGAAATATGCTGAAGGAGGATCTCATATGGCAAAGCAACATGACAAACAATTTAAACTTGATGCAGTCCAGTACTATCA
>ERZ1027001.1052-NODE-1052-length-14713-cov-4.917315_pt1 | contig 14713 bp, 17 predicted proteins | sample MGYA00519452_ERZ1027001 | MGnify/ENA primary metagenome ERZ1027001 (study PRJEB26926, sample SAMN06164867) | human gut metagenome | biome: ENVO:00009003; feature: ENVO:2100002; material: ENVO:00002003 | host: Homo sapiens | place: USA | collected 2012 ...
CCCCCGGCGGGGCGCTGATGGGCCGCATCGGCATCGATGTGTCCGAGTGGCAGGCCAATGTGGACTGGCAGAAGGTGAGGGCCTCCGGCGTGTCCTACGTGATCCTGCGGCTGGGCTTCCGAGGCTACGGCACCGGACGTCTGGTGCTGGACAGTTCCTTCCGCAAGAACATCGAGGGTGCCCGTGCGGCAGGCTTGCAGGTGGGTGTTTACTTCTTCAGTCAGGCCGTCAATGAGAAGGAGGCCATCGAGGAGGCCAGTATGTGCGTGCAGTACGTGCAGGGCTATCAGGTGGATATGCCCATCTTTATCGATCTGGAGGATGTTTGGGATCCGGATGACGGCTCCGGCGGGCGGGCCAACAACCTGTCCGTCAGCCAGCGCACCAGCGTGGCACGGGCCTTCTGCGACACGGTACGCAGCGCCGGCTATAAGGCGGGCATCTATGCCAGCTATTACTATCTGCTGGATCGGATGCACATAGGCCAGCTGGAGGGGGATAACTACATCTGGATGGCCAGCTATGCCGATTCCACCAGCTATCCCCGCAGCCACGATATGTGGCAGTACACCGACAATGGCCGGGTGCCGGGCATCACCACATGGGATGGACGGGCCGCCAGCGTGGATATGAATGTGTGGTACGAGTAAGTGATTTTTGAACAGAAACGGAGGCGGACGCTGCGGCGTCCGCCTCCGCCGTGCTGCTGCGTAGTGAGATTTTTTCAAAAATTTCCGCAGAAAAAGAGGAAATCACCACCCGAATGGGTATAAGAAATTAGAAGTCGTTTTTCCGACGGTCTGGGCCGGAGAACGCATGACCCTCCGGCGCACCGTGCCGGGGGAAAATTCAGCGGAGAGGAGGGAGCCGGATGCCGTTTCCCCAGAATTTTCTGGACGAGCTGCTGGCCCGCAGTGACATTGTGGATATCGTGGGCAGCTACGTCTCGCTGACGCCCAAGGGCGGCAGCTACTGGGGCTGCTGTCCCTTCCACAACGAAAAGACTCCCTCCTTCCATGTGCTGCCGGACAAGCAGTTTTACCACTGCTTCGGCTGCAAGAAGGGCGGTGGCGTCGTGAACTTCGTCATGGAGATGGAGGGACTGACCTATCCGGATGCCATCCGCTTTCTGGCCAAGCGGGCCAACCTCCCGGTACCGGAGGAGAGCAGCGACGGAACGGAAAAGCTCCGCAGCCGGATGCTGGCGCTGAACCGGGATGCCGCCCGGTACTATTACAGCGTGCTCCAGTCCCAGGAGGGGGCGGCGGTGCAGGCGTATCTGGACAAGCGCCGCATCCGCCGGGGCATTGCCGTGCGGTTCGGTATGGGGGCGGCCCCGGACAGCTGGGATGCCCTGCTGACGGCCATGACCCACAAGGGCTACACCAAGCAGGAGCTGATCTCCGCCGGTCTGGCGGTGAACGGGAAGAACGGGCGGCTGTATGATAAGTTCCGCAACCGGCTGATGCTGCCGGTCATTGATGTGCGGGGTGATGTGGTGGGCTTCGGCAGCCGCGTGCTGGACAAGTCCGAGCCCAAGTATATGAACACCCCGGAAACACTTACATACAGCAAGCGCCGTATTCTGTACGGCATGAATCTGGCTAAGAAGTCCAAGCGGTCCAATATCATCCTCTGTGAGGGCAATCTGGACGTGGTGACGCTGCATCAGGCGGGCTTTGACAATGCCGTGGCCTCCATGGGTACGGCGCTGACCCAGGAGCAGCTGCGGCTGCTGAGCCGCTACACCAAGGAGCTGGTGCTGTGCTACGACAACGACAACGCCGGACAGCAGGCCACCCGCCGGGCGCTGGAGCTGCTGAACAACTCCGAGTTTTCCGTGAAGGTCCTGCAGCTGCCCCGGCGGCTGGTGGACGGGGAGTACATCAAGCAGGATGCCGACGACTTCATCAAGTTTCAAGGGCCGGCAGCCTTCGAGCGGCTTTTGACCGGCAGCGAAAATGGCGTGGAGTTCCGACTGGATCAGATCGCCGGGAAGTACGACCTGACGGATGACACCCAGCGCATCGCCTATGCACAGGAGGTCAGCGAGGAGCTGGCCAAGCTGGAGAACGCCGTGGAGCGGGAGGTATACACCACCCGTGCCGCTCAGGCGGCGGGCCTGACGCCTGAGGCCATGCGTCTGGAGGTGGAGCGTACCCTGCGGCGAAAGCTGGGCAAGGAGCGCAAGGCCCGCCAGCGCCGGGAACTGAATCCCGCCGTGTCGGTACAGCCCCAGGAGCGAGGCATCCGCTACACGAACGTGCGGAGCGCCATGGCGGAGGAAGGGGTGCTGCGCCTGCTGCTGAAGGACGAGAGCGTCTTTCCGGAGGAGGCGCCCCTGCGGCAGGAGGAGTTTTCCTCGCCGCTGCTGGGCCGGGTGTTTGACCGCCTGTGGCAGCTGCGGCAGGAGGGGCGGCCCCTCAGCGTGGCTGGACTCAGCGGAGAGCTGTCCGGCGAGGAAATGAGTCATCTCACCGGCGTATTGCAGAAGCCGGAGGCCACGGCCTCGGCCCAGCGGGCGCTGGCGGATTATATACGCATCATCCGGGAGGAGGCGCAGAAGCGGAACGCACAGGGCGATCCCCTTCTGGCGGCTCAGGAGAAGTATAAAGAAAAAAAGGGTTACGGAGGAAAGCAAGCATGAGTGAGAAGTTGAATCAGCAGCTGGAGCAGCAGGATCTGGAGGCCATGGCCGACCAGCTTTTGGCGGAGGATGCCGCCAAGCGGGAGGAAGAGGACTCCAAATCCCGCAAGAAGCTGGACGATAAGACCATTGCCGCCCTTCCGGCGGCGACCCTCATCACCGCAAACGAGAAATTGAAGGATCTGCTGGCCAAGGGCTGCAAGACCGGGAAGCTGGACCCCGGCGAGCTGTCGGACGTGGTGGATACCATGGATCTGGACGGCGACCAGATGGACCGTATCTACGATTCGCTGGCGGATCTGGGCATCGAGGTGGGCAGCGATGAGTTCCTGACGGACCTGCCCGATGACGGGGAGCCGCCTCTGGAGGAGATCGCCGAGATCGAGGAAGAGGAGCTGGTGGACCCCAACACGCTGGTGGACAGCTTCAACATCGACGACCCCGTGCGGATGTATCTGAAGGAGATCGGTAAGGTGCCGCTGCTGACGGCGGACGAGGAGATTCGTCTGGCCACGGCCATGTCCGCCGGCAACGCCGCCAAGGAGCGTATGGCGGCAGCGGAGAAGGAGGGCGAGGTCATCCCGGAGGAGGAGCTGGCCGCCCTGAAAAAGGACGTGAAGCAGGGGGAGAAGGCCAAGCAGAAGCTGGCGGAGGCCAACCTGCGTCTGGTGGTGTCTATCGCCAAGCGGTATGTGGGCCGTGGGATGCTGTTTCTGGATCTGATCCAGGAGGGCAATCTGGGCCTGATCAAGGCCGTGGAGAAGTTCGACTACACCAAGGGCTATAAGTTCTCCACCTACGCCACGTGGTGGATCCGGCAGGCCATCAGCCGGGCCATTGCCGATCAGGCCCGCACCATCCGCATCCCCGTCCACATGGTGGAGACCATCAACAAGGTCATCCGGGTATCCCGGCAGCTGATGCAGGAGCTGGGCCACGACCCCTCGCCGGAGGAGATCTCCGAGGAGATGGGGATGCCCGTGGACAAGGTGCGGGAAATTCTGAAGATCGCACAGGAGCCGGTGTCGCTGGAGACGCCCATTGGCGAGGAGGAGGATTCCCATCTGGGAGATTTCATCCCCGACGAGGGGGTGTCCGAGCCCAGCGAGGCCGCCAGCTTCACCCTGCTGAAGGAGCAGCTGGTGGACGTGCTCAGCACCCTGACGCCCCGTGAGGAGAAGGTGCTGAAGCTGCGCTTCGGCATTGAGGACGGACGCACCCGCACGCTGGAGGAGGTGGGCAAGGAGTTCAACGTCACCCGTGAGCGCATCCGCCAGATCGAGGCCAAGGCCCTGCGGAAGCTCCGCCACCCCTCCCGCAGCAAGAAGCTGAAGGATTTCCTGAACTGAGGTGAGCGGGCATGATCGTTTCCTTTGATCGTCTGCCGGAGCAGCTGGTGTCCGGCTTCAAGGGCGGGGACGGTGTGGTGTCCGTCCGGGCCTATGACGATGACATGGGCCGCATTTTGCAGCTGACGGTGCCGGTGGGTGGCAGCATCGGCCCCCACACCCACACCGACAACTGCGAGGTGATGTGCATCGTCTCCGGCACGGGGCTGTGCCATGACGACGGCACGGAGGTGACCCTGACCCCTGGTATGTGGCACTACTGCCCCCAAGGCCACAGCCACAGCGTCCGCAACACCGGCGAAGAGCCGCTGGTGATCCGTGCGGTGCTGCCCAAGGGCAGATAATGGGGATTTAGACGAAATCCGGAGGAAATACTTCGGGAATTTTGGAACAATCGGGGAAATCCCGGAAAAGACTTGACAAGAGGGGATGGGAGGGGTACAATGCCACCATCCCAAGAATGCTTGAGGAAAGGACGGACGGCACCATGAAGAAGCTGCGTACCAACATGATGATGCTGGGGATGTGCATGGGCTCCATGTGCATGCGTCGCTGCGCCAATTCGGTCGTCTGCTTTCCGGCATCTGTTCTGTGATCCATACACTTGGGAAACCAAGTTTGCGAACAGCGGAAGGTCGAATGACCTCCCGCTGTTTTATTTTGTCAAAAAGGAGCTGATCCCTTTGATCCTGCTGACCAAGCGAATGTGTCCTCCGGACACGGTATCTATTATGAATTGCACAGACGAGAGGGACTGCCGAAGTGTCCCGATACAATAACTATTTATGAAAGAAGATAAAGGAGAAATCATCATGAAACGTTCCGTATTTGCAAAGATCGCCACGCTGGCTTTGGCGCTGGTACTGGTTCTGAGTCTGGCCGCCTGCGGTAAAAAGTCCGACAGCGGCGTGAAAATTCTGGTCCCCAACGACACCACCAACGAAGCCCGTGCGCTGCTGCTGCTGCAGGAGAACGGCATCATCACCCTGAAGGACGGTGCTGGTATCACCGCCACCAAGAACGACATTGTGGATAATCCCTACAATGTGGAGATCGTGGAGGCCGAGGCTGCTCAGCTGCCCTCCCTGCTGGCGGATGCCGAGTACGCCGTCATCAACAGCAACTACGCCATCAACGCCGGCCTGAACCCCGTGAAGGACTCCCTGCTCATCGAGGGCTCCGCCTCCGCCTATGCCAACATTCTGGCTGTGAAGGAGGGCGCTGAGAACACCGATGCCGTTAAGGCGCTGAAGGCTGCTCTGGAGAGCCAGCAGGTGGTGGACTACATCAACGAGAAGTATGACGGCTCCGTGGTGTCCGTGGTCACCGATCCCACCGATGGCTATGATGCCTCTGTGAACTATGATGCTCTCAACGGCACCACCATCTCCGTCGCCGCCTCCCCCACGCCCCACGCCGAAATTCTGGAGGTCGCAAAGCAGATCCTGGCAGCCAAGGGCGTGACGCTGGACATTCAGGTCTACAACGACTATGTGGTACCCAATACCGTGGTGGATGACGGCACCGTCACCGCCAACTACTTCCAGCACCTGCCCTATCTGGAGGACTTCAACGCTCAGAACAACACCCACATCGTGTCCGTGGGCGGCATCCACGTGGAGCCCATGGGCCTGTACGGCGGCAAGCAGACCACGCTGGACGCCATCAGCGGTAAGTAAGAGAGGAGGGGAGACGTCCGTGATCGAATTAAAGCACGTCAGTAAGACCTTTGACTCCGATTCTGGAGGGGTAGATGCGTTGAAGGACGTCTCCCTGACCATTGAGGACGGGGACATCTACGGCATCATCGGCATGAGCGGTGCCGGTAAGAGCACGCTGGTGCGGTGTATCAATCTGCTGGAAAAGCCCACGGCGGGCGAGGTGGTGGTGGACGGCCAGCGGCTGGACACCATGACTCCGGCGCAGCTGCGGGCGGCCCGTCGGGAGATCACCATGATCTTCCAGCGGTTTAATCTGCTGATGCAGCGCACCTGCCTGCAAAACGTGTGCTTCCCCATGGAGCTGTCTGGGATGAAGAAGGCGGATGCCAATCGCCGGGCCAAGGAGCTGCTGGAGCTGGTGGGCCTGCCGGATAAGGCGCAGGCCTACCCGGCGCAGCTGTCCGGCGGCCAGCAGCAGCGTGTGGCCATTGCCCGTGCGCTGGCTACCCAGCCCAAGGTGCTGCTGTGCGACGAGGCCACCAGTGCTCTGGATCCCAACACCACGCACCAGATCCTGGAGCTGATCCGGGATATCAATCAGAAGTTGGGCATCACCGTGGTGGTCATCACCCACCAGATGAGCGTGGTCAAGACCATCTGTAACCATGTGGCCATTCTGGACGGCGGCGTGGTGGCGGAGAAGGGACTGGTGTCCGAAGTGTTCGCCGCTCCCAAGTCCGCCGCAGGACGGCGGCTGGTGTTCCCCGGCGGCGCCGATGCGCTGGTGTCCGACCCGCAGGCGGTGCGCCGGGTGCGGTTGACCTTCCGGGACAGCGTCACCACCGGCACGCCGCTGGTGGCGAGACTGGCCTCCGAGGAGGGCATCCTCTGCACGGTGATCTCCGCCTCCACCCAGAAGCTGTCGGAGGAGGTCTATGGCAGTATGCTGCTGGGCATCCCCAGCGGCCAGTTCCAGCGGGCCATGGATTATATCAGTACCATGAGCAACATTCGGGTAGAGGAGGTAGACGGCCATGTACAGTGATCTGTTTTCGGCAAGCTCCGTGCAGGATCTGATGGCGGTGCTGCCCAGCCTGCCCTACGCCATTTGGGAGACATTCTATGTGACGGTGCTCAGCACCCTGTTGTCGCTGGTGCTGGGGCTGCCGCTGGGTGTTCTGCTGGTGGCGGGGGAGAAGAACGGCGTGCTGCCGCTGCCCCGCTGGCTGCTGCAGGTACTCAATGTCATCATCAACCTCCTGCGCTCGGTTCCTTTCCTGATCCTGATGATCATGGTGTTCCCCCTGTCCCGGCTCATCATTGGCACGGCGGTGGGTACCACAGCTACCATCGTTCCGCTGGTGGTGGCGGCCTTCCCATTTGTGGCCCGTCTGGTGGAGAGCAGTCTCCGTGAGGTGGACCCCAACATCATCGAGGCGGCACAGAGTATGGGTGCTACCCCCCTGCAGATCATCTGCAAGGTCATGATCCCGGAGAGCGTGCCGTCCCTGATCCAGAACGTCACCATCGCCCTGACCACCATTCTGGGTTACTCCGCCATGAGCGGTATCATCGGCGGCGGCGGTCTGGGTAAGATCGCCATCGACTACGGCTACTATCGCTACAAGTATCTGGTGATGCTGGTGGCGGTGGTGATCCTGATCCTGCTGGTGCAGCTGTTCCAGAGTCTGGGCACATGGCTGGCCCGCCGCAGCGATAAGCGGCTGAAAAAGTAAAATCTGCGTGAAGCATGAAAAAGATACCCGTGGTACATCGTACCACGGGTATCTTTTTCATGATATCGAGACATCAGTCCCGCATTTTGGCCTCGATGGCCTTGCCGGTGGGAGTGTCCGCCAGACCGCCCAGCGCCGTCTCCCGGAACTCCACGGGGATGCGGCGGCCCACCTCGCCCATGGTGTCGATGACCTCGTCCACGGGGATGCGGCTCTCGATGCCCGCCAGCGCCATATCCGCCGCACTGACGGCGTTGACGGCGCCGATGACATTGCGCTTGACGCAAGGAACCTCCACCAGACCCGCTACCGGGTCGCAGATCAGGCCCAGCAGATTCTTCAGGGCCATGGCCACGGCGTGGCAGATCTGCTGGCCGCTGCCGCCCCGGAGGGCCACCAGAGCCCCCGCCGCCATGGCGCTGGCGGTGCCGATCTCCGCCTGACAGCCGCCGGCGGCGCCGGCGATACAGGCCCGGTAAGCGATGACGGCGCCGATGCCGCTGGCTACATATAGTGCCTCCAGAATCTGGCGCTGGTTCAGCTCCTCATACTTGCACAGGGGCAGCAGCACTGCCGGCAGTACGCCGCAGGCTCCCGCCGTGGGGGCCGCCACGATGCGGCGCATACAGGCGTTGGACTCCGCCATGCTGAGGGCCTCTGCGATGACCTCACTGACGTAGCCGCCGGACATGGCCTTGCCCCGGATGGCGTACTGGCGCATTTTCAGACCGTCGCCCCCCACCAGCCCGCTGACGCTGCGGCGGTCGCCGGTATAGCTGTCGGAGGCGTCTACCATGGCCTGCCATGTGGTGAGCATCTTGGCCAGAGAGGACTCCCGGCTCACCTGCCGCTCCTCCATGTCCGCTGCCAGCACCACCTCCCAGAACTCCTTGCCCTCCTGCTCCATGCAGTGCAGGATATCCGCCATCGAATCAAGAGACATGATCCTCGTCCTCCTTATCATAGTAGGTCACCGACAGGATGCCCGGCAGCTCCGCCAGAAAGCTCACCTGATGGGGCTTAATGTGCTGATCCGTCTCGATGACCATCAGGGCATCGCCGTCCCGCTTGTGGCGGCACAGGCTCATATTGGCCACGTTGATCCGCAGCTGGCTGAGGATGGTGGTGACGGCGGCCAGAGTACCGTTTTCATCGTGGTTGCGGACCACCAGCGTGTTGTAGTCTCCGGTGAAGCTGACGTCGATGCCGTCCAGCTTGTTCACCACGATGCGGCCGCCGCCGATGGAGGCGGCCTGCAGCTCCAGCTGCTTGCCGTGGGCGTCCCGGACCTCGATGACCGCCGTGTTGGGGTGGGCGTCCCGCAGGTCGATCTTATCCACGGTGAAGTGCAGACCCGCCTTCTCCGCCTCCTGAAAGGCGAAGGGGATCCGCATATCGTCGGGGTTCATGCCCAGCAGACCCGCCACCAGCGCCCGATCGGTGCCGTGGCCGGAGCCGGTCTCGGCAAAGGAGCCGTGGAGGTGGATCCTGGCCTCCATCGGCTCACCGCCCAGCAGTGTACGGGCCATCTTGCCGATGCGGGCCGCTCCGGCGGTGTGGGAGCTGGAGGGACCCACCATCACCGGGCCTAAAATATCGAAAATGTCCATATAATATGGCCTCCTGTCGTGATATGTACCATACGTTCGGTATCATACCACATCCCAATGCAAAAAGCGAGAGGGTTTCAGAAAAATTTTCAGCTTTGGGCAGGGAATATCATTTTTCTTGTTTTTTCGCCCGGTACGGAGTATGATGGAGACAGTATCATGCAGAGAGGAGCACTGCCTATGAAGATCGCACTGGTGGATGATGATCCCAGGGCTCTGGCGCAGCTGGAGCAGTATCTCACCGAGCAGCTGGGTCGGGAGACGGAGATCTCCCACTACGGCAGCGGGGAAGCGCTGCTGGCGGACTGGCGGCCCGGCGCCTTCGAACTGGTGGTGCTGGATATCTACATGGGCGGCGCCACAGGCATGGAGGTGGCCCGGCGGCTGCGGGCCGGAGACGGACAGGTGCGGCTGGCCTTCGCCACCTCCAGCAACGACTTCGCCAGCGAGAGCTATGAGGTGGGGGCCTGCTACTATCTGCGAAAGCCCTTCCGGCCGGAGGGAGTCCGGGCCATGCTGGAGCGGCTGGATCTGGAGGCGCTGGAGCGCTCCCGCCGGCTGCGGCTGCCGGACGGCAGTCAGGTGGTGCTGCGGAGCATCCGCTACGCCGCCTCCGACGGCCACCGGGTGACGCTGCACTGCAAGGATGGGGACCGTACCCTGCGGACCTCCTTTGCCGCCGTGGAGCCGCTGCTGTGCGCCTATCCCTGCTTCTGCGGCATCTGCCGGGGCGTGGTGGTGAACTTCCACGAGGTGGCCGGCCGGCAGGAGGACGTGTTCCTGCTGAAGGACGGCACCCGTCTGCCCATCAGCCGCCGGAGGTTACGGGAGGTGCAGGAGGCATACTCCGCCTTCCGCTTTGACCGGCTGCGAAAGGACGGTGTCGACTGATGCCGCCGCTGTATCGGATGCTGGAGGTCTGCGTTTATTCGCTGACGAACTTCCTGCCCTTTCTGGCCATGGCCCTCTATCCCTTCCGGCGGAGACTGCGGTTTTCTCCGGCGGTGGCGGCGGCGCTGGTGGCAGTGCTGACGCTGCTGCAAATGGGACTGGGCCTGTGCGCTGCCTTCTTCACGCCGGGGCGGGGCAGCCTTCTCAGCGCCGTCAGCACGGGGCTGTACGCCGTGTTCTACTTTCTGGCGGTGCGGGCCTATCCCGGCAAGACGCTGTTTACCCTGCTGATGATCTCTAATCTGGCCAATCTGGTGGTGATCGCCGCCAAGTGCCTGGAGGGACAGCTGTTTCCGGCGCTGGCGGTGCAGCCCTACCGCTGGTCCTTCGCCCTGATGATGCTGGCGGTGGAGGCGGTGCTGTTCCTGCCGCTGCTGCTGTATGTCCGGAAGGTCTATACTCCCGCCGTGGAGCAGGAGACATCGGGGCTGACATGGCGCTATCTGTGGCTCATCCCCGCCACCTTCTATCTTATCTGGTACTACGTCATTTACGGCAACACCAACCTGACGGGGCTGGAGATCGCCCTGCGGCCCAGCAGCACCATCGTGCTGCTTTTCATCAACACCGGGGCGGCGCTGGTGTACTACGTGGTGGCCCGACTGGTGCTGGAGCAGGAGAAGCTGGTTGCCCTGCAGCAGAAGAACTATGCGCTGGCCATGCAGAGCCTGCAATACGAGAACCTGCAGGAACGTATTGCCGAGGCCCGGCAGGCCAAGCACGATGTGCGCCACCACATCGCGCTGCTGCAGGATTGCCTCCGGCGGAAGGACTACGACGCCATGCAGGCGTATCTGGATCGGTATCAGGAGACGCTGCCCGACGCCCGGCAGCTGCAATTCTGCGGCAATGCCGCCGTCAATGCCGTGCTGTCCTACTTTGCCCAGCAGGCGGCGGCCCAGCAGGTGGAGTTCTCCATGAAGGCCCAGCTGCCGGAGTATACCGGCGTCGCTGACCCGGATCTGGCGGTGCTGTTCGGCAATCTGCTTGAAAACGCCCTCACCGCCTGTATGCAGGAGGCATCGCCCCGCATTGTGGTCCGCATTACCGCCGATGCCCACACCCTCTGCGCCGCCGTGGACAACACCTTCACCGGCGCAGTGCGCCGCACCACCGGCGGATTCCTCTCCACCAAGCACGCCGGACTGGGGCTGGGGACGGCCTCCGTCCGCAGCATCGCTGAGAAGTACCACGGCGTGTGCCGACTGGAGCCGAGAGACGGAATGTTCTGCGCCTCCGTGCTGCTGGAGCTGCCACAGGAGAAGCTGTGAAAAAAGACCGCCGGGATGTCTTACGGAGACATCCCGGCGGTCTTTTTGTATGTCCGTTTATTCCGCCACTACCGGCGCATCCAGCCAGTAGATGACGTAGCACTCCTGCATTTCGCCCATGAAGAAGAAAATATTCTCCCCCATCTGGATATGCTCCCCGAAGGCCAGATCCGGCACGAACAGACGGCCGCTGGTGCGGCCATGCCCCTTGATGGTGAAGCCCTCCGGTGTGGGATGCTTCCGCAGCTCGTTGGCGGCCTCCTCCAGCCCCGGAAAGCGCAGCGTCCGCTCCAACTCCGCCAGCTGCGTGGCCCCATTGATGTACACCAGATTGTTTTCATCCTTGAACCAGTTGATACGCATACGTACCTCCTAAGATGTAGTGTCTCCAGTATACCACAGCTTTTCACCTTTGTCAGCAAAAATTCCCGGCATGGACCGTGGGCTTCTGTTCCCCTGCGCTCTGCCATGGGGAAAATTCACAAAAAATGGTAAAAAACCATTGAAATTTTTATCGTTCGATTGTATAATCAAAGAGAAATCAGCCAGAGATACTCCGTAACGACGAAAGGAAGCGTATACAAAATGCTGACGGATAAGGAGTTGGCTGCTGTGCCGGAGGAACTCCTGAAGGATCTGCTGCGCTATTCGGAATACGGCTGGCGGGAGAGGCGCATTGTCTCGCTGCTGGCCCGAAGCTATCCGGTGGTGCTGACGGAGGCGGACGTGCGCAAGCTGCGCCGTCTGGGGCAGAAGAAACTGTAGCAGACCTGAACCGGCAGGGGGAGACTCCGTAAGGGGAGTCTCCCCGCTATAAAGTATTTGAAACAAAACCCCCGAAGGGGGCGGCTGAGCCGCTCTCTCCGGGGGTTTGTGCACGGGATGCGTTTACAGGTTCTTCTCGTAGGACTCGATCATCTTCTTGACCATCTGGCCACCCACGGAGCCGGCCTCACGGGAGGTCAGGTGGCCGTTGTAGCCCTCCTTCAGGTTCACGCCCACCTCTTGCGGTGTGTATTCACCTCAAAGAATCGGTTTTTTCACTACTTAAAAATGCAAAGTGCAAAAAAGAGGCGAAATGCGAGATAAAACGGATATTTGGTCGGAATCACTCATTTACATCGAGAACAATCAAAAGTTAATGTCTCTATATAGTGTTTTGTACTGACAATGTGTTGACATTTTCCACTACTGTGGGTATACTAAAGAAAAAGGAGGTCTGAGCTATGCAAGGTTCAAGTATCAATGTAGCTTCTGCGCCCAAAACGGCGATGTTTCAGATGCGTATTAACCCGGAGATCAAGCGAGAGGCTGAGGATGTTTTTTCTGCCTATGGACTGAGCTTGACGGATGCGTTTAATATTTTTTTACAGCAATCGCTGAACAGTAACGGCTTCCCGTTTCTGCTGTCCCCCGAAAACGCTGAGTATATGAAGTCAAAGGCTGCGGCTCAGCTTATGGCGGAGATCGAAAAGGGATGGAAATCTGCGGAAGAAGGGGGCTGGCTCACGCTGGAGGAAGTGGAGTCTCAGCTTGGGCTGACGGATGTATAAACTGAAAATTACACCGGCAGCAGCCGGTGATTTAGCAGAGATCAGCGCGTATATTTCTATGCAGCTGCATAACCCACAGGCAGCGCGACGCATTGCGAAGAACATCACACATGATTTGCGACTTCTACAGCAGAATCCGCATTTAGGATTTTCCGTTTCTTCCAAAATCGGAAGAGAGACTAACCTACGGGCGCTGCTCAGCGGAAACTATTTCCTGTTCTACTGCGTTGAGAATGAGACGATACAGATTTCCCGTGTTCTGGACGGACGGCAGGATTATCTGCGGGTTTTGTTTGGAACTACGGAATAAAAGTGAATTTAGCAAATAAAGCACTTCCCATCTGTAAAGGCGGGAGGTGCTTTTATTTTGGGAATTTGAGGAGGAGTTTTCGTGTCTGAGAAGTTTGATTATTACTACGGCGAGGAGAGCGAAAGCTGCTCTTTTTATCGTATCCCGCGGCTGCTGGTTTTAGGGACGCGGTTTTCGGGGCTGTCTACGGATGCCAAGCTGCTGTATGGGCTGATGCTGGACAGGATGAATCTTTCGGCGCGGAATGGGTGGTATGACGGGGCTGGACGGGTCTACATTTACTACACGCTGGAGGAGATACAGGAGAGCCTGCGGTGCGGGCATGGGAAGGCGGTGCGGCTGCTGGCGGAGCTGGACACGGAGAAGGGCATCGGGCTCATTGAGCGGAAAAAGCAGGGCCAGGGGAAGCCCACGCGCATTTATGTGAAGCGCTACACCACCCGGGCGGTGCCGCCTCCGGCTGACTTCCCCGGGGAGGAAGTCAAGAGTTCCTCAAAGCGGAAGGGCAGACTTCCCAAAGGGGGACGGAAACTATACAGATAGAAAGCAGACGGATGTGAATCAGCTTTACAGATCCTCCTCTTCGCCGCCCGGCGGCGGGCGATGGGAGAGGGAGAGGGAGAGGATGACAGAGAAAGTGCGCAGCCAGGTGGAGTATGGTCGGCTCTGTGAGCGCTATGAGGTGGAGCTCATAGACGAACTGGTGGCCGTCATCACCGATGTGCTGTGCAGCACCCGCCCAACGCTTCGGGTGGGCGGCGAGCTGCTGCCTGCCTGGCAGGTGCAGAAGCGGTTTCAGCTGCTGGAGCGGGACCACCTGGAGTATGTCATCGAGAGCTTGCAGCGCACCACGGCGCAGGTGGTCAATGTGCGGGCGTACTTAATGACCACGCTGTATAACGCGCCTGCTACCATCCATCACTATTACCAGGCGGAGGTCTAGCACGACCTGGCAAATGAGTAGCCCGCCCAGGGAGGCGGGCTTTGTGCTGTCAAAAAAGGAGGAGATTTTATGCACACGGAGTATTATTTGCTGACTGTGGAAGTAGCCGTGCAGGGGCCGGTGACGCTCACGGCATCTACCCAGGGGCGCAGGAAGGAGCGCCTGGGACCGAAACAAAACCCGTCTCAAATTGAGACGGGTTTTGAAATAGTAAGAGGAGGAGGCAAAAAAGTATGGCAGAAGAAAAGAAAAATCCGCTGATCGGGGCGTTCCGGAGCGCGCCTGCGAAGGACCAGGAGCTGTCCGACAGCAAGGTTGCGGAGCCGGAGAAGGATGCGGTGCCACCCAAGGAAAAAGAAAAGCCCGCCGAGAAGCCGGTGGAGAAGAAGGCGGAGAAGTCCGCACCGGCTGCTGCGAAAGAAAAACCGGGCAAGGCGGAGGAGAAGCCGGTGGCTGCGCCCGCTGAAAAGAAGGAGAAAAAGCCGGAGGAAAAGCCGAGCACCGGGGCTGTGAAGCAAGAGGATAAGAAAGCCGCTGCGTCTGAAAAGGCGGAGGAAAAGAAGCCTGCGGAGGACAAGGGCGCCGAGGGTATGCCTGAGTCCAAAAAGGAGACGGAGAAGAAAAATCAGACCGACGCAGACGGCATCCCGGAGGACTTTCGGCTGAACATCGTGGGCGAGGG
>ERZ1027001.1088-NODE-1088-length-14329-cov-14.553244_pt1 | contig 14329 bp, 7 predicted proteins | sample MGYA00519452_ERZ1027001 | MGnify/ENA primary metagenome ERZ1027001 (study PRJEB26926, sample SAMN06164867) | human gut metagenome | biome: ENVO:00009003; feature: ENVO:2100002; material: ENVO:00002003 | host: Homo sapiens | place: USA | collected 2012 ...
GTATCAGGATAGTATCACACAACCAGCGGGATCTCTGTGAGTATTATAACGTATTCACGTTTAAGATGCAACTGCTTTTCAGCAGGGAGATTCTTATTATTTCCTTAAGGTACAATCTCTGCTTCTAGCTGATCATGCTGAGCTTCTGATTCCATCCATTTAGCTAGCTGCAGGAGAATCTTTGCACTCTGTGGAAACTTCAATCTCAGTTCCCGCGCCTGCGCTCGGTAACATTTTGCTTGTTCATAAAGGGTTCGGCCATCCTGTACAATCCGTGCACCACGGGAATTAAACTTTCCATAGAATACCGCTTTCGTCAATTTCTCATTCTGTTGTTTTTCCAGAAACTCTCGGATAAATTCATGCGGAAAAGCACCGTCTTTTCCATTACAGCTTTTTCCCATAATATAGCCTAAAATCTCTGGAAACTCCTCATACAAACATTCAGCCCAGCAGTCAAATGCACGCTTGTCCTGATACGCCTCCTCGGGCAGATAATAGTCGTTTTCTACATCAAACGATCTTGAAGGATTCTCTTCCAAAAACATTTTCATCTTATCCGGATGCCTAAAGAAGAGCCGCTGCAAACACAGAGGAGGTTTCTGCAGCAACTCCTTTTTATAGAGTAGCAGACAACACTTAGCCCATTCATCAGTATAATATTGCTCGTCCACTCTGCGGACAATACCAGAAAGGTATCCCCTTTCCTCCGCATTGACTCCCTGTTCAGCAATTGCCTCAAATACTTTCCTGAATAGATCAAACAAGTGCTCAACCTGTCCACTATTGCCATACAGGTAAAGTAAGAGCCCTCCCGGATGGTACTGCAATAGCTTCTTGTATCTCCGTTCGTTGTAGGACCACCTCATGTCCTGATTCGCCCAATACGTCTGTTCTCTCTCCCGCGTTGTCAGCCATGGGTCAATTTCTTCACGCCGCAACGTAGACAACAGCCGAAGTTTTTCATTTTCTGACATTTTTTCAAAGACAGAAGATGCTTCTTGAAAATTCCCCTGATCGAAAAAGCCAGCCAACAATTGTTGTTTTTCTTGTTTTCGAATTGCTTCAGCTACATCCGAAAATTCTTCACATGTAGTGTTTTTAGCAAGAAATACGCCCCATGCGTGCTGGTCCCTCATTGTTTCCAGCAGCCGCCACACTGCGTCCATCCCAAATTCTATTTTCAGTGCTGCAAATTTCTCCGCTCGAATGCGTTCTCTTTCCTCTTCCTCCTTCGTCCAGCTCTTTTCTTCTTGATTGTCTAAAAGCTCTTCCATAGGCAGGCAGTTCCATTCCAGAAATATCCATCCAAATTTTCCCACAGGATCACTGGATTCCGTGCAGCGTATCCATGTTTTCAGAACTTCTATCCAATCTGTCCAACCATATTCTTTACTACCACAAAGTTCAGTTCTTAACCAATATTGCATTGGTTGTAATGCTGTTGATGAGAATTGTGTTGCATCAAACTGCTCTGCCATCTCCAGTAGAACATCCTGTCCCAGCCGACGATACTCTTTCAACAGGTTTTCTATTTGCCCAAGCCATTTCTTCTGTAGTGCTGTACGATAAACAACTCGTGTGATTTCATCGTAAGCTTCAAACAATTCTTGTTCTAGGATTAATTGAGCGGGTCGTTCCTTCTTTCCTCGGCGATGTCCTCGAATCAGTGAGGTTTTACGGAGCAGTTCAATGCCGAATTTCACTCCGAAATCTGGATTTTGCTGAATTATCTGAATCGTCAGAACCTTTTTCTCTTCAAGAGTCAGCGCCGTATGAGAACTCCATAGGCAAAGTGCATCTAACAGATGCTGTTTTGCCTCTTTATCATTCTGTTCTCCTTGCAATGCTAGCCGATACAGTATTTGGCAAGCTGAAAGACATGTATTCTCTCGTTCTATTAAAGTATCTAGCGTCCAGAGGATTTCATTTTGTCCCCCCAGCTGTTCTTCTTTCTTTAAAAATTCAAGCACAGCTTCCGGAGCTGCTTCAGCAAGGATTCGAAGTTCCTTTATGATGCACTCTTTACAATTATCTTTATGAAAAAAGGAAAGGACTTCCCTCACCTGAGCATCAATCATATTTTGATCTGACCCAGTCTCCGCAAAACAAATGTAATTTTTAAGCAACCGTTGAAGAATGCCATACCTTCTATGATTTTGTGCTGCATCTGTGCAGGAGAGTGCCGCACAGATTTCCTGGTGCATCCGTTGCCCCATGGCACTTTCTATGTCTATGTTCAATGCCAGCCACGCTTCTTCATCATTGACGATTTGATACCACGCTCCAACTTTTTTGATTGGGCTGTCATCTATCCGCAATAGTTCCTCATATTTTCGTTCCACTACAGGATATGGTGTTTCAGCCAATCGTGCAACCAGCTGTTTCTCTTTCTCGTCTAAAATATTGTAGTGTCGCAGAAGTACAAGCGGTTGCAACAAATCAATATCTGCCGCACTCATCCATTCCGGCTGTAAATCGGCTTCATTTCCCGGAATTTTTCGGATGAGTGCTGGAAGATTTCCGTGTGTATAACTATAAAGTTCATCAGCATTTGCGCTATCGATGCCCATCTCCTGCAACGCCTGAAGATACTGCGTTTTCCATTGCGGAAGCAATCGAATTACATTCTTTTTTGCAGCACCCTTTCCCTCGCAGAGAATAGTTTGGTTACGTCCTGATACCCGCCCGTTATACGGAAACCTCAACAGGAAATATGCGTTTTCGCATAAGCTGTCCAAATTATGATACGTCGTTTCGCTGCAAACAACAGTCACCTGTTCGGCCAATGCCGAATCTTGCATCAGCGCAGCCAAGCAGAATCCATATGCTTCGATTCGGGATTCTGCCGCCACACGGCATATCTTTTCATTCACCTTTTTGCGAAAAGCTTCCAGCTGCTCTTCCCTACCGATTTGGAACATTGCCTGATTAAGCGGAGGATTTGTCCTTTGTACAAACTGCTCCCATGCATGCGCAACAGAATCTATTTCCATCGCTTCATTTTCCAGATAGTTTTGTATTAGCCATGCACAAACCGCCGGTTCCGAGTTAAGCCAATCGCACAAAACAGATGCGTCATATACATAGACTGCTTTCCATTCATCTCTGTGTTCCGCCTCCCACTCTGTAAGTGATATATTGTAAGCCCATATTTTAGGCACTACGAGATAGAAAGTAGTATCTGATTTTTTCACTCCAAGCGGACGGGTTGTGCGTTTTCCATAATCGCTGTTGATTTTTTCCAAGGAATCCGCATTGGTTCCAAATTCCCACACGCTAGTTCCCTGTGCCACATAAGGCGTTTTTGTTCCGTTATCCATGATTCCATCATATCCCGGTGCCCAAATATCATCTTCCTCTGGCGCGCGAAGATACGAATAATCCGGGCAACTGCTTCGGATCAACCGCTTGATAATTTCTGGCAGCAGTCCTTCCGACTTTTTCTTTTGTTCGCTCATCAATCGTTCGAGCATTTTACTTGTGAACAATTTCATAGACATCCCTCCACAAGCAACTTTGTTTTAATTTCAGGGTAATATTCTTCCTAACTAAAGAGTAAAAAGTTAGTTTTTCCGCTCACGAACACTCGACATTAGACATTATTTGTTATCTCCCGCTGTCATCGAACTTCCGCCAATCCCAAAGAACTTATCAAAGAAGCTCTTCAGCTTATCGATCACGCCTTGCTTCTTCTGCGCACGGCCACCGCCGCCAAAGCGGGAAACAGGAGGCATCAGCTTATCAATGTCAGTGCCCACAGTTTTGATCTCGCCATCACGGAACGCATTGGCCAGATACTTGCGGGTCTCCGGCTCTTTCAGCTTTTCCTCCTGAATGATTTGGACAAGCTCTTTCTCTCGCTGTTCGGACACATAGCTGTTCCACTCTGCCATCACGTCATCCACATCGTTGACCCCTGCAATAAAGGTTTCAATCAGTTGCTTTTTGCTGCGCAGTTCCGGGCTGGCGTCAATCGCCTTGCGAATCGTGATGAGCACCTCTTTGTCATCGCAATGGGTGTCATGGTACTTTTTGACCAGCATCAGGATGTAGTCAATGTTAATTTCGACCTGCCGAATCAGCTCCACCTCGAACACCACATCATCCGTGATATCCTCTTTGGTTTCATCGTGCTTCTTGTTACGCCATTCATCCCGCAAATCCTGATAGCGGCCCAAATAGTCCTGTAAATCCCGTTCAGAGATCAGTTCGTTGCCCTTGAAATCGTCAAAGGAAGACAGCAAGTTCCGCATCCGCAGCAGTGCGCCAAACAGTACGATAAAGTCTTTCTGGTTCTGCTCTCCGATGATCTGCGGCTCTGTCAACGGGAACTTCTGCGTCAGGTCATCGATCATGTCCGTATAGCCCTGATGGTATTTTCCCTGCTCGTCCATATAACCGTGGTAGTAGTCCGCATATTTGCGCAGCAGAACGATGCCGCCCGCATTTTTATCTCCGAACAGCGAAATTGCCGCATCCACTCTCTTTTGCAGGTTGCGGAAGCAGACGATATTGCCAAAGGTCTTGATGCTGTTCAGGATACGGTTTGTCCGGCTGAACGCCTGAATCAGACCGTGCATCTTCAGGTTTTTGTCCACCCAAAGGGTGTTCAGCGTGGTGGCATCGAAGCCCGTCAGAAACATATTGACGACGATCAGCAGGTCAAGTTCCTTGTTCTTCATGCGGAGCGATACATCTTTGTAGTAATTCTGGAACCGTTCGCCATCGGTGGAGTAGTTCGTATGGAACATCTCGTTGTAATCCTGAATGGCTGCGTCCAGAAAATCCCGGCTGCTTTGGTCAAGGTTGGAGGTATCTTCCGGGTTTTCCTCGTCCAGAATGCCATCCGTTTCCGCTTCATTGGCTCCATAGCTGTAAATGGTGGCAATGCGCAGCCGCTTGGTCGGGTCTGCTGCCATCTGCTTTTTGAACTCCTGATAATACAGCTTTGCCATCGGCACAGAAGCCACGCAGAAAATCGAATTAAAACCGCTGACGCGCTGTTTTTGCTTGATTTCCTCCACCGCACCACGCTGGGCAGAGGCCACCTCTGCCACATTCGTCAGCAGATTAAACTCATACGATTTGTCTCCCCGATAGGTTTTCTGGTCGAAGTGGTCGAGGATGTACTTTGTCACCAGAGAAATACGCTTGGGTGCCATGAACGCCTTTTCCCGGTCGATATCCCAAACCTGTTTATCGTCCATGTCTGGCTCTGTGTCCATCGTCTTGATGTAGTCCACCCGGAACGGCAGCACATTCTTGTCGTTGATGGCATCCACGATGGTGTAGGTGTGCAGTTGGTCGCCGAACGTCTGCGCCGTGGTGAAATAGCGTGGATCAGTGGAGCTTCCTGCGTTGACTGCAAAAATCGGCGTTCCAGTAAAGCCGAACAGGTGGTACTTTTTGAAATTGTGAACAATGGCCTTGTGCATATCACCGAACTGGCTGCGGTGGCACTCGTCAAAGATAATCACAACGTGCTTCTGGTAGACTTCATGCCCCGGATTCTTCTTGATGAAGGTCGCCAGCTTCTGGATGGTGGTAATGATGATATGTGCTTCCGGGTTTTCCAACTGGCGTTTCAGAATCGTGGTGCTGGTGTTGGAGTTTGCCGCGCCCTTCTCGAAGCGGTCATATTCCTTCATGGTCTGGTAGTCCAAGTCCTTGCGGTCTACCACAAACAACACCTTGTCGATGTAGGGCAGCTGCGATGCCAGCCGTGCCGTTTTGAAGGAGGTCAGCGTCTTTCCGGAGCCTGTGGTGTGCCAGATGTAGCCACCGCCCTCGATAGTGCCATACTTTTTGTAGTTGTTGGCGATCTCGATGCGGTTCAATATCCTCTCGGTTGCAGTGATCTGATATGGGCGCATCACCATCAGCATCTTTTCTGAGGTGAAGATGCAATACCGGGTCAGCACGCTCAGAATCGTGTGCTTTGCAAAGAATGTCCGGGTAAAGTCGATCAGATCCGTCAGCACGCGGTTGTTCGCATCAGCCCAGTAGGAGGTAAATTCAAAGCTATTGCTGGTCTTTTCCTTTTTCGTCTTGCCGTGTTTGGCGTCCTTGATGGCATTGTAGCGGGTGCTGTTGGAGTAGTACTTGGTATTTGTGCCGTTGGAGATCACAAAAATCTGCACATACTCATACAAGCCGCAGCCCGCCCAGAACGAATCCCGCTGGTAGCGGTTGATTTGGTTAAATGCCTCCCGGATGGCCACCCCGCGCCGCTTCAGTTCCACATGAACCAGTGGAAAGCCGTTGACCAGAATCGTAACATCGTAGCGGTTATCATGCCGCGCGCCGTCTGCTTGTTTTACCTCATACTGGTTGATGACCTGCAGGCGGTTGTTGTGGATGTTCTTCTTGTCGATCAGCGTGATATTTTTGGAACTGCCATCATCCCGGTGCAGCACCTGCACATTGTTTTCCTGAATCTTCCGGGTCTTTTCGGGAATATGCTCGTTGGGGTTGGCAATTACATCACTGAAAAACTGCTGCCACTCCGTATCGGAAAACTGGTAGTGGTTCAGCTCTTCCAGTTGGCTGCGGAGGTTAGCAATCAGTTCATCCTCGGTATGCAGCGGCAGATAGGTATAGCCCTGCTCGCACAACAGCCGGATAAACTCTTTTTCAAGTTCCGCCTCGCTCTGGTAGCTGTCAGAGCGCACCTTGGAGGGTTCATAGGTAGCAACAACAGTATCTTCATTGGTAGCCGCAACGATATTGAAAAAAGACATTTCGATTTCCTCCAGCAGCACTTATTTTTCACTTTGTGATTGCATATCACACGCAATTCGAACCAAAAGTTTTATTTCATTATCTCTCATCTTTGCCACGTCCATTTTTACCCATTTAGAACCACAGTCTTTGTAAAATCCTTCTGCCTGTTTTAATCCCCGCATCCATTCCTTTGCATCTGCATATGGATTCAATCCCGAAAAAATTTTCTGTAATTGATAATCGGCTCCTGCATAGCTTGGCTTAGGTACTGCAAGCAGGCTTTCTAAATAGTCGTTTAGACCCTCCGTATCCAGCGATTCTACCATTTTAACAACTTCGGGCACTGCTTCTATCAATCTCGATTGGTAGGAAATGATTTTCTGTTGATTTTCCTCTATCGTGCTTTGAACCTCCAGCAAAGAAATCAACTCACGAAGTCTTGTATCTTCATGTCTGCTTTCCATAATAGAAGCTGCCGACTTTAATGTATCCAATGGATTTGTACTAACCTGAACTTTTTGCTTTGCCCACTCTTGCTTTTTCTCTTCAATGATCTGTTTGATTTTTTCTGTTCCAAGTGATAAGAGCTGGTATCTTGAACCTATATATCCGATGATTCTATCATATGGAATGTTCAAATGTTTTATTTCAGGAAATGCAGTTGAGTATATCATAACGTCAATTGTCGGTTCTGCATTTGTCTGCCAAAGTTGCGGCTCTGCATAAGGAATAATTGCCGGTGAGTACTGTGTTTCACCCTTTTTCAGAAATTTCGCACGACTTGTTTCGAATGGATGCGCAAAAGACAAAGAGCGAATATACTCCCATACTTTATCGTCAGTTGGTATTTTCCCATCTGGAAGTATCAGATTGTGTTCTTCGCATACATCTGCAAAATAGCTATACGTTGTCTGCGAATCCCGTGTGTATGGATGTTCTACCTCTAATAAGTGAAGCACCAATTTAACCGCATCAACTACCATTGAGCCATACATCATCAAAAGAAGAAACTCTTCCTCAGAATTCGGAATCATCGTATGTGCATTGATATAACCGACGCACTTTTCCATTCTATCCAAAAGCGCATATCCAAGATTATATAACTCTACATATTCTTTCTCGCACCCAAACACATTCGTTGCGTTCAAAGCTTTCCTGAACTCTTGATAAATTTTCTCGTCAATCGTACAGTTCATCTTTATGTTCCTTAAAACTCAATAATTTATCCCTATAAAACTCATACTGCTTTTGTCTTGCTTCAATCTCTGCGGGCAGGCCGCTGGTCAAATCATTGCAGATCGCATCAAAACGGTCAAGGATAGAAACAATGCGCTTTTGCTCCTCAACAGGTGGTACTGCAATCACAGCCTTTGCAATATTGTCATTGTACAATCTCGGAATTGTTCCACCCTCAGATGCTTTCCACGGTTTCAGTTCATAGCAGTAGCAAAGATAGCTATTCAAAACAATACTTTCATCGTTATCAATCCAAACGATGTTAGAATCTTGGAAGTATGCAGGCTTCCCATCATAAACAACTGTTCTGCCAATCGTTCCCGCCGCAGAAATCAGCACATCACCTTTTTTCGGAAAATTATACTTCGACCGATATTCGTTAAATGTTTCCTGCGAAATATAGGCATCTGCTTCTTTTCCAAAGGTTCCAATTTTATAGAACGGAACACCGCTCACCGTATTTGTCTGGCTCTTCAAAATACGCTTACACATACAGATAGAGCCAATATCACCTAAAGAGATTCTCACATAGCCAAACACATACTGCAAGAGCTTAATCAGTGCTCTGCTCTGCTCTGCTCTGCTCTGCTCTGCTCTGCTCTGCTCTGCTCTGCTCAAAATTGTGTTGCCGGTTTCTGCAAATGTCAAGAGTTTATCGCGGTAATACTCATACTGCTTCTGCCGGGCTTCGATTTCAGCAGGCAAGCCAATGTTGAGGTCAGAACAGATTTTCTCGAAATTGTCTAGCACATTTACAATGCGGTTTTGGACATCAAGAGGAGGAACAGGAATCATAAATTTCTTCATATTTGAAGCCAATATATGTTTAACTGTTCCACCAGTTGTTATCTTTTTCAGTCCAGCTTTTCCCTCTGTTGATCTTAAATAATGCATTACAAATCTCGAATTGCAACGTCCTGCATTACTCATTATAATCAATGCGTGACAGTTTGATCCTGCATATTTATCATCGACAACCGCACACTCGCCTACATGACCAGATTGCACCATCAAAATATCGCCATCTTTTAATTCGTTGCGAATATGTTTTTGGTGAAATTCTTTTGAAACATATATAATTTCATTATCTGAAATCACCCCACCATGGATGTTGGTTCCTTCCAAATAACGCACGCCTTGTTCTTCACCGGTAAAATATGGTGTTACCGTTCCAACAAAGCCATTCCGAATAAATGGAAATTCTTTTTCCATTGGCTTCCATTCTACCGGCGTGTTAAAAGTTAATAGCTTATCTCTATAAAAACTATACTGTGTCTTTCTAGCTGTCATTTCTGCCGCAAGCTGTCTTTGTAGTTCTGTTACATTCTCCGTATAATCATCCAAAATTCGGACAATTTCATGCTGAACTTCAAAAGGAGGAACTGGCAAAGTAATGTTCACCAACGTATCCGGTGTCACTTCGATAACCTTTGTTCCATGCGCCAACTTGCGCTTTTGTGCAAAAAACATCTGCGAATGGAAGTAGTAAACTAGATATTTGGCATTCTGATTGTGATGAATAATCGCCGAATGTCCACTGACTGCCACAGGCTCGTCACCCAACCATGCAAGGCATTTACAAACATCTTCAATGTTTTCGCTTGTAACTGCCATGACAATGTCATTGGGCTGTGCCATCTTCTGCTTTTTCGCACATTCTTCACTTATAAAGGTAAATGTCTTATCCGTGAACAGGCCATATTTTGTATAAATCTGGCCGTAATGGATGCACGGCACGCCCTCTGTAAGAAAATCTTTCTTTTGAAAGTTTCCTCCACGAGAAATTGTTGCAATTTCACCCAGTTTCTTGTATTCCACACCATCCGGGCAAAGATTCCGAATCATTTCGTCCAGCTTACTCATTTATATCCTCACTCAAACTTTCCAAATACCTGTCAAAATCACTCTGGTACAGCCGATCCTGCACTACACGGTACTTTTCAAACTCCGTTTCGGCGTGCATCTTTGCAAGCTGCGCCGAGATTTTGCCTGCATCCTTCAGCACTTCCAGATCATCTGCCTGCAAATAGATGTCCAGCCGCTTGGCCCAGTCCTCCATGGTCATAGGGATATGACGGCGGGCGCGGTTCTCAGCAAGGTCGAGGTAAGCCGAAACGATCAGCTCCATGGATTTCATTTCATCTTCGGTCAGATAGTTTTTCGCCACCGAAACATCGCTCTTTTTGATTTTGCCGTTGGGAGCGTCCTTCCATGTGTGAAGCCCCATGTGCGGCTTTTCGGCATCGGCACGCTCATAGATCAGCTCTGCCGCCGTATGGCGATGCACGGCATAGTGCATCTTGTTCTGTACCTTCGCAAAGAACTCTTTTGTGGTCAGCGCATTGCGGTCATAATCCAGCGAAGTAGCGTAAATGTCAGTGAGTTTCTGGTAGAAGTTGCGCTCCGAAATGCGAATCTCCCGGATGCGCTCCAACTGCTCTTCAAAGTATTTCTTGGTCAGGACTGTGCCGCCGTTTTTCAGGCGTTCCTCGTCCATTGCCCATCCCTTGATGGTGTACTGCTCCACGATCTGATTTGCCCAGACACGGAACCGCACCGCCCGCTGGTTGTTCACCTTGAAGCCGACCGCAATAATCATTTGCAGATTATAGTGGTTCACGCTGCGAGTAACCTGTCGGCCACCCTCATTTTGAACTATTCGGAATTTCCGAATCGTTGCCGCTTCGTCCTGCTCATGGTCAGCATAAATCTTTTTGATATGCTCATTGATGGTCGGAAGTCCCACATCGTAAAGGGTCGCCATCATCTTTTGCGTCAGCCAGATGTTTTCATCCTCGTAGCGCATCTCAATGCTGTCCTTATCCTCGCCCGTAGAGGCAACAAAGGTTAAATATTCAGCCGCAGAAGAACGTATCAATGCAGAATCTTTCTTCTTGCTTTCCATCTCAACCCTCGATTTCTGCCACGATCTGGTCAATGGCGGCCCGCAGTTCGTTTTCTCGTGCTACGATTTGCGCAATTTCAGCGTTCAGCTTTACAATATCGATCTTCTCGCGGGTATCCTTGGCTTCCACATAAGTGGAAACCGACAGGTTATAGTCATTTTCCTGCACCTCGGAATACTCCGCCAGATGGGAGAAGTGTGCTTCTTCTGCCCGCTGTGCAAAGGTGTCCACTATTTTGTTAATGTTCTCCGGGGTGAGTTTGTTGTTGTTCGTCACCTTGACGCACTCGGAAGAAGCATCAATGAACAGCACCTTATTGTCCGTTTTGCCCTTTTTCAGCACCATGATGCAGGTTGCAATACTGGTGCCGAAGAACAGATTGCTTGGCAGCTGAATGATGCAGTCAATGAAGTTATTGTCCACCAGATATCTGCGAATCTTCTGCTCTGCGCCACCACGGTACATGATGCCGGGAAAACAGACGATTGCAGCCGTACCGTTGGAAGCCAGCCATGCCAGCGAGTGCATAATAAAGGCCAAGTCTGCCTTGCTTTTCGGAGCCAGAACACCAGCCGGGGCAAAGCGCGGGTCATTGATGAGCAGCGGATTTTCGTCACCGGCCCACTTGATGGAGTACGGCGGGTTCGATACGATCAGCTCAAAAGGTTCATCATCCCAGTGCTGCGGATTGGTCAGCGTGTCCTCACAGGCAATGTCGAATTTGTCAAATTCGATGTCGTGCAGGAACATATTGATGCGGCACAGGTTGTACGTTGTGATGTTGATTTCCTGCCCAAAGAAGCCGTTGCGCACGGCATCCCGTCCCAGCACCTTTTCTGCCTTCAGCAGCAACGAACCAGAGCCGCAGGCCGGGTCATAGACCTTGTTGATTTCCTTCTTGCCTACCGTACCCAGCCGGGTCAGCAGCTCCGAAACATCGGCAGGCGTAAAGAACTCGCCGCCGGACTTGCCCGCATTGCTGGCGTACATGGTCATCAGGTATTCGTAGGCATCGCCAAAAGCATCAATGTCATGCTCTTTCACATCTCCAAGGTTCATATCTGCTACGCCGTTCAGCAGCTTCACGAGCTTTTCATTGCGTTTGGCAACGGTCGCGCCCAGCTTGTTGCTGTTCACATCGTAATCATCAAACAGCCCTGCAAACTGTCCCTCAGAGGAGCTGCCCTTTGCGGATTCCTCAATGTGCCGGAACACCGTTTCCAACGTTTCATTGAGGTTTTCATCGCTGGCCGCTTTTGCCCGTACATTGCAGAACAACTCACTGGGCAGGATGAAGAAGCCTTTTTCTTGTACCAGTCCTTCCCGTGCCTGCTCTGCCTCTGCATCAGACATATCTTCATAGCTGAAATCCGGGTTGCCTGCATCAATTTCGCCCTGATTGATATAGCTGGCAATGTTCTCCGAAATATAACGGTAGAACATCGTACCGAGAACGTAGCTCTTGAAATCCCATCCGTCCACTGCGCCGCGCAGATCATCCGCAATCGCCCAGATTGCACGGTGCAGTTCTTCGCGTTCCTGCTCTTTTTTGGTGTCTACCATTTTTATTTCCTCCATCAAATGCGGATTTCCGCATTGTTTTCTTTCATTTTAACATAGTAAATGTACCACTATTGGTACACCATGGTGTTTTTCCCAAAAAGGATATACTTTCCCTTTATACTATCCTAGTAAAGCGTACCACAGCTTTTCCGTGATTGCAAGCCGATAAAAATTTCTATTGCATTTTTCGGGGTCGAATTATCACTTATATGTACAGACCCCCGCCAACATCCGCTAGCGGGGGTCTACTACGCTTACAGTTCTACGCTGTTCTGCCTGTTCTTCTTCTGGCTTCTATCCGCGGTCTGCTCCTGCCCCCTCATAAGTCCAATGACCTGCTGCATCTTTTCGGCACCGAAATAGTTCCAGACTCGCCTGAAATCACGTTTCATCGCATAGAGCTGAGAGTTTTCAGCCTCCACCTCTTTCAGTTGCTGGCTCAGATGGCGGGTAGCCTTCTTCTCGTCCTGATAGAAATTCTGGTACTTATCCCGCTCGTCCTTGACCTCCCAGTACTTCCGATGGAGGGCAAAAAGTACCTTCACCAGCTTCTGGATCAGCGGTATGGCCTTTTTCTCCCGGTAACTCTTGGCGGTCTCAAACGTGGCTGCTTCCGGCACCCATTCCTCCGGCCGCTGGGAGTACTGCGCTGACAGGTTTTCCAGCCCCTCCATGATGGGAGCCAGCTTGTTCAGTTCCTTGCTCTGCTTCTGGTAGGTCAGCTCTGCTTTCTGTACCCGCTGTTCAGCGGCTTCTACGGCTGTCTGTGCTGTTTCCAGCTGTTCCTGCATCTCGGTCAGGTCGGTCTGGCACTCCTGCTTGGCAGCTTCCAGAGCCACTACCTCTTTGCTACGCTCCTGCTTTTTGAAGTCCAGCACAGACAGGTGCTCTTCGTGGGTGCCTTTCTGTTCCCACTCGATGCCATGCCTCTCCATCACGGCAGCAAGCTGCTCTTTCTCGGCGTTGATCCACTGGTTCAGCTCGGATTCCCGTTTAGAACCGCCTGCAAAGCCCAAGGCTTTCAGCGCCTGCTTCAGGGACACCTTGGTGTCCAGTCCTTTGCCCTTCCAGCCGGACACATACGGCACGAAGTCGATGTGCAGATGGGGCGTAGCTTCATCCATGTGGAGGAATGCTCCGAACACCCGCAGTGTCGGGTTACGTTCTTGGACCCCCTGCATATACTCGTCAAGCAGTTCCTTTGCCAGTGCGCCGTTCTCGGTCAGGACGCCCATATCATCTTTGTTGCCGATCTGGACGATCAACTCATGGAAGAGCTTTTCCTGCTTGCCTGTCCGCAGGTGCTCATAGTAGTCGTTGATACAGCGGTCTTTGCGCTTCTGCTTGGCATTGTAACGGTCCACCGCCTTGTCAAACAGTTCGTGGTACACTTTCTGAATCGGTTCATCCCGGTATATGACATTCAGGCTGCTGCGCTCCGGGGCTACGTTTTCAGCGGTAAAACTTCTCCTGTTATGGTTGAGGGAGCCGGAACCCCGCATTGCGGAAATAGTTCTTTTCAATCGCACGTCCTTTCTCTGTGGAAGTAACTGGTACCGGACACGGCAAAGGCTTTGTTACTTTCGTCGAAAGTAACGCAAAAGCACTTTTGACAGACGTTCCGTCCATCAAAAGATGCCTTTGCGCCCTGCCGGGGGCCTCCGTCTGCGGACGAGGTTTCGCTGCACCCAACAGACCGTTGGTGCCGGAGATCATATCAAAGCTGTCCTCGGCTTCCATCTTCCGGGTGTGATGAACCACCAGCAGGCAGATGCCGTACCTGTCGCTGAAAGTTTTCAGTTTGGTCACGATCTCGTAGTCGCTGGCGTAGCTGTATCGGTCACCGCCGATCTCCCGCACCTTCTGCAGGGTGTCGATGATGATGAGCCGTACATCCG
>ERZ1027001.1090-NODE-1090-length-14259-cov-3.821388_pt1 | contig 14259 bp, 8 predicted proteins | sample MGYA00519452_ERZ1027001 | MGnify/ENA primary metagenome ERZ1027001 (study PRJEB26926, sample SAMN06164867) | human gut metagenome | biome: ENVO:00009003; feature: ENVO:2100002; material: ENVO:00002003 | host: Homo sapiens | place: USA | collected 2012 ...
CGTGGCGTTTTCCTGTTTTTGAGGCGTTTCAGCACCCGTTTTGACTAATAAGTCGAATATCACTGCAAGAATACTCATATCACGTGTTTTAAGGTTGATAGAATCCGTCTAAACTCACGGGCGCAGAACCGAAAGGAAAAAGGAACGAAGCCTCCGGGAGCTCCTAAAACCGGCGGGCCTCCGCAGGGCGGAGCTGCGGCCTGCCAACTTGCCCCGGCAAGTTGAAACCGATTTCTTATGCCCTTTTCGGCCGCTGCAATTTCGCAGTCTGCAACTGCCGTTCTGCGCTCGTATTCATAGAACCGGCGTCTTACGCCTGCGCCGCGGAACGCGACACGGGATTCCGACTTGAGGACGGCTGCCAAAAACACAGCGCATCCCCCGCGCCCCCCCCGCAAACCCTACCGCGTAAACCGGTAATAGGTTCCCAACGGCAGCTGCTTGCCGGCCCGGTCGGTGAAACACAGCTCGCCCCACTGCTCCTCGCGCGGCGCGCCGAACGCCTGCCTCACAGCCGTGCGTGCCAGCGTCGACGAGAGGCCCATCGAGTAGAGGTTCAGCACCAGAAACGCCCCCCGGGGTTCGAGCAGCTGCGCGCAGCACTCCAGCATCTCGCCGATGTTGTCCTCCAGAATCCACCGCTCGCCGCCGGCCCCGCGCCCGTAAGCCGGGGGATCGAGGATGATCCCGCGGTAAAGGCTCCCGCGGCGCACTTCGCGCCGGACGAATTTCAGCGCATCCTCGACGATCCACCGCACGCCCTCCAGGCCGCTCAACTCCATGTTCTCGCGCGACCAGGTCACCACCTGCCTGACCGAATCGACGTGCGTCACCTCGGCCCCGGCGGCCCGCGCCGCGAGCGTCGCCCCGCCCGTATAGGCGAAGAGGTTCAGCACCTTGGGGGCGCCACCTCGCGCAACGCCCGAACCGACAGCCGCAACACGCTCGCCATCAGCAGGTCCGTCTCCGGCCAAAGCCCGGCAGTTGTCGTAGATGAAATTCCAGTTGGCGGCCTGCTCGGGGAAGATGCCCACATGCTTGAACGACGTAAGCCCCAGCCGCATGCGCAGCCGCATCCGCTTATAGGCATACTCCACCACCCAGCGGTCGGGCATTCCGGGCGCGAGACGCCATTCGCCCCGCTCGTCGCTGCGCGCATCGCGCCGAAACGAAGCGTCGGCCATGCGCCGCCACTCCTCTTCGGCGAGCGAGCGCCTCCAGATGGCCTGCGGCTCGGGACGGCGCGTCACATAACGCCCGAAGCGTTCCAGTTTCTCGAAATCCCCCGTGTCGAGGAGTTCATAATCCCCGAAATCGGGCGTCAGCTGTTCCTGCATACATTATTTTATAAATAGTTACACACCTTCCGGCTCCCGCTTTTCAAGCGGATCGACCAACGACATTTCGCAGGCCTCGCAGTCGAACGCCAGCCGGTAACGGTAGGCGCCGTGTTCCAGAAACAGGTCGCCGCGCAGCCGCGGATGCTCCCGGAGGCATTCGCCGATCTCGCGGCGGATACAGTAGGCCGAACGCAAGACCACATGCCCGGCGGTCGTCGACGCGAGGTCCAGCCCCCGTTCGATCTGCCGCACCCCGTGGTCGCGGTAGAACGCCTCGGCCAGCCGGTTGGTGACGTTCTCCTCGGCCGTCAGCCGCTCCGAAGGATACCGCGCCGCCGGATTTTCGGGCAGAATGCGGTGTTCCAACGGCCTGTTCCGGCGCGCCTCGTCCAATGCGGAGAGCGCTTCGCGGCGCACCTCGGCGGCCAGCGACGCCGGCACGAACCACTCCGCGCCCCGCACTTCGGCTTCGCGGACCGCGAAGATCGTGTCGCCCGACTTCATCGCCTGCGCACGCAGTGCGGCGGCATTGGCGTCGGGATTCTTCGCCGGGTCGAGCCGCACGGCCCGCACGGCCGAGGCCGCAACGCCCTCGCAATCCGTATAAGTAAGTTTCAGCCCTTCGGCCGTCGCCTCCGCCGCGGCCTTCGCCGGAATCACCCGCCGCGTGCGGCTGCGCTCCACGGCCAGCGTGAAACGGCGGTCGAAATTGCGGCGGACCTCCGCCCCGGGCGTGATCCCCTCCATGCGATTGGGCGTGATGCGGCGACCCTCCACGGCGTTGACGTTGGTCCCGGTCACGCCGCGCGGCGTCAGGAAACAGATGCCGTCGCCCGGCGCAAGATCGTGCGCACCGTCGAGCGTGAACGTGCCGCCCGAAACGCCCGCCACGCGGCCCACCCGTTCGCCGACCGCCTTCGGGGTGTCGAACGACGCCACTCCGGCGCGCTTTCCGTCCAGAAAATAGTCGGACTCCCCGCGTGTAAAACTCTTCGACGGATCGGGCGTGAAATCCGGGACGCTCTCGCCGACGGACGACCGCACCAGCCCCGGCCGCAGGGCCAGCGCCTCGTCCACCGCCCGGCGGTAGTGGGCCACAACGTTCCGGATATAAGCGAGATCCTTGAGCCGACCTTCTATCTTGAATGAAGTGACGCCCGCATCCAGCAGATCGCCAATGCGTTGCGAAAGATTCATGTCGCGTACCGACAGCAGATGCTTCCCGGCAATCCAGGTCCGGCCCTTTCCGTCGGTGAGGTCCCACGTCAGGCGGCAGGGCTGGCTGCACGCCCCGCGATTGCCGCTGCGCGCGGACATCGACCGCGAGAGGAAACAGCGGCCGCTGTACCCCACGCAGACCGCCCCGTGGACGAAGCATTCGACCTCGGCCGCGGTGGCGGCGCAGATGGCCCGGATCTCCTCCAGCGTGAGGTTGCGTTCGAGAATCACCCGCGCAAACCCCGCCTCGCCCAAGAACCGCGCCCCCTCGGGCGTGCGGTTCGAAACCTGCGTCGAGGCGTGCAGCTCCACCGGAAGGTCCATCCGCCGCAGAGCCATGTCCTGCACGATCAGCGCATCGACGCCCGCGTCGATCAGGCTGCGGGCCTGCCGTTCGGCGGCCTCCAGTTCGTCGTCCCACACGAGCGTGTTGAGCGTGGCGTGGACCCGCACTCCGAAGCGGTGGGCATACTCCACGACCCGGGCGATCTCCTCCGCGGAGTTCCCCGCGGCCTGCCGCGCGCCGAACCGCGCGCCGCCGATATAGACCGCATCGGCGCCGTAGTCCACGGCGGCCGCGGCCGCAGCGTAATCTTTGGCAGGAGCTAACAGTTCGACGAGTTTCATTTTTTTCTTTTTGCAAAAGTAACAAAAAGCGGTCAATATCGGGACGTCGCAGACGGAAAATCGCGGGAACCGCCGCCGGGACGGACATTATCAATTATCATTCAACAGCTTACGCCCCAAATGGTCAATATATAACAAATACACTTCTTTTTCACCGGACCGGAAATATCCCTGCGATGACAATATCCGACAAACAAAACAGTTGCAGCCGCAAAACGGCCGCCATTCTTTAAAATCGCTAAAATCCAACCTTATACACACGCATAACACCGAAAAACAAACAATACGAAAAGACTTTTACGACAATATTTTCAGGATTTCCAGAAAGCATTCGGGCAAATTTTCGTATATTGTGCCGCAAATAAACAAGTCCAAAAATTTCACACGATGCAATTTTCAGCAAATACGGTTCTCCGGAAACGGGATACCGTACCCATTCATTTTTTATTCCTAATCCAATTTTTATGAGAAGATGCTTTACGCTATTGACGGTTCTCGTCCTCTGCGCCTCAAGCGGCTGCGACGACAAGAACAAAGAGGAGGTCGCGGATGTGATCGTCCTCTCGCGAAGTAGTGTCGCGTTCGCCCAGAAAGGCGGAACGACCACCGTCGCGGTAGCCACGCCCTCCGACTGGAAGGTGAGCTGTCCGGACGATTGGGTGACGCTGGCCTCCGAAGAGGGCCTGCTGACCATCTCCGCGGCAAGCAATACGACCGACAATGTCCGCAACTCGAAAATCACCGTGGAAACGGCCGGCGACAAACAGGAAATCGCCGTTCACCAGGCATTCTCGTGGGAAACGGTCCTGCTGTCCACCACCGCTTCGGAGGAAATTTCGCTGGATTCCGAAGGTGAGAGCGTTCTCTTCACCGTGGTCTCCAACGGCCAGTGGAGCGTCACGAGCGACGCCGACTGGGTTTCGGTCGAAAGCGACCCGGTCAGCGGAACGGTACGCGTCGGCGCCCCGCGCAATCCCGACGCCCACCGCAATGCGACGCTCACCGTCCGGGCGACCAAAGGCTCCGCTACGGAATCCTGCAAAGTGACCGTTTCGCAAATCTCACGCGAGGAAAACCCCTATTACCAAATGCTGGGATATTACGGACTTCATGCGGAAAACTGGTATTACGGCCGTGAACCGATCGGCGTGAGCGGCACGGGTACATTCTGCACCGTCGAAGAGAAAGAGTACCGCAAGAGTTTCTACATCAAGAACCTGTTCCTGACGGGCACGGTCGTGGAAGCCACCTACGACAAAAACAGCCAAACCATGTCGATCGAACTGGGCAGGCTCTGCTACACCCGCGAGATCTCCCCGACGGTCTCCCGCTTCCACTACCTGTACTCGATCAACATGCAGGGCGGAGGTTTCCACAACGGCATGCTGACCGGCAGGCTGGGAGAGGGCTACAACGACGACGCGGACGAAACCCGCAAGGCGATCCTCCTGAACGGTTTCGAATCGCCGTACACCACGCTGGGCATCATCGGATACCAGGAGCAGCAGTGGCTGTCGTTCGGCGACCTCTACTACGCCACCGGCACGATGTATCTCGTGGACTGGGACATTCCGGCCGACACCGGCACGGCCCCGACCTCCGTCACCCGGGCCGCCGACGGCATCGCGCCCTCGGGCAGCACCTTTCCCGTATCGAAACATTAAACCGCAGCACACATGAAAAAATTATATGCACTGACAGCTTTACTGCTCGGCATGATGGGGTGCTCCGAAGAGACGATCACCTACACCAACCCCGTCCCGGGCGACGAACCGTCCGGCATTGCGGCCGAACTGGGCATCTCGTCGAAAAACACATGGTTCGCCGCTGAAGACGAACGCAACGCCTCGATCGGCTTCAAGAGCCTGGGCGGAGAGGTCGTCGTGGACATCCAGACCAACACGACGTGGAAATACGACGCCGTCAACGCCGGCTGGCTGACCATCGAGAAAGACGACGTCGCCGACCAGCTCGTCCTGAACTGCGAGGGCAACAAGGTCGAGGAGCAACAGCAGGCTACGATCACCATTACCGCCGGCGACAAGACCGCGACCATCTCCGCCACGCAGAACGCGTACGGCACGCTCGAAATCGCCGCATCGAAAAACAACTTCCAGATTCCCTCCGTCGGCGAACTGACCGCCGAATTCGAAGTGCAGTCGACCGACGAAGACTGGATCTTCGAAACCAAAGACTGCCCGTGGCTGCTTCTCGAACAGCAGGGCGACAAAGTCACGATGACGCTCGACCCCAACGAGGAGATCGAGGACCGCGAAACGACCTTCGTGCTGATTGCCGGCGAGGGGGGGGGGAAATCCCGTCTCTGAAACGATCCGCGTCACGCAGGACCGCGCCGTCTACGTCAACGTTTCGCTAAAAACCATTCCCCTCTCGCCCACTCCCACCGAATCCGACAAAAAAGAGTTGGGAATCAGATCCAACTACGACTGGGAGTACACGCTTTCCGAAAATTCCGACTGGCTCTCCGCCACGAAAACCGAGCAGGGACTTACAATCACCGCCGAGACCAATTCGAGCGGATCGTCCCGCACCGCAACCATCACCGTATCGGCCGGCGACGGCAAACAGAACCAGACCGAACAGGTCGTCACCGTCTCCCAGACCGGCCTGGACCTCGACGCCTTCATCCTCGGAATCGACATCACCTCGTCGAGCCTGAAGACCTATCTGCCGTTCGACAAGGCCATCGACGCCACCATCGACTGGGGCGACGGCAGCATCGAGGAGAACGTCACCTCGGCCTACCCCTCGCACACCTACACCGACCCGGGCTACTACATCGTCTCGGTCAAGGGCAGCGTGACGTCGCTCAACTCCTACGACATCCCCGACTACGGACTGGGCGAACAGTTCAGGGAGGTTTACAACTGGGGCCGCACGGGGCTGACCTCGATGGCGCGCGCATTCCAGAACTGCCGCGAGCTGAAACGGATTCCCTCCGACAACACCGAAGCCTTCGCCAAGGTCACCACCTTCCACTATGCATTTGCCGACTGCCGCGTCCTCGAAGCCGTTCCCGACGGGCTGTTCGACCATGCAACCGAGGCGGAAACCTTCGCCTACTGCTTCCAGAACTGCAACATGGTCACCGAAGTGCCCGCCGACCTGCTTTACAACTGCACGAAGATCACCTCGGTAGGTTCGCTCTTCTCCGGCACGGCGATCACCCAGATCGACGAGGATTTCTTCTCTCGCAACACGGAGCTGACCGACTGTTCGATCATCTTCTCGAACGGCAAACTGAAGACGGTTCCCGAAAAACTCTTCGCCAACAACAAGAAGGTGACGACCTTCAACTCGCTGTTCGCCAACACCGAGTCGTTCGAATCCGTCCCGGCCGGCCTGTTCGCCAACAACCCCGAGGTCGACTCGTTCCGCATGCTCTTCTCGGGAACAAGCCTGAAATCCGTCCCGGCCGGCTTGTTCGCCAACAACCACAAGGTCACCAATTTCCAGAGCGCATTCAGCAAAACGGCCATCCAGAGCGTTCCCGCCGACCTGTTCGCAGGCTGCGGCAAGGTGACGACCTTTATGAGCTGTTTCACCGGATGCAGCGAACTGCAAAGCGTCCCGGCCGAGCTGTTCAAAAGCAGCGGAGCCTTCACGACCGTGACGAAGACCGCCTTCAACAACATCTTCAAGGACTGCACCTCGCTGACCGAAGTGCCCGCAGGGCTGTTCGACGGCTTTACCCTGGTCACCGCCTTCAACGACGCCTTCAACGGCTGCGCGTCGCTCACGACGCTCCCCGCAGGGCTGTTCGCCACCAATACGGCGGTCACCTCGTTCACCAATGTCTTCAAAGGCTGCACCTCGCTCAAAAGCATCCCCGAAGGCGTCCTCGGCGGACTTTCCAAAGTCACCTCGTTCTCGGGCCTGTTCGCAGGCTGTACGGGGCTTGAAGAGATCGGCGCCAACATCATCTCCGGCTGCGCCGCCTGCAAGAATATCTCCTCGATGTTCAAGGACTGCGACAACCTGAAAACCGTTTCCGCGGAGGCTTTCGCCGGCGCACCCGCGATCACCAGCATCGGCAGCCTGTTCGAAAACTGCACGCTGCTCGAAAGCGTTCCGGAGGATATTTTCGCCGGGATGCCGAATCTGGCGACCGCCACCAGCGTATTCGCGGCGTCGGGACTGAAACCGGCTCCCGCCGGTCTGTTCAGCCGCAATCCCTCCGTCACGACCTTCGGCAAGGTGTTCCAGAACTGCGCCGCACTGACGACGCTGCCCGACGGACTGTTCGCCGGCAACCCGAAAGTGACGACCTATTCCAACGCCCTGGAGAACTGCACGGCCCTCGAATCGGTCGGCCTCCTCTTCGGGAAGAGCACGGCCTCGGCCAAATGCGACCGCCTCTTCGCAGGGGCCACGGCGCTGAAGAGCGTGCCCGCCGGAATCTTCGACGGACTGACCGGGGCGACGGCCTTCAACAACACATTCTCCGAATGCTCCGCCCTGGAGACGATTCCGGCAGGACTCTTCGCCAAGAACGTCAACGCGACCACCGTGGCCCAGTGCTTCCTGAACTGCACCCGCCTCACGACAGTTCCCTCGCGCCTGTTCGAAGCCAACACCAAGACGAAGACCCTGACGGAGATGTTCTCCGGCTGCTCGGGAATCGAAAGCATCGCGCCGGACGCCTTCACGGGACTGAACGGCACGTCGCTCAATTTCCAGAAGGCATTCCTCAACTGTACCTCACTCCGGGAGATCCCCGACGGGCTGCTGAAAACCACGCAGATTTCAACCTACACCAGCCTGTTCGCCGACTGCACGGGACTGGTCCGCGTCGGGTCGGAGGTGTTCAACTGCGCTTCGGCCACCATGTTCAATTCGGTCTTCGACGGTTGTACGTCGCTCGAAGAGGTCGGCAAGAACATGCTGGTCAGCCCCGTCAAACTGACCAGCGTCGCGAATCTCTTCCGCGATTGCGGGATGCTCAGGAGCGTTCCGGTGAGCCTGTTCGACGAAGCCGTGAAGCTCAAGACGCTGACTTCGACCTTCCAGGGCTGCGCGTCGCTCGAAGGCGAATCGCCCTACACGGTCGTCGACGGTGTGAAATACCACCTGTACGACCGCACGGCGGAGAATGCCGCCGCCTCGGGACTCACCGCGATCACCGCCGCCAAGAGCAGTTTCGCGGGATGTACGAAACTCTCGGACTACGACAAGATCCCCACCACATGGAAGGAATAGACGAACACAAAACGATCCCGAACATGAAAAATACGATAATATGCAGCATCGCAGTGCTGTCGGCCGCACTGCTGGCAGCCTGCACCGAAACCACCCGGATATGGCCGGAGGAGGGCGAAAGCAAGGCCTACGTGGAGGTGTCGAGCCAAAAAGTGATCTTCGACGCCGACGGAGGCAACGCCGTGATCACCGTGGCGACGAACGCCGACGGCTGGGACTACGCCGCCGAAGGCGACTGGTTCACCGTCGCCCGGCAGGACGGCAACGCCCTGCTGGTCGAGACCCTGATCAACGCCGGAGCCGAAACCCTGACGGGCAAACTCACGGTCAGCGCCGAGAAGAACGGGGAGACCGTTACGCAGGAGGTCGCACTCGTACAGCGCGCCGAACGGAGCGTCAACCTGAGCGCCGAAGGCACGGCCAACTGCTACATCGCCCGGACCGGCGGCGTCTACAAATTCGACGCATCGGTCAAGGGCAACGGCGGCGGCGACGGAGTCAGCGACTACATCGCCAACTACGGACTCGCCATCGAGGACGGCGCCTTCGCCGAACTGCTCTGGGAATCGCGCCACGACGGCGACAAGACCATGTCGCGCGAAATCATCGACGGCGCGCCGATCTACCGGGGCGGCTACGTGACCTTCTCGACGGGGCGTTCGGAGGGCAACGCCGTGATCGCCGTGAAGGACATCAAGGGCAACATCGTCTGGAGCTGGCACATCTGGGTCTGCAACGACGAAATCACGGCGCACGACCACATCGACTCGGAAGGCAAAGTCGCCGCCGTGATCATGGACCGCAACCTCGGAGCGCTGAACAACACCCCGATGGACGTGGGCAACCGAGGCATGTTCTACGAATGGGGCCGCAAGGACCCCTTCACGCCTTCGCGATCGCCCTACCACGCGGATACCGACGGCAACAACGTCCCGGCCTACAACGAACCGAACACCGCGATCGGCGACGGAACGGGAACATGGGTCTACAACGCGCAGGCCGCCGTGCTCGCCACGCCGCCGGCCAACATTCCCAATTCGATCCTGAACCCGATGACCTACCTGCAATCGCCGTACAACGGCCACGCCGACTGGTACTGCACGGGAACAGACCCGAAGGCCACGCATCCGGGACTGTGGGGTCCCGAGAAGACCATTTTCGACCCCTGCCCTCCGGGCTACAAGGTCCCGGGACCCGATCTCTGGGGCATTCCCGCCGGAAACAACTCGATCACCAACGGCGGCGCCGCGGCGGATTACGACGAAACCGGCGTCAGCGTCAAATGGGACTGGAACGCCTACGAAGACTGCGGGCGCCGCTGGAAAAACACCGGCGACTACTACCCGATGGCCGGCAACATCTACTACACGGACTACATCTCGGTGAGCATCTGCAACTACACGGGCGGCATGGCATTCTACTGGACCGCCCAGGCGACTCCCGACGCGACGAAGTCATCGGCCTACTTCGTGAACTTCAACCCCAACTGGTGCAATTACAGGCTCGGTGAGCACGACTGTTCCGCACAGATACGCTGCATCCGGGAATAACACTAAAAACTGATCGTCTATGAAATATCCATTCAAATCGCTTCTCCTGGCGGCAACCGTCCTCGCGGCGGCATCGTGCGCCAAGGACGACACGCAGAGCGGCGGCGAAGAGACCGCGGGTCCCGTCATCGTCAACGCCTCCCCGGCGGCCATCGGCGGCGAGATCATCCTCAAACTGAAGACCGAGGCCTCCGGCATCGTGGAAAAGAGCCGCGCGCAGGGCGTTTCGAAAGGCAGCGGCATCGACGAGATCGACCGCATCCTCAACACGGTGAACACCGTACGTTTCGAACGGCTCTTCCCGGACGGCGGGCGTTTCGAAGAACGCACCCGCAGGGAAGGCCTGCACCTCTGGTATTACGCCAAATACGACCCGTCGGTCCCGACGAGCGAGATGGCCAGCCTGCTCTCCTCGTGCAAGGACATCGAAATCATCGAATACTCGCTGGCCGCCGAAACTTCGGACCACCGCCGCGCGGCATCTCCCGCCGCCGGGGCGCAGAGCGTCACCCGCGCCATCGCAGACGAGGTGCGCAACGTCCCCTTCCCGTTCAACGAGAGCGAACGCTCGCAGCAGATGCAATGGCACTACAACAACACGGGAAACATCTTCGCGCAGACGAGCCAGCTGGGCGCCGACGCCAACGTATACGCCGCCTGGCAGCTCTCGACGGGCAATCCCGACGTGATCGTCGCCGTCGTGGACCAGGGCGTCAAGTACGACCACGAAGACCTGGCCGCCAACATGTGGGTCAACGAGGCCGAACTGAACGGCACGCCGGGCGTCGACGACGACGGCAACGGCTATGTGGATGACATTTACGGCTACAACTTCACCAAAGAGACCGGCGAACTGGATTTCTCGGCCGAACTGATGCACGGCACGCACGTCGCCGGCACGATCGCCGCCGTGAACAACAACGGCGTGGGCGTCTGCGGCATCGCAGGCGGCTCGGGCAGGGGTGACGGCGTGAAGATCATGTCGTGCGAGATTCTCGGCAAGTCGGAGTCCGGATCGTCGGGCGCCGGACTGGCCGGACAGATCCGCGCCATCAAGTACGCCGCCGACAACGGCGCCGTGATCTGCCAGAACAGCTGGGGATACACCGCCGGAACCATCTCCGTGACCGACTGGACACGCGGTTCCTACTCGGCGCTCTCGCGTGCCATGGAGTACTTCAACAAATATGCGGGACTGGACGAAAACGGCAACCAGACAGGCCCGATGGCCGGCGGCATCGTCCTCTTCGCCGCGGGCAACGACGCTTCGAGCGAGGTCTGCTATCCCGCCGCCGACGCCAACGCGATCAGCGTGGGCGCAACCGCGTTCACGGGCGCCCCGGCCTACTACACCAACTACGGCACATGGGTCCAGATCTCGGCCCCGGGCGGCGACCAGATGCTGAGCAACGCCTACGGCGGCGTTTACAGCACGAGCGTGGCCGCCGACGGCTCTTCGGGCTACGAAGGCAGCCAGGGGACCTCGATGGCCTGCCCCCACGTGTCGGGAGCCTGCGCGCTGGCCGTCAGCTATTACTACGGTGCTGAAAAACGCAAGGGCCTTACGGGCGAAATGCTCCGGCAGGCGCTGTTGAGCAGCACCCAGTCCGTCGACCGCTACTGCACCGGCAAATACCAGCAGTATCTGGGCAACATGGGCATCGGCAGCCTCGACACCTACAAGCTGCTGCGGAACATCGCCAAGATCGACGGCATCCCGGCGCAGCGGGTCGGCGTGGGCGACACCGTCAGCATCGACCTGAGCAACCACTTCACCGCCACCAATGTCCTGGGGTACACCGTTTCCGTTCCCGACCTCGTGAAGATCGAACTTCGGGGCGGAGTGATGAAGCTCACCGGCCTCAAGAAAGGCCGGACGACGATCATCGTCTCGGACGGCGCGGCCATTCGCAAACCGATCGAGGTAACCGTCGAATGACACATTCACTAACGCAAAAGAGAATCAAACCTATGAAAACCTTTTATAAATACGCGGCATTCGCGGCGGCGGCCCTCGCGGGACTGTGCGCCTGCTCGTCGGACGACGACGCGGCGGAGACCGGCTCCGGCCTGCAACCCGTCGCACAGCCGCAGATCATCGTCAGCGACCTGACGACCACCGGATTCACCCTCCGCTGGGAAGCCGTCGACGACGCAGGGTCCTACGTCTACACGTTCGACGGCGGGAGCGAGACATCGACGACCGGCTGCCGGCTGGAATTCAACAGTCTGGAACGGCAGAAAGAGTATGTCGTGGCGGTCAAGGCCTGCCCCCGGGACCCGGCCGAATACACCGAATCCCCCTTCACCTACATCCACGTGCTGACCGACGATCTGGAGCAGCTTCCCCAGCCGAAGATCACGCTCGGCAGCGCCTATGCGTCGAAAACCGTCATCTCCTGGACCGAAGTGCCCGAAGCGGAACTCTATGAGTTCTCGGTCGACGGCGGGGAGGTGTCGACCACCCGAAACCGTACGGTCATCCTGTCGAAACTCGACAAGGGCCGCACCTACTCCTTCTCGGTGCGCGCCATGACGTCCGACGCCACGCGCTTCACCAACTCGGAAGCCGCACAGCTCTCGTTCGTCACCTCGGACGCCGACGTTCCGCCGCTGGTCATCGCCCCGACGACGATCATCTCCGACGCCGTGGCGTTCGACATCTACGCCTCCAGCGACGAAACCTACTATTATGAAATTCTCCCGGCCACGACCTTCGCCAAGTATTCGCCCGAAGAGCTGATGACCGCCTTCCAGACCTATATCGTCGAATACGCCAAAAAGCAGGGCATCAGCCTCCAGCTGGCCATGGCCTCGATGCTCAAGTCGGGAACCCAGAGCCTCCAGATGACGGGACTCACCCCCGAGTTGAGCTACGTGATCTTCGCCTTCGGCATGGACCTGCGGGGCAACATCACCTCGAACCTCTCCTCCACGCAGTTCAAGACCACGGCCGACGGCTACTCCGCCGGTCCGAACTACGGCGGCAGCGACTGGTTCACGCAGCGGTTCTACATCACCAACGCCTACCTCGCCCTGACGGGTTACGGCTGGACCAACTCCGTGTGGACCCACTGGAAGGGAGACGACGTGACGGACGTCCGTTACCGTACGCTGACGACCAAGCTCTTCAATCAGGTCTTCTCCGATCCCTACGACCGACAGGCCATCGCCGCATTCCTGAAAGACCCCAATTACGGAGTCCAGTTCAACCCCGAGCTGCTCTCGGCGACGGTAAACAGCGCCGACGGTTACAACGGACTTACGGAAGGAGTCAGCGCCGGCACGTCCTACACGCTGCTCACGCTGGCCACCTCGTCGAGCGGCGCCGAAACGGTCTGCGTCAACTCCGTCACCACGAAGACCAGCACGGCCGCAGCCGCGTGGTTCGCAGCCGCAGCCTCGACCAACGCCAACTACGGCCCGACGCACAACACCGTGGCCGGCGTCATGAAGGGCATCGACATCGCAACGGTGCGTTACGCGATTTTCAAACAGAGCGCCCTGGCGAACGTCAGCACGGACAACTATCCGGCCGTGATCGAAGAGTTCGGACACGACCTCAAGGAGGAGTACCTCCCCTACATCAACGGAAACGGCTTTGCCATCCTCTTCACCGGGGAGAGCGGCGTAACGCCCGAAACCACGTACGTCTTCATGGCGACGGCGACCAACACGGTCGGCGACAAAGTCACCAAATGGGGTTCGGCGACCACCAGCGCGGCTCCGGACGCCGCCCGGGCGAAGGCGCAGGCCGCAACCCGAACGGACGAACCGCTCCGGTCGCCCGCCGGGAAACCCATCGCCAACCCCGAGAAGTTCATCTACCCGATGGAGAGCGTCCAGCTGCCCGCCGGAGCGAAACCCGAAGGCGACCTCTGGACCATCATTCACAACACGCACAACATCAAATAAGAGTACATCTATGAACAAGATAGCAGCAATTCTCTGGTGCATCCTGTCGCTGGCATGGACGACGGCCTCCTGGGCGCAGAACGTCGCCGTCAGCGGCAAAGTCACCGGAGCCAACGGCGAAGCCATCATCGGCGCGAACGTTCTCGTGGAGGGCACTACGCAGGGCATCACGACGAACGTCGACGGAGACTACACCCTGACGAACGTCCCGGCCAACGCCACGCTCGTCGTCTCCTACCTGGGCTACAAGACCGAGAAAATCCCTGTCGGCAACAAGACCCGCATCGACGTCACGCTCCGGGAGGACACCGCCGAGATCGAAGGCGTGATGGTCGTGGCCCTGTCTCTTATACACATCTGACGCTGCCGACGATACTCCTTGTGTAGAT
>ERZ1027001.1109-NODE-1109-length-14024-cov-5.206672_pt1 | contig 14024 bp, 20 predicted proteins | sample MGYA00519452_ERZ1027001 | MGnify/ENA primary metagenome ERZ1027001 (study PRJEB26926, sample SAMN06164867) | human gut metagenome | biome: ENVO:00009003; feature: ENVO:2100002; material: ENVO:00002003 | host: Homo sapiens | place: USA | collected 2012 ...
CTCGGAGATGTGTATAAGAGACAGATTGAAGCCAAGGAGTCAGACGTTCAGGATGACATCGCAAGTGCCTTACAGCAAATGGAATCCGCGCTGTCCGACTATATCGATCAGTTGCAGGCGGAAGGTTCGTCGCAGTCTGTCGCTGTAGTGCAGCAGGCACAGTCTCTTTTAGCCCAAATTCAGAGTTACGCATCTCAGGCTCAGAGCGCTGCAAATGCAGCGGCCGCTCAAACCCGTGAAGAAATCATCAATTCTGTGGTTTTGACCACAGAGCAAACGCTATCCGATTCAGCTAAGAGCCAAGCGCGAACCAATATCGGTGTCCTTTCTGCGGTTGAAGCTTATCTGGTAGGAATTTTCAAAGAGTTGTGTTTGGAAAATGGAGTAACCCAGGCAGAGATTGATGCAATCGAGGCTCAGCAGAACGCCTCGTAAGGAGAAAAAATGTCATTAGAAGAAGTCAAAAAGAAATATTTGCAAGAGGCATTAGGAAAGCCGATTCAAAAATATGGAGTAGATCTGGGAGGCGGACGCTTTACATCCTTGTCTGATGTTGCCGGCTTTTATGCCGAATCTTGCCCGGAGCCGGTTACGGCAAAAGTAGAAAAGAAATATCTCCGCTTTGGTTACGTTGCTGAAGAAATTCCGATCGAGGTAATCAAGAAACCAAAAGGATTCTTGGGAAATCGGCAGCTTTACACATTCACGACTCCGGATCTGAAAAGCGACAACTTAAAAGTCGATGCTCTGGATAGCCCGTTGATCGGAAAAGTAACGGTGAAGTTTAAAGCTGGCCAAAACTTTGCTGTTCGCACGGAGAAGATTAATCAGGCGTTGTATCAAAGTTCCGATGGTTGTTTCTATACGAAACCTAATCTTCCGGAACAAAGAGACGATTTTTGTTTAGAAAAGTATTCGGCTGAAATCAAAGCAGAGCGCAACGCAAGAATCTCGGATACAGACGACTATGTGAAACTGCCTGACATCACCGTGGCGCGGTCAGCAGGAGCCAAACGTTCTGCTTTGGAAGATGCAGACAGAACTGCCCTTGAGACCTACAGACAAGCCTTGAGAAGCTTACCCGAGGCGCAGGGCTTCCCGTTCGTAGCGTGGCCGACATTCCCGACAGCTCTTGCTTACGAGCTACAGCAGAAAGTCAACGCAAGACAATCTATGAGACAAGGAGGATTCAATGCTTAAAGAATTAGCCAGTTTGCTGTGCAGTTTATTTGTACCACGTCGAGCTGTAAGCTGCGTGGGGGGGGGTAACTATATATGGGAAAAGGCCGCAAGAGATAGGTATTTCTGATTTCATTTCAGGAAATATCCTAGTTCATACAGCTACGAGCACTGACGCTTTTATTTATGTCGCTCCAGCAGACGGGGTTGCCTGGATTTATGCAACGCAAGCGATATTTGTTGGTGTCCGCAATAAAAACCAAGATTATTGGCCGACCCTAACAAGACTCCAACTACCTGGCTCCAATCTTGGAGCATACATGTACATCAGAAAAGGACAGCAAGTTGAATACCACTATGGCATGAGTGCCGGAATGGTTTATTGCTATTTCTGCCCAATCTAATAACGCCGAGCATTTAGGCTCGGCAAGGAGCTTAAATGCTAAAACAACTTATTCAGCGGCTACTCGATAGCCGAACGACACCAGCACAGGCGGGACACGCTTCTAAGCCCGGCTCGGCAGTACCTGTAGACTACAACCCTTCAGCTTCAGTAGACAACTGGGGACCGGTTTTATCTAATTCAACCGCGGTATCAGATGGTTATATTTGGGCCGTGGGTCGTACTACATCCGATAAAGGATTTTTCCAGATAAATACTCAGGCGTTGCAAATTACGACTACAGGGACATCTAATCCGGGAGGTGAAATCCTGAATTTATTCACGCCCGTTTCAAAAGGGCAGCGCTTTTCTGTTTATGGCCGATACCTAGAGCAAATTACCGTCCGATTAGTGAAAACCATCGGGGGGGGGGTATAATATATTTGTTCGGAGGGTTCTGTCATGCTTAAAGCCCTCGTTCAACTTTTCGCCGAAAGTTTTCTCAAAAGCAAGTATCCTGACATTGCTTACCAATGTGGGCCGGGTACAACAGTACAGAACCAAAACGTTCAGGGAGGAGGTCAACAAGATATCATTGCCCCATTTAGTGGTTGGGCCGTGTTTCAGATTGGAGGGGCTAATGACGTCGCCAATAAGTGGTTCAGACTTGAAAACTCCACAAGAAAGGTTAGCTATCTCACTAACGTCACTAGTGGGTGGAAATGGGCCTCGATCCCGATACAGAAGGGTGACACAATCATTGCGGATCTTGGCGTCTACTCGGGTTCGGGGAACCTTACTTTTGTTCGCAACGAATCGTCTAAATAACCTCCAAACAGGAGGCGCATTATGCTGAAAAACATTCTGAGCCTCCTGCTGAGCAGGTTCTACAGCAAACAGGAATCCGAGCTTGTAGGACATCAGGCAATGCCTTCAACCAACAACGTGATACTTACTCCGACAACTACGGTTATTGACGGATGGAGTTCTGTTTTCAACGGAGTTGCCCCAACTGATGGCTTCGCGTGCATAAGGTTTACGGCAGACACTGCCACTTGCATTGCCTCAGCCCAAACAACGAACATAAACGTCTTTACAACTCCGCAAGTTGTGGGAGACATTCTTTTGTGCGCCTGTCCGGTAGCCAAAGGGCAAGTCTTTACGTTATGCGCTAGACAAGCTAAAAACATTGAATGCTGGTTTACTAAAACCATCGGCGGGGGGGGGCAATCTCTTAAGAACGCTCTTCTGCAAGGAGGTGGCCTATGCTTAAAAACTTGGTACAGCTCTTTGCGGAGAAGTTCTTGCAGAGTAAGAGATCGTGGATTCAACACGCAGTCAGCCCGAGTATTGATGCAGTGGCCTTTAGTATTACAGCCGACGGCCAGTGGCACGAACTCACATCCAGCTTGGACGGGTATGTCACGTACAGTGGAAACGCCTCAATCGTTATTCTGGAAATTTCCAGCGGCGGTACTGGGTTCGTTAACGCCCAAGCACTTGCGAGAAGGCACATCATCCCTGTATCGAGAGGTCAAAAGTTTAGTTACCTCATTTCAGCAGATACAACAGTGCCGCTTTTATACCTTGTCCCCATGCGAGGAGAAGACTAACTTTGCTGTAGGAGGTGCGTCATGCTGAAGTCGCTCCTCCAATTATTGCTAAATACCCGAACAACAAAAACCGAAGCCGCGCATTTTGCCCAACCTGCCTGGGGAGCCTCTCCAATAGTGATGACAGGAACCGACGTTAATGGCGATTGGGGCTCTATCTATCAGGGCGTAATGCCTAACGACGGCATTCTTGTTGTCTCATTTACCGGAACGAATGAATCCAGCTATGCGGCTGGTCCCGGGGCTCAGTCGCTAGTTCCGTGGGCTAATGGCGGCGGCAAGTTTAGTATGCCCGTTACAAAGGGTAGTTATGTCAGCCTTGGCGGAAACCATGTTAAGGATGTCGAACTGCGGCTTTATCCGCTAGCTGCTTCCATCTAACCGCTCCGCCCCTCCTCTCGAGGGGCTTTTTCATAAAAAGTGCGCATTGAACAAAAAACAGAACTGATACTTGAAAGAGTTCCCAGACTTGAAAATAGGAACGGCTTTCCAACAGGCTCAAAAGGCCAAGAGGAAGATGGAATTCGGAAAACAGCACGAAAGAGGCTCTTGTCGTGTATTTAACGTCTGAAAAAGGAAAGGAAAACCGCCCTGCGTTGGTAGCACAGAGCGGAATACAAAATATGCGAAAAGGATATTTTATGAGGATTATTTTACTCTACATGTTGAAGGGAAAGATGACATTTAGGAGCTTCGCATTATGGCTGGGCGTGGGTTTGCCTGTGGTCGGCGTATGTTGGCTTGTACTAGCGATGGTCTACAAACTGTTTGAAATCGTTTCTTATTTCCATGAAAACATCGCATCCGTTTTAAATCTAATTTTTGGGTATGGAGGTTAACCGCTAACGAGAGAATTATTGATTAATAATTTATTGGTTCTATAAGTTCACACATGAAGAATAAGAAACTTCCGAAAGCAACGGCACTGGAGTACACGGCTGCCAATATGTTGCTCTCTGATGCCTTCTTTTTAAGTTTGCAAAGCTCTTCTGCTGAGGCTTCTCCTTCGAGTCGTTCGACTTGAGAGGCGTAGTAGGCTGAATAGAACCACCGTCTAGCAATGACGAAAGAACTGATTGCTAAAAATGTCTTGCCGATATCAGACAAAGTTAGAGCATAACCGCGAAAAAAGTAGGCGTACCCGTAACAAACCATGGAGAACAGCAAAAGGTAAAGAAATACAGGAAAGTCGGTATTAGGAAACTTGGGTAATTTCATAAGGATTAAGAATGATTGAACACTTAAGAGAAATATGGGCGAACTTGGCAGTCAGTTGTATCTTCGCTGCGGTTTGTGGGAGCCTTTCATACCTATTAAAAGTAGAGGAAGGAAAGCAGTTTAAATGGACCGAATTTATTTTGCACACGGTGATTTCGGCAGTGTGCGGACTGATAACTTACACAACGCTGAGGAATCTGGCTGGTTTTGACCCGGATGTCTGCGGAGCCTTTTGCGGTATCGCCGGATGGATGGGAACGCGGTTACTTCGTGTAATAGAAGTAAGAATCCAAAAGAACATTGAAGGAAGTTAATATGAGCGAGCATTTTCAACCGTCCGAGTTTGAATCGAAGGACGGACAACCCAGTCCCTGGCCCGAGGTCGTTGATCCGGGCCTTTATTTTTTGCTAGAGGAAATCCGCGCTGATTTTGGAGAGCCGATTTATATCAATTCCGGCTACAGAAGTCCGGAACATAATCGGAAAATCGGAGGCGCGCCGAATTCTTTTCATGTTAAAGGGCAAGCGGCAGACATTCGGCCGACCCGCTATCGAGATCCGGAAAAATGGAACAAGGCTCTAGGCCGTTTAAAAATTATTGCGAACAGACGCTGTAAAGGAGGAGTAGGTTTCTACTCCTCTTTTGTTCATGTGGATTTAGGGCCGGAGCGAAGATGGAATGGTTAAAACCTTGCTGATCATCGCCGGTCTGGCTGCAGCTTCTGTTGCCGGATACCATTTTGGCCAACAAAAAATGGAGCTGCAGTGGACCCAGGAGCGTGAGTTAATGCTGCAAAGCCAAATTTCACGTCTACAGGAAAAGGATCGTGAACTCGCAAAATTACAAACTACTATTACTACTCTTAATGACACTGCTCTCCGGGTGCGCGAGCGAGACGCCCAGATACAGCGAAAACTACAGTCCGAACTTGGAAACTGTAGTAGATTTAAATCAGCACTGGAGCTCTCTTCAGCAGCTCTTAGCCGATGTGCAGAGCGCGCAGTCAGCGATAGAAAGCTCATTGAATGGTGCGCAATCCAACTAAGGAGATAAAGATGGACATCCAATTGAATGATTCTGAACGTACTCGCTGCGAAGTTTGGACGCGCGTGATGGGATACCATCGTCCGATCTCTTCATTCAATATTGGGAAACGGGGGGAAGTTGCCGAAAGAAAATATTTTTCAGCTGAAAAAGCAAAAAATGGAGCTAAAAAAGAGTTTTAATTTTTATTGTTTATTGAATTAAAACAAAATTAGTGTGCCGTCCACTCGCACCACTATAAATACTCAAGCTGAATTCTCTTTTCATCCTCTTAGCAAAAAGATATAACTAGATCGCGTTTTAGAGTTTTCCCGAGAATTTCTCAATTTGCATTTTGATAATAAGTTTCAGGGGGGGGGCTCTTTTCAGGGCCTCAAAAACACTTGACTCCTGCAACTTTCGCTTTGAGGCCTTTACCGTAGTGCCTAACAAGCCAGAAACAAAACTAAAGCAACAAGCAATTTGAGCAAAGAAGGTTCCCTGTCCAGACAAATCTGGTGAGGAAAAAAGAGCCTTTACTGATGCAAAAATCCTATCAACAATTTTAGATTCCTCCAGGTTTCTACTTAGAATGGATTGCATCTTAGGTAGCAACATAGAGAGGAAAAATGAGAAAAGTTGGTGTTATCGGTCTGGGTCATGTCGGCTCTACCGTTGCCTATACTCTGGTGACAAAAGGAATCGCAGACGAACTGGTGCTCATCGATTCAAATGAGGCTAAATGCACAGCCGAGTTTTACGATCTTCTGGATTCTTTAGGCCGCTTGGATACCTATACAAAGCTTTCCATGAACGACTATCAGGCTCTCCAAGATGCGGATGTTGTCATTACATCTTTCGGAGACATCAAGGCCCTGGCCGAAGGCGGAAATCGCTTCCTGGAATACTCTTTCAACTGCCGGCAGGCTAAACAAGTCGGAACGGCCTTGAAAGAAGCCGGTTTCCATGGAATCCTGATCAATATTTCGAATCCATGTGACGTCATTACCGGTCTGCTTCAGCATTACACCGGCTTGAGCCGCCAGCAGGTTTTCGGAACAGGAACATTCTTGGATACAGCCCGTATGCAAAGAGCCGTTAGCATGGCGCTGGATCAGAACCCGCACAACATTGCCGGTTATGTATTGGGCGAACACGGAGAATCACAGTTTGCAGCTTGGTCGACAATTACCGTTCAGGGTGAGCCGATCACAGAAATTGCCAAAGACCAGCATCTTAAGTTGGCGGAGCTTGATAAGGCCGCAAGAGGCGGAGGCTGGCTTGTTTTTAACGGTAAAAAATACACTTGCTACGCCATTGCAACCTGCGCAGTTAAACTCCTTCAAGCCGTTTTCTCTGACGCAAAACTTGCTTGCCCGGCCTCTGTTTATTTAGAAGACTACGGCTGTTATGTCGGATATCCGGCAGTAATTGGAAAGGACGGCGTGGAATATGTCCATCGCTTGGGACTAACGGATGAAGAAAAAGAACTTCTCGATAAATCTGCACAGATGATCGCGCAGAAGACAAAAGAAGGCATCCTCTAAGAAATACAAAAGGCCTCCATTGGAGGCCCGAATTCCGCAATCTACGCCTAGCGTTTAATACGTAATTTTTCCTTCAAGCTTGCCGGCTTCTTCAATCCATTTAGTGACTTCCTTTTCGGATGGATCGCGCTGAGCAAGATTTTTTGCCTTATTAATTTCGACCATCTTAGCTGTTAGATTGGCCGGAACTCTGTGCTTCAGCTCTTTAACGGTATCAACACCGGCTGCTTCAAGCAATTCTGCATACTGAGGGCCGATACCGCTGATTCTGAATAAATCTGCATGATTAGCCCATTTAAGAATGAGCTTTCCCGAGATACCGGTTTCTTCCGCTACTTTCTTACGTGCAGAAGGCGTGAGGCAGGCTTCGAGCAATTCTTCCGGCGTTTTGATTCCGATTGCAATTAATTTCGGTGCGTAAGCTTCGCCAATGCCTTGAATATCAATGATTTTGTATGCCATAGATCCTCCTGAAATCATCGTCCCTCTCAGGATAATCTTTTTCTTTCAGCCGATTAAGGACATAACCCAATCTAAGCTTGCAAATCTCATGTTAACCGTTGCTGCTGTTGTTTTGATCTTTGTCCTTTTTGTTGTTTTCGTTTGCGGTAGCCCTTTCTTCGGGACTTCCGGCAGCCGCTTCAGCGGCTGCGCTCGTCACGGTATGGAAGACAGACACGATATTGTTAACGTACACGGTAAACATCGGAATGATTAACAGACCGAGCACACCCACAATTACAGAAAGGACTTTGCCTCCGGTGGTCACGGCTTCGATGTTGCAGCCGATCGTAATGGCTTCCATAACGGACCACCATAAAGCGTCCCAATAGGTTCTGACGCCGGGATTGACATTGGTTTCACAGACGTAAAAGCCCAAGCTCCCCAGATAGATCCCGGAGAACAAGATGATGGCATAAGTTACAAACATCTTAGAAGATGTTTGAATGGCGAACCATCCGACAACAATGGCCAGAGCGTAGCAGCTTCGGATGAGCGGCATGAAACTAACGAAATATCCGATGTCCCGCGGTAAGGTAATGCCTAGCTTCGGTAGAAGTGTCCCATAGGGAATACAGGCGATAAAGAGGAGCAAATAAGTCGTGATATATCGAGCTTTTCTCTTGGAAAGGATAAACTCAAGTGCCAGATCCACCATAAAGAAGATGCAGACCCAAAATTGCACCTTCTCTGCAAATTCGCTCTGGTAAAACGGATTGTTGTAGACAAAAGTGTCGTAAGAAATAACACCGATCAGGACGAGGGAACAGATCAGCACGATTAATCGCAGCAGGCCCTTAACACCCTGATCTTTAATCCTTTCCCATGTTCCTTTGCTCAAAACAGACCTCTCCTCTAATCATTGAAGCCATTATTGTGCAATCGGGCCGACTCGCTTCTGCAAGCCGGCCCGTAACAGGACACTAATATTTAGAGGAGAAGACTACCTTTCTGCCTCTTTCTGAGTGCTGAGGTAGTTTTGGAGCCAGAAGGCACCGACGATAGTTTTGACGTCGGTGATTTCGCCGTTCAAGCATTGTTTAAGGACTTCGGAGAAGGGCATCTTAATAATGTCAAGAACTTCTCCGGCATCTAAATGCTGTTCCACATACTTCAAATCTCCGGCGTAAAAGACGGTGATTTCTTCATCAGAATAACCAATCGCATTATTAAATCGGCCGAGCTTTTTCCAGATCTGCGCTTCGTATCCTGTTTCTTCCATTAATTCTCGTTTGGCGCAGTTAAAAGGAGATTCACCGGGATTCAATTTTCCAGCGGGAAATTCGAGAAAGCTTCTGCGCAAAGGGTGGCGGTATTGGCGTTCAAGTATGACAGTGCCGTCTTCGAACATCGGAATGATCATGGAGGCGCCCGGATGATGGAGATACTCTCTGGTTGTCACGACACCGTCCGGGGTTTTAACAGTGTCTTTGTGCAGCTGAAGGAAAGATCCTTTGTAGGCGATTCCGCTGTCAATCAGTTTTTCAGCTAAAGGGTCATTTTCCGGGTTATTCTGAAGCATACATGTCTCTCTTTCTTTAGTCATTCCGGCGGAGTCAGGCTCATGGCCCGCTTCCGATACCCATTTTAGCCACCAAGAGTTAAGTTGTCTTTAAGGATTTGTTCGTTTTTAGGCTTTTAAGGTCTAGAATGCTACTGTTGGCTAACGATCATATTTATCATCTCGTTAACCCTATTGGGGAAAGGATGATGAATTGACCTTCAAGATCTTGGGAGGAACATTATGGTTCTGCGTACAACTCAAAAATTTGTTAATTGGGTGAGCGGCCTTTATTTCTTGGGCGCTCTCGCAATGCTGGCTTTTCTTTGGGCAAATATTCCGGTCCTTTCCGTTCTCTGGACGAGTCTGTTGGATTTTGCTTTTAACATCATGTATGTCGTTATCGGCGCTCTTTTGTGGCCGGGCACATTGTTAGCAATCCTTGTCTGCGGTTTCTAACTTAGTCTGACGACAGATCTAAATCAAAACTCACGAGTCGGCCGCTCGTGAGTTTTTGTTATGCGCCGGATTCTGGATTCTTCTCTCGGATTAATGCGGCGCCTCAGTTATTCTCTTAAAAGTTTAGGAAGCAAAGGTTTTTTGAGGTATCCTCGACATCGCAAAATTTCAATGAAAACCAATAATAATTTTTAGAAAGGCTCCTTTGTGAGTCTTTTCTTTTTCCAAAGTATTTAGAAAAGACATGCGAGATTCATCTTTTAGCAAGGGCATCGGGCTGGCTATCGCCGCCGCAGTTTTCTGGGGCTCGATGGGCGTATGCGCGCAATATCTTTTTCAACAGTGCTCATTTACACCACTGGACTTGGTATCTATGCGTCTGGTTTTGGCCGGTTTGATCCTGCTGATCATGGAGCGAGTGGTTTTCGGAAGAAACATTATTTCTCCGCTTCGGAATGCCAAGACAACCGTCGGAATCTTAGTTGCCGGTTTGTTAATCCTGGTTTCTCAGCTTACTTTCATGCTTTCTGTGGCAGCTTCCAATGCAGGTACCGCCGCCATTGTTCTGACGCTTGTTCCGCTGATTTGCGCATGCTGGCTGTCATTGACCGAAAAGCGTCCTTTGACCATTCGGGAAGGAATCTGTTTTGTTCTTGCGGCTTCCGGTGTTTTCTTAATCGTGACCAAAGGAAATTTCACTTCCTTGGATTTCTCGTTTGAAGGTGTGCTTTGGGGGCTGGCCTCGGCAGTTTTTTCTGCGGCTTATTCGATTCAGCCGAGAAAACTCATCATTAAAGTCGGCGTGGGACCCGTTGTCGGTTTCGGAATGCTTTTCGGCGGTCTTGTTGCATCCGTAATGAATCCGCCTTGGACAATGAATGTTCAATGGACTGCCTTGTCTATCTCGGCATTCACATATGTTGTCCTGATTGGAACTGTTGTCGCTTTCTGGTGCTACCTCTCAAGCCTCAAATACGTTTCAGCGGTTATCGTCGGTCTGATGGTCTGTTTTGAACCTCTGAGTGCTTATTTGCTTTCCGTTTTTGCCTTTGATCTAAGAATAGGGCTGTGGGAAGCTGCGGGTATCTGCCTCGTGCTTCTCAATGTTTTAGTGCTTTCTTTACCGAAGAAAAGCACCAAAGCCGTAAAACCATAGAAACGAAAATCCCGGCGCGAAGCCGGGATCGTGGTTTTCGGATCTCTAATCGAGATGCGGACCGTATTTTTCTAAGCGCTTGCATTCTTCATTGGTTGCCGAGAACTTCTTGAAGTTTTCAATGAATTTTGCAGCCAATGCCTTAGCGCGCTTGTCCCACTCGGTCGGATCCTTGTACGTATTGCGGGGATCGAGGATTTCTGCATGGGCGCCTTCAGCCGTCACAGGAATCTCTAAATCGAAGTACGGGATCTTCTTGGTTTTACCCTTGAGGATGCTCCCTGAAAGGATGTCATCGATAATGGCTCGCGTATCTTTAATCGAAATACGATTGCCGCTTCCGTTCCAGCCGGTATTGACCAAGTAGACACGAGCGCCGTTAGCACGGGCCTTTCTTGCTAACTCTTTTGCATACTTGAAGGGATGAAGAGAAAGGAAGGCCGCGCCGAAGCAAGCCGAGAAGGTCGGCTGAGGTTCGGTGATGCCGCGTTCTGTTCCGGCTAATTTACTGGTGTAGCCGGAGAGGAAGTAGTACATTGCCTGGTCTGAAGAAAGGATCGAGACCGGAGGCAGAACGCCGTAAGCGTCCGCGGACAAGAAAATAATTTCCTTGGCGGCAGGACCTTTGGAGATCGGTTTAACGATGTTTTCGATGTGATAGATCGGATAAGAAACACGAGTGTTTTCTGTAGCGGACGTGTCGCTGAAATCGACTTTTCCGGCTTCATCAACGATGACGTTTTCCAGGAGAGCATTTCTGCGGATGGCGTTGTAAATATCCGGTTCGCTTTCTTTATCCAAATTGATGACTTTGGCGTAGCACCCGCCCTCGTAATTGAAAACGCCTTCATCATCCCAGCCGTGTTCGTCGTCGCCGATCAGCAGGCGTTTTGGGTCAGTTGAAAGCGTTGTTTTGCCGGTACCGGAAAGACCGAAGAAGATGGCGGTGTTCTTTCCCTCTAAGTCGGTATTGGCAGAGCAGTGCATCGAAGCGATGTGACGAAGAGGATTGAGGTAGTTCATGACCGAGAACATGCCTTTCTTCATTTCTCCGCCGTACCAGGTGTTCAAGATGACCTGCATCTTTTCTTTAAGGTTGAAGACGACGGCGGTTTCACTGTGCAGTCCGAGCTCTTTGTAGTTTTCAACCTTGGCTTTGCTGGCGGTTAAAACAACAAAGTCGGGTTCTCCGAAGTCTTCGAGTTCTTTCGGAGTCGGACGAATAAACATATTCGTCACGAAGTGTGCCTGCCAAGCTACTTCCATAATGAAACGAACTTTCAGGCGCGTGTTTTTATTGGCGCCGCAGAAGGCATCTACGACGTAGAGACGATCTTTATGAGAGAGTTCATCTATGGCTTTGTCTTTTAAGATTTTCCAAGAGGCTTCTGAGAGCGGTTTGTTGTCGTTCTTATATTCCTCGCTGGTCCACCAAACGGTGTCTTTGCTGACATCGTCAACTACGAAAAACTTATCCTTGGGAGAGCGGCCGGTGTAGATGCCGGTCATTACATTCATTGCACCGAGTTCGGTTACAACACCTTTTTCGTAACCGACAAGTCCTTCGGCAGTTTCATCTTTATGGAGTTGTTCATAGGAAGGGTTATGAACAACCTGTTTGACGTCAGTTATGCCGTACTTTGCTAAATCTAATGTCATGGTTGTAATTCCAGGTGGAAAACGGTGCCGAAAGCATGCGTACATTCATCAGCGGCGAATTCCACGAATAAAAGTTAGTGTTTTCTATTAAGTGAAAACGAACGGTGTAAATCTTCCTAATTTTACCGCCCGGGTGTGAAAAGTGTAAAAAAGTATTAATACTTAGATTAATCTTCCCAGGCGGTTTGAAGTTGAGGATCGCATCTGCTCCTAAAAATTGTTCTTAAGAGTTAATGGTCTTTCTTTGGAAATACAATAGCCGGACGACATTCATTTGAAGAGACAGAGATGGACAAGAAGTACGCAGCACAAGAAGCAATTGAGCATTCGATGATGGGAAACTTAGGGCTCAAGCTCATAGAAGAAAGAGAAGGTTTTGTGCGGGCCAGCATGCCGGTGAACGACAACACCTCTCAGCCTTTCGGTGTGTTGTGCGGGGGCGCCTCTTTGGCATTTGCGGAAATCATCGCCGGATACGGTTCTTATTTGAGCTGTCCGGAAGGGTTCATTCCTGTGGGATGCGCGGTTTCCGGCAACCATGTCAGTTCCGTGCGTAAGGCGCCGGGGGTTTTGGTTTATGCAGAAGCTGCCGCCTTGCATTTAGGCCGTACGACTCACCTTTGGAACGTAGATGTAAAGACGGAAGACGGAAGATTGGTCTCCACTGTTAGGGTGACGAATTACATTGTCAAAGACAAATCCGAGACTTGGAAGTAAGAAAAGAAAAAAGGAGGAAGACCGAAGTCCTCCTCCCCAAAGGAGATTCCTAGAGCCCCCACAGCGTCGGCAGGAACGTGCTTAAACCCGGGAAGAGTACGATGACAGCTAAGGCCACCAACGTGGCTAATAAGAGGGGAATGACCGGCGGTGTCATTTCTTCCATCGTCAGATCGGCGATTTGAGCACCGACATATAAGTTCACGGCTACTGGCGGCGTAACCTGTCCGACCGCTAAGTTCACGGTCATCATGACGCCGAACCAGACCGGATCCCATGCGAAATGATGAACGATGGGGAGAAGGAAAGGCAGAAGGACGTAGTAAATCGAGATCGCGTCCATGATCATGCCGGCAGCCAGCAGAATGACGTTAATGAGGAAGAGCAGCGCCCAAGGATTATCAGACAGGGCGAGAAGCACCGCAGCGCCTCTTTCGACTAATCCGACCGTACTGGCAACCCAGGCAAACAAACCTGCACATGTCACCACAAACATAATGACAGCGGTTGCTTTGACGGATTCAAAGAGGACGTGCAGAAGTTTGTCCCAAGAGTTGAAAGTCTTATAAATAAAAGTTCCGACAAACAAACCGTAGAAGATTGCTACGGCAGCCGCTTCCGTCGGTGTGAAGATACCGCCGTAGATACCGCCTAAGATGATCACTGGTGTCATGACGCCCCAAATGGCATCTTTAAATACGAGCCAAGTAGATTCTTGACGCGGGAGTCCGCGATAGCCTCTTTTCTTAGAGATGAGATACACCGTAAGCATCAGAAAACCGGCAACGAGCAGACCCGGAAGAATGCCGGCGGCGAACAATGCCGGGACGGAAGCATCCGCAATGCCGCCGTAAACAATGAAGGCAATACTCGGCGGGATCACAATCGCCAAACCGGAAGTCACGGAAACGTTGGCTGCGGCAAAGGCTTTGTCGTATCCGTTCTTAACCATGGCAGGAATGAGAATTAAGCCCAGCGCTGCAACGGTTGCAGGGCCAGATCCGCTCACAGCACCGTTATCTGGAAGCTATACAAACCTGTACATTGCTTCTCAGTTCGCTCTTCGAT
>ERZ1027001.1127-NODE-1127-length-13871-cov-5.535683_pt1 | contig 13871 bp, 10 predicted proteins | sample MGYA00519452_ERZ1027001 | MGnify/ENA primary metagenome ERZ1027001 (study PRJEB26926, sample SAMN06164867) | human gut metagenome | biome: ENVO:00009003; feature: ENVO:2100002; material: ENVO:00002003 | host: Homo sapiens | place: USA | collected 2012 ...
ACGAGATTACTACGCGTCTCGTGGGCTCGGAGATGTGTATAAGAGACAGCCGGTGGACCGCATCCGCGGCGAGTATCTCGCGGGGCTGCTGCTCAAGATCGAAAGCGGCGCTTCGTCGGCCAAGGCCCGCTCACTGCTGGCCGCCGAGCTGAAGGCGTTCGCCGAAAATCCCGAATTCAAAACGATAACCGTCGTCTGCAATGTCGATCCTCAGTGACCTGCTGCGCGACGTCGCGGCGCTCTTCTTTCCGCCGCGCTGCCCCGTCTGCGGCGCCCCGCTCGCGCAGGGCGAACGCACGGTGTGCACGCTGTGCCGCACGACGGCGCCCCTGACGGGGTTCTGGCTTGAGGCGGACAATCCCCTGCTGGCGAAGTGCCGGGACATGCTGCCCGTCGAGCGGGCTTCGGGGTTTCTCTACTACATCCACGGAAGCGGGTGGCGGGAGCTGATCCGCGGATTCAAATACCGCGGAGCGTGGCGCACGGCCCGTGCGATGGGCGAGTGGTACGGCCGCTGTCTGAAGGAGAGCGGGCTGTACGACGGGGTGGAGGTGGTCGTGCCCCTGCCGCTGCACCCCGTCAAGCGGTGCAGGAGGGGGTACAACCAGTCGGAGTACATCGCCGAGGGGATCGCCTCGCAGCTGGGCGCGGAGGTGGACCGCCGGAGCGTCCGCCGCAAACGCAATACGGAGAGTCAGGCCCTCAAACCGCGGCGCGAACGCGCCCGCAACGTCGACGAGGCTTTCGCGGTGCGCCGTCCCGAACGGCTCGAAGGGCGGCACGTCCTGCTGGTGGACGACGTCTTCACGACGGGCAGCACGATGCTTTCGTGCGCCGGGGAGATGCTGTGCGCCGCACCCGGATGCCGGATCAGCATCGCGGCACTCGCCGTCTCGCGGCGGGAGCTGGGGGTGAGGGAGTGATCGGAAATTAAAAATTCTTTTTCAACAGGGCGTTATCCCCTGCTGCGGGGACTGTCTGCGGGTGAATCGTGTCATCAACACGATTTTCGACAACAACTTTGCCGCGGCCGTTTTGTTTTCTCCGCCCGAATCGCTATTTTTGGGCTCTGAACGAAAGCATAAATCATGGCTAAAGATTATAACCCCTCCCAACGCAACAGGGAGGCATTCGAGGCGCTGACCGACACCGCCGGCAACGTGCCCCCGCAGGCGGTCGAACTGGAGGAAGCCGTGCTCGGCGCGCTGATGCTGGAAAAGGACAGCATCATCGCCGTGCAGGAGTACGTCACGCCCGACGCTTTTTACACCGAGGAGCACCGCACGATCTACCGCGCGATCGAGGAGCTTTCGATGGAGCTGAAACCGATCGACCTCTATACCGTCACCGAGCGGCTCAAGGCCAAGAAGGAGCTGAAGAAGGTGGGCGGTGCATCGTATCTGGCGCAGCTGACGCAGAAGGTCGGTTCGGCCGCCAACGTCGAATTCCACGCCAAGATCATCGCCCAGAAGTACGTGCAGCGCGAGCTGATCCGCTCGGCGACCGAGATTCAGAAGCGGTCGTACGACGAATCGACCGACGTGACGGAGCTGATCGGATATGCCGAGGGCGAGATATTCAAGGTGGCCGAAGGACACGTCAAGCGGTCGGTGCAGGCGTCGAAGGATATTCTGGCCCGCGCGCTGATGCAGATCGAGGAGGCGTCGAAGAATACGAGCGCCTTCAACGGCGTGCCGTCGGGCTTCATGGCCATCGACCGCGTGACGCTGGGCTGGCAGCTCTCGGACCTGATCATCATCGCAGCACGCCCTTCGATGGGCAAGACGGCGTTCGTGCTCTCGATGGCCCGCAACATGGCGGTCGATCACGAGCAGGGCGTGGCGTTCTTCTCGCTCGAAATGTCCGCCGTACAGCTGATGATGCGTCTGATTATCGCTGAGACGGGACTGAGCGGAAACGACGTCAAGTCGGGCCGTCTGACGCCCGAACAGTGGCGGCATCTGGAGTCGGCGACCAAGCCGCTGGGCAGTGCGCCGCTCTATATCGACGACACGCCGGCGCTTTCGGTCTTCGAATTCCGTTCGAAGGCCCGCCGTCTGAAGATACACCACGACATCAAGATCATCATCATCGACTACCTACAGCTGATGACCGGCAATCAGGATTCGAAAGGAAACCGCGAGCAGGAGGTGGCCTTTATTTCGCGTACGCTCAAGGCGATTGCCAAGGAGCTGAACGTGCCGATGATCGCGCTGTCGCAGCTGAGCCGTGCCACCGAAATGCGCGGCGGCTCGAAGCGTCCCCAGCTCTCGGACCTCCGCGAGTCGGGCGCCATCGAGCAGGACGCCGACATCGTGGCCTTCATCCACCGTCCGGAGTATTACGGCATCAATCAGGACGAGAACGGCATGCCGACGGCGGGTATGGCCGAGATCATCCTCGCCAAGCACCGTAACGGCGCCGTGTGCGACGTCAACCTGCGCTTTCTTAAGGAACAGGCGCGTTTCGCCGACGTGGACGACACGATGCTGCCGCCGTCGCAGGCGGCTGACAGCCAGCAGGCCTACGACGACTATGCCAGCGGTTCGAACGCCGTGCCGGGAGCCGGAATCGGCGGCGGACTGGGCGCGGGAATCGGCGGCGGGGAGTTCGACCCCAATCCGCCCGCGCTGAACGACGAGGCGCCGTTTTAGAAGGGGCGCCGTTTTAGAGCGAGTGCTGTTTTGGAGGGATGCTGCGGCCGGAGCGGAAGGTGCGGCTGAGGCGGTCGGTGCAGGCGATGCAGGCAGTGCGGCCGACCGTGGAAGAGGCAGGTAACAGAATGGTTAATTGATAATGTTTTTCTGATAGATGTTTGTCCGGACCTATGCAGGGGCGATCGTGGGGATCGACGCCGCGGCGGTGACCGTCGAGGTCAATATCGCCGGCGGCGGATTGGGAATGTACCTCGTGGGGCTGCCGGACAGCGCCGTGAAGGAGAGCGAGCAGCGCATACGTGCGGCGTTCGAGAACTCCGGGGAGCGGATGTCGGGCCGCAAGGTGGTCGTGAGTCTGGCTCCGGCCGACCTGCGCAAGGAGGGCGCATCGTTCGACCTGCCGATCGCCGTCGGGATTCTCGCGGCGATGTCGCGGGTGAACGCCGAAACGCTTGCCGGGACGATGTTCGCCGGGGAGCTGTCGCTGGACGGGACGCTGAAACCCGTGCGGGGCGTGCTGCCGATGGCGGTGCGCGCGCGGGAAGAGGGATTGCGGCGGCTGGTGCTGCCGGCGGCGAATGCCGCGGAGGCGGCCGTGGTCGAAGGCGTCGAGGTGATCGGGGGCGGAAGCCTGAAGGAGGTGATCGGACTGCTGAACGGCGAACGGGAGATGACGCCGGCGGTGCCTGCGGACGGGGAGCCGTTCGGGGCGGAGTCGGGCCGTTATGAAGAGGATTTTGCCGATGTGAAGGGCCAGACGCATGTGAAGCGTGCGCTGGAGATAGCCGCCGCGGGCGGTCACAACGTGCTGATGATCGGGGCGCCGGGTTCGGGCAAGACGATGCTGGCCCGCAGGATGCCGACCATCCTGCCGCCGCTGTCGCGCGAAGAGGCGCTGGAGACCACCAAGATACACTCCGTGGCCGGGAATATGGCGGCGGGCGGTCTGCTGGCGCGGCGGCCTTTCAGGGCGCCGCACCATACGATTTCGCAGGCGGCGCTGATCGGCGGGGGGCAGTCGCCGCGGCCCGGCGAGGTGTCGCTGGCCCACAACGGGGTGCTGTTTCTCGACGAGCTGCCCGAATTCGGGCGCAGCGTGCTGGAGGTGCTGCGGCAGCCGCTGGAGGAGAAGAGGGTGACCGTCTCGCGGGCGAAATACAGTGTGGAATATCCCGCCAACTTTACGCTGGTGGCGGCGATGAACCCCTGTCCGTGCGGCTATTACAACCATCCGGCGAAGGAGTGCGTATGTTCGCCGGGGGCGGTGCACCGCTATATGAGCCGGATTTCGGGACCGCTGATGGACCGGATCGACCTGCATGTGGAGGTGACGCCCGTGCCGGCGGCCGAACTTTCGGCGGCGGCGCCCGGCGAGCCGAGCGCCGCGGTCCGCGAGCGGGTCGTGCGGGCGCGGGAGGTGCAGGCGGCGCGTTTCGCGGGGACGGAGGGCGTGCATACCAACGCCATGATGAACGTGGCGATGCTGCGCGAATACTGTCGGCCGGACGCCGCTTCGGCGGCGCTGCTGGAGCGGGCCATGGAGCGGCTGTCGCTCTCGGCGCGGGCTTACGACCGCATTCTGAAAGTGGCCCGCACGATCGCCGATCTGGCGGGGCGCGAAACCATAGCGGCGGCCGATGTGGCCGAAGCGATCAACTACCGCTCGCTGGACCGGGGAAACTGGGGGCGGTAAAAGGAGGACGAAAGGGCGGCGAACGGAAAGAATTCGTAATTTTGCAGGCGGCTTGCCTTGGAATGTTGTCCGGGGCGGAAGTCTGCACCCCGGTTTTCAGATCGCCGGGTCTTAGGATCGCCGGGTTTCCGGACCGCCGGGGACGGCTCTCGGATTGGCGGGCTGCCGGGTTAGCAGGCTGTCGGGGCTTCGGGCCGGGCCGCCGGGGCGGTGCCGCGGTCGGGCCTTTGAGTTGTCGGGATCTTCGGGCTTTCGGGTTGACGGGCCGTCGGATCTTCGGACAGTCGGAGGCGGGTTGAAAGATATTGATTGTAAGTAAAAAAGATAAAATAGCATGACAAGGAAAATCATCCTTTCGGGCGGCGGAACGGGCGGACATATCTATCCGGCCGTGGCTGTTGCGGAAGCGTTGAAACGGCGGTTCGGCGACGGGGTCGAGATTCTCTTCGTGGGCGCCGAGGGCAAGATGGAGATGGAGAAGGTGCCCGCGCTGGGCTACCGCATCGTGGGACTGCCCATAGCGGGCCTGCAGCGGCGCATGGACTGGCACAACCTCGCGGTGCCGTTCAAGGTGCTGAAGAGCGTCTCGATGGCCAAGAAGACCATTCGTGAATTCGGGGCCGATGCGGTCGTGGGATTCGGCGGCTATGCCAGCGCCCCGGTGCTGTGGGCCGCGCAGCGGCTGGGCGTGCCGACAGTGATTCAGGAGCAGAACTCCTATGCCGGGCTGACCAACAAGATTCTGGCCAAGCGTGCGAAGCGCATCTGCGTCGCCTATGAGGGGATGGAGCGTTTCTTTCCGGCCGGCAGGATCACGATGACGGGCAATCCCCTGCGGGGCCGTTTCTCGAAAGAGGGGGCCGACCGGGGCGAAGCGTTGGAATATTACGGCTTTACGCCCGATCTTCCGGTGGTGCTGGTCGTGGGCGGATCGCTCGGAACGCGGTCGCTGAACGAGATGATGAAGGCGTGGATACTCGCGCTCGAAGGCGCGGACGCTCCCGTGCAGGTGATCTGGCAGACGGGCAAATATTATGAGCGCGAGATGCAGGCGTTCTTGGCGGCGCATCCGGCTGCGAATATCTGGCAGGGGGCCTTCATCGACCGCATGGACTATGCCTATGCGGCGGCCGATCTGGTCCTCTCGCGCAGCGGGGCGGGGACTGTCTCGGAGTTGTGTCTGGTGGCGAAGCCCGTGCTGTTCGTGCCCTCGCCCAATGTGGCCGAGGATCATCAGACCAAGAATGCCAAGGCGCTGGAAGCCAAGGGCGCGGCGGTCGTGGTGCCCGATGCCGAGGCCCGGACGGCGGCCATGAGGCGGGCGATGGAGCTGCTCTCGGACAAGGAGGCTTTGCGGACGATGAGCGAAAACCTCGAAAAGCTGGCGCGCCCCGATGCGGCGGAGCGGATCGTGGATGAAATCGAAAAGGTAATGAAATAGCGCCGCTTCCGGCGTTTCCCCTGCGCCGCGCGGCGGGTGTTTTTGCCGTGCGGGCGATGAATGCGGCGGGGGCCGTGCGGAGGGAGGAGCGGTGCGGAGAACGATAAAACTTAATCGGATGGAGTTTCAAAATATCTATTTTCTGGGAATCGGCGGCATCGGCATGAGCGCCTTGGCGCGTTATTTCCTGCATGAAGGCAAGCGGGTGGCCGGTTACGACCGCACCCCCTCGCATCTGACGGACGAACTGGCGGCCGAAGGCGCTGCGATCCATTTCGAGGACGACGTGCGGCGGATTCCCGCGGAGTTTCTCGACCCGGCGGCGACGATGGTGGTGTATACCCCGGCCGTGCCGCAGGAGCACGGGGAGTATCAATATTTCGTGAGTCACGGGTTCTGCGTCGAGAAGCGTTCGCAGATGCTGGGACATCTCGCCGAGGGCAAGTATGTGATGGCCGTGGCGGGGACGCACGGCAAGACCACGACCTCGACGCTCGTGGCGTGGCTCAACCGCGGCGTGACGGGCGGAGGAAGCGCTTTTCTGGGCGGAATATCGAAGAACTTCGGCGGCAATCTGGTGCTGGGCGCGGGGGCGCGGCTGGCGGTCGAGGCCGACGAGTTCGACCGTTCGTTCCTGCGGTTGTATCCCGACGTGGCGGTGATTACCTCGGCGGATGCCGATCACCTCGATATTTACGGCACGCACGAGGCGGTGAAGGAGGCTTTTTCGCAGTTCGTGCGGCAGATCAGGCCGGGCGGGTTCCTCATTATCAAAGAGGGGGTGGATATCGTGCTGGACAATCCGCAGATCACCGTTTACCGCTATTCGTACGACGTGCCGTGCGACTTCTACGCCCGCAACGTGCAGCTGCTCGAAGGCGGGCATTACCGCTATGACATCGTGACGCCCGGCGGCGTGGTCGAGGGGTGCACGCTCGGCATTCCGGGATGGGTCAATATCGAGAATTCGGTGGCGGCCGCGGCGTCGGTATGGTGCGCGGCGCAGGCCGAAGGCACGACGCTCGATGCGGAACGGCTGAGAGAGGCGCTGGCGTCGTTTGCGGGCGTGAAGCGGCGTTTCGAATTCTATGTCAATACGCCGAAGCAGGTTTACATGGACGACTACGCCCACCATCCGCGCGAGCTGGCGGCGACGCTGACGTCGGTGCGCAAAATGTTTCCGGGACGGCGCATCACGGCGCTGTTCCAGCCGCACCTCTACACGCGGACGCGCGACCTTTACAGGGAGTTCGCCGAGGCGCTGTCGCATGCCGACGATGTGGTGCTGCTGCCGATCTACCCGGCGCGCGAGGAGCCGATCGAAGGCGTGACGTCGGAGATCATCGCCCAAGGCGTGACGGTGCCGTGCCGCATCGTGGAGCGGGCGGCGCTGGCCGATACGGTGGCGGCGATGGACACGGACGTGGTGGTGAGCTTCGGTGCGGGCAACATCGACGCCTGCTGCGGGGCGATCGCCGAAAAGCTGAAAGCGAAGAGTTAGCCGGGAGAACGGCGGCCGGGGCGCATGTCCGCCGGGCCGGATGTAAAAACCGCAGAAGACGAAACGACGGATAATTAGAGAATAAAGACGATTTTGAGAAAATACCTCCGATACGCACTGCTCACGCTTTTGTGGGGCGCCGTGGCCGCATATGTCGTTTATGCGGGGACGGCGGCGGGGAGGCTGCGTGCCGGGAAGAAGGTCGGCAGGGTCGAGATCGAGGTGGTGGACAGCTCGTCGATGGGCTATCTGGTGTCGGGCCGCATGGTGCGCGAGTGGATCGCGCACAGCGGAATCAAGACGAACGGCACGGCAGTTGATGCGGTAGAGCTGGCGGCCATCGAGGCCCTGATCGCCAAAAACGGATTCGTGGAGCGCGTGGACGCCTATGTGACTTACGGCGGCGTGCTGCATATCGACATCAGCCAGCGCAGGCCCCTGCTGCGGCTGCTGACCGACGGCGTGGATTCGTACGTCACGCCCGAAGGCTATGTCTTCGCCGCGCCGCGCGCCTCGTCGCTCTACGTGCCGGTGGTGACGGGGGCTTACCGTCCGCCGTTTCCCGCGTCGTTCGTCGGCTCCGTGCGCGGGCATATCGACCTCGAACGGGCGAAGATCGACAAGCGGATCGCGGAGCTGGAGCGTGAGAAGTACCCCTTCTTCCGGCGCGAACTGCAGAACGACCGCAACATATCGGCGCTGCGCCGCATGCGCATCAAGAAGCAGTGGTGGCGGATGGAAAGCTCCGCGGCGTTCGATGCGCGCGTCGAAGAGCTGCGCGCCCGCAAGGCGGAGCTGCGGCGCAAATACCGCTACGAAGCGCGTCTGGTGCAGGAGGGAATAGACCGCATCGCGCAGCGGCAGGAGGCCGAAAGGCTGAAACAAAAAAAGTTGGAGAAAAGCTACGAAGATTTCATGAAACTGCTTACCTTTGTAGAGTTCATCGAAGATGATGATTTCTGGAGGTCGGAGGTGGTGCAGATTGCCGCGCATACGACCCCCAGCGGAGCTTTAGAGGTGGAGCTGGTGCCCCGGAGCGGCCGCCATACCATCGTCTTCGGACGTATCGAGCAGGTGGAGCGCAAATTCGACAAATTGCTGCGTTTCTACCGCAGCGGTCTTATGAACATCGGTTGGGGAGAGTACCGGACAATAGATATCAGATACAACGATCAGGTGGTTTGCAAGAAATAAAAGGATTATACCGTGGAAAGAAAGAATTATACCGTTGCCGTCGATCTGGGTTCGTCGAACGTCGTGGTGGCTGTCGGCGAGAAGAACGCCGAAGAGCGGCTCGATGTGGTGTGCGTCGTGTCGAAACCCGTCGAGGGGGTCAATGCGGGCAAGATTGAGAATATCGAACTGGTGAGCCGCGCCATCCGCGAAGCCGTGTCGGAGGCCGAGGAGCAGTTGGGAATCCGCATCACCGAGGCCTATGCCGGTATTTCGGGCGACTTCGTGCGCTGTGCCCGGCATATGGACCACGTCTTCGTCTACGATCCGCAGAACGGTGTCAATCAGAAGGACGTCGATGCGCTGTTCGACCGCATGCGCAACGTGCAGGCGCCCGACGACGAAACCATCATGGACCGCGTACCCCAGAACTATGTGGTGGACGACAATCAGGAGGTGAAGAATCCCGTGGGGTCGTTCGGCAAGAAGCTCTCTTCCACGTTCAACTTCATCCTCTGTCTCAAGACCCCGATGCAGCGGCTCGACATGGCCCTCAAACGGGTGGGAATCAAGATGCTGAGCGTTACGTCGAACGCCATAGCCACGGCCGAGGCGGTGCTGCTGCCCGACGAGAAGGAGGAAGGCGTGGCCGTGGTGGATATCGGCGGCGGCGTGACCGACGTGGCGGTTTACTACCGCAACGTGGTGCGTTATATCGCCACGATCCCGATGGGGGCGACGGCGATCAACCGCGACATCCGCACGATGAGCGTGCCCGAAAAGCATGTGGAAAGTCTCAAACAGAAATACGGCTCGGCGGTGGCCGAGCTGGCTCCCGAAGACAAACTGATCCGCGTGAACGGCCGCACGGCCCGCGAGGCGAAGGATATTCTGCTGCGCAATCTGGCGACGGTGATCGAAGCCCGCGCCACGGATATCGCGGAGTTCGTATTGCAGGAGATCAAGGATTCGGGATATATCGGCAAGCTGGCTTACGGGATCGTTCTGACGGGCGGTTCGGCCAAGCTGAAGGACCTCGACGAACTGTTCCGCCGGGTGACGGGCATGGATGTGCGCGTCGCGTCGGCCGAGACCGGGATTGCCGAGGAGTCGAAAGAGAAGGCCGCCGATCCGGCTTACGCCACGGCGGTCGGCATTCTGCTGAAAGGCGCCGAGCAGGGCGCCTGCGCATTTGTCGAGCGGCCCGTGGCCCGGCCTGCGGAACAGCAGGGCTTCCGGCCCCCGCAGCCGCAGCCCGCTCCTGAGTTCCGCCACACGCCGCGCTTCCAGCAGCCCGTGCAGGCGCCGCCCGCAGCTCCGGCGGCGGAAGAGACGGAGGAGGATGCCGCTGCGGAACGTGAGGAGGCCCCGGTGATCGAACCCAAGCGCAAGCGCGACTGGGGCTCGATTTTCCAGAAGACCTTCGACAAGATCAACAAGAGTTTCACGGCGGCCGAGGACGAAGAGATTTAAGGGATAATTTGCCGCGCCCCGGTGTCCGGCCCACGCGGCGGTCTTACGGCGGTGTTTGCGGCATGAATTTCGTGTTTGCGGGGACGGTTCGGCGATGTGAAGGTCCGGCGATGCGGCCGCGGTTAACGCCGGTTTTGGCCGGGGAGCGGTTTCTGCAGATGTGGCGGACAGCCGGGGGAAATTCGGACGGCGGATGCCGGGAACTGCAGACGGGAAGTCGGGCAGCGGTTTTTTGAATTCCGCGGATTGCGGACGGAGAGCCGGCTGCGGGAATGATTTATAGTTAAGAATGTGGAGAAAGGAGTTAGAGATATGACAGACGAATTGATGTCGGAGATCAAAGCCCCGAAGACGGATGGTTCGATCATTATGGTGGTGGGCGTCGGCGGTGCCGGCGGCAATGCCGTGAACCATATGTGGAACCTCGGTATACGGGGTGTGACGTTTCTGGTTTGCAACACCGACCAGCAGGCGCTGGACAAGAGTCCCGTGGAGTTGAAGATACGCCTCGGCGCAGAGGGACTGGGGGCCGGAAACGACCCGGAAAACGGCCGCCGCGCGGCCGTGGAGTCGCTGCCGGAGATTCGTCAGCACCTCGAAGAGTCGGGGACGCGCATGCTCTTCATCACGGCGGGCATGGGCGGCGGAACGGGTACGGGCGCGTCGCCCGTCATCGCCAAGCTGGCCAAGGAGATGGGACTGCTGACCGTGGCGATCGTCACTTCGCCGCTGGCCGTCGAAGGCAAAATCCGCTACGAGCAAGCTTTCAGGGGCATCGAGGAGCTGCGGCAGAACGTGGATTCGCTGCTGATTATCAATAACGAGAATATTCTCGAAATATACGGACGCCTGTCGCTCAAGCAGGCGTTCGGCAAGGCCGACGACATTCTGTGTTCGGCGGCCAAGGGCATCGCCGAGATCATCACGGTGGAGAGCGACTTGGTGAACGTCGATTTCGCCGACGTGTCGAAGGTCATGCGAGACAGCGGCCGCGCCCATATGGCCGTGGCGACGGCCGAGGGCGACAACCGCGCCGAAGCGGCGGCCGAAGCGTCGCTGCGTTCGCCGCTCTTGGACCACAACCTGATTTCGGGGGCGAAGAACATCCTGCTCAACATCTCGGTCGCGGATGCCGACGGCCTGATGTACGAGGAGGTGGTGCGGATTCTGGAGTACATTCAGGCGCACGCCAGCGTGCAGGACGACAACGGCGTGATTCACAACGCCAATATCATATGGGGTACGAGCGAGAAGCCCCAGTTGGGCAACGCCATCGAGCTGGTGGTCGTGGCCACGGGATTCGCGGGCGACGTATCGGCGGCGGGGACGATGAAGCAGATCATTCCTCCGGTGCGGAGCGTCGAGCCGGCGAAGGACCCGGTGGCTCTCGTGCTGGAGCCGATCAAGCCGGTCGTACCGCCCAAGGCCGCCGTGCAGCGGCCGCCCGAACAGGTGATGCTGGGGGCGAAATCGACGCGTTACAGCAACATCGAACTGTTGCTGAGCAAGCCCGCCTATCAGTCGCGCAACTCGAAATTCGTCGTGCAGATGCCCGGCGGACGCAAGGAGGTGCTGAAGGAGGAGAACGATGCCGGCCAGCAGGCGCAGCAGGATGCGCAGGGCGGATCGCTTTTTGATTAACTAATAGACCGCCGGTTTGGAGGAGACTACAACTTCGTGGATTACGTTTAACGGGTTTTCGGCCCATATCGCCGTACTGTGTACGGTGACGCTGGGCCTGCTGTGCGTTTCGGCGCTCGTGTCGGGCGCTGAAACTTCGTTTTTTTCATTGTCGCACAACGATATACGCCGCCTGCGCAAACGCACGACGGCGTCGGCCGAGGCGGTGCTCCGCCTGCTGACGAACGTGGACCTGTTGCTGGCGACAATTCTCGTGGTGAACAATCTGGTGAATATCTGCATCGTCATCCTCACGTCGAGCATCATAGATTCGGTTTTCACCTTCCTGCGGTTCGAATTCCTCTTCAAGACCGTACTGGTGACCTTTCTGCTGCTGCTCTTCGGCGAGATACTGCCCAAGGTGCTGGCGCAGACCATTCCCGTGCGCTTCGCGCAGTTCGCCGCGCGGCCCCTCACGGTGCTGCGGTGGATTTTCTATCCGATCTCCTATGCGCTGGTGCGGACGAGCAGCCGCATCAGCGAGAAGGCTTCGCACAAGAGCGAGATTTCGCTCGACGAGCTGGCCGACGCGGTGGACATGACCCAGAGTTCGAGTCCTGAGGAGCATGTGATGCTGTCGGGAATCGTCAATTTCGTCAATACCGAGGTGCAGGAGATCATGAAGCCCCGCGTGGACATCACGGTGCTCAACATAACCGACGATTACGAGACGGTCAAGAAGACCATTATCGAGTCGGGATTTTCGCGCATCCCCGTCTACGAGGACGACATAGACAACATCAAGGGAACGCTTTATGTCAAGGACCTGCTGCCCTACATCAACCACGGCAGCGAGTTCGGCTGGCAGCAATTGGTGCGCAAGCCCTATTTCGTGCCGGAACACAAGAAGATCAACGACCTGCTGGCCGACTTCCAGTCCAATAAGATCCATATGGCGATCGTCGTGGACGAGTACGGCTCGACGCTGGGACTGGTGTCGCTGGAGGATATCATCGAAGAGATCGTGGGCGAGATTTCGGACGAAAGCGACGCCGACGAAAGTTTCTTCACGCGGCTCGACGAGAAATGTTTCATCTTCGACGGCAAGAGCCATCTGGGCGACTTCGAACGGGTGCTGGGGCTGGACGAGGAGATTTTCAACGACGTGAAGGGCGAGGCCGAGACGCTGGCCGGGCTGATGCTCGAACTCAAGCGCGACTTCCCCCGCAAGGGCGACGTCTTTACGTCGCACGACATCCGTTTTACGGTGCAGGAGATGGACGGGCACCGTATCGACAAAATCCGTGTAGATTTGCTGGCATGACGAAGGGGCTCTTCATCGAGCCGCCGATGACCGAGGCGGAAGCCGCTGCGCGGGTGACGCCCGGCGAGCGGGCCGCCGCGCAGGAGTTTCTGCGCGAACGCCGCCGCAGGGAATTCCTGACATGGCGTGCCGTCGTACGCCGCGAGCTGGGGGACGACGTGTCGATCGCCTATGATGAGGCGGGGGCGCCCGTCATTCGGGGGCGCGAGGTGCATATCGGGGTTTCGCACTGTCCGGGCCGGGTGGCGGTCTGCATATCGGATGCGCCGTGCGCCGTCGATGTCGAACCCGAATCGCGGGATTTCAGCCGCGCCGCGTCGCGTTACATGTCGCCTGCCGAGCGGGCGCTTTCTGACGATCCGTTGCTGCCGGCCGCAGTCTGGTGCGCGAAGGAGACCCTGTACAAATATGCCGGGCGGCCGGGGCTGGATATGCTCTACGACCTGCATGTCGAGGCGGTCGATTTCGAAGCCGGAGTCGTCGTGGGGCGTATCGCGGACGGGGAGCCGCTGCGGCTTTCGCTTAAGCGCGCCGACGGGTTTATCGTTGTATATATTTTGTAGTTTCGGGGCGTGTACCCGATAATAATCCTCTAAAATCCTGCTGGGAGCCGTGCGGCTGAAGCTGGAAGTCGAGGGGAATGCGGGGGCGGAACCGGGGTTAGGATTGCCGGAGCGGATGAGGATAAGGCCGGAGGGACCGAGGGGCTGCCTGCGGGGTTGCTTGTGGGATGGAGTCGGGATTTGCTGCGTCTGCCGGAAGAGAGTGGCCGGATTGCCGTTGTCTCAGAAGGCTTCCGAAGCGGTGAAGAGGAATGCCGAGGAGCGTTTGCGGTCCCACGGGAGGTTGTGGTTGCCGTAGACGCCCCAGCCGTAGTCGAGACGGATGTTCATGCGGTTCTTGAATTCGAAGCGGTAGCCGCAGCCGAAACTGTAGAGCGTATTGTCCCACCGGAATTTGTCGGTGCCCCAGACCTGACCGCCGCCGAT
>ERZ1027001.1149-NODE-1149-length-13621-cov-7.598260_pt1 | contig 13621 bp, 9 predicted proteins | sample MGYA00519452_ERZ1027001 | MGnify/ENA primary metagenome ERZ1027001 (study PRJEB26926, sample SAMN06164867) | human gut metagenome | biome: ENVO:00009003; feature: ENVO:2100002; material: ENVO:00002003 | host: Homo sapiens | place: USA | collected 2012 ...
TTTGCAAACTGTCTGCCCGACCGCAATTTTCAATTTTCCATTTTCAACTTTCAATTTTAAAAAACTTCCGTTCGGGCATATTGCAAACTATCTTCACTAATAAGGTTACAGCGACACACCGCTGTCGGCACGCCGATCAATCTGTTTTTTGATTTTGTCAAAGGTTACACCGTATTTTTCGGCAATGTCTTTGGCATAGCTTACACCTTGAGGCGGAGCGATGAAAACCTTGAACGAACGCTGTCCGTTTTCGACACCTGTTACCAGACTTTCAATCTTGCTGTCGCCCTTTACGGTTGTGTTCACCTCGTCAAGATTGCGAGCCAAATCGTGCATATGGGTATTAAAAATCGCCCTTGTGCCGAGATATCGCATTGATTTGACAACATCACGGGCAATGTACAAGCCCTCGGCAACATTGGTTGTTGCAAGGCTTTCGTTGAGCAAAAGCAGGCTGTAACGGCTTGCCGAGGAGAAAATTTCGGCAAGTCTTTTGCTTTCTTCACCGAGTCTGCCGAGGTCAACGGTATCGTTTTCATCGGCAGGAAAATGCGTAAAAATGCTGTCGCATGGGCTGAATTTCATCTGCGTTGCAGGAACATATATTCCGTTCTGAGCAAGCAGAAACGCAAGTCCGACCGCCTGAGTAATCGTGGTTTTACCGCCACGATTCGGACCTGTCAGAATGTAAATTCGCCTGTCATCGTTAAAATCAATATCGTTTGTTACAATATCCAAATTTTCACCGTTTGCCGATTTTATGCCGAGTTTGAGGTTGTAAACATCTCTAAGACAGCAGTTTCTGTCCTCTTTCGGCAAAACTTCTGCCTTGCACAGCGGAAGATTTTTCTTTTTCATCTTATCACAAAGCTCTGCAAAGCGAATATAGAAAATGATTTCGGGCATAAGCGAAACGAACGAGTAGCCGTTGACATTGACGTATCTGTTGAGCATTGATTTTATGTCATTTACGGTTCTGCGGAGGATATCGGTCACAACATTTTTGAGTGCGTCAGACATAGGATCTGCGCCGGTCAGCGAGCTGTTCATAGTGTGGTTTACATCCTGCTGAGCGCCCACAACAAACTGTCCCAGCCCGAACTGCGAGGTTGACGGATTGGACGGATGAAAGCTTAAAAATCCCGAAACATCGTTGCCGTGGTGCAGTTCGCTGTCACGGTTTGTAAACTTCATAAATCTTTTGAGAATACCGCTGTCGGTAAATTCTTTGTCATTGAGTGAGATTACACCCACACTCTTTGGGCGAAGCAAATCGTCAAGATTCACACCGAGTGTAATGCTCTTGAGCTTTTGAGCCTTTGCAAGCGTATCTATTATATCCTTTTTTAGTTCGGGAAAACCGCTGTCATTGTAAATTGACTGAACATTTTTCTTGAGTTCAAGCAGACCCTGCGACTTTACTTCAATTGTTTCAAGCGTGTTTTTTATTCTTGTAATGCAATCGACATAGCCGTCCATTTCACGAAGTCGGTTTACAAGCTGCCACAAGGAAGATGCCTCGGTATCCTTTTGAAAGCGCTCAATTTCACGCAAATCGTTCAGCTTTACAAGGAGTGCGGATAGATCATCACGAAGTTTCGGAAAACGGAGAAAATCCTCAAAAACATCGCAACGATATTTTATAACTTCCTCGTCATCCGTAATATTTATCAGCAGCTGCTTTATGCTGTTGCGTTCATACTGCTCTTTTGTGAGAGCGTCACATATATAATCAACCGACAAATCATTCAGCGCCTCTTTGTTGAGAGTTCTGTAGGATGCATTTGAATTTGTCGGGTGCAATAAGCTGAAATTTTCCATAATTCACCGCCGAAAAAATTTGCCGTGTAACGGCTTTAATTGAATGATAGCACAAAAAATTTTTGTTTTCAACCGACAAATCGAAAATTTGCACTTTGGCTGATTGTGTGATATCATAGCTGTGGAGCAGATTGCTCTCAAAACCAAAATAACGGTCGGGAGGATTGACTTATGGATAAAAAGATGCTTGACAGAATTAACGAGCTTGCAAAAAAGAAAAAGGAACAGGGACTTACCGAGGCTGAGCAAAAAGAGCAGAAAGAGCTGTACAAAATTTATCTCGGCGAAATCCGCACACAGTTCAACGCAACACTTGACAATGTAAGCGTTGAAGAAAAGGACGGCACTGTAAAACCGTTCAAAGAGGCATACAAAAAGCCGTATGACAAAAACTGATTTTGTCATTCAGACAGAAGTCATGCGAAAATTTAATTACACAGTCAAACAAAAAAGCAGTTCCGATTCTGGAACTGCTTTTGTTTTATAAAGTTATTTAATTACTTGTATCTTCTTCCGCCCTTTTGGTTGTTCTTTGGAAGCTGAATTTCGGCAGTATCGTACTTACTGCGTCTTTCGGACTTTCTGCCTGAAGATGAGTAATCATCGGCATAATCATCGTTACTGCTGTAACGCTGTGGCTGTGCAGATTTGCTCTTTGGAGCGTTACTTCTGCCGCCGACTGTGACTCTCTTCTTTCTGTTGAGAACAGTTGAAATTACAAAGTACGCAATGCCTGCAACACCGAGTGAGAGTAAAACGAGTGAAACATAGAACATCCAATGACCGTTGTCACCCTTGCTGTTATTGTTCTTGATGAAGTTAAAGTCATCACCGTCAGAACCCGATGTGTCGGTATTTTTAAGATTTTTTGCGATATCCGACCAGTCGTTGCTTGAAAGAGTTTTTTCGTCAATGTTATCGTCAGACTTGATGAGCGACGCTGACGGAGCAGTATTTGACGGAGCAACATAGGACTGACCGCCGCCTACATATGACGGCTCAGAGTAGTAGTAAGTCTGACTGCTGCTGTAATTATTGTCATAACTGTTATTGTTGTAGTCATAGCTACTGTCATAGTTATAGCTGTTGTCATATGACGAATCACTTGACGAATAGCCGGGATCTACATATGATGAACTGTCCGACGAGTCCGGATACACAGGATCGGGCTGTGGCTGCGGCTCAGGCTCCGGTGATGGTTCCGGTTCCGGTTCGGGCTCGGGCTCCGGCTCTACGGGATCAACAATAACGCTTGAATCTCCACCGGGATCAACCTCCTCACCGACTGCCGATACAGAAAAGCTTACAGCAGAAATGCTCAAAAGTGCCGTCAGAAAAATTGCGCAAAGCTTTGAATGTTTTTTCATAAAAGCCCCTTTCTTCAGAATAATCTGAAAATGCGTCTGTTGTATGTCCGATATCAATTATTTTGAGCTTTTATCGGATGCCGATGTTGTTGACGCCGATGTTGTTGGCTCAACCGCAACGAAGAAGAGTTCGGGCTTATACTTGTCAATAACCGAAGTGTTTTCTTCATACTTGAGTTTCTCTGCAAGACTGTCAATGTACTTTGAAAATTCGTCTGACTTCATTGACGCAAGTACACCGGCTCTGTTTGATTCGTTGCCGATATAGCTGTCAACATCCTTGTTGACGTCTTTCTTATAAACGAGATAGTAGATTGCGCTGTCGCCGCTGCCGACCTTGAGAGTTTCAGCCTTGCCTGTTTCAAGCTTGCCGATAGCCTTTTTAAGCTCGTCACCGATTGAGCTCTTGTCGAGAACTTCTACATTTGAAACAGAAGAATCTGTTCCCGAACCGCTTGACTTCTTGTATGATGCAATAACATCATCAAAAGAACCGCCCTTGTTAAGGTCATTCTTGTAGCCGTTAAGCTGATCCTCAACCTTCTTGATTTCCTTGTCGCTCATTGCAACATTCTTCGATGAACCTGCCTCATCTTTTGTTGATGTATAAAGGTCCACGGGAAGATATGAGTAGTCCGTATAGTTTTCCTTGAAATACTTTGTAAGGTCAGCGTCGGAAACTTCCTTTGAACCGCCCTTGCCGTAAACTGCTTTGAAGAGAGCCTCATACTTTGTGTTGTAGAGAGTTGTGCAGTATGCAAAGCTGTCGAGTGAAACGCCGTACTTTTCATACTGCTTCTTCATCGGCATTACATAACCCTGTGACGCATACGGGCCGACATTCCAGTATGTTTCAGCCTGATTTGTTGCGGAGTCAAGAGTTGCCTGACCGATGTTTACATTTTCCTTTTTAAGCTGTTCGTCAACTACGAGGTAGCTGAGGCACATTTTCTTAGCCTGATCTTTAATCCACTCTCTTGCAACCTGCTCGTTGCCGTCATCGTCCTTGATTTTTTCATCAAGCCACTTGTCAGATGTCGAATCATAATCGTCAAGCTTTTTAGCAAATGACTCAGCCTGACTGTAAGCTGCATTGAGTGAGTAGATATAAACGCCGATGGCAAGCTCGTTGTCGCTTGTCTTATACGACCATTCTTTGTTAAGAGTTGTGGGTGTACAACCTGCAATTGCAAAAACTGAGAACATCATAACAATTGCAAGTAAAAATGAACCAACCTTGATATTAGGCTTCATAGTTTTTTACCGTCCTTCTGAAAAATTAAATGCAAAGTGTCCTGCAAACACACTTTCACAGGATAATGTACCTTACGATTATACACAAAAAAATCGTCATTGTCTACATTTTTATAAAATTTTGTTGAGAATTTCCACCGAAAAACAGCTTTTTTGTACTTTCGGGAGGTTTTTTCTTAACAAATTACGGCTTTATACCGTTAAATTACTGCACACCGAAAATTTTGGTGAGGATTTCAAGCGGAGCGGAGCTGTTTTTGCACTCAACCGCAACGCACGGCTTTGCTCCGGCAACAAGCTTTGCCTTTCCGCCCAAAGCAATGAGCAAGTCGGCAACCTGAGGGGATTTGAGTTCGTTTACAAAGAGCATGAGCGTTGTGCCGTTCTGTCTGATTTCGTAAATACCCATTGAGTAAGCCTTGTTACGCACAAGGGCAATGTCGATAAGTCCGAGAACCGAGTTCGGAATCTTGCCGAATCTGTCCTGTAGCTCGTCAATAACATCGTCTGCGTCCTCGTTACTGCGGATATCGGCAATTCTGCGGTAAACATCAAGACGAAGTGTAAGACTTTCAACATAGCTTTCGGGAATATGAGCGTCAACCGAAATATCAATAAGACAGTCGAGGTCTTTTGTGACATTCTGCTCGCCCTTTTCCTCGCTTACTGCCTCATCAAGAAGCTTGAGGTACATATCGTAACCGACCGATTCCATATGCCCGTGCTGCTGTGCGCCCATAATGTTGCCTGCACCTCGCAGTTCAAGGTCACGCATTGCAATGCGGAAGCCGCTGCCGAATTCTGTAAATTCCCTGATTGCGGCAAGCCTTTTCTGCTGAATCTCCGTGAGAACCTTGTTCCGTCTGAAGGTAAAGTAGGCATATGCCCTTCGTGAACTTCTGCCCACACGGCCTCTGAGCTGATGCAACTGCGAAAGTCCCATACAGTCGGCATTTTCTATAATAAGGGTGTTGGCATTCGGCAAATCGACACCCGTTTCGATAATTGTCGTGCAGACAAGCACATCAATCTCCTGTTCAAGCATCTGTCGCCAAACTTCACTGAGTTCGCCCTCTTTCATTTTGCCGTGACCGATTGCGATTTTTGCCTCGGGAACAGCCTCCTGAATTTTTGCGGCACATGAAGAAATTGTTTCAACATTGTTGTGAAGATAGAACACCTGACCGCCACGGCGGAGTTCACGGCGGATTGCCTCGTTGATAACCGCATCATCGTGTTCAAGCACATAGGTCTGAACAGGCTGACGGTTTGTCGGTGCTTCTTCGATAACGCTCATATCACGCAGACCGCTCATCGCCATATTGAGGGTTCTCGGAATAGGCGTAGCCGAAAGCGTAAGCACATCGACATTTTTGCACAGTTCCTTGAACCTCTCCTTTTGGGCAACACCGAAACGCTGTTCCTCATCTATGATTGCAAGTCCGAGGTCACGGAATTCAACATCCTTCTGCACAAGTCTGTGGGTTCCGACAATCATATCAATTTCTCCTCGCTTTAGCTTTTGGAGAATTTCTTTCTGCTGTTTTGCTGTACGGAATCTTGAAAGCAGTTCCACACGAACGGGATAGCCCTCAAAACGCTTGATTACCGTCTGATAATGCTGCCATGCGAGGATTGTTGTGGGGCAGAGCAATGCGCATTGCTTTGAATCTGCAATACACTTAAAGGCGGCACGGAGTGCAACCTCTGTTTTGCCGAATCCGACATCACCGCAGAGAAGTCTGTCCATCGGCGACGAACGCATCATGTCATGCTTGATTTCCTCACAACAACGCAGCTGGTCGGGAGTTTCGTCATATTCAAAGCTGAGTTCAAAATCTCTCTGCCACTCGTTATCAGCCGAAAAGGCATAGCCCTTGGCTTTCATACGCTGTGAGTAAAGCTCAATAAGCTCCTTGGCAATGTCCTTGACAGAGGTTTTAACCCTTGCCTTTGCCTTTTGCCAGTCGCCCGAACCGAGTCGGTTTAGCTTAACCCTTGAATCCTCTTTCGGACCTATATATTTTGCAACCATATCAAGCTGTGTGACAGGCACATAAAGCACATCGCCCTTTGCGTAGTCAATCTTGATATAGTCCTTTATAACTCCGTGAGTATCAATTTTTCTTATACCGCCGAACACACCGATACCGTGAACATTGTGTACAACATAATCACCGGGGGCAAGCTCTGAAAGGCTGTAAATTTCCTGTCCCGTCTTTTTCTTCTTCTTTTTGGACTTTTCGGGACGGTACGAAACCTGACTGTAGGTTATTGCAAAAAACTTTTGTGACGGATACTCAAAGCCCGCACTCAATGCACCCTGCATGACAAGCAGTTCGCCCTTTGAAATCTTATCCGCACCCTCGCTGTAAACAGCGTTTATGCCGTCTGCGTTAAAGGTGTCACAAAGATTTTTGGCGGCTCTTTCTGTTCCTGCAAAGATAACGCCCTTGCTTTCGGGGGTAAAAAGTCCGTCAACATCTTCTTTTAGCTGTTTATACGAACCGCCCCATGCCGAGAGCTGTTTTGTTGAAAAGCTGATGATTTCCGACAGCTTGATAGGCATACTTCCGTGAACAAAGTTTTCAAGCACGATTGTTCCGTGACTTTGCAAAAACTCGGTACATTCGTTGAATGTGAGCGCAAAGCGGTCAAAACCTCTGCAAAGAGTTCCGTCCTCAAAGCCTTGCATAAGGGTTTCATTGCTGATAAAGTCCATTGACTTTCCCCGTTCCTGAATTGCAGTAAATTCAGATGCAAAAACGAGGGTGTTTCTGTCGAGATAATCAAAAAGCGACTCGGGTTTATCGTAAATCTGATTGATAAATTTGTCCGCATTGGCAATCATTGCACCGTTGCGGATAAGCTCTGCCTCTGAAAAAAGTTTTTCCTTGGCTTTGGCGCTGTTCTTGGAACGGAGAAGCTTTGCCTTGTGTTCAATTTTATCTGCAAGGGCGGCCCTGTCCTCAATTACGATTTCGGTTGAGGGCGAAAGCGTAATTTTGTCAGCCTTTTTAAATCTTCTCTGTGTTTCAATGTCAAAATAGCTGAGGTCGGTAATTTCATCGCCCCAAAATTCACATCTCACGGGATAGTCGCTGTCGGGCATAAAGAAGTCGAGAATACCGCCTCTCAGCGAAAACTGACCGCTGCCCTCTACCGCATCAAAGCGTTCGTAGCCGAGCAGAGTAAGTGCCTTTGTCGCCTTTTCAAGTGAGAGCTCCCTGCCCTCTTCAAATTCAATAACCGACTGTTCAAGCACATTTTTCGGAACGGTAAGCTGTGCCGCCGCATCAACACACGCAATTGCAACATCGCATTCGTGGTTGATAAGCTTGAGCAAAACTTTAAGTCTTGCGTGCTCGTACTCGTGCGAACGGCTTTGAAAGTCAAGAAAGTTGAAATCACGCACGGGATAAACATAGGCACGAAGTCCCATGCACGAAAGGTCGTTGCACAAAGTTTGCGCCTCTTTTTCATCGGAGGCAAGACAAAATGCCGTGACGCCCTTGAGGCGGCACAGCGCATAGATAATATTTGATTTGTTGATTGTTGAAAGTCCCGAAGCACAGACCGTTCTGCCCGGCTTGACATTCTTTTCAAGCGTTTTGAAAACGGGTGACTCTTTGAGGACATCAACAAGAAAGTTGAGATTATTCATTTCTTTGTCCCTTTTCAGTTGAACAAATTCATAGCACGGTCGGTTTTGCCGTCAATAATCAGCTCAATTGCTTTTTCGGCATTGTCAAAAATTTCATCAAGCTTTTTCATTTCATCGGGAGTGAACTTTGAAAGCACCCAGTCGGCAAGGTCCCAGTCGGGATTTGGCTTTGCGCCTATGCCAACCTTGATACGGGGGAATTTATCGCTTCCGCTGAGATAGATTATACTGCGCATTCCCCTTTGACCGCCGTCACTGCCCTTTGAACGGATACGCATTTTTCCGACATCAAGCGAAATGTCATCAAAAATTACAATGACATTTTCGGGAGGAATTTTGTAGAAGTTCATCGCCTCAACAACTGCCTGACCGCTGTTGTTCATATATGTTGTGGGTTTCATCAGCATAACCTTTGCGCCGTTTACAGTGCAAGTGCCGATAAAGCTTTTGTATTTTATCTTGTTCACATCACAACCGAGCTTGTCGGCAATGCGGTCAATTGCAAGCCAGCCTGCGTTGTGGCGTGTGTTTTCGTATTTTCTGTCGGGATTTCCGAGCCCCACTACAATGTACTCGATTGAACCCGTTGATTTGTTTTTTCCGAACATATCCGTTTCCCTCTTATTTATATTATATGTATTCTGAAATTTAAATTAACCTTTTCCGAAGCTTACAACAACCCAGTCATCGTTGCCGAGATGATAAGGATTTCCGCAATACGGGCAGTTGCGTTCTCTTGTTGCATCAAAGCTTGCGCCGCAGCTTTTACAGGTTACTTTTTTCATTGTGAAAACTCCGTCATCCATGGCGTTCACACTTCTGCAAACGGTAAGTCTGAACTTTTCGTTTTTAACCCTAAATGAAGAATTTTTGTTTTTCACGGTTGTTGCATAAACGGTCATATCAACATAGCAACAGCCGTTTGTGACATTGAATGAATTAAGCTTTGACACTCCTCTGTACTTGATGTCAACAATATCTCCGAAAGGATTTTTCATCGGATTGCCCTCATAGACTGCGAGGTTTGTGTAATCATCGCTGAAAATCATAATCTTAAGCAAAGCAAGCACCTTGCCGATAAAGTATTCATATGAGAAGTTGGGATTAACCTCTTTCATAAGCCACGGAAGTCTTTTCTGACAATTGAAGTGCGGACCTATCATAGGAATGCTCTTTGCCGCACCGACAAAAAGTCCAAAAAGCGTTTTTAATGCCCATGCAAGGTACCCCGCCAAAAGTCCGCCGAGCAGTACGGGGATTGCTCTTACGCCGATTTCATAGACCATATTTGCGGTTGCGGGATCAAAAGTTCCGTCCTTTACAACCACCCATACCGTAAATGCCGCAACGGCGGCAATTCCGCCGAGAAGGTACGGAGCAAGCACCTTTTTCGTTGACTTGTTCGCAAGCGAATAGGTTTTTACAAAGTAGAAGTTTGTAACCTTCGGAAACAAATCGTCCATAATAAAGCGAGTTTTGCAGTTTTTACAACCGTTGAGAAGCTCTCTTACACTGCTTACCGCACCGCAGTTTGGACACGAACACGCAACCTCGGAATTTTGGTTTTCAAGCCTTGTAATCATTGTGTAAAAGAAAAATCTGTCCTTGATTTTTTTCTTTTTCTTTCCGTCTTTAAAGTATTTCTCCGTAACCTCATATGTCTTTGACGCAATGTTACTCTTACATTCGCCCATATCGTAGGCAGTACAAGCATTTATGGGGACTTCATTCTTCACCGTTTCCTTATCGGTAAAAGCGGTCTGAATCTTTACACCCTTTTCGTCAAGTCTTTTCTTCTGTAGGTCAAGCGCAAAGTCGAGGTCGATTGACGCAATATCCGGATTTTTGCCCTCATTGCACCACAATTCGTACTCATCGACAAAGCTGTTCATTATTTTGTTATCTGAATCGGAGCCGTAAACTATACCAAACAAAATTAAATCACCCTCCCATATTGTACCGTTTTATTCATGAAAAATTTGCAGTAAAACAGCGAAATGGCGGGTTAGTCAAAACCCGCCTGTTTATTCACATAATTAAATTGTTCGCCTATCAACCGAAAGCGGCTGTGAACGGCTTGTCGTTGTAGATTCTTGCGATAGCCTCTGCAAATGTAGGAGCAACAGGAAGAATTGTGAACTTGTCAATCATCTTTTCCTTCGGAACAGGAATTGTGTCAAGAAGAACAACTTCTTTGATTGCACTGTTCTGGATTCTCTCGATTGCAGGACCTGAAAGAACTGCATGAGTAGCGCAAGCGTAAACCTCTGTTGCACCGCCCTTTTCAACAATAGCGTTAGCGGCATTGCAGAGAGTACCTGCTGTGTCAATCATATCGTCAACGAGGATAACCTTCTTACCCTTAGCGTCACCGATGATGTTCATAACCTCACAAACATTAGCCTTTGGTCTTCTCTTGTCGATAATAGCAAGACCTGTGCCGATTTTTGATGCAAAGTTTCTTGAACGAGTTACAGAACCGAGGTCGGGAGAAACAACGATATAATCATCATTGTTGCCGCCGATTTTCTCTCTCATATGGTTTGCGAGAAGTGATGCACCCTGAAGGTGGTCAACAGGAATGTTGAAGAAGCCCTGAATCTGATTTGCGTGAAGATCCATTGTAAGCACACGGTCAGCACCTGCACAGGTGATGATGTCTGCACAAAGCTTAGCCGAGATCGGATCTCTTGCCTTAGCTTTTCTGTCCTGTCTTGCATAGCCGAAGTATGGCATAACAACTGTGATTCTTGCAGCGGATGCACGCTTCATGGCATCAATCATTATGAGCATTTCCATAAGATTGTCGTTGACGGGAGCACAGGTTGACTGAACAATAAAGCAGTCGCTGCCACGAACAGATTCGTGAAGAGAAACAGAGATTTCGCCGTCTGAGAACTGTGTACAGTCACTCTTACCAAGCGGCAGACCGAGACAGCCTGCAATTCCCTGAGCTACATCAACATTTGAACTGCCGGTGAAAATTTTAATGTCCTTACCGTGAAAATTCATTGCAATAACTCCTTTGAATTTTAATGTGTGTAGTATATGTTTACCAATGATTAACCGAGCAATTAACAGCTGTAACCCTTTGCCCTTGCAATTTCGTTAAGCTGTTCAAGCTGAGCCGGATCATTTGCACCCAGAACCGTATCACTGCACTGAGCCGTGAATGCTCCGACCTTTCTTCCGTCCTCAAGCAAAAGCTTGATTGCGTCGGGAAGATAATATTCCTTTGCGCTGTTATCCGACTTAATTCTGTCGAGAACCGAAAGAAGAAGCTGACAGTCAAACCAGAATCCGCCCGAGTTTACTTCATTTATTTTGAGAGTTTCCTCATCAGCGTCTTTCTGCTCAACAATTGCACGCAGATTTCCGTTTTCGTCACGGACAATTCTGCCGTAACCTGTCGGATCGTCAACCTTTGCGGAAATAACCGTCGCGGCACAACCGTTCTCAATATGAGCCTTCAGGGAATCCTCAATAGTCTTGCTGTCCATAAACGGAGCGTCGCCGTTGAGAATAACGACATTGCCGCTGTGCTTTTTAAGAAAATCCTTTGCCATCATCACAGCGTGACCTGTTCCGAGTCTTTCAGCCTGAAACACGCTTTCAACGGAAAAATCGAGGGTTGAAAGATACTCTTCGACACACTCTTTTTTAAAGCCCTTGACAACACAGATGTCATCAATACCGGCTTTCCTTAAAGCTGACATAACCCAGCAGAGCATCGGTCTGCCGAGCACCTCCGACAATGTTTTTGGTTTGTCGGATTTCATTCTTTTGCCCTCGCCGCCTGCGAGGATAACGGCACAATTTTTCATTTTTTCTCCTTTTATCTGTGACAAAACAACAAAGATGCAGACAGTCCTGTCACAAGGCACTCGTTCATACCATAATATTATCTCACAAAAATCACAAATTTCAAGAGAAAATTACAAAAATCGGGCAAAAAAAGGCATTTTAAACGATTTATACAATATTGTCGAAAATAAAACCTGTTTTTTATAAGAAAAAAGTTTGAAAAAAATATAGCTATTTTGACCAAAGTTTGTTATAATATTCGATAGGCTTATACAAGCAGGCAGGTTTTACCAAGGGGTAAGTCTGCCACAGCCGTATATCTTAATTTATTTTTAGGAGGATTACCAGTTATGGCAAACAAATGGGTTTACCTTTTTACAGAAGGTAATGCTAACATGCGTGAGCTCCTCGGCGGTAAGGGTGCCAACCTTGCAGAAATGACAGGTCTTGGACTTCCTGTACCACAGGGCTTCACAATTACAACAGAAGCTTGTACTCAGTATTATGAGGACGGCAGAGAAATCAACGCTGAAATTCAGGCTCAGATCAACGAGTACATCGAGAAGATGGAAGAGATCACAGGCAAGAAATTCGGCGACAAGGAGAACCCACTCCTCGTTTCAGTTCGTTCAGGTGCTCGTGCTTCAATGCCGGGTATGATGGATACAATCCTTAACCTTGGTCTTAACGAAGATGTTGTTGAAGTTATCGCTAAGAAGTCAAACAACCCTCGTTGGGCTTGGGACTGCTACAGAAGATTCATTCAGATGTATTCTGACGTAGTTATGGAAGTAGGTAAGAAATATTTTGAAGAGCTCATCGACAAGATGAAGGCTGAGAGAGGCGTTACTTATGATGTAGAGCTTACAGCTGACGATCTTAAGGAGCTTGCAGGCCAGTTTAAGGCTGAATACAAAGAGAAAATCGGTCAGGACTTCCCTGACGATCCTAAGGAACAGCTCATGGGCGCAGTTAAGGCTGTATTCCGTTCATGGGACAACCCTCGTGCAAACGTTTACCGTCGTGACAACGATATCCCTTATTCATGGGGTACTGCCGTTAACGTACAGTCAATGGCATTCGGTAACATGGGTGACGATTGCGGTACAGGTGTTGCATTTACAAGAGATCCTGCTACAGGTGAGAAGAAGCTCATGGGTGAGTTCCTCATCAACGCACAGGGCGAAGATGTAGTTGCAGGTGTTCGTACTCCTATGCCAATCGCTAAGATGGCTGAAGAGTTCCCGGAAGCTTTCGAGCAGTTCCAGAATGTTTGTCAGACACTCGAAAACCACTACAGAGATATGCAGGACATGGAGTTCACTGTTGAAAACAAGAAGCTCTATATGCTCCAGACAAGAAACGGTAAGAGAACAGCTCAGGCTGCTCTTAAAATTGCTTGTGACCTCGTTGACGAGGGCATGAGAACAGAAGAAGAAGCTGTTGCAATGATCGATCCTCGTAACCTTGACACACTTCTTCACCCACAGTTCGATGCTGCTGCTCTTAAGGCTGCTACACCAATCGGTAAGGGCCTCGGCGCTTCTCCCGGTGCTGCTTGCGGTAAGATCGTATTCACAGCTGAAGATGCTGAAAACTGGAACGCTAACGGCGAAAAGGTTGTTCTCGTTCGTCTTGAAACTTCACCTGAGGACATCACAGGTATGAAGGCTTCACAGGGTATCCTCACAGTTCGTGGCGGTATGACATC